>Ga0208157_1000010_pt1 | contig 338368 bp, 315 predicted proteins | sample 5_EtaG_FD_184077 | JGI IMG/M metagenome (GOLD analysis project Ga0208157, IMG submission 184077) | Marine viral communities from the Subarctic Pacific Ocean - 5_ETSP_OMZ_AT15132 metaG (SPAdes) (version 2) | ecosystem: Environmental > Aquatic > Marine > Oceanic | place: Pacific Ocean...
GTGTTTTCCGTCAATACTTTTTTGAAAAAAGATTTTTTAGAAAACTTAGGTTTTCGGCGGCTTCGTTGCCTGCCTCGAACGTGGAGCGCATTTTAGAGATTTAACTCGCCCCGTCAAGCGCTTTTTAAGCCTTTATAACTGTTTTTTTGCTGACTGCGTAAAGTTTGCTCAGATGTTATTTGAACCAACATTTTTTATAACCTAAAAGCAAAAAAGCCCCCAGTATATGGAGGCTTTCTTGCTTATTACTAAAGGTATGTATTACTACTTGTTCTTACCATTACCTTTCCCATTACCGTTACCTGGGCCAGAAGTATCTCCTCCATCGTCGGTACCGCCATCCGATCCGCCACATCCATTAGTTGCCAAGTAATCGTAAGCTGCCTTAGCTTGGACTAACCCATAACCATATGCATCATCACGACCAGCAGTACCTAAATCTTCAGCGGTTGATGCCAATGCAGAACGGATATCGCCGTTGGAGCATTCTGAATAGTGACTCCAGACTAACGCAGCTACACCAACAACATGAGGGGTCGCCATTGACGTCCCGTCAAAGAAAGCCCAGTCACTGTCTTCTACAGATACGGTTGCAGAAGCTCCCAACTGGTTCATTAGTGAAGCACCATCGACATCACTAATTCCAACAGAAGGAATTGATGTTACGGTTTCGCCTAACGTGCCAGAAACGACACCAGGCTCATTATTGTATATGATAGCGCCAACACCACCGCCGGCTTCACAAGCTTGAACCTTTTCCGCAAAGCTAATTGAACCACGTTCAATTAAGCAAATATCGCCAACTGCGTCAGCACAAGCCTGGTCGCCAATGCCGCAATCCGCTAATGCACCGGATGCATTGCCTTTAGCAGAGCCATCCATCGCTAAATTATCGTATGCAGTATTGGATACAGTAACCTCGGAACGTTCACCCATTCCGCGAGGTACTGACGATAAAACCGCAACACCAGGGCCCGACAGTTCAACCTGATTGGTTTGCTGAGAAAAAGAAGCAACTTGCTTCGCTTCGTCAACTGCAGCAACTGAGACAACCGCATCATACGACGCAGGATAAGAATGACGAGTATTACCAGCGTTGCCCGCAGCAGCAACACTCAGAATGCCTTGTGAGTCCAGGTCACCAAAAGCTCTTTCTTCGGTTTTGCTGCCACGGTCGCCGCCCAGGCTCATATTGATAACATTTGCACCAGCCGCCGCACATTCGTCAGCTGCTGCTATCAGTGAAGAGGAGTATCCCCAACCATCGGCATTAAACACTTTTACAATATGGAGGTTAATATTGCCATTTGGCAATACGCCAACAACACCCGTACCATTTGCAAGTGCGGCTATTGTACCGGCTACGTGAGTACCATGACTGTTTTCGTCGGTGTACCAGTTGCCTGTTCCCGAGTCATAGCTACCATCAACACCGGCACTTTGTAAGTCCGGGTGCCCTAAATCGTAGCCCGAGTCGATAATACAAACTTTTGTATTACCTGCAGCAGCATCCGAAACGAGATCAGCTTGGACCTGAGAAATCCCGTAGGGTTGGTTGGGTTCATACTCCGATGCCATTAAATGTCTTTTTTCATCGGCTTCTACGTATTCAACATTAGGATTATTCTTGAGCCCTTTCAGCGCGTTCGCAGGAACCGTGATTGACATCGCGTTATAGCGTGACAAATCAACGTTCTTCTGCCCGCCAGCTTTTGCCACTGCAGACTCAATTGCAGCTTTGTTACCTGGTTTAAAGGCAACAATCACTCGCTCTTTATCATTAGCAGCCTGAGCAGATGCCGCTAGGACTGAAGAACAAGCTAAAAATACGAGAGATTTTTTTGATAACAGTTTCATAATTAACCCTGTGTTTTTTATGTTTTGAATTTTCAGGGCCAACACAACGTGAGAGAATAGTTATTCTTTCGTCGGCAAAATTAAGTTGCCACAATTTGTAACAAATTGTAACCAAATTTTACACAGGTATGATAAATGACGTATCGGTCTATCGAGACTTTAAATTACGAAGCACAGCTTATTGAAAAATCTAATAAGATTCGCCAAAGCTTTAGTGAAGTTGGTATTGAAGACTTTCGCGTTTTTCCATCAGAGCCTGTCAATTACCGTATGAGGGCTGAGTTCAGGGTATGGCACGAAGGTGATGATCTTTACTACATTATGTTTAACCCTGAAACTCGGGAAAAAATACGTAAAGATGACTTTGCTCCGGGAAGCAAGCTTATAAATAGCCTGATGCAGGGGGTCATAGGCCACGTTATCGACAAACCCTTATTGAGGCATAAGTTGTTTCAGGTCGATTTTCTAACGACAAAGTCCAACCAGGCCATCGTATCACTTCTCTATCACCGCCCCTTAGAAGAAGAGTGGCAGGCTGAAGCAAAAGAGTTACATGGCTATCTTCAATCCTTTGCTGATGTTGTTCATCTAATTGGCCGGGCTCGTAAACAAAAAGTTGTTTTTGGTTCTGAATCAGTTATCGAGAATGTTCAAGTTAATGGGCAAACCTACCAGTCAATTCAGACCGAAAATAGCTTTACTCAACCAAACTCGGGTATTAACGAGAAAATGATTGAATGGGTCAGTGAGCAGGCGGGCCAAAATAATCATGATTTACTAGAGCTTTATTGTGGTAATGGAAATTTCACTCTGCCATTGGCCGGTCAGTTCAATTCGGTACTGGCAACCGAAATTAGCAAAGGCTCGGTTGCTGCAGCCCGTGAAGGGGCGCAGTTAAACGGCATCGAGAATGTTACTGTTGTACGCATGTCAGCTGAAGAGTTTAGTGCGGCTTTAAGTGGTGAGCTTGAATCAAAGCGAGCGGCTGACGCAGATATTCACAGTTTTGACTGCAAAACGGTATTGGTCGATCCGCCCAGAGCTGGGTTAGATAAAGACACCTTGAAACTGGTTTCTCAGTACCAGCGGATCATTTATATTTCCTGCAACCCAAGTACGCTAATAGACAATATTAAGGCGATATCGGCTACTCATAAGGTCACAGCGGCAGCAATGTTTGATCAATTCCCTTATACCGATCACATTGAAACAGGCGTGGTTTTAGAAAAGCACAACTAGTTTTGAGCAGGCTCTTCAGCAAGGGTAGAAAAGTTGAGCTTACGGTTTAAGCGTAGATTGGATACATGAGCGTATATAATCAGCCCGGCACCGAAGAGAATAATAATAGGTTCGCCCCAGTGGCCCAGAATATCCCGTTGAGAGTAAATAACGGCACCTAAAAGTAATAATGATAAAAGGTGCCATTTGCCATGCTTACGTGCGCCACTAATCAACGACCAGAGCCCCACAACAACACTTAGCCCTAAAATAGTATTTTCTAACGCGTCTTCACCGATAAAGGCCAACCCCGCCATAGCTAGTAGCGGCAGAATAACAGGCAGCAGCAGGCAGTGAATCGCACACAAGGTGGTGATCCAGATTCCTGCTTTATCCAAGTTTTTGGATGTTTCTGCTGACATACTTGGCAATACCTTCTTCGAAAACGCTTAGTTGTTATATTATAACATACGGAAAGAATAACCAAGGGAGATCATGAGAAATTGTTTCTAAACAGCGAAAACTTATGCTGTATCAATAGCAAAAGGCAGGACTTCACTTATTGTGTTTGCTCCACATATAATCATCAAAAGTCGGTCAAATCCCAGAGCAACACCAGAGCATGCAGGTAAACCGGAGTCTAAAGCATCGAGTAAACGGGTATCTTCAGGCTGAATCTCCCGCCCATGCCTTTCTCGCCACTCATTATCTTTTTTGAAGCGGACACGCTGTTCAGCGGCATCCGAAAGTTCGTGATAACCATTAGCCAACTCCACCCCACGGTAATAAAACTCGAACCGGCGTGCGACACGTGCATCATTGCTGTCGATTCTGGCCAAAGCAGCCTGTGACTGTGGAAACTCGGTTACACAAATTGGTCTATTATCAGGAAACTGGCTTTCAATAAGCTCGGAAAAAGCCACTTGTAGAATGGTGTCTTCGCCTGTTTCCTTTGACATCCACTCCGACAAAGAAGGACGCTCAACCAGGTGTCGCCGTATTGTATCCACACCTGCACTACTCAATGGATCCACGCCCAGATATTCAATAAAAGCTTGTTGGTAAGTGACCACTTTAGTTTCCGGTGCGCCACATAGTGACGTTAGCAGCTCAGAAACCTCGGTTATTAGCTGAACATCATCGTAACCAACCCGATACCACTCAAGTAAGGTAAACTCAGGGTTGTGAAAACGGCCTATTTCATCATCACGAACCACATGGCTTAACTGAAAAATATCTTGCCCATAAGCAGCAAGAATTCGCTTCATTGCGTATTCCGGTGATGTCTGAAGGTAGAGCTTTTTCTTTCCTGAAGGTAATGGGTGTTTGAACTCGGTTGTGAGATTATTCAGGTGACAGTCTGTGACACCGAACTGCGATAAGAGGTGCGTATCGACTTCAGTTATCTGTCGTTCATAAAAAAACTGGCGGGCTTGTCGCATTAACTCAGCGCGTTTAACAAGCACTGACCAATCCGCTGTCGGCCGCCAGTTCATCGTCATCTTAGGTTACTTCTGCACCCGGGAAACGTATTCACCTGAACGGGTATCAACTTTAATCACTTCGCCAATTTGCACAAATAAAGGTACGCGAACAACGGCACCTGTGCTTAAAGTCGCAGGCTTACCACCAGTACCAGCCGTATCACCTTTCAAGCCCGGGTCGGTTTCGGTAATCTCTAGCTCAACAAAATTTGGTGGCTGAACGTTAATAGGTTTACCTTCCCATAACGTCAAGGTACAAACATCTTGCTCAACAAGCCATTTTTCCGCTTCACCTACCGCCTTTTCATCGGCAGGCACCTGTTCAAAGGTTTCGTTATTCATGAAGTGCCAGAACTCACCATCGTTATATAAGTACGATAACTCAAGCTCAATAACATCGGCACCCTCAACGGACTCTCCAGATTTAAACGTCTTTTCGACCACCTTACCACTAATCAACTTACGGATTTTTACACGGTTAAAGGCCTGACCTTTACCCGGTTTAACCATTTCGTTTTCAACGATGGAGCAAGGCTCACCATCCTGCATGATTTTTAAACCGCCTTTGAATTCACTAGTGCTGTAGTTCGCCATAACGAGACTTTCCTTTGTAAATACCTGATGATTTGCGCGCAATAATAAAACAAATAGCGACTTTTTTCAGGTAAAATATACGCTATTTGCAGCAGCTACGGAGGCGAAGTGTCCGAGTCAGCGTATCCCATTTCTCTAAACGACCGCCCCGACTGGCAGTTCGAACTGAAGCAAGCCTACACCCGACCCGAAGATTTGCTGCGTGCACTTGGTTTAGAGCCTTCGTTGTTTTTAGGTGACATTAAAGCGAGAAAGCTATTTTCCATGCGAGTCCCCAGGCCTTTTGTTGAACAAATGAAAGTGGGGGACAGCAACGACCCTTTGCTACGACAAGTGCTCCCGTTACGCAACGAGTTTGACTCAGCACCGGGTTACAGCACAGACCCATTGCAGGAGCAGAAAGGACCGGTAGAGGGGCTGCTGCACAAATATAAAAGTCGCGTGCTACTGATATTGCAGGGGGGCTGCGCCGTAAACTGCCGTTACTGCTTCCGCCGTCATTTTCCTTATGACGAGCTAACCTTCAGTAAACGGCAGTTATCAGACACACTGAATTACATTAAAGACAACCCGGAAATCAACGAAGTCATTCTAAGTGGCGGCGACCCATTAATGGCAAATGACAAACGGCTTAAAGATCTCATTAAAGAATTTGAGCTTTTGCCACAACTTACCCGCTTACGCATTCATAGTCGATTGCCAGTTGTGATACCCTCTCGCTTGACAAGCGAGCTGAAAGATTTGCTGAGTAAAAGTCGGTTTAAAAGCGTTTTGGTTTTGCATGTGAACCACGCGAACGAAGTTTCAGAAACCTTAACTCGCACTTTAAAAGAATGGCATCACGCCGGTATACACTTATTAAACCAAAGCGTTTTACTAAATGGTGTGAATGACAATATCGAAGCTCTTACTCAGCTCAGTGAGAAGTTATTTAATGCCAGTGTTTTACCCTATTACTTACATCAACTGGATAAGGTAGAAGGCGCCAGCCATTTCGCCGTCGGCGATGATAAAGCCCAGACGTTGTGGCAACAAATGACATACGAGCTACCGGGATTCCTGGTTCCCCGCCTTGTACGCGAGCAGGCGGGGGAGCTCAGTAAAACAGCTATCATGCCGGATGGCACAAATGAATCAACAAAGGATAAATTATGAGCGACAACCTGGAAAGTGTAGAAGTTAAATTACAAGAACACCTTCAACAACTGTATCGCCAAGTTATTGATGCCGACCAATACCTTGACGATTTACGTCAACAAGGCAAAGCCAAGTTCCAGGGTGTATTCGCAGAACAAACTGTATTTGAAAGCAAAGGCAACCGTTTTCAGCCATATCTAAACGAAATTGCTGCTAACTTTGAAAAGTGGCAACAAAACAAAGACAACGAACAACAGCTGCAGTTACTGGTACAACAATTACAGTTGATGACTGAAACTCTTGCTCGCCTTAAAGCTATTCGTCAGGCTGGTTAAGTAACGTTTCTTCAAACCACTCTGTTAGCATTTCTTCTTCGAAGTACAGATCATTTCGACGTACTCTTGACGCCAGGCCATCGTAGTTAAAACTCATGTTTTTCACATTTGCCTGGCCTTCCTTCAAAACTTCTCCCGCACTACCAACCAAGCGATAATCGAATTCCATTCTGGGGAAGTCTATTTCCCGAACAATACGGACGAAATTGGAAGTTGAGCGTCCAAACGTGGGCTCAAGACGACCGGTTAGGTCAACATCTGTTACTGTAATTTCTAGCTTTTGCTCTTCAGGCAGTTTTTCGGCCAAACTTTGAAAGTGTTCAGTCAAATTGTCCATTACCTTTTGCTGATAACGATCTTTCAGGCCATCCGCAGGTCGAATATCTGTGTAACTATCAACATCTTTCCACGAAACCTCAGCCGTTCCAGCTAACGCCGAAAAACTAAAAGCTAATAAAACTGTTCCTAATATACCTTGAACACGCATGCTAATTTTCCTCCCATACTTTCGCCAAGGACACTACCATTCGGTTAGAGTACTATTTTACAAAAAAATTCCATAAAAAAAGGGAGCCGCAGTGGCTCCCTTCTTTAAACGAGCTTTGAGCGCACTACATCATGCCGCCCATACCGCCCATTCCACCCATGTCGCCGCCAGGCATACCGCCTGCGTTGTCATCTTGTGGAATGTCAGCAATCATCGCTTCAGTGGTGATCATCAGCGCGCCAACAGAAGCTGCGAACTGCAGTGCTGAACGAGTAACTTTGGTTGGATCCAAAATACCCATTTCCAGCATATCGCCATAAGTGTCGTTACCAGCGTTGTAACCGTAGTTACCTTCGCCACCGCGAACACTGTTAGCAACAACAGAACCTTCAGCACCAGCATTCATAGCAATTTGACGCAGAGGCGCTTCCATTGCACGTAATGCCAGACGAATACCTACGTTCTGATCTTCGTTGTCACCGCGTAGGTCACCTAATTTACTGGCTGCGCGAATCAAGGCAACACCACCACCGGGCACTACGCCTTCTTCAACGGCCGCACGAGTTGCATGCAACGCATCTTCAACGCGCGCTTTCTTCTCTTTCATTTCCATTTCAGTAGCAGCGCCGACTTTGATCACCGCAACACCGCCAGCTAATTTAGCCAGACGCTCTTGCAGTTTTTCGCGGTCGTAGTCAGACGTTGTGTCTTCCATCTGCTGTTTAATTTGGTTAACGCGGCCGTCAATAGCGCCATCATCACCGTTACCATCAACAACCGTCGTGTTGTCTTTAGTAATGACAACGCGCTTCGCGGTACCTAAGTCTTCCAGCTGAGTTTTCTCCAGCTCCATGCCAATTTCTTCAGAAACCACAGTACCGCCAGTCAGAACAGCAATGTCCTGCAGCATCGCTTTACGACGGTCACCAAAGCCTGGTGCTTTAACCGCTGCAACTTTAACAATGCCACGCATGTTGTTCACAACCAGAGTTGCCAGCGCTTCGCCTTCAACGTCTTCCGCAATAATAAGCAGAGGTTTACCGGCTTTAGAAACACCTTCTAATACCGGCAGTAATTCGCGGATATTAGAAATTTTCTTATCAATCAGAAGAATGAACGGGTTGTCTAATTCAACCGAACCGCTTTCCTGATTGTTAATGAAGTAAGGAGACAAGTAACCACGGTCGAACTGCATACCTTCAACAACATCCAGCTCGTCAGTCAGTGCCTGACCTTCTTCAACTGTAATAACACCTTCCTGGCCTACTTTATCCATTGCCTGAGCGATGATTTCGCCAATCGTGTGATCCGCGTTAGCAGAAATAGTCGCTACCTGAGCAATAGCTTTGCTATCGGCACAAGGCTGAGAAATTTTCTTCAACTCTTCAACTGCGGCAATAACGGCTTTGTCGATACCGCGCTTAAGATCCATTGGGTTCATACCCGCGGCTACTGACTTCAAACCTTCGTTAACAATGGCTTGAGCCAGAACGGTTGCAGTTGTCGTACCGTCACCCGCTTCGTCGTTTGCTTTAGACGCCACTTCTTTAACCATCTGAGCGCCCATGTTTTCGAACTTGTCTTCCAGCTCAATTTCTTTCGCAACAGAAACACCGTCTTTAGTGATAACTGGTGCGCCAAACGATTTATCTAATACAACGTTACGGCCTTTTGGACCCAAAGTAACTTTTACTGAGTCAGCAAGAACATTTACGCCTTTCAGCATTTTTTGACGTGCTGTATTACCAAACTTGACTTCTTTAGCTGCCATTTTTGCTTTCCTCTTAAATACGTTTATTCGGTTGTGCTAATAAGCGACTCAGGCGTCTTATTCTTCAATTGCCAGAATGTCGCTTTCGCTCATGATCAAATACTCTTCACCATCGATTTTTTCGGTTTTTACACCGTAGCCTTCGCTGAACAGCACTTTATCACCGGCTTTTACGTCAAGCGCACGCACTTCACCGTTATCCAGAATACGGCCTTTGCCTACCGCTACGACTTCACCGCGCGTAGATTTTTCTGCCGCAGAACCAGTCAGAACAATTCCGCCAGCCGATTTCGCTTCGACTTCAATGCGTTTGATAATGACTCGATCGTGTAAAGGACGAAGTTTCATTGTTGATAACTCCTCAACCTATTGTTGTTAGTGGTTAGTACCCCTAAGGGCGTGTAAAAATCATCGTGCTCATTAAATGGGGGAGGAATTTTTGTTATCAAGGGGGAAGCGCAAAAAATTTTATGGTAATTTGCCAGACTCACTGGCGCTATATGGAGGTTCTATGACTCAGCAACCCAAATTGATTTTATGCACCACAGACAGTTACTCTTCTGCGAAACAACTTGCCCGCAACTTAGTTGAGAAAAAGCTCGTCGCCTGCGTCAATATAGTGCCTAATATGACATCGATTTACTCCTGGCAAGGGCAAATACATGAAGATGAAGAGTGGCTTATGCTGATAAAATCAACCGATGAACGCTTCGGTGACATAAAAGACTTTGTCAGTGCGAATCACCCATACGATTCCCCGGAGTTAATCAGCATTAACATAGAAGACGGATTACCCGATTACCTGACGTGGATACAGGATTCAGTCAAATGATAAAACGGCTCATCTCATGCCTGATACTTTTTACCGTAGCGCTAACCTTGGTTGCGCCCGTTGCTCATGGTGTTCAATCTAACCCTTTTCAGCAACAGAATGAGTTTTTACCCGTCGATCAGGCTTTTGATTTTGATAGCGAAACTGACGGCGACAAGATCACTGTCAGTTGGGTCATCGCCCCGGAATACTACCTGTATCAACACCGGTTCAAGGTTGTGCCCTCAAATGCTGCTGCGCAAGCCCCCGAACTCCCGGAAGGAGAGTCTCATACGGACGAGTTTTTTGGCGAGTCAGTTGTTTACCGTGACTACGTTGAATGGTCTTTTACGCTGGATCCATCTTTTTCCGGTGACAGCATTACCATACTTTACCAGGGGTGTGCCGATGCAGGACTTTGTTACCCACCAACAGAAAAGCAGATAAAACTACCTACAAATGGTGGTAACAGCGACATTTCAGCACCAGCAGAGAACGCTGGTAACAGTCTTTTCGGGATAGAAGACCAACACTTAATTATCACTTTACTGTTATTTTTTGCCCTGGGTATTGGTTTAGCTTTTACTCCCTGCGTCTTTCCCATGTACCCCATCTTATCCGGTGTGGTTTTGGGCAACCGTGAACGCACCTGGAAAAACACGCTTTGGCTTTCTTTTATCTATGTACAGGGCATGGCCATTACCTATTCTTTATTAGGTTTGGTCGTCGCCTCAGCAGGTATGCAGTATCAGGCTTATTTTCAGCACCCCGTTGTACTTCTTGTTCTTGCGGCACTCTTTGCACTCTTTGCACTCAGTATGCTCGGTGCCTATACCCTGCAACTGCCCATTAGTTGGCAGTCAAAACTACAAAACCTAAGTGGTCAGCAGAGCGGCGGCAATGTTGTTGGTGTCTTTGTTATTGGAGCTATTTCAGGCCTGGTTGCATCGCCTTGCACCACAGCTCCGCTCTCAGGCGCGTTGCTTTTTATCGCGCAATCCGGCGACATTATTAACGGTGCAGCAATTCTCTATGCCTTAAGCCTGGGTATGGGTGTTCCATTAATATTGTTCGGGTTGAGCGGCGGGAAGCTTCTGCCAAAAGCCGGAGCATGGATGGTGGTGGTGAAACAGTTTTTCGGCTGGTTACTCTTAGCGGTCAGTCTATTTTTAGTAGAACGATTACTCCCCACCAGCATCAGTATGTGGTTGTGGATTTTCTATTTCATTCTAGCGGCAGTATCACTGGCAGTAGCAATCAGCCAGTCAATGAGGACTGCAACCAAAGTCACTGCAATTATTTTATTGGCTGCTATGGCTACCGCGGGAAGCTATTGGCAAGTCAATAAAGCACAGTTAGAGCAGCAAAGTCATGGCTTGTTCACCCAGGTAAGTAGCATTAACGAAATACAGCAACAAGTCGAAAATAGCGACGGCTGGGTTATGCTGGACCTTTACGCGGACTGGTGTGTTGCCTGCAAAGAGTTTGAGCAATATACCTTTTCGGATACCGGCGTTCAGGCACAATTTGAGCAATTTACACTGATTCAGGCCGACGTTACTCGCAATAACGCGCAAGACGTTGAAATTCTAAGCCGCTACCAGGTATTGGGGTTACCCACAATTCTGTTCTTTGACCCTGAAGGCAAGGAGCGAGCTGAGTATCGAGTTACCGGTTATATGAACGCTGAAGATTTTGAAAAGCATCTGGAAAAGATAGTTTCCGAGTAAACTTGTGCCTAAATGCGCTGATAAGACCAGTAAAGTGCTGCAATCTTGCTTTTTTTCCCTATAATACTGTTGTTATAGGAACCCAAACTGAAAGTTATGGTCAATTTTAATAGTTACCGTAACTTCACAGCAGATGGCGGCACAATGGCAGAACGTTTTAAAATATTGGTGCTAAATGGCCCTAACCTAAACTTACTGGGACAACGTGAGCCAGAGGTTTATGGTAGTCAAAGTCTGGATGACATCGCCCAGTCGTTAGACGCTATTGCCCAAAAGCACTCCGCTTCGCTCGATTTCAGACAGTCAAATGCTGAACATCAATTGATTGACTGGATCCAACAAGCCGCCAAAGACTCTGTCGATTATATCGTGATCAATCCAGCAGCATACGCTCACACCAGCATTGCGCTGCGTGATGCTCTGCTCGCTGTGCAAATCCCTTTTATCGAAGTACACCTTTCTAATATTTATCGCCGGGAGAGCTTCCGCCACCACTCGTATTTAGCCGATGTGGCTGACGGCGTTATCTGCGGGCTTGGCGCCCGTGGCTACGAATACGCATTACAAGCAGCTTTAAACATATTGAATAACACAGATAACTAAAGGTAGACGTTAGCATGGATATCCGAAAAATTAAGAAACTGATTGAGCTCGTTGAAGAATCTGGCGTTGCTGAACTGGAAATAACCGAAGGTGAAGAATCCGTTCGGATTAACCGTTACAGTGCGCAACCTGCGCCAATGCAGTATGCGCCACAGCCTCAACAGGCGCCTCAGCAAGCCCCGGCGGCACCGGCAAGCCAGCCAGCAGCTTCAGCGGAGCCAGCCAGCGAAGAAATTAGCGGTCATGTTGTTCGTTCGCCTATGGTTGGAACTTTCTATGAAGCACCATCGCCTGATGCCAAGCCATTTGTCACTGTAGGCTCTCGTGTTAATGCTGGCGAAACACTGTGCATTATTGAAGCCATGAAAATGATGAACCAAATTGAAGCTGACAAGTCCGGTGTCGTTAAGCAAATTTTAGTAGACAACGAAGAGCCAGTTGAATTTGATCAACCTCTGTTTGTCATTGAATAAAGTAACCGCAGGAATTTGTCATGTTAGATAAAGTGGTCATTGCCAACCGTGGCGAAATTGCACTGCGCATACTGCGAGCCTGTAAAGAGCTCGGCATTAAAACAGTGGCAGTTCACTCGACGGTTGATAGAAATTTAAAGCACGTTTTACTTGCTGACGAAGCGATTTGTATTGGTAAAGCGCCAGCAAACGAAAGCTACCTGAATATCCCACGTATTATCAGCGCCGCTGAAATTACCGATGCTGCGGCCATCCATCCGGGCTATGGTTTTCTTGCTGAAAACGCTGACTTTGCCGAGCAGGTGGAGCAGTCCGGGTTCATCTTTGTTGGCCCAACACCTGATCTCATTCGCCTTATGGGTGATAAAGTGTCAGCCATTAAAGCCATGAAGAAAACCGGCGTTCCCTGCGTACCAGGCTCCGACGGCCCGTTGGACGATGATGACGAGCGTAATATGAAGCTTGCCAAGCGCATCGGCTACCCAATTATTATTAAAGCAGCAGGCGGCGGTGGTGGTCGCGGTATGCGAGTTGTACGAAACGAAAGCGAATTGCTTAGCTCTATTAGTATGACTCAGAACGAAGCTCGTGCAGCGTTCGGCAACCCTGTTGTTTATATGGAAAAATTCCTTGAGAACCCTCGCCATGTTGAAATTCAGGTTCTGGCCGACGGTCAAGGTAACGCCATTCATTTAGGTGAACGTGACTGCTCTATGCAACGTCGTCACCAGAAAGTCGTTGAAGAAGCGCCAGCTCCCGGTATTACTCCGGAGATGCGCAAGTTCATTGGTGAGCGTTGTGCGAAAGCTTGTGTAGAGCTGGGTTACCGCGGTGCTGGTACCTTTGAGTTTCTGTATGAAAACGGCGAGTTCTACTTTATTGAAATGAACACGCGTATTCAGGTTGAGCATCCGGTTACTGAAATGGTCACAGGTATCGACTTAATTAAAGAGCAGTTGCGCATAGCGGCAGGCCGCCAACTATCGATTAGTCAGGAAGATGTCGTTATTCGCGGTCATGCGGTTGAGTGCCGCATTAACGCCGAAGACCCTGATACTTTTACACCATCTCCCGGTACCATCACTCGTTTCCATTCTCCGGGCGGCTTTGGTGTTCGTTGGGACTCACACGTTTACGCCGATTACAAAGTACCGCCTAACTATGACTCAATGATAGGTAAACTGATTACTTACGGCGAAAACCGCGATATTGCTATAGCCCGTATGCGTAATGCTTTGAGTGAATTAATCATCGAGAACATTAAAACGAACATTCCTCTGCAAAAATCGATTATGGCAGACGAAAACTTCCAGCACGGTGGTACCAATATTCACTACCTTGAGAAAAAGCTTGGTTTGGGCGGGCATTAATTAATGCCCTGGATACAACTGACGCTTTCCTGCAGTGAAGAGCATGCTCCCCAGGTTGGGGACATGCTCATGGCTAACGGCGCTCAGGCGGTTACATACCGCGACGGCGCTGATACCCCCATTTTTGAGCCTCGCCCCGGCGACGTTATATTGTGGGAACACACCTTAGCGACGGGCTTGTTTGACGCCGAAGCTGATATAAAAGCTATTATTGCCAACCTGAAGCAGTCCAACGTTTTCGACAGCAACTTGCAATACAAAGTCGACCCACTGGAAGACAAGGACTGGGAACGCGAATGGATGGATAACTTCCACCCTATTCGTTTTGGCGAAAGTTTGTGGATTTGTCCTAGCTGGCGGGAAGTGCCGCAGCCGGATGCCGTTAATATTTTGCTCGATCCGGGCATGGCTTTTGGTACGGGTACTCACCCAACAACCGCTATGTGTTTACGTTGGATAGATGCCAATCCCCCCACGGGTAAAACCGTTGTCGACTTTGGTTGCGGATCAGGAATTCTCGGCATTGCCGCGTTACTATTTGACGCCAAACATGTCGCTGGTATTGATATTGACCAGCAAGCCCTGATTGCGACAAAAGACAACGCCGAACGTAACAAGGTCGGTGATAAATTCAGTCTTTACCTGCCAACTCAGCAGCCTAATACTCAAGTTGATTTGGTTCTGGCCAATGTTCTTGCCGGCCCGTTACGTGAACTTGCCGATACGATAATTGGCTTCGTTGCGCCAGGGGGACAATTAGTCTTATCCGGAATATTGGAGCGACAAATAGAAGGGGTTATTGAAGCTTATCAACCTCAGATACAGTTCGACACTCCGACTATAGACGGCGACTGGGCAATGCTTAGCGGTACTCGGGTTGGTTAACAAGCGTCCGCTTTGTCAATAGTAAAAAATGAAAAAAAGACCCAAATTGCGTAATAAATAGCCTTTTCTTTATTGCGCAAATTCCCTAAAATTCCTCACCCTTTCGCTGCGTAGTTTTTAACCGATGCGGATTGGCCCATATCAACTCGACAATCAGGTCATATTAGCTCCCATGGCTGGAGTTACTGACCAGCCATTCCGTCAGCTGTGTTACAGCACGGGGGCTGGGCTTACAGTATCAGAGATGCTGTCCAGTAACCCTAAGGTATGGCAGACCGATAAATCCAGGCAACGCATGGATCATTCGGGAGAGCTTGGCATTCGTGCCGTGCAAATAGCGGGCTCTGAACCAGAGCTAATGGCTGAAGCTGCGCGGGTTAATGTCAGTATGGGCGCGCAGATTATCGATATAAATATGGGCTGCCCGGCGAAAAAGGTGAATAAAAAAATGGCTGGCTCGGCGCTTATGCAGCACCCTGAGTTAGTTGAAGAGATACTGACAGCGGTCGTTAACGCTGTCGACGTTCCGGTAACGCTAAAGACAAGAACCGGCTGGGATCCTGAACATAAAAACGGTATTGATATAGCGCAGTTAGCAGAACGCTGTGGTATTCAGTCACTTGCTATTCACGGTCGTACTCGCGCCTGCATGTATAAAGGTAGTGCAGAATACGACACGATAAAAGCAATTAAAAACGCCGTTTCGATTCCCGTTGTTGCTAACGGCGATATTCGTACACCGTTACAGGCAAAACAAGTTCTTGAGTATACCGGGGCAGATGCCATTATGATTGGTCGTGGCGCGCAGGGTAATCCCTGGCTGTTTAGAGAAATTGCTTACTTTCTTCAGACAGGCAAGGAACTTCAACCGCCGTCGCTAACTGAAGTGGCTGAAACCGTCATTCATCACGTTGGTAAATTGCACGAATTTTACGGCAGTTACCAGGGTGTCAGAATCGCCAGGAAACACGTTGGTTGGTATTTAAAAGAAAAAGCCAGCAATGATGAATTCAGGCAAACATTTAATCGTCTTGAGGATGCCGAAGCGCAACTTAAGGCACTTGAAGATTATTTTGTCACTGTAGAGAAGAGATAAGCGTATTATGTTTGATCAAAACCCTAGTCGTGAAAACGTATCTCCCCTGACCACTATCGGTAATAACGCACAGCCAAAGCCGTTGCGTGACTCCGTGAAGCAAGCGTTGAATAGCTTTCTGCGCCAGCTGGACGGTCAGGACCCTGAAGAATTGTACGAGCTGGTGTTATCCGAGGTGGAGGCGCCGCTACTAGAAGAAGTCATGACTTATACCCGGGGTAATCAAACCCGCGCCGCAACTATGTTAGGTATTAACCGCGGCACTTTACGCAAGAAGCTGAAAAAATACGGCATGAATTAAGAATTTTTTGGGCGCCTTTTGGCGCCCTTTTTTTATTGACCTCCCCGTAATTTAACTGAGTTATAGAAAGGCAAAACAATGGAAACCCGTCCAATCCAACGCGCTTTAATCAGTGTTTCTGATAAAACCGGTATTGTTGAATTCGCTCAATCTCTGGCCAAAAAAGGCATTGAAATTCTCTCTACAGGTGGCACCGCTAAGCTACTTCGCGATTCAGGCATAACCGTTATTGACGTTTCTGAGCATACCGGCCAGGAAGAGATTATGGGCGGGCGCGTAAAAACTTTGCATCCGAAAGTTCACGGAGGCATTTTAGGTCGTCGCGATATCGATCAGACAGTCATGCAGGAACAGAATATTGCGCCTATCGATATGGTTGTGGTTAACCTGTATCCCTTTGCTGAAACGGTAGCCAAAGAAGGTTGCACGTTAGAGGACGCGATAGAAAATATCGATATTGGCGGCCCGACTATGGTTCGCGCTGCAGCCAAAAATCACAAAGACGTGACCATTGTTGTCAATGCCAATGACTACCAACGCGTGCTTGCTGAACTAGAAGAACAGGACGGAGTCAGCCACAGCACTCGCTTCGACTTAGCGGTCGCTGCATTCGAACACACCGCCCAGTACGATGGCATGATTGCAAATTACCTTGGTAAGCAACTGAGTGAAAATGACTTTGCACGTACATTAAACCTGCAGGTATCGAAAAAGCAGGACTTACGTTACGGCGAAAACTCACATCAGTCGGCTGCATTTTATACCGAACGTAATGCTCCAGCCGGTACCGTTTCCAGCGCCACGCAAATTCAGGGCAAAGCGTTGTCCTTTAACAATATTGCCGATACAGACGCGGCGCTTGAATGCGTAAAAAACTTTGCTGAGCCGGCCTGCGTTATTGTTAAGCATGCAAACCCTTGCGGTGTCGCAATTGGTGAGTCCATTACCGATGCTTATGATCGTGCTTTTAAGACCGATCCAACTTCCGCCTTCGGTGGCATTATTGCTTTCAACCGTGAGCTGGATGAAACAACGGCAACAGCTATTGTCGAGCGCCAGTTTGTTGAGGTTATTATCGCGCCGAGTGTCAGCGACAAAGCCAGAACTGCAGTTGCCGGTAAGAAGAACGTTCGTTTGTTAGAGTGCGGCGAGTGGGGAGACACCAACACTCAGTTAGACTACAAGCGAGTTAGTGGCGGTTTATTGGTACAAGATACCGACAACCAGGACTTTAACGCAGACCAATTAAAAGTGGTCACTGAAAAGCAACCAACAGAAGCACAGATGACCGACTTATTATTCTGCTGGAAAGTTGCCAAGTTTGTTAAGTCTAATGCCATAGTTTATGCCAAAGACGGTATGACAGTAGGCGTAGGCGCGGGCCAAATGAGCCGCGTTTACAGCGCTAAAATTGCCGGTATAAAAGCGGCCGACGAAAATCTTAGTGTGCCAGGTTCCGTTATGGCTTCTGATGCTTTCTTCCCGTTCAGAGATGGTATTGATGCCGCTGCCGAAGCAGGTATCAGCGCTATCATTCAGCCGGGGGGCTCGATCCGTGACGAAGAGATCATCGCCGCAGCTAATGAACACGGTATCGCGATGGTATTCACCGGCATGAGACATTTCCGCCACTAGGCAACTTAACCAGTGGGCATAGCATTGCGTCCGTAACGTTTGGGGGCTAGTCTAATAGACAAGTTCCCAACCCTACAGGTGATAGCATGAGAAAATTAGTAGCATCCGCTTCTGTCATAGTATTAGCAAGTGCCCTTAGTGCCTGCTCTCCAGCCCCCGAGGCGGATTCTTTGCAAGCAGCAGTCGACCATGAATCCCGCACCGACAAATACGCTGCTCGTGATGAATTCCGTAACCCAAAAGAAACTTTAGAGTTTTTTGAGCTAGAGCCGAGTATGACGGTAGTGGAAATTTGGCCAGGTGGTGGTTGGTATACTGAAATATTAGCCCCTTATCTGGCGGATGAAGGACAGCTTTATGCTGCACACTTCCCGGAAGATTCAGGTAGCGATTACTACCAACGTTCACTTGAGAATTTCAAAGAAAAATTAACCACTAATCCGCTCTATGGCAATGTCATTTTGACCGAATTTGCACCGGGTAAAGACACTGACCTGGCACCGGCTCGTAGTGCCGATCGTGTGCTGACGTTCCGCAACCTTCACAACTGGTATATGCAAGAAGGCGAAGAAGGTGTCATTCAGGCATTCCGTCAGTTTCATCAAACGCTGAAACCTAACGGTATGCTAGGTATCGTTGACCATCGCCTGCCCGAGTCAAAAGATGCTGAAGCTTTTAAAGACTCTGGCTATGTAAAAGAAAGCTGGGTAATAGACTTAGCTGAACAAGCCGGTTTCGAGTTTGTGGCTAGTGCCGAGATAAACGCAAACCCAGAAGATACAGCTGATCACCCTAAAGGTGTCTGGACTTTACCTCCAACCCTGACGCTGGGTGAAGAAAACAGAGAAAAATACGAAGCCATTGGTGAAAGCGATCGCTTCACCTTGAAGTTTCGCAAACCCGTTACAGACTAGAGGACAGAACTAACCTTATGAAAGTATTGGTCGTTGGCGGCGGAGGCCGTGAGCACGCTCTGGCGTGGAAAGCAGCACAGTCACAGCAAGTGGAGTGCGTATATGTTGCCCCGGGCAACGCAGGTACAGAGCGTGAGCCAAACCTGACAAATGTGGCCATCAGCGCCGAAGACATTGAAGGTTTGCTTAACTTTGCCAAAAGCGAAGGTGTTGAACTGACCATTGTTGGTCCGGAAGCACCTTTAGTTGCGGGCATTGTTGATCGCTTTAGTGAAGCAGGACTCGCCGCATTTGGCCCCACAGGTAAAGCAGCACAGCTAGAAGGCTCTAAAGCGTTTAGCAAAGACTTTCTGCAGCGCCACAATATACCCACCGCCGACTACCAAAACTTTACAGAGGTTGAGGCAGCCAAAGCCTATGTCGCTGAAAAAGGCGTTCCTATTGTAATAAAGGCAGACGGCCTTGCCGCTGGCAAGGGCGTTATTATAGCTGAAAGTCAGGAGCAGGCGGATGCCGCTATCGACGACATGCTGGCCGGTAACCGTTTCGGCGATGCCGGGCACCGCGTCGTTATAGAAGAATTTTTACGCGGTGAAGAAGCCTCTTTTATTGTGATGGTGGACGGCGAACACGCTGTCCCTTTTGCGTCAAGCCAGGATCATAAAGCACGTGATAACGGCGATAAAGGACCTAACACAGGTGGGATGGGCGCTTATTCGCCGGCTCCGGTAGTGTCACCAAGCATCCATAAATGGGTTATGGAGCACGTTATTAAACCTACAGTCGATGGAATGGCAGCAGAAGGAGCGCCATACAAAGGGTTCCTCTATGCCGGTTTAATGATTGCGGAAGACGGCACTGCCAAAGTTCTGGAGTATAACTGTCGCTTCGGGGATCCTGAAACTCAGCCCATTATGATGCGTTTAAAGTCGGATTTGGTTGAGCTTTGCCAGCAGGCAATTGAAGGCAAGCTTAATCAGGCGCCTATCGACTTTGATGAGCGCGCTGCAGTTGGTGTGGTTATGGCTGCCGGAGGGTATCCTGAAAGTTACAACAAAGGAGATCTCATTCACGGCCTTCCTGAACAAGCTTCTGAAAACCAGAAGGTATTCCACGCGGGAACTAAAATGGATGACGGCAATGTGGTCACAAGTGGTGGCCGGGTTCTCTGTTGTACAGCCCTGGGTAAAACCGTTACTGAGGCTCAACAACTTGCCTACCAGCTGGTTGATAAAATTAACTGGAATGATGCCTATTATCGCACCGATATCGCGCACCGTGCGATAAAACGCGAAAGCTAAATACCCACCTCCTGTCATTACATTGTCATAAAAGCTTATTAAGCTTTTGTCTCTGTTGTGATGGGAGGTTTCATGCCTGGGTGTGATTTAAAAAAAGAGCTATTAACCCTTATTCAGGGGAAGCAACTTTACCCTCTATTTCAACCCGTTATGGACACTGTCCGCGGAGTTGTTATTGGCCATGAAGCGCTTATTCGCGGCCCTAAAGGACACTCTCTCGAATCCCCGGATAACTTATTTTCTCTCGCCAGCAAAGTAAGACTATTATCAGAACTGGAACTAGCATGTCGCTCTGCTGCCATGGAAGCGTTTCAGAAAAACTCTATGCAGGGTAAACTTTTTCTTAATGTGAATCCCAATGTTCTGCAGGATGACTCTCACCCGCATGGATCGACACTGCGTTTGTCCCAGCAATTTGGCATATCACCAGAACAAATTGTCATTGAAATTTCAGAACGCTACCCAATTGAAGATACCGAAAATCTGAAACACGCCATTATTCACTATCAGAAACTTGGCTTTATGATTGCTATTGACGATTTAGGCGCGGGCTATTCTGGGCTCAAGCTCTGGTCGGAATTACATCCTGACTATGTCAAAATCGATCGCTATTTTATTCAGTCTCTTGAAACATCTTCGGTAAAACGAGAATTTGTGCAAAGTATTCTATCGCTGGCCACAAGTTTACGCACGAAAGTGATCGCAGAGGGCATAGAAACCACAGATGAACTTGAGCAATTACAGTCTATGGGTGTTAATTATTGTCAGGGATTCTTGCTCGGAAAGCCGCAACTTTATCCGGTACTGGAGGTCTCTTCTTCGCTGGTCGTTCCTAATCATTCTGTTGCACTAAACTACCAAACAACTATCGCCAGTGTGGTCGATACCATTCACGGCGTATCAGTGGAAACTCGCTCTTCACAAGTGCTCGACACCTTCACACAAGATAAGACGTTATCCTCCTTGCCCGTTATTTATGAGAAAAAGGTTGTCGGAATTATACGAAGAGAAAAGGTTATGGAATTCTTCTCTGGCTCCTACGGTCATGCACTCTACGCCAACAAACCTGTTTCTTACATTATGGATGACCGCCCTCTTTCCGTTGACTGGCAAACATCACTGGAGGAAGTGAGTCAGTTAATTACCGATAATGATGAAGTCGATATCTATCAAAATATTATCGTTACTAAGAGAGGTGTTTACTACGGCGTAGCGTCCATTAAAAATTTATTACGCAGAATAACCGAGCTAAAAGTTAACAACGCCCGCCATGCTAACCCTCTAACTCAATTACCAGGGAACGTGGCTATCAACCAAGTTATAGAGAACCAGCTTTCCCAAGCCTGTTCATTTCACGTGGCCTACTTTGATTTGAACCACTTTAAGCCGTATAACGATATTTATGGTTACGAGCAGGGCGATCAGATTATTAAATGGTTAGCGCAGATACTACAAAAACAATTATTCAGGCATGGTCATTTTATTGGTCACATTGGCGGAGACGACTTTGTCGCTATTTTCAAAGACACCGATAAAAAACAAACCGAAGAGTTATGTCATAAAATTATCAAAGACTTTGAGCAAGGCATTACCCGATTTTATCATCAGGAGCACATTCAGTTGGGGGGAATAAAAGCATTATCCCGTAACGGTAAACCGGCCTTCTACCCATTACTAAGTCTTGCTATTGGTGTGGTTCAACCAGATCCCTCGGAGTGTTTATCACATCACGATGTCGCACTATTAGCCAGCGAAGCAAAAAAAGAAGCAAAACAGTCTGACGGCAGCCACTGCTACATGTGCCACCGTCAAAAACCCAGACGTTTACGCCAGGTTAATCTTCAACAATCAGATCATCTTCAGTATCAGACGCTGAGCTAAATGAGTCATCAGCAAATTTACCGCGCCCGTACATACTGGCGACTTTTGGCCGATGAATACGCGCCTGATATTTTGCCCAGACCTTTTCAACATCCGTTACAGGGGCTTGTTCCCCCCGGCACGCAGCCAGCAACTCAATATCTTCTTGTAAAACAGGTTCAAACTCTCCCGCCAGCATTGCCGTAATGAGGCAGCCGTAATGGGTCAAAGCATCGCTTTCACGAATAGAGAAATCGCCTGAGCGAGAAAAGCCATAAGGGTAGTTGCGGAAATCGTTAAACGGTTTCTTTAACAATACTTCACGGGTCATCTTGGTCATGTGTAAGCCCTTCCTACAGACTAAAACCGAACAAAAAGTCTGTCGTTGTATACGACAAAGACGATATAGAGCGATATCGAACTTTTGTCAACGAAAATTTTTGTAAAATACCTTTTAACAATTCACTAGAGCACCTATAAATTAGCCGTGTGTAATAAATCATGTCATTTTATTTCAAGTTGTTTCGTAAATAAGAAGGAAGGGCACTATGAATAAATTAATGTTAACGACACTAGCCACCGCCACGTTAGGGCTAGTCGCATGCGGAGGCTCTGACAGTGATGACAATAACACCGATACCGCTCAATTCTCTCTGGGCATTAGTGACGCCCCGGTAGACAACGCTGAATCTGTTGTTGCCTGCTTTAACGCGGTTGAACTTACCGGTAACGGTGATGAGCCCCGCACTTTCACCGTCGGCGAGGATATTGAAGCCCCTGAAGAAAATGACCTTTGTACCGACGAAGATGGACAACCCATTGCAAATACCATTGGCATCGACTTGCTAGAGTTTACGGGCAACGACTCGATGGTTTTTCTTGAAAACGCAGAAATTGATGCGGGTCAGTACGGACAGCTAAGACTGGTCATGGCCGAAGGTTCTTACATCATGACAGACACCAACGATGATGGTGAAGCTGAAAAAGTTGCCGTACAAGTCCCTTCAAACGAATTGAAGTTAGACGGCTTTGTTGCCGATGCCGGCGGAAACCTTAACTTTACCGTTGAGTTTGATTTGCGCCACGCCATGACTAACCCGGTCGGCCAGGATCACTACATCCTTAAGCCGCGCGGCGTTCGTCTGGTTGATAACTCTGCTGTTGGTCACCTGAAAGGTACTGTTGCTGAAGGTGCGTTGCTATTTAACGAAACCTGTACCGTAGCACCGGAAAACACAGAAGAACCGGTAGCTTATGTTTATCTCTACGAAGGCAGTGACCTTGATGAAACAACCTTAGCTGATAACGGCGGTTCGGAAGAAAACGAGCCTTATGCCAGCACAGCGGTTTATTTTGACGGGGTAGACACCTACGACTTCTCTATAGGTTTTGTTGCAGCAGGAGACTACACAGCTGCGCTTACCTGTAATGGTGGGGACGATCCGGAAGCCGATGATGACGTGAACTTTTTCTTAACCGAGAACGTCACTATTGAAGAATCTAGCGAGCCACAGGAATTAGAGTTTGTTGGTGCAGCTGAGGAATAAAGGCATTCGATAGTTTTGGCTACAGGGACGTAGCCTTCCTCTTACCAAAAACCAAATGCTGACCCCAGACTTCTGCCACTGAGCAACACCGAAATTAAAAAGATGACTGCAGCCAGCATATTTTGCAAAGCGGAGTTACGGTAATTACCTAACATCGAACTCTGACAAAGCCACCACAGAAATCCGACAATAACTGGCAGTAAAATCCCATTAGCAACCTGAGCAAACCAAATAACCGTTACCGGCTTTATGCCAACGCTTGAAATAACAATACCTATTAGCAAAATCGATAGCCAAACCGTTCTGAAAGCTCTGCTTCGTAAATTAACTGACCAACCCATAATGCCGCATAACGCATAAGCACTGGCTAAAGGCGCCGTTGTCGCCGATGAAATGCCCGCAGCGAATAACCCTATTGCCATTAAGTAAGTAGCCCCGTCGCCAAAAAGTGGACGCAGCGATCCGGCTAAATCGCCTGCACTTTCAATTGTCACTTGCTGGCCAAAGAACGCCGAAGCTGCAGTGGCAACAATAGCCATTGAAATAAGGCCACCAAAAGGTATTGAAAGAAAAAGGTCCCGACGGGCAGCTGAAATATCACCTGGAGATTGCCACTTTTTAGACACACTGGAGGCATGCAGGAAAATATTATACGGAACTACCGTGGTACCAATTAGCGCAACGACAGTGAGTGTCGCTCCGGTAGGCAATGAAAACCCAAAGGTACCTTGAAATACAGCACTCCAGTCTGGGTCTGTTAATAAAAAGGTGCCGATAAAGGCCACGCTCATTAGTAGAACCATTCCAATCAGGGCCTTCTCGATTACCCTGGCGTTACCCGACCAGAGTATCAGTAGTGCAATAATACCAATGACAAGCGCCCAGGCGTTGCTCAACCAAGCATCCAGTATTGGTACCGGCCCAAGTAGCTCACCAGCACCTAAACTGGCTCCGGAAAGGTTTCCGCCCTGATAAACACTATTGCCAATAGCAATAGCGCTAAAAATGAGAATTAATGCCAACCAACGAAGCCAGCCAGAGGTGAGGTTATTACGGATGTTTTCGCCAAGCCCGGCTTGTGTCACCAAACCAATGCGGGCCGACATTTCCTGAAGAATAACGCAGGCAACAATAGAGAACAGTAACGCCCAAAGCAGTGCGTAACCAAAGTTTGCTCCGGCCAGCGAGGCTGTAACAACGGTCCCCGGCCCAATAAATGCCGCGGCGACTAACGCACCGGGTCCAAACTGAGAGAGTTTCAACATAGCCTAGACGGTTCTATTAAGAGATTCAGGACCTTCAATGGTTACCATTGAAATCCAGTTCTTATTCAGAGCTTCGGATAAGTCCGACTCAAGCACAGAGCGAGCCGTGCCGTACTCAACATATAAATCAGTAACACCACAGGCTCTATTACGACCATGGGCTTTACCGGTATACAGTGCCATATCAGCAACCTGCAGAACCTTTTCCCAATCCATTTCATGTTCCGGTATGTCGGCAAACGGCAGGCGAATAAAGCCTATAGTAGTTGTCACAAAAATTTCCTGTCCTTCGTAAGCAATCGGCTCTTTCGCTATCGCTTTCAAAATTCTTTCGCTCATTTCTTCCAGGTCTGCACTGCTTACGTTACGAACAAGAAAGAGAAATTCCTCACCGCCCCAACGGATCAGTTTATCGCTTGCACGACACTCTTTTTGTAAGCGTTGACTGATTTCAATCAATACTTTATCACCGGCCGCGTGCCCATATTTGTCATTAATGCGTTTAAAAAAGTCGATATCAAGCAGAATAAGGCCATCGGAATGGGCCGCCGCTTCGCGTCTCTCACCATGCTGTTTACGCGCTTCCATCTCTTCCTGAAGAGCACGGCGGTTCCACAAGCCAGTAAGAGGGTCTCTACGTGACTGGTCAGCCAACAAGTTATTAGCTTCTTTTAATCTTAAGTTGGCGCGTCGGGCTTTGCGGTACATTAGAAAAACAAATAAAGCAGCGAATACAGCAACAATCCCCAATAACAACCAAATTAGGTTTCTCTGTTCGTTGATTTCCAGTAACTGCTGTTTAAGTTCGTTTTGGCGCTCCAGCAACTCAATCTGCTGCTCTTTATCTTTGCTTTCATAAAGCTGCTGTAAATTAGCCAGGTTCTGCTGTTGATCACTTTGATAGAGCTCTTCCATCAACTCCATCTGCTGTTTTAGAGTCTCGGCCTGTTTTTGATGTTGCCCGGCAAGCTCATAGGCTTCAGCAAGCTCGCCAAGTAACCCTTCAACTTCCGTTTTTATGTCTTCCTCACGATAAAACTCAACCGCTTCGCGCATTTCTTCAAGGCCGGCTTCCGTGTTGCCCTGATGCACATCAATGAAGCCTAAATTGAAATGGATGGTCTGTGCCATCCAGATATCTTCGACTTCTTCGGCCAACTCCAAAGCTTCTCGTAAATGACTTCGGGCTTCTTCCCACTTTTTTTCAGACATGTAGTGGTCACCGTAATTATTTAAAATAACGGGTAGTAAATACTCTCGTTCATCTTTAACTGCCGCTTGGTAAGCTTTTCTTAACGAAACAAGAGAAGCTTCTCGTTCGTCCATTTCCGCTTCAATATAAGATTTGTGCAGGTAAAAATCAGGCAAGTCGTATTCCAGCTCGTTCTGCTTAGCGCTTTGAATTGCTTTATTAATTGTTTTTAACGACCCTTCCCAGTTTTTCAACTCAGACTGAATAATTGCGATTGAGTAGTCCAGATATTGTTGACGGATGGGCGTTCTTTCATTGTTCGTTTCGTTGACGGCATCCTGAGCCAGCAGCAAGTGACGCAAAGCATCATCGTAACGGTTCCAGTCAGCATAGATTCTCGAAATAAGGTTGTGACCGTAATAACGAACCCTTGGCATACGAGAGTTAGAAAGGGGAATCTCAACATCGTTGAGCAGCAAAAACGCTTCGCCGTACTTACCTTCCATTTGAAGTATTTCAACTCGCGTCGCCTGAGCTTCAGCTTTTACATCAGAAATTTCACTGTTTTCAGCAAGAGCCAGCAGTTCATCCAGTTTTTCGAAAGCTAACTCGGTTTCACCCTCGTAGTAATACCAGGACACTTCATAGCTTTTAGCTCTGGCCCGGGTAGCTACGGGCGTTTTCGGCGAAATATCTTCCAGCACATTAAACAAAATAGCTCTGGAGTCTTCCTCTTCACCCAGAGAGTTAAGGTAATCATCCAGCTGCTCCTCCATGGCCATATCGACCGGAACACCGTTAATATTTTCTGTCGAAGGCTGAGCTGAGACGGACCCAAAACTTACCAGCAGAAAAAACGCTGAAGCGGCGAAGCAATAGTTAACCCATTTCTTGTTGTTATTTTTCATGGGAGCGAGTCCGTTCAATGATTAATTAACGACCAAGTTTATCTCAATTTGAATGATTGCACAAAGCTAATCACTGAGGTAAAACAACAGTATGACAACGACAAAGTTAGACTGGTCAAAGATACTTAAGTCAGGGCAAAGAATCTTTATTGGCTCTCACGCTGCGGTGCCAACCGCGCTTATCGATGACCTGATAGAAAACGCAAAAAATCTGCATGATATTGAAATTGTGCAGTTAATGACGCTGTCCGACAATAAGTGGGCCGGTCCGCAGTACCAGCAGTTGTTTAAGGTCAATACCTTTTTTATTGGTGGCGATACCGTAAGAACCGCGGTGAATGAAGGCCGTGCGGATTATACCCCCAGCTTTATTTCCGATATTCCCAACCTGTTTAATAACGGCATTCTGCCATTAGATGCCGCTTTAATTATGGTCAGTCCTGCAGACAAGTACGGCTACCATTCAATGGGGGTTTCAGTCGACGTGGTCGCCGCCGCTGCTAAATCTGCCAAGACCGTTATTGCCCAGGTGAACCCTAATATGCCGGTCACTTACGGACAGTCTTTTCTGCACACGAATCAAATTAATTACTTTTGGGAACATGCAGCACCTCTGCCCGAACTGCCACCACCCAGCCTTGAAGACAGTAAAATCATTGAGCGGATAGGCCAATACATTGCGCTGCTGGTTGATAATGGCTCTACGCTTCAAATTGGTGTCGGTACTATTTGCGCTGCGGCACTGCGTTACTTAAGTAACCATAAGGACTTGGGCATTCACAGCGAGCTTATTACTGACGACGTCATGCATTTAATGCTCAAAGGAGTCATTAATAACCGCAAAAAAACCTTCCACCCGAATAAAATTGTGACCAGCTTCTGCATGGGGTCAAAAGCCCTTTATGACTTTGTTGACCACAACCCACATGTCGGTTTTTATCCCAGTGAATATGTAAATTCACCAGCAAACGTTGCCCGTAATGACAAATTAATAGCAATTAACAGCGCCATTGAGGTGGATTTAACCGGACAAATCGTATCGGACTCTATTGGCCACCAGTTTTACAGCGGTATTGGTGGGCAAGTGGACTTCAGTCGTGGAGCGTCTTTAAGTAAAGGCGGTAAACCCGTTATCGCTCTACCTTCAACAACACAAGACGGTAAGGTGTCACGCATTGTCCCATTCATTCGGGAAGGCGCAGGTGTAGTAACAACGCGCGGGCACGTACACTATGTCGTCACCGAATTTGGCGTCGCTTCATTGCGGGGAAAAAGTATTCGCGAGCGGGCTATGGAGCTAATTCGCGTTGCTCACCCTAAATTCCGTAGCCACCTGTTGCAGGAAGTTCGTAAACATTATTGGGTTCCCCACTATCAGCAACAAACACCAGTTGATGTGCCGGAGTTAGGCGATATTGGCTTTAAAAAGCTCAAAATTAATAACGAATCTTTTGATTTAAGACCGCTTTATCCGTCGGATGAACGTCGGCTGCAGGAGTTCTTTTATTCTCATACGAAAGAAACTCTACAACTGCGCTACAACGCCGTACCCACAACCATGACCCGGGAAAAATCCTGCACCTTGGTCAGTGTTGACCAGTCGAAAGATCTTGCCTTGTGTATTGTGCATCAAAAAGGCTCTGCGGTTCAGATTCAGGCGGTTGGGCGTTACTACTACATCGAGTCGCAAAATAGTTGCGAGGTCGCTTTTGTGACCCGCGAGAAATACCAGGGCCGCGGCATGGCGGGCAAGCTCTTAGATGAAATGATTCGCATAGCACGCGAGCGTGGCCTGGACAGTATGCAAGCCTACGTATTAGCCGCGAATAAACCCATGTTAAGTGTGTTTGAACGGGGCGGCTTCAAACGCTTGCCCAGTGAAGAGCCGGGTGAAGTCTTGCTCAAACTCGATCTTAAACAAGGCAGTGAGTAAATTATGTCGATAGTCGTATTCAGTCATGATGACTGCCTCAAACACATACCCAACGAGCAGCACCCCGAGTGCCCGGCCCGTATTGAAGCCATTAATGACCAACTCATTCGCTCCGGCCTCGACTTTGTGCTTATACGAAAAGAAGCAACAGAAGCGCCCTGGGAAGCTATTCAGGCGGCGCATTCCCAAGCACATATCGACTTTATTCGTGCGGAAATTCCTGAGTACGACCATGAATGGATAGATCCGGACACCTTAGTGACACCAGGTAGCTTAACCGCTGCCTTGAAAGCAGCCGGAGCAGCGGTTAATGCGGTTGACGATGTTATGACCACCCTCAACAAACAGGCTTTTTGTGCCGTTCGCCCACCAGGCCACCACGCTACGCGCTCAAAAGCCATGGGGTTTTGTTTATTCAACAATGTTGCCGTTGCGGCGTACCACGCTATTGAAAAACACGGACTTGAGCGCGTTGCCATTGTCGATTTTGACGTACACCACGGCAACGGTACCGAAGACATTGTTCAGGGTGATGACCGTATCTTGTTTTGCTCGTCATTCCAGCAGGCGTTCTACCCGTTTACCGGCGAAGACAGCAGCGCCGGTAATGTTCATAACGTGCCGCTACCAGCTGGTTGCAAAGGCGAACAATGGCAACAAGCCGTTTCAGAAAAGTGGTTTCATGCACTCGACGACTTCCAACCCCAACTGGTGCTTATTTCTGCCGGCTTCGATGGTCACGCAGAAGACGACATGTCCCAGTTTCTACTGAAAGAAGAAGACTACCACTGGATAAGCGTTAAGCTGAAAGAAATTGCCGACAAACACTGTGACGGTCGTATCGTATCTACGCTTGAAGGTGGGTATAATCTCAGCGCGTTAGGCCGCAGTGTTGTTGCGCATTTAAAAGGCTTACTCTAAGCGCACCTCTATTCTTAAAACATTCATAAAAAAAGAGTCGAATATTATGGGATTAGTTCTTAAGCTTGTGGCGGGTATTGTCGCCGGTATTCTTATTGGGTTATACATGCCAGAATGGGTCAGCCAACTTCTACTGACTTTCAAAACACTGTTCGGTCAACTGCTGTTCTTCACTATCCCATTACTTATTTTGTTCTTCATTACCAGCGGTATTGCCAGCTTACCGAGCAACTCCGGAAAAATGCTGGGTAAAACCTTAGGCATTGCTTATGCCTCAACCGTTATTGCAGGTATTGTTGCCTTTTTCGCTGCCAGCATTGTCGTGCCCTGGCTGACAACCGACGCTCAGAGTGTTTCTACAGAAGCCAAAGCCACTATCGAACCCTTTATTGAGCTGTCGGTTCCACCGCTAATGGAGGTGATGTCAGCACTGGTTTTAGCCTTTATCTTTGGGTTGGGTATTGCCAGTACCAAGGCTGAAAACCTGAAGAAATTGTCGGATCAAGGCCGTGACATTATTGAGCTGCTGCTGATTAAAGTCATTATTCCTTTACTGCCGCTGTATATTGCCGGCATTTTTGCGGAAATGGCCGTTGCAGGCACTGTGTTTAACACGTTGAAAACCTTTGGTGTTATTCTGATACTCGCTGTCGCACTGCACTGGGTTTACATTACCTCTATGTACATTATGGCAGGCATAAAAACCGGTCGTTCTCCGCTGTTTTTAATCAAAAACATGCTGCCTGCGTATTTTACGGCACTAGGTACTATGTCCAGCGCCGCCACTATTCCTGTCACCCTGCAAAGCGTACGCAAGAACAAAGTCGATAACGACGTTGCCAACTTTACCGTGCCACTTTGTGCCACCGTTCACTTAGCCGGTTCCACCATTACCATTGTCAGCTGTGCTGTTGCGGTTATGGTGCTGCATAATTCCCTCGCCATTCCCGGGTTCTTTACCATGCTGCCGTTTATTTTAATGTTGGGTATTGTCATGTTAGCTGCACCGGGCGTTCCAGGCGGTGCGGTTATGTCGGCGGTTGGCCTGTTAGGTTCCATGCTGGGTTTCGGCGAAACCGCAGTCGCCTTAATGATAGCCTTGTACATGGCACAGGACAGCTTCGGTACCGCCTGTAACATTACTGGTGATGGTGCTATTGCGATGTTTGTGGACAGCTCGAAGAAGAGTTAGCGAACGAATATTGCAGGCATTGAGTCGCTGGTGCGTATTAAACGAAGTTTAAGCGTACTAGCGATTAAAACTTGGAGCGGGAAACGAGATTCGAACTCGCGACCCCAACCTTGGCAAGGTTGTGCTCTACCAGCTGAGCTATTCCCGCGTATTGGTACTTTTTACAGTATTCTGGAAAGTCTGACGTTGGAGCGGGAAACGAGATTCGAACTCGCGACCCCAACCTTGGCAAGGTTGTGCTCTACCAGCTGAGCTATTCCCGCTTCGTCAGTGCGGCGTGTATTCTACTGATACCACCGATAAGGTCAATAGTTTTTGCGCCGCAATTGGCTTATTTGCTGAAAAAATGCTCTCGGTAATGCTGCAATTCCGCAATAGACTCGCGAATATCAGCCAAAGCTTCATGCGCACCCGACTTTTTGAAGCTATTAACAACCTCCGGTTGCCAGCGTTTTGCCAACTCTTTTAACGTACTGACATCCAGGTTGCGGTAATGGAAAAAGGCTTCGAGTTCAGGCATGTGCTTCGCTAAAAAACGACGGTCCTGACAAATACTGTTACCGCACATAGGAGAAACCCCGGCATCAACGTATTGTTTTAAAAACTCAATGGTTTCTGCTGCTGCTGTCTTTTCGTCATACTGGCTTTGCTTTATTCGCTCAACCAGGCCTGACCCTGTATGCGTTTTGACATTCCAGTCGTCCATTCTGTCCAGGTATTTTTGAGGTTGATGAATAGCAATGACAGGCCCTTCCGCTAAGGTGTTCAGCTGTGCATCAGTAACAATGGTTGCTACTTCAATAATGTGATGCTCTTCCGGCACCAGCCCGGTCATTTCGAGGTCAATCCAAATTAGGCGTTGTTTCTTGTCGTCTTCTGTCATTACCCTGCTCTCTTAATGCAATTTGTTGTATGATAGCGTCATTTCCAGCACGACAACAGGTTACAGGCTTGGTAAAACGCAGACGTCTGAACAAAGGCCAGCAACGGCGGGTTTCAGCCAACCAAAAAAAACGGCTGAAAAACACCGATATTGAGTGGACGGATAACCAACTCAATGCACCGGAAGCAGGCCGCGTTATCAGCCGCTTCGGTCAGCACGCGGATATTCGCGATGCCGAAGGCAATACCTACCGCTGCCATATACGCCGGGTTGTCGATAGCCTGGTATGTGGCGACAGCGTTCTCTGGTCCAGAGCAAGTGCCGAACAACAAGGTATGCAGGGTGTAGTTGTTGCCGTTCAGGAAAGACATAGCCTGCTGTCCCGTCCTGATTACTACGACGGATTAAAGCCTGTTGCCGCTAACATTGATCAAATTTTCGTTATTTCCAGCGTACTCCCAAGCTTCTCATCGCAAATTATCGATCGCTACTTAGTCGCCTGCGAGGATATTGGCATAGAGCCCGTTATTGTGCTGAATAAGGCTGATTTGCTGCCCGAAATTGACGAGACCGAACGTCAATATATTGAGCAAAGGCTGAAAGACTATGAAAGCATCGGCTACAAAGTGCTTCACGTCAGCAGTGCAACTCAAAGCGGGCTGGATGCTTTGCAGGAGATGCTGAAAGACCATATTTCGATTGTTGTCGGTCAGTCAGGCGTGGGTAAGTCGTCGCTGGTAAACCAGCTCTTACCCGACGTGAACGCCGACACAAATTTAGTGTCAGATAACTCTGGATTAGGACAGCACACAACGACGGTTGCAACCTGGTATGACTTAAAGGAAGGCGGAGCCCTTATTGACTCACCCGGTATCCGGGAGTTTTCGTTATGGCACCTGGAACCTGAGAGAGTAGCCCGGTGCTATGTCGATTTCCGCGACTACCTAGGCGGCTGCAAATTCCGCGATTGTAAACATGGCGATGATCCGGGCTGCGCACTACAAGAGGCTGTCGGTAACAATCAATTGCATGAATGGCGCCTTTCTAATTATCATCGCATTATAGAGACGATGAAAACACAAAAGCCCAGTCGGGCAATTAGAGGTAAGTAACTGTGTCAAAGACCGATAAAGTCAAAATTTTCTTCCAGCATGTGATGCCGAAGCATTTAATTTCCAGGTTAATGGGAAAGTTTGCCGCCGCACGTGCCGGATGGTTCACACAGGTTTTTATCCGCTGGTTTATTCGGCAGTATAAAATTGACATGAGTGAGGCCATTCACGAGTCACCCAAGGCTTATAAAACCTTTAATGAATTCTTCACACGCAGGCTAAAACCAGAGCTTCGACCGCTGGAAGCAGACGACAGCGAATTAGCACACCCGGTCGACGGTGCAGTCAGCCAGTTAGGCGACATTGATGGCGGACGCATTTTTCAGGCTAAAGGGCATGACTATTCATTACAGGAGTTGCTCGGTGGCAACGAAGAAGACGCCAAGCCTTTTGTAAACGGTAAATTTGCGACTATTTATCTGGCACCGAAAGATTACCATCGCATTCATATGCCTTGCGATGGTGTCCTGAAAAAGATGATTTATGTGCCGGGTGATTTATATTCAGTAAATCCGTTAACCGCGGCTAATGTACCGAACCTGTTCGCTCGTAACGAGCGCGTTGTAGCTATTTTTGATACCGAAGTTGGCCCCATGTCCATGGTATTGGTTGGCGCAACTATCGTCGCCAGTATCGGTACGGTTTGGTCCGGCACCGTCACACCGCCTACCGGTGGCCGTATTCAAAGCTGGTCGTATCCAACGTCAGGCCACTCAGCTATACACCTCAAAAAAGGTGAAGAAATGGGTCATTTCAAACTCGGTTCAACCGTGGTGCTAACCTTTGCCGAAAACTCGATTGAATTTGATGACGATCTTAAGCCACTTTCCACCACGCGTATGGGAGAAACTATGGCAGAGATAAAAGAGAGCAACGATTGATTTTATGGGCGCACCGAGGGGCCAGTTATGAGGCCCCGGAGAATACGCTTGCCGCTTTCTCGCGAGCCATGGACAGCGGCGTGCATGGTATTGAACTGGACGTTTATGCCATAGACGGTGAACGTTTTGTGTTCCACGACCGGTATTTAGAACGCCTGACTGCCACACCCGGCCGGCTAAAAGACTTAACCGCTGAGCAGATAAAGCATCTGAAAGTGTTTGGTCAGCAGTCTATACCCACCTTGCGCGAAGCATTAGCTCATATTAACGGACATTGTCACGTAAATATTGAGCTTAAAGGTGATATGCCCACCAAAGAGCTTCTGCTTGATATTGATTACGCTCTAAAGAACACCAATTTCAAACCTGAACAACTCTTAGTTTCGTCTTTTAATCACCACTGGTTGCAGCGGCTTAAAAAGCGTCGCCCTGAGATTAAAATTGGCGCTTTGAGTGCCAGCTGCCCATTGAGCTATTGTCAGTTCGCAGAGGAGCTACAGGCGTTTTCAGCCCATTTTGCGGTAGATTTTGTGACACCTGAACTGGTTGAGGATGGTCATCGCAGGGGCTTACAAGTTTATGTCTACACAGTAGACGGCCAACACGATATTGAAGAACTGCACGCAATAGGTGTGGATGGCATTTTTACCAACCACCCCAACTACGCTCAAAATGTCGTTGCCGGTCTAACCACCGCCGGCAACGAACCTATTCTGCATTATTAGCGTGACGGACCATCAGCTATGATGGTCCGGGTACTCTTCCTGCAACGACTCCAGCTTACGAGTGATAGCCATTGGTGAACTGGTGTTTCTAGCCAGTGCTATATACAGGGCCGGAATAACAAATAGCGTTAAAAAGGCGGATACGGCAACACCCGCAAAAATCACCGTACCAATGACCATACGACTTTCTGCTCCGGGCCCTGACCCAAGAATCAGCGGCATTGCACTCATTAAGGTTGTAAACGCTGTCATTACAATGGGCCGTAAGCGCTGTTGAGCGGCTTTAAGCACTGCCTCTTTGAACTCCATACCGGAGTCACGCAACTGGTTCGCAAACTCAACAATAAGAATACCGTTTTTAGCAGCCAGGCCTATTAGCATCACAATACCAATCTGACTGTAGATATTGATACTCATACCCGTTATGTACAGCGCCAATAAGGCACCTACTATAGCCATAGGCACGGCCAGCATAATCACCAACGGGTGAATAAAGCTTTCGAACTGTGCCGCCAGAACCAGGAAGGTGATCACCAATGCAAGACCGAAAACAAAGATGATTGAGTTGCCGCTTTCCTTATAAAGTTGCGACTCACCTTTATAGTCAATAGAAACATCTTCCGGAAGCTTCTCTTGCACAACTCCTTCCAGATAACTCAAAGCTTCACCCAGCGAGTAGCCTTCCGCAAGGTTCGCTTCAATGGTAACACTGCGCATACGGTTATAACGATTCAGCCGGGCTGACGTAGCCTGCTCGGTAATCGTCACCAGGTTTGACAACGGAATCAGTTCGTCACTTTTGCGTGAACGAACGTAAATGTTATCTATGGCACTTGGGCTGCGATAATCGGCTTTTTCACCTTCCAGCATGACGTCATATTCCTCGCCACGGTCAAGGTAAGTGGTTACTCGCCTTTGACCCAGTACCGACTGGAGCGTAATACCAATATCCTGTACGGAAACACCCAGATCGGCTGCACTGGCTTCGTCAACCTGAATCAGTAGCTGCGGCAGCGTTTCCTTATAGTCACTATCGAGGTTTTGCAACCCGGGATTGGTCGATGCCTCCTCAATCACAATGTCACGAAACTCAGCCAGTCGCTCATACGTATTACCTTGCAGCACAAACTGCACCGGCCGGCCACCGCCTCCGCTGATACCGCTGCGCATAAACGCAAAAGCCTGCACGCCCACAACAGAATCCAACTGCGATCGCATCTCTTCCATTAAATCAAAACTTGACCATTCTCGCTCGTCGAAAGGCACGGCACCGACAATAGCGATACCTGCACTACCACCCCAGCCCGGAGCCCGAACAATTAGGCGGTCAATTTTTCCTTCATCGATATAAGGCAGAAGAATTTGCTCTATTTCGTCCATATGTCGGGAGCTCGACTCAAAACTGGCCCCCTCGGCACTGCGTACCTGAATATAGAACGTACCGCGATCTTCCGGTGGCGCAAACTCTTGAGGAATAAAGCTGAACAAGCCAAAGGCAACAACGCCGGACATAACAACCAACACGACAGCCATAAGCGGACGCTTTACGCTCTTTTCGAGCACATTGCGATAGCCTCTTTCAAGCCAATTAAAGGTCGCATCAAAAGCTCTGCCGAATTTACTGGTTCGCTCTTTCTTGCTTAATACCTTCGAGCTCAGCATCGGCGTCAGAGTTAATGCTGCGATACTGGAAAAGGCCACAGCGGCGGCTATGGCTATAGCAAACTCGGTAAAGAGCTTACCAATATTACCTTCTAAGAAGGCCAGAGGCACAAACACAGAAATCAATACCAGTGTGGTTGCTATGACAGCAAAACCAACCTCACGGGCTCCCCGGTAAGCAGCCAGAATAGGCGGCTCGCCTTCTTCTATGCGGCGATAGATGTTTTCTAACACCACAATAGAGTCATCAACGACCAGACCGATGGCTAAGACCAGCGCCAGCAGGGTGAGTAAGTTGATGGAAAAGCCCAGTGCAAACAAAACTATGTAGGAAGCAATAATGGCAACAGGTACCGTCAACGCCGGTACTATGGTGGCTCTTATATTCCCCAGGAACAGGTAAATAACGACAATAACCAGTGCCATCGCCACAGCCAGCGTGTTGTAAACTTCATCAACGGAGCCCTGAATAAATATCGAAGAGTCGTAACTGGGCGCCAGGTACATGGTTTCAGGCAACGTTTCCTGAATTTTTCTCATCTCCCGATGAACGTTCTTCACCACGTCCAGAGTGTTGCCTTTCGACTGCTTAATGACACCCACACCGACCATGTTAACCCCGTTACCCCGGAAGTCGGTTTTGTCATCCTCAGCACCCAGTTCTACCCGGGCAACCTCGCCCAGACGCACTAAATAGCCATCGTCGCCTTGTCGTATCACCAGGTTTTTAAAGTCTTCCGGCGACAAATAAGCCCGCGCCATACGAACCGAAAATTCTCTATCGGTTGACTCAACTTCCCCCGCCGGAAGCTCAACGTTTTCTTCACGCAAGCGGCTGACTATGTCGGTTACCGTTACCTGTCGTGCGGCCATGGCGTCACGATCCAGCCAGACGCGCATGGCATAGCGACGATCACCACCAATGACCACCCGCGCGACACCATCAGCGACCGACAGACGGTCTACAATGTATCGCTCCGCATAATCAGTCAGTTCAAGAATCGACATGCTCTCGCTGCGAAGGTTATACCAGACAATGGTGCTTTCATCGCTTGAGGCTTTTGAAACTTCGGGTGGGTCGGCTTCTTCGGGAAGATTATCGAGTACACGCGACACACGCTCACGAACGTCGTTAGAAGCGGCATCAATGTCGCGAGTCAGATTAAATTCAATACTGATACTGGAGCGGCCGTTGCGGCTGCTCGAGCTAATGTTTTTAATGCCTTCTATGCCGCTAATGCGGTCTTCAACTAATTGCGTTACCTGCGTTTCTACAACTTCGGCAGAGGCACCGGGGTAGTCTGTATCAATAGAGACTATGGGGCGATCAATATCCGGATACTCACGCAATGGCAGCATGGTAAAAGCGACGATACCGAAAACCACCAGCAGAATATTCAGTACGGTTGCAAAAACCGGACGTTTTACAGAAAGGTCAGACAACAACATAACTTAACCTCCCTGCACAGAAACAGGTACACCGTCACGAAGGCGAACAATGCCTTCTATAATGACTTTTTCTCCCGGCTTAAGGCCGTCAGTAATTTCTACGATTCCCGGCTTACGACGACCAATGGTCACTTCTTTTTGGCGCGCCCGGTTATCCGGAGTTAACACATACACATATTGTCTGTTTTGAATTGGAATAAGAGCTTTTTCAGGAAGCAATAAAGCTTCATCAATGCTCCGCAATAGCGTTATCTGGAGCAACATCCCCGGACGCAGACGCTCATCATCATTATCAATTTTAGCGCGCACTTTCACGGAACGAGTCACGGGGTCAACGCGCGAATCAATACTGGAAATACGTCCGACAAACTGTTCTCCCGGGTAAGCCCGGCTGCGGGTAATCACTTCCTGATCAACGGCAATACTGGCGAAATAGCGTTCCGGAACACTAAAGTCGACTTTAATGGGCTTGATGTCATCCAGCGTTGTAAACACATCGCCGGGGCTGACTAAGGAACCTGCACTAATTTCACGAATACCCACACGGCCTGAAAAAGGTGCATGAATCTTCATTTCGCGTAATGTCGCTTCAGCCACTTCTAAGTCAGCCTGCAGACCATTAACACGTACTTGTTGCTCGTCGAACTGTTGTTGCGATGCAGCATTACCGCGGCGCAGTTCACTGACTCGTTCAAGCTGACGTTTGGCTTCATCCAAACTAAACTTAAGCTGCTGCACACGGGCAACTTCTTTGCGAGCATTCAACTCAGCAAGCAGTTGTCCCTGCTCAACTAAGTCGCCGCTTTCAAAATAAATTTTTTCAACAACGTCCTGAGTTTGCGCGGTAATACGAACCGTTTCATTGGCCATGGCGGTGCCAAGCGCTTCAATGGTATCGCGGAACTCACTAATTTCAGCGGTCTGAATTTTGACCGGGACAGTCCGTTCCTTGCCCTCTTCAACCTTTTCTTCAGGAGGGAACCCAAACAAATACACAGCTGCCGCAATTAAAATAACGACAACAATAGTGATAGGGTTTATCCAGGAACGTTTCGCCATGTTTACCTCTAAGTTCATAATACAACGCCTTTAACATAGACCATTGTACGCAAAACACCGCCCAAAAGGCGGTGCACTTAACGAGGATTATAGCGGTTTAATCGCAAATTCAGTCGTTTGAATGAAACGCTGGGCTGTATTTATGAATGGCGTTAATAAAAGCAGCGGCGTGTTCCGGGTCGACCTCAGGGTGAATGCCATGACCTAAGTTGAAAACATGGCCGGTACCTGAACCATAGCTTTGTAATATGGTTTGTACTTCTTCTTCAATACGCTCTGGCTTAGCATAAAGCACGCTGGGATCCATATTACCCTGTAGAGCAACTTGCCCGCCGACACGCCCTCTGGCATCACCTAAGTCGGTTGTCCAATCCACACCCAGTGCGTCCGCACCAGTCGCCGCCATAGCTTCCAGCCATTGCCCGCCATTTTTAGTAAATAACGTAACAGGCACTTTGCGTCCGTCGGCTTCCCGTGTAAGGCCAGCCACAATTTTTTCCATATAAGCCAGAGAGAATGCTTTGTAGTCGCGCGGAGAGAGAACACCGCCCCAGGTATCGAATATCATGACCGACTGCGCGCCTGCAGCAATTTGCGCGTTTAGGTACTGGGTCACTGATTCAGCCAATACATTCAGCAAGGTATGCATGGCTTCAGGGTCAGCAAACATTAGCTGCTTCACTTTAGAAAAGTTTTTGGTGCTGCCACCTTCAACCATATAGGTCGCCAGTGTCCATGGGCTTCCAGAGAAACCAATAAGCGGCACACTGCCATTCAGTTCATGACGGATAGCACGCACGGCATCCATAACGTAACCCAGCTCGTCTTCCATATCGGGCACGGCCAGGTTTTTAATAGCGGCCATACTGCGTACCGGGTCTTTAAACTTTGGCCCCTCACCTGTTTCAAAATATAAGCCCAGACCCATGGCGTCAGGAATGGTCAGAATATCACTGAAGAGTATGGCGGCATCCAGGTCAAACCGGCGCAACGGCTGCATGGTCACTTCGCAAGCGAGTTCAGTATTGCGGCATAGTGACATAAAGTCGCCTGCCTGCGCGCGCACTTCTTTATACTCAGGTAAATAGCGTCCAGCCTGACGCATCATCCAAACGGGAGTGCGATCAACGGGTTGTTTTGCCAATGCACGAAGGTAACGATCATTTTTAAGCGCCGGAGCGGTCATAGCGAATCCAATTTTTAATCAACATCAATGCCCGGTATTTTATCAGTCCGCAGGCATTGGCTCCATGAAAACTTGTGCTTACCTCTTTTGAGAGAGATCAATCAAGGTTCTTGCTATGGTTCCCTCGGGGGGGATCATGGGCAGATTATCAAAAGCAAACCAGTCGCCGGTAATCAGTTCGTGTGGATCAATATGCAGCTCACCTTCTGCCCACTCGGCGGTAAACCCCATCATCAATGAATGAGGGAAAGACCAGGGCTGACTCAAATGGTATTGAATGTTCTTAACGCGAATTCCTGCTTCCTCATAAACTTCTCGCTCTAATGCCTGCTCCAGACTCTCACCCGCCTCAACAAAGCCAGCGAGAATGGAGTGCAGTCCGGCTTTATGTCGCTTACCCTGAGCCAATAAAATGTTATCGCCTTTGCGAATAGCCACAATAATGCACGGCGACACTCTGGGGTAACAGCGATGCTGGCATTGGTTGCAGTGCATTGCCAATTCCCATTCGATAGCCTGCATCCGCGCACCACAGCGACCACAGAACCGGTGTGTATTGAGGAAGTCACTGAACTGGCGTGCCCTGCCAGCCATTGCAAACTTTTCCATGTCTTCAACGGCAAGAAGCTGTCGCAAGGGAGCAAACTCACCTCCTGTAAATTGCTCATCCATGTAATCTGCCATTACCAGATAGCAACTGCGCTCACGCAGCTCACCTATCTCGACAACCCGGTATTCATCCAAATCCGGGAAGCTTAGCTCCTGTAAACAGCCAAATGGCACTTCGCCGGCCGCATCTAAAAAAAGGTGATCGGAGCTGACGACGAACCACCATGCTGGTTCATCATCTGCAGGTTTTGAATACAAAGTGGCCATAATAATTCCGCGTATCGAATCCGCTGAGTTTTCTGTAAAATCAGTTGAGTTCTAATGCTTCTGAATTTACATTAGGTACTGAAACTATAAACGGAGAGTATCATGTTAAGCCGTAATGAGCAGGCAAAAAAGCGCTGGGGTGGCGCTCATAAAAGTATCGATATCTGGTTGTCTGAACGCCAGGACTTATTAGTTAATTACTTTAAGCTTGCCGCGCTCCCTCCTTACGAAAGCATCCGTCAAGGCTTACCTGATGTTGTCGATATCCGGAACTTTTGCGGTCAGCTCGTCGACTATGTATCAAGCGGTCATTTTGAAATTTATGATCAAATTGTGCGCGAGGCCAGCTCGCAGGGAAACTCTGTTGATGACCTAGCAGATGAGCTATTTCCTTTAATTTCTGACACGACCGAGATTGCCTTAGACTTTAACGATAAATACGGGGATATCAGTTCCACGGACCACTGTGAGACCTTCGATAGAGATTTATCCGCATTAGGCGAAGCGCTTGAGTTAAGAATGGAATTTGAAGATAAACTCCTCAACCATTTAGACGAACATAATCTAATACCCGCCTAGCACAGTTACCAACAAAAAAGCGCCGGCAAATCTACCGGCGCTTTTATCAACTAAGCCGTTCTTACTCTTGTTCTGTATCCAGTTCGTCTTTTTGAACATTCAGCAATTCAACAGTAAAAATTAGCGTTGAATTTGGTGGTATCTGGCCACCACCCACTTCGCGCTCACCATAAGCCAGTTCAGCCGGAATCACGAAGCGATATTTACCGCCTTCTTTCATCAGCTGCAAACCTTCTGTCCAGCCAGGAATAACGCGGTTCAATGGAAATGATGTTGGCTCGCCACGCTCGTAAGAGCTGTCAAACACCTCGCCATTTACCAGCGTACCTTCATAGTGAACTTCAACCATGTCGGTTTCTGAAGGGCTGACTCCATCACCTTCTTCCAGCACTTCGTACTGAAGACCTGAGTCAGTGGTTTGCACACCTTCTTTCTTCGCGTTTTCAGCTAAGTAAGCCTTACCTTCTTCTTCTGACTTTTTACCTAAAACGTTTTGGCGCTGTTCCATGACTTCCTGACGCATCGCGTTTAGAATTTCTTCTGCTTCTTCATCAGTCAGTTGAGGATCACCTTTTATCGCATCGACAAAGCCGGCAATAACAACATCACGCTCAAGCATATAATCCGCTTCTTCCTGACGCTCCAGGTTACGCGCGATAAAGCCACCAACAGACGAGCCTAAGGCATACGCCTGCTTATCTTTCTCATCAACTAATTCAGTGTCATTAGCAGGAAATTTCTCTTGTGAACAAGCAGTCAGCGCCAGCGCGATGGCTGAGATAGCTAACGGCTTCATCAGTTGTTTCATCGTTTTCTCCAATTATCGTCTTGCATCCTTTCGGACTATGCCATAATAGTGTTATGTAACAGACCCATACTACACAACCATAAGGAACTTGCCTATGCCTTTTCTCAAGCTGTGCAGCGCACTCATGCTGCTCATTGCCATGGCAGGTTGCCAACCATCACCAGAGAAGGTCAATAAAGCAATTCATGCGGAAAATGGCACCTACGCCGCTGATATAGCTGATGATGGCAGTTTCAGTCTGGTTTCTACAGATGAGACCGGGTTGCTGCTTTGGCCTCGTTACGCCACCAATGCAAAGTATCAGTGGCAACATAATGAAAGTGAAGTTTCGCAAATTATCGATGTTGATATCAGCGCAGATGGCGCAGTTGCCGTCGCTGCTTCTCGTAAAGAGTTCTCCATGTGGGACATTGAGAGCGGCGAAAACTTAGGGTTCTGGAAAATAGGTTCCGGGGGTATACAAAAGCTTGTCGTCAGTAAAAAGGGCGGAACAGTGGTGCTGGGCAAGCGTGATGGCACACAGGTTGCTTTTAACCCTGCTTCAGGTCGGCGCATTGAATTTTATGGTCATACCGAAACCATTAATGCACTGGATATTTCTCCCAACGGTTTTTATGTGCTCAGCGGTTCTAATGATCACTCAGCCATACTATGGGATACCCGTAGCGGACAAATTGTCCACCGCTGGCCACTAGACGGACGCACCACGCAGGTTGCTCTGCACCCCGATGGACATTTCGCATTTATTGCAGACGCTACCGATAACGCCGTTATCCGCTCTCTCCCTGATGGAAAACCCGTTTCCAAGCTTAAATTCATGGAGCGTCATAAAATTTTTAGCGCCGCTCGCTTTAGCGCATCCGGTGACTATCTCCTTACCGGGTCACCATCACGTCAAATTGCAATTTGGGACACAGCGACAGGAAAACAACTCTCGCATTGGCGGGTGGATTTACGCGACGGTGGCCGCCCAAGCAACGCTTCTGTGTTATCTGTCGTCTTCGATGAAGAAGAACAAATGGTTATTAGTGAAAGTTCTGCCGGCCTCGCCGAGTGGTGGAATATTGATTTAACAGGTAGTAAAGAATGACAATAGAAAAAATTGAAGCGCAGTTGGATAACCTGGAAATGCAGCTCACCTTTCAGGAAGACACCATTAACTCATTAAATAAGCTGGTTACCGAACAAACTCAACAAATGACTGAAATGCAAAAGCAGATTCGGTGGCTGGGTAAACGCTTGAAACAAATGCAGGAGAATCAGTCAACTGACTCCGATCCGGCCGCTGAACCACCGCCACCTCACTATTAAAGTCATCGAGTTTACCTTGACCTTGGTAAAACAGGTCAGTATAACAACTGTTCTTATTTAGTTTGCGAGAATGTTATGTCATCGAAGCACCCGATAATTGCCGTTACCGGTTCATCAGGAGCAGGAACTACCACAACAGGTCAGGCGGTACGCCACATCTTTCGCTCGTTAGATGTCAGCGCCGCCTTTGTGGAAGGCGACAGTTTTCATCGCTATTCTCGTCCCGAAATGGATTTGGCCATTCGCAAAGCGCAAGAGCAAGGGCGGCATATCAGCTACTTTGGAGCTGAAGCCAACGACTTCGACCGTCTGGAGTCTTTATTTCGTTCATACTCGCAAACTGGTAACGGTAAAGTTCGTCGTTACTTACACAGCTTTGACGATGCCGTGCCTTATAACCAGATGCCCGGCACGTTCACCCCATGGGAAGAGCTTCCAGAGAGCACCGATGCCTTATTCTACGAAGGCTTACATGGCGGTGTCTGTGGTAATGGTTATGATGTTGCGCAGTATGTCGACTTGCTGATAGGTATGGTACCCATCGTTAACCTGGAATGGATCCAGAAACTGATTCGTGACACATCTGAGCGCGGTCACTCACGTGAAGCGGTAACGACCAGTATCGTGCGTGGTATGGAAGATTACATTCACCATATTGTGCCGCAATTCTCGAGAACTCATATTAACTTTCAGCGGGTTCCCACTGTCGATACCTCAAACCCGTTTAGCGCAAAAGACATACCATCGCTGGATGAGAGCTTTGTTGTCATACGTTTTCGTGGTATTAAAAACGTCGACTTCCCGTATTATCTGCAAATGATTGATGGCTCGTTTATGTCGAGGACCAACACCCTGGTTGTGCCCGGCGGCAAAATGGCGTTAGCTATGGAATTGATTTTAACGCCGCTTATTGAACAAATTATGGAAAGGAAAAACCAGGTACGACGTCAGGTTGACTGGATATCAAGTAAGTAACTACTCACCAACCAGCCAGCGGCTGTGAAAATTCGCACCTTTGTCCTGCGCTAATGTTTTGCATAACAAAGGCAGTAATTGCTCACTGTCCTGAACGACACCATAAGGCGGATTCACCCAAAGAAAGCCACAGCCATGGAGACCTTTACGTTCATCGTTTGTTCGTATGTTGAGCTCCATTATCATGGTTTTAGGAATACCCGGAAGAGCCGCAACATCACGATGAAAAGCCGCTGTTTTCAACTCGTCTTTTATTGGGTACCAAACCGCGAAACTGCCGCTTTTCCAGCGCTTCAAACCCTGTTTAAGAGCATCAACCACGTCATCGAATTCGCTTGTATTTTCAAACGGGGGATCAATCAGAACCAGGCCCCGCTTTTCAATTGGGGGCAATTGTGAACGAACCGCTTCGTACCCATTCACCGGCGCCAGTACCTGCACCTGTTGATGTCTTCCTAAAGGCGTCTGTTTAAGCGTTTCTGCATCTTCTTTGTGCAATTCACAAACAACCAGCCGGTCACCCTCGCGCAGAAACTCTGAGGTTAACACGGGCGAGCCCGGGTAATAACGCAAACTCTCACTGCCTGGATTAAGACCACTGACAATTCGTAAATACTGTTTTGCTAAGGGCTCATCTGCCGCTTGCTCAGCAAAGCGCACAATACCTTGTTCGGCTTCTGCCGTTCTAACAGCTTCGTCACCTTGTAAATCGTAATAGCCAATACCACCATGGGTATCCAGTACAAAATATGGCTTGTTCTTCTGCTGAAAGTACTCAAGTGCACGGGCCTGCAGCAAATGTTTAAAAACATCCGCAAAGTTGCCCGCGTGAAAAATGTGTCGGTAATTCAAAGGTCAGTCGTCTTTTTGAGGAGATTCAATGCGATAGCTGTGTGTCATTTTAACGGAAGCTTCCAGCATTTTAGCAACAGAACAGTACTTGTCGGCTGAAAGTTTTACTGCACGCTCAACATGCTTTTCGTTAATGTCTTCACCCACCACAACAAATTCCAAATGAATTTCGGTAAAGACTTTAGGAACTGACTCCGCCCGCTTACCGGATAACTCGCAGTAACAGCGATGTAGGTTTTGTTTGGCTTTTTTAAGGATGCTGACAACATCAACCGATGCGCAACTTCCTGCGGACATCAGCACCATTTCCATTGGGCTTGGCGCATTCCCCGGGCTGTCACCGTCCATGACCACCTGATGGCCACTACCTGATGTAGCCACAAAGGTCATATCATCAACCCAGGCAACCTTCGCGCTCATATTATTTGCTGACATTAGGAGAATCCTTACTGGAGTGCTTAAAAACTATAGCCGGTAACTTTGCAGGCGTTCATCAAAAAGGTTTTTCACCAGGCCGACAAACTCATTAATGAAAGCTTCCTGCTGAGGGGTTGGGTGTGTATCCAGAACTTTAGATAACACTTCTTCTAAATCGTAAACAATAGCGTCGGTTTCACGGACAATATCCAGACGCACTTCCTGATCAAGCTCATTTTGCTCAAAAACCGCCATCATGCTTTCTGATAAGCGCTCTTCCATTAAGTCACGTAAGGTGTAATCGGCTGTTTTCGCACTATTACCTTGCTCAGTAAAGACCGGTAACTGACCTGTCAGGTACTGGATGAGCTCAATATATCCGTCTGTTTCAACTATCATCTGCTTCTCTTTGTCACGCGGCCAGGCAACCATTCACGTTGCCCAGCCGATAAACTAGCACAGATTGTGATTAAAATTTAAGCCCTGGCGCTAAATTCTCAGGTAAACTCATGCTGTCAGCTTCCACTGACGCAACCGGATACGCACAGTAGTCGGCTGCATAATAAGCGCTGGCACGATGGTTACCACTTGCTCCAATGCCGCCGAAAGGTGCTGCACTGCTGGCACCAGTAATCGGCTTATTCCAATTCACAATACCTGCGCGAATATGTTTGAAAAAGTAACGATACGTTTGTTCATCGTCACAAAGCACACCGGCAGATAGGCCGTAACGTGTGTTGTTCGCTTCTTTGATGGCTTCATCAATATCTTTAAAGCGATACACTTTTAGTAACGGACCAAAATGCTCTTCATCCGGCAGGTTTTCGACGCCGGTAACATCGACAATGCCCGGGGTTACAAAACCTTTCTTTGAGTCAGCCTGCTTCATGCGCACTAATGACTTAGCGCCTTTATGCAGCAACTCATTTTGTGCATCGACCATTTCGCCCGCAGCTTTAGCAGAAATCATTGCGCCCATAAACGGCTGAGGGTCTGCTTCGTAGTCATCGACCAAAATGTTTTCAGTCACTTCAATTAAACGCTCAAGCACTGCCCGACCCTGTTCTGAGTCTTCAATGAACAAGCGGCGTGCACATGTGCAACGCTGACCTGAGGTAATAAAAGCCGACTGCACGATGTTATGAACCGCCGCATCAATGTCAGCAACGTTAGTAACCAGCAAGGGGTTATTACCCCCCATTTCCAACGCAAGAATTTTGTCTGGACGACCGCCAAATTGTTTGTGCAACAAGTGCCCAGTGTTTGATGAGCCGGTGAAGTACAAGCCATCAATTTGAGGGTGTGCCGATAATGCTTTACCGGTTTCAACTTCGCCCTGAACCAGGTTTAAAACGCCGGCTGGAATGCCTGCTTTTTCCCATAACTTAATGGTTTCCTGAGCAACCATTGGTGTGAGTTCACTTGGCTTAAACACTACCGTATTACCGGCAATTAGTGCTGGTACAATGTGCCCGTTTGGCAAGTGTCCCGGAAAGTTATAAGGACCGTAGACGGCAACCACACCGTGTGGTTTATGACGAATAAAGGCTTTAGCCCCCGGCATTTCGTTTTCCACGGTGCCCGTGCGCTCATGGTAAGCACGCTCAGAAATCGCGACTTTGCCCATCATAGCGCCCACTTCGGTACGGGTTTCCCACACAGGTTTCCCGGTTTCTTTTGCCATGACCTGCGCCAAGTGCTCTTTATTTTCTTCAAGTAACGCTGAAAACTTTTTGCAGATGGCTAAGCGCTCTTCGACGCTGCGGCCCGCCCAGTCAGGAAAGGCTTTGCGAGCAGCCATTACCGCTTTTTCTACCTGAGCTTCACTGGCGGATTCACCGCTCCAGATAGCTTCATTACGGGCCGGATCAATTGATTTAAACAACTGACCTTCGCCTGCTTCCCAACAACCATCGATAAATTGAATACTGTTCGTCATACAAATACTCCTGCTTAGAGTGCAACAATGCGGGCTTCATCGCCGCTTTCTAAATGCATTGCCTGTGCTTGTTCTGTCGTCAATATGAGTTCTTCTCCGCCTTCTGGCAAAGAAAGCTTTGTCGCGCGGAAGTTCTTCAACTGCGTATTACACACAATATGAGGAACACCCTCACCTTCTGCTACCGAGTCGCGCACTGCTACCGGCACTAAACGGCTGTTACGCACACTGTTGAGATTACAAACTTCCGCTTCAACCGTTGGTCCGGCGTCAAAAATGTCCACAAAACCTCTGAAACGGAAACCTTCCGATTCCAACAGTTTAAGAGCCGGGCGCGTATTGTCGTGCACCTTTCCGACCACCGCTTGCGCTTCTTTACTCAACAAGTTGGTATAAATAGGGAAGCGAGGCATCAGCTCAGAAATAAAGACTTTATCGCCAATTCCGCTTAAGTAGTCGGCTTTTGGAAAGTCCATTGAGAAAAAGTTCTCTTCCAACCAGTTCCAAAATGGCGAGTCTCCATTTTCATCTGAGACGCCACGCATTTCGGCTATTACCCAGTCACTGAAGCGTTGCTTAAATTGCGCCAAAAACAACATGCGGAAGCGTGACAATGTACGTCCGTTCATGTTGTGTCGGTAAGGTTCTCGCAAAAACAACGTGCATAGCTCGGAAACACCGGTGTAGTCATTACACAGAGTAAGAGTTTCCAGCGCATTATAGATATTGAGCTTCTCTGAATGATGCACAACTTTACCCAAACGGTAATGCCAGAAGGCTTCATTCAAACCCACCGCAGCTTCGATACCACTAACACCTGCAATAGTACCAGTTTCGGTATCTTCCATAACAAACAGGTAGCTTTCATCACCGGGTGTTTCAACGGTGTCTTTAGCAAAAGCTTTTTGCGCCGCATTAATACGACGCTCCAGCAGCGACTGGTCTACCGGTAAGGAAGTAAAACCATGACCGGACTCAATCGCGCACTGATATAACGCTTCGTAATCTGACGGCTTAATGGGTCTGATTAGCAACATAAAACAGCCTCAGTTATTGACCGACAACCTGAGCAACGGCTTTTTCAAAGCGCTGCAGGCCTTCTTTTACGTCTTCTTCAGAAATAACAAGTGACGGGGTAAAGCGCACGACATTAGCGCCGGCAATTAAAACCATTACGCCATGCTCCTGGCCCGCTAATAGGAAGTCACGTGCGCGTCCTTCGTATTCTTTATTCATTGCCGCACCAAGCAATAGACCCTGGCCACGAATTTCGCTAAACACGTTATATTTTTCGTTAATTGCCGCCAGCTGCTCTTTAAACCACTGCTCGCGTTGCTTAACGCCATCCAGAGTTTCTTTGGTATTAACAATATCGAACACCGCTTCTGACACAGCGCAAGCCAGCGGGTTTCCGCCGTAAGTACTGCCGTGTGTACCTGGTTTAAGATGCTCTGCAATTTCAGTTGTTGTTAGCATAGCGCCAATAGGGAAACCGCCGCCCAATGCTTTCGCTGACGTCAGAATGTCCGGTGTAACACCCAACTGCTCATAAGCATAAAGGCTACCGGTACGGCCAAAACCCGTTTGCACTTCATCAAAAATGAGCAACGCGTTGTTCTGGTCACAAAGTTCACGTACCGCTTTCACAAACTCCACGTCAGGGCTAACCACGCCACCTTCACCCTGCAGCGGTTCCATCATGACAGCACAAGTGTCATCAGAAATCAGCGCCTTTAGCGCATCAATATTGTTGTAATCAACATGATCAACACCGCCAGGTTTCGGTCCAAAACCATCAGAGTATGCCGGTTGACCACCAACGGTTACCGTAAAGAAAGTACGCCCGTGGAAGCCTTTAGTGAAAGCAATGATTTTTTGTTTATGTTCGCCGTGCTTTTCAATCGCCCAGCGACGCGCCAGTTTTAATGCCGCTTCGTTGGCTTCAGCGCCTGAGTTAGCGTAGTAAACACGATCAGCAAAAGTTGCCTCGGTCAGCTTTTTCGCCAGACGAATTGCCGGCTCGTTCGTAAACACATTACTTAAATGCCAAAGCTTCTGGCTCTGTTCCTGCAAAGCTGACACCATCGCCGGGTGGCAATGACCAAGACAGTTCACAGCAATACCGCCTGCAAAGTCAACGTATTCACGACCGTCCTGGTCCCATACCCGGGCGCCTTCGCCCTTTACCGGGATCATTGATGCAGGGTTATAGTTGGGAACCATTACGTCATTAAACATTTCACGGTTTACTGTCATATTGTCTGCCATTACTCTCGTCCTTATCGCCTTAGCGAGTTAACAAAGGTGTCAACAAATTCATTTCTCAAAGTAGCCCGCTATTATGCCAAAATTTGTTCACTTTGTCTGTGATAATTCCGTTATAAATCGCTTAAAACGGGGCTTTACGCTTTTCTTGCATCAGATACGAATAGTTATGCTAATGCATGCAGAAAGAATGAATCTTTAGTCATAATTTTTTCTCAAGATAACTTGTTAAACACCTTGTAACATTTACCTACGCAAAATTGCATTGCTTTTTATTAGTACTTACCTTAGCCTGAAGTTTATTGAATGAATGCTCGGCGACAGAGAATACTATGGACAATCAGACCCCAACTCTGGAATCCCCGTCTCAACCACAGCTAAAGCTGGCTTACTTACGTCCAGGCGATATGATTGATGTAGAGTTTGCGTCCGCAGCGAAAGTACGCACAAAACTCCAGCTGGTCGGTTTTGACACCGGCAAATACCTTTTATTAAAACAGCCCAACCCCCGCACAGAAGGGAGCTATTCAGACGTTTTATTTGAAGGTAACCCAGTTATTGTCCGATTGGTTTTAGAGGGAGAAACCGGCGAGTGTATTGCGTTTAAAACGAAAATTAGAGCGGTAACGAACTTCCCGTTCAGGTTGTTGTATTTAGAATACCCTGAGCAAGTTGAGAACAGAGCGTTAAGAGCGCAAAAACGAGTACGCACCCACATTCCGGTTGATGTAACCGCGGACAATAGTCAGGCAAGCACTAAGAAAAAGCTCGCCAGTGGCGTCATTGTCGATATCTCTTCCGCCGGATGCAGAATCGTTTTTAAAGCCACGCCCAATGAAGCCGGTAATGTTACTCATATGAATATTAAGGTTGGCATTGGTTCTGGCGCGCATAAAGAAGCACTGAGCCTTTCAGGCCAAATTATGAATCAACGCAAAGAACGCGGCATGATCAGTGTTGGAGTCCGCTTCACTGATGATGAAGCCCATATTAATGATGTATTCGACCATCTGTTGATAGACACAGAGTTTGAGTGTTAACACTCTACTCCGGCACAACAATAGGCGGTCGCTTTAAACTCACATTATTTAAGCGTGCAATGGTGTCTGCTGTTATCGAGTACTTATTCAACAGATGTTTACCTTCTTCCAGGCTGGCTAAGTCCACTTCTCTTAACATTCTGAATTCACAATAGGCGTTTGCCTGCGCCAGAGCTTGCGCGTATTCAGATTCATTCTCTTCGGCTTTACTTTGAGTGAAAGCTAACAGGTGTTTGCTGACAGGAACGCGTTTCAGCCCCCAGCCTTCAGCAACCAGGTAACTGACGTCTTTGTCCTTCTCCAGCATTAAGTCGCGTAAAAAGCGTTCATCCGGAGTCAGTTTTACAATGGTATTGTGACGTTCAGGTGATTTATCGTTTACGCTTTGCATCGCAAATTCACGTTGCACGTCGTCGAATAAGCGAAGATACAGTTTGGTTAACGCTATTTTCCCAAGCTCATGGAACATGCCAATAGTATAAGCAAGTACCGGATCCCGCAGCTTACGCTCTACCGCAATGTTATGCGCAGCAATAGCCGTCCCCAAAGAGTGTTCCCAAATTTTACGACGGAACAACATGAAAGGTTGCGCTGCCGGAGGCAGCCAGTTTTGCATGATGTACGCGGGCGCTAACAATCGCAGGTTTTCGGTTCCCACAAAACTCATGGCAACACGTAAATTATCAATTTTTACCTGCTTGTTGCGATCGATAAAAGGAGGTTGATTGACCGTTCGAAGCAACCCTGTGTGAAACCAGTCCATACCTTGCACCACTGACTCAATGCGGCGCATAGAAGCGGCTTTCAGACTTAAGGTATCAAGTAGCTCTGGCAGTTTCTCAGGAAGCGGTATCAGACGTTCGCGAATGTAATCGCCGTCATCTATCGTTTTCAATGCGCGGTGGTAGATCTCTTCATGCAGTTCGTCAGAAATACGGTCAGCATAACGTTGCCGCGCCTGGGCCTTACGGTCACGTTCTTCATAGTTCAGACGCTCCACTTCCAGCAGTTTACGTAACTGCTCTTTGTCTTCCTCGTCGGTACCGTCAGCTTTTGAACGAGCTTTGCGCGCAAACGGAAAACTTATCAAATAGTTGATAAAACGTTTTTCTAAACGCAGGGCCGGGTCATTACTGCCGCCTTCCGTGGTACCCGCAAAAAAGTGGAACATATTACCTCGATATTAACTGAACTGCGGCAGCATTATGTTGAATAAACTCCACAAATGCTACTTACTGATTATCGTATATAACGTAAAAAATTCGCTAACAAATTATGACCCTGAGCTGTCATTACCGACTCTGGGTGGAACTGTACGCCGAATAAAGGTAAGTCCCTATGCCTAATAGCCATAATTTCCAGCGTTCCCCGTTCGCTCTCTGTATCGGCATCAATTAAGAAATCTGTTGGCAAACTGGCCGGGCAAACTACCAAGGAATGGTAGCGTGTCACTTCAAGAGGGTTGTCTAACTGCTGAAACAGTCCGTTACCGTTGTGTCGAATAACCGATGTTTTTCCATGCATCACTTTTTCGGCGCGAACAACTTTGGCACCAAATACCTGAGCTAATGCCTGGTGCCCAAGACAAACGCCCAGTATCGGAAGCTTCTTTCCAAAGTGTTGAATAGCCGCCAAAGACACGCCTGACTCGTTGGGTGTGCAAGGTCCGGGAGATATCACAAGAGCCTTAGGAGAAAGTTCTTCGATGCCCGCAACTGTTATTTCATTGTTGCGAAAAACAGCAACGTCTTCCCCCAATTCACGAAAATAGCGAGCCAGGTTGTGAGTAAATGAATCGAAATTATCAATTAATACGATCATGCTACTGAGGCAACCGCTCATTCAGCCAGGTTTCATAATGCACGGGTCTTGCAAAGTAAAAGCCCTGCAATAAATCAGCACCATTTTCGCCAAGCAATTTAACTTGCTCAGCGGTTTCTACCCCTTCTGCTACCGAGGAAACCGACAAAGAACGGGCCATGTTTAACATCGCCATTAGCAAGCCCATGTGTTTTTCATTCACTTCCGCGAGCTGAACAAATTCTCTGTCTATTTTTAATTCAGTAATGGGTAACTGCTGAATCCTCAATAAATTAGAATAGCCGGTACCAAAGTCATCAATTGAAAACACAACGCCCAGCTCAGCAAGACGTGACATAGTTTGCTGCACTTTTTCGGCATCAGCTAAAAGTAGGTTTTCAGTAATTTCCATGGTCAACTGACTCAGTGGCGCATCATACTCCGCAAAAATCTGCTGTACGGTTTCCACGTAGTCACTTTGCAAAAACTCAACCGGGCTCACATTAACAGCGATATTGTCATCCAGCCCCTGCGTTTTTAACCTGCTCAATGTAAAGGCTACCTGCTGCAGTAGCTCTCTGGCCATTGGAATAATCAGCTGTAAGCGCTCTGCTACCGGAATAAACTGAGCGGGGGAAACAAGTTCACCGTTCTCGTTACGCCAACGCATCAAAGCTTCTGCACCACGAATAACGCCGTGGGTATCGACTTTTGACTGAAGCCAACATTCAAATTGCCCTTTACCTAAGGCCGCTCGCAAGGCAACCTCGGTTTTAGCGTCGGCAACAACGGACTCAGAGATTTCCGCTTCGTAAACCGCAATTTGGTCACGACCGTTATGACGCGCATTAGAGGTGGCTGTATCAGCCAGAGACAGTAGCTCGGATGCGTTCTCATCGCCGCCACTCAAACCGACCCCAATGCTTGCTGTTAAATAGTGCGTCTGAAATTTCGTTCTAAAGGGCTCACGCAGAGCGTCATGTAGTTTTCTGATAACCTTCAGGCCAGCCTGCGTAGAGTCTCGCATGACTCCCACCCAAAACTTGTCTCCAAGGTCTCTTGCTATCCAACCCGAATTTCCAATAGTCTCTCTCAGTCTTTGTGCAATTAACTGAATAACACGGTCACCTTCTTCGTGCCCATGTATAGTATTTACTCGGTTAAAATAGTCCATATTGACCGCAGCAACGACTATTGGCCGGTTACTCTCCAGGCGTTTTTCTACCAAATCGAGAAAGCGGTGGCGATTCGGCAAACCCGTTTGCTCATCAAAGTTGGCCAGATACTCCAGCTTACGCGCGTTCTCTTTTTGCTCGGTAATGTCTCGTATAACACCTATATACTGCGCTTCTCCGGCACGGCTTACCTCGGTTATCGCTAAATCGATGGGAAATACTTCACCGTTTTTACGTTTGCCCTGAACCTCTCGACCAATGCCGATAATACGCGCCCGCCCCGTCTCCTGATAAGCTTCAATATAACGGTCATGCTCCCTGGCGTAGGGCTCAGGCATGAGCATACTGACATTATTACCTTTAACTTCAGCTTCACTGTATCCAAACATCCGCTCCGCCGGAGCACTAAAGTTAGTAATGATACCTTTGCTATCAATTGTAATAACGGCGTCAATTAAATTATCCAGAGTACTGCGAAGCGCGCTTGTCTGTTCCTGCAATTGCTGCAGCCGGTGTTTTTTTTCAGTTACATCCTGAATCGCACCAAACAGAACCGTCTCACCGCTTTCTAACTGCTTAGTCACTCCGGTAATGGTCACCCAGTGGATATGACCAGCGGTGTCTTCCAGACAACTCTCTGCCGACCAGCTTCTATTGAACTCCAGACTCTGTGCAACAAGCTGTTTTATGTTTTCCCGGTACTCAGGTAAATGAAACGCCATCGCTTTTTCATAATTAATGGGCTCATTGTCGGTTATACCGTGAATCTCTCTTAACTGGCGGCTCCAATATAGGTGTTCCGTCGCCGGTTCGTACCAAAAGCTGCCAATGTTAGCCATGGTCTCGACGCTGGTTAACAATTCTTGTTCGCGCTGTTCCGGAGACTCACTCACCATAATGACAATTACCCAGGGTAAGGTACAAAACCTACCGCTTTATAAACATCTGACAAAGTTTTTGCTGAGGCTTCACGTGCTTTATCAGCACCTTGCTTCATAACTTGCTGCAAGAACGCCTGATCATTACGCATTTCGTGATATCGCTGCTGAATAGGCTCAAGCATAGCAACCACTGATTCCGCTACATCGACTTTTAAATGTCCGTACATTTTGTCTTCATATTCCGGAACCAGTTCGTCAATTGATTTACCGGTAGCTGCGGACATAATGCTGAGTAAATTTGAAACGCCAGGCTTCTCCTCAGGATTAAAGTAAATGCGTGCCTGTTCATCGGAGTCGGTAACGGCTTTCTTTATTTTCTTCAGAATTTTCTTCGGCTCTTCCAGTAAGCCAACAAAGTTATTTGGATTGTCGTCCGACTTTGACATTTTCTTAGTCGGCTCCTGCAGCGACATGACCCGCGCGCCCACTTTTGGAATCATTGGTTCTGGAATGGTGAAAATATCGCCGTACAGATTATTAAAGCGCTCGGCCACATTGCGTGTCATTTCCAGGTGCTGCTTCTGGTCATCACCAACCGGCACTTCGTTTGCCTGATACAACAGAATGTCTGCCGCCATTAGTGCCGGGTAGGTAAACAATCCAGCATTAATATTATTAGCGTGACGCTGAGACTTATCTTTAAACTGCGTCATGCGGTTGAGCTCACCCATTTGTGTGTAGCAATTGAGAACCCAGGCCAGCTGAGTATGTTCAGGAACATGCGACTGAATGAAAACGGTACTTTTCTCAGGGTCCAGACCGCAGGCTAAATACAAAGCCAGACCATCCAGTGTTGCCTGCTGCAGTTTTTCAGGTTCCTGACGCACGGTAATTGCGTGTTGATCAACCAGCATGAACTTGCAGTCGTGAGTATCCTGCATATTCACCCACTGACGTAGTGCGCCAATGTAATTACCAATAGACAACTGCCCTGACGGCTGACAACCACTTAATACAATTGGTTTAGACATTCTTATTCCTCTACGAACCTGTTACCGCAGCGATTTCATCGCGCATTGTCTGGATGACACTGGCGTAATCATCCGTATTAAAAATAGCTGAACCCGCAACGAACATATCCGCGCCAGCTTCCGCAATTTCACCAATATTTGAAACCTTAACTCCACCGTCGACTTCCAGACGGATATCACGACCGCTCTCTTCTATACGTTTACGCACAGCTCTCAACTTATCCAGAGTTGAAGGAATAAATGACTGCCCTCCAAAGCCCGGATTTACTGACATCAGCAAAATCACATCGACTTTATCCATTACATGATCAAGGTAGTGCAGCGGCGTCGCAGGGTTTAGAACCAACCCAGCCTGACAACCACTTTCATGGATGAGCTGCAAAGTCCTATCAACGTGATCGGAAGCTTCTGGGTGGAAAGTAATAATGGAAGCACCGGCTTCTGCAAAGTCAGGAATAATCCGATCAACAGGCTTCACCATCAAATGTACGTCGATGGGCGCTTTTATACCGTAGTCTCTCAGCGCTTTACAAACCATAGGCCCGATAGTGAGGTTAGGGACATAGTGATTATCCATAACGTCAAAATGTACAACATCGGCACCTGCACTTAATACCGCATCTACCTCTTCACCTAAACGGGCGAAGTCTGCGGACAGTATAGATGGCGCAATTAGTGGTTTCATCGTTCGTTTTCCCGACCTTGATTAAAAAAGAGCGTTATTGTAGCAGTTAACCCCGGACAAAAAAATTCGCATCGATGACTAGAATTTTTACAAAATCGCTGATAAATTGGTCAATCTAGATTTTGGAGAGGCTTTATGCGACTACTCACAATTATTACTTCACTGGCATTAGCTGCGTTTACCGCATTTGCTTTGGTGAGCCCGTCGTCTCTTATGGCCCAACAAAATGCTACCCAAAAATGCCAACAACTCATGACAGAATCCGAACAAAACAGTAATTCAACTCAGTGCCAATTAGCAGCAGAGCAAGTTACCTGGTTTAGTTGGTTAACCGGTGACAGTCGTTCGGTACAGTTCCACTTTTTCGATTTGGTTGAGTTAATCTCAAGCTCAAGCGATAGCAGCAAAAAACGTTACCAAAACGAATACACCGATTAATGTCAGATTCTTCCGATAACAAAGCACCTAAGCTCGGCATTGTCAGTATGGTTGTAAGTGTCCTGGCTGCGTTTCTGGGTGTGCAAACTGAAAAAAACCGCCAACGCGACTTCCAGCACGGAAGCCCCAAAGCCTACATCATCATTGGCGTTATTCTTACCATTTTGTTTGTACTTGGTTTAGTTGGTCTCGTTAATATTGTGATGGCGAACGTAGCCTGACGTAAATAACACCAGGCTACGGCATGACACTTCATTTACGCAGCTTTAATGCCGCTATGTCTTAGCAACGGCTCTACGCTGGGTTCGCGACCACGAAATTCCCGGAACAAGTCAGCAGCTTTACGACTGCCACCGCGCTCCAGAATAACTTGCAGGAAGTCACGCCCGGTTGCGGCACTGAAAATGCCTTCTTCTTCAAAACGTGCGAACGCGTCTGACGACAGTACTTCCGCCCATTTGTAGCTGTAATACCCCGCAGCATAACCTCCGGCAAAGATATGACCAAAGCTGTGCTGGAACCGGTTGTACTCCGGCGGAATACGTACAGAGGTTTGCTCGCGAACTTCACTCAAAATTTCGCTAATACGTGCGCCCTTGCTTTCATCAAACTCGTGGTGAATACGCATATCAAACAGCGAAAACTCTAACTGACGCATCATTTGCATCGCCGACTGGTAGTTACGTGCCGCCAGCATTTTATCCAGCAGTTCCTGCGGTAATGGTTCTCCGGTTTCGTAATGGCCAGAAATAAGCGCCAGTGCCTCCGGTTCCCAACACCAGTTTTCTAAAAACTGACTTGGCAGCTCTACGGCATCCCATTCAACACCGTTAATACCAGACAAACCTGCCGTATCGACCTGTGTCAGCATATGGTGCAGACCATGGCCAAACTCATGGAATAACGTCAGTACTTCGTCGTGAGTAAAGAGCGCAGGCTTACCACCCACTGGTTTGCTGAAGTTACAGGTTAAAAACGCCACCGGGTTTTGTAGCTCACCGTCGGCATGAACCCGACGCCCGACAAAGTCCGCCATCCAGGCGCCGCCGCGTTTACCCTGGCGGGCATACAAGTCTAAATAAAAGCTGCCACGCAAGTGACCATCGGCGTCATGAATGCGGAAAAAGCGCACATTCTCATGCCAGGTTTTCACGTCTTTCTGCTCACTCACCGTCATGCCGAACAAGCGCTTAACCACTTCAAACAGCCCATTTAACACTTGTTGTTCCGGAAAGTACGGGCGCAGTAATTCATCGGAAATGGAGTAGCGTTGCTGCTTCAGTTGCTCGCTGAAATACGGCACGTCCCAGGCTTCCATTTTCTCAACGCCCTGCTCTTTGGCAAAGGCTTCCACCTCGGCGTACTCTTCTTTTGCCTGCGACATCGACTTGTCAGCTAAGTCTTTCACAAAGCCCAATACCTGCTCTGGTGACTCTGCCATTTTTGTTGCTAGCGACATTTCGGCGTAGTCATTAAAGCCAAGCAACTTAGCCATTTCATGGCGCAAAGCCAGGGTCTCATCCATCACTGTCGAGTTATCAAACTTACCACCGTTAGGCCCAGTTTCTGACGCTCGGGTTACAAATGCCTGATACATGTCCTTGCGAAGCTCCCGGTCTTCGGCATACAGCATCACTGGCAGGTAACTGGGGATATCCAGGGTAAATAACCAACCCTCTTTTTCCTGATCGGCCGCTGTTTCTTTCGCCGCTTCTTTAATGCTGTCGGGCAATCCGGCTAAGCGACTTTCGTCCGTAATTAAGCAAGTCCAGGCATGAGTTGCATCCAGCAAGTTGTTGCTGAACGTCGACGACAAGTCAGATAGGCGAGACGAAATTTCAGCGTAGCGTTTCTTCTTGTCCGCAGGTAAATCGACACCCGACAAACGAAAGTCACGCAAAGTATCGTTAATGAGCTTCTGCTGAGCTTCGGTCAGTTCGGCAAATTCATCGCTGTTACGCAGCGTTTCGTAGGCATCAAACAAGCCTTTGTGCTGACCAACATAAGTTGCATAGTCAGACAGCAACGGCAGGCAGCTGTCATGGGCTTCACGCAACTCAGGCGTGCTGACAACCGAGTTTAAATGCGACACCGGCGCCCACACGTGCTCTAACTTTTCATCAGCGTCGGTTAAAGGCTCAATTAAGCCGTTCCAGCTGAAATCTCCTCTCGCAAGCACGTCATCAATCGTCTGCCGGGCATGCTCTATGCACTCTTTCAAAGCTGGCTGAATGTGCTCAGGTTTAATTTGCTCAAAGTCAGGAAGCTGGCTCTGTTCTAATAACGGATTACGGCTCATTGTTACCTCAATTTTTTCAAAATGCTTACAGTGGATATTGGGGCTTTAGGCTAGTCTTCAACCACGCTTATGTGGTTTCCTGCGTTTTTTACGGTATTATCAAATCGTTAATAAATCAGAATAAAGGTAAATGTCATGTCTGACACCTCTTTTCGCTCTTTGCGCTTAGTGGCCGGAGTTACGGCCATTATCACCTTAAGTGCCTGTAGTAACCTGGGTAGTACACAACCAGACGATGAATCTAAACCGGCTGAAGTTACCGGCACTAGCCAGCTAACACCTGAAAAGATCTTTGCCAGCGACATCTTTAGCATTGATCGCCCCGCCCCTACGCGTTGGCTGGAAGACGGCTCAGGTTACACCACCCTGGAACAATCTGATTCAGCCGATGGTCGCGATATTGTGCGCTATCATCCGGAGACTAACGAACGCACTGTGTTAGTCAGCGCCGAACAGCTTACGCCACAGGGTAGAGATAAAGCACTGCATATTGCTGACTACGTCTGGTCCGACGATGGCGACAAAGTATTAATTTTCACCAATACAAAACGCTCATGGCGTACTCACACTTTAGGCGATTACTGGGTACTAGACCGCAGCAACAACGAACTGCGAAAGCTCGGCGGTAATGCTCCCGAGTCGACCCTTCAGTTTGCCAAGTTTAACCCGCAGGGCACCAAAGTCGCCTATGTGATGCAGAACAACATTTACGTGCAGAACCTTCGCAGCTTTACAATTAATGCCCTGACCAGTGACGGTAACGAAACCATTGTAAACGGCACCTTTGACTGGGTGAATGAAGAGGAATTCTTCCTGCGTGACGGTTTCCGCTGGAGCCCCAATGGCAAGCACATTGCTTATTGGCAGCTGGACACAGAGGGTACGCCGGTATTCACCATGATTAATAACACCGACGAGCTGTACCCTACGCTTAAAGAATTTCCTTACCCGAAAGTGGGTGAAACCAACGCTGCCATGCGCATTGGCGTTATGCCAGCCAGCGGCGGTAAAACTCAGTGGATGGATATTCCCGGTGACCCTCGTCAACATTACCTGGTGCGTATGAACTGGGCCGGGAACAGCGAGCAGCTGTTAATTCAGCAACTGACTCGCAAACAACACATTAACCGCGCCTTTATCAGCGATATTGAAACCGGTCGTAGTCAGGAGCTGTTACGCGAAAGCACCGACTCGTGGGCCGAGTATGTAGACGACATTCACTTTTTAAGTGATGGTCGCGAATTTACCTGGCTAAGCGAGCGCAGTGGTTACCGCCATATTTACCGTGTGCAACGCGACTCGGGCAGAACCACCGCCGTTACCCGCGGTAACTGGGACGTTGTTGAAGTGCTGCGTGTCAACGAAGATAACGGTTGGGTCTACTTTATTGCGTCACCTGAAACACCGTTAGAGCGTTATTTGTTCCGCGCCAGCCTAGACGGCAGTGGTCGCTTAGAACGTCTGACGCCGGACATGGACGGCACCCATAGCTACAGTATTTCGCAAGACGCCAAATACGCAGAGCACACCTTTCACTCTGTGAATCAAGTGCCTGTAACCAAGATGATTTCTCTGCCGGACCATAAGGTTATTCGTACGGTCGTCGATAACACTGACGCCCAAAAAGCGGTCGAAAACGTCGAGAAGCAGCCGGTTGAGTTTTTCCGTGTTGAAGCACGTGACGGCCTTGAGCTGGATGGCTACATCATGAAGCCAACCGACTTTGACCCGAGCAAAGAATATCCTATTTTGTTCTACGTTTACGGCGAACCCTGGGGGCAAACTGTGGCCAATAAATGGGGTGGTTCGTTGTATTTGTGGCACACCATGCTGACACAACAGGGCTATATTGTTGCCTCCATTGATAACCGGGGCACTAAGTCACCACGCGGCTTTGACTGGCGCCGTTCTATCTACAAAAACCTGGGCGTTGTCACCGTACGCGACCAGTACGACGCGCTGCAACAAATGCTGGAACGCTGGGACTTTATTGATGAAAGCCGTGTTGGTATTTGGGGACACAGCGGCGGTGGTTCACAAACCCTGAATGCGCTTTTCCGTTATCCGGACGCCTACAACATGGGTATGGCGCTGGCACCAGTACCCGACTTAACCTTGTACGACACCATTTATCAGGAGCGTTACTCCGGGTTATTGCCGGAATCAGCAGAGCGCTATAAAGAAACCTCAGCGATTACTCATGCTGAGAACCTGAAAGGCGACTTATTGTTAGTACATGGCACCGGCGACGATAACGTTCACTTCCAGGGCAGTGAGCGCTTAGTTAACGAACTGATTAAACACGGTAAGCAATTTGAATTTTTTGCTTACCCGAACCGCTCACATGGTATTTACGAGGGTGAAGGCACCACTTTGCACCTGCGCACCATGATGACCGAGTTCGTCAAAGAAAATTTACCGGCAGGTGGTCGTTAAGAGCAGTGCTGTAAACTGATCTTTCGATTGCCACTATCGGTATTAAAAGCATGACAACCCCGTGTCTTTATTTGCAAGATACGGGGTTTTTATCCAAGATATGCGCAGTTTTTGAATTAAGCACAGGAGTTAAGCAGTATGAGCAGACATTATGACTATCTGGCGATAGGTGCCGGCAGTGGCGGTATTGCCTCAGCCAACCGTGCCGCCATTCGTGGTGCAAAGGCCGCCGTTATTGAAGCAAAATTTGTTGGCGGTACCTGCGTAAACGTGGGTTGTGTACCTAAGAAAGTCATGTGGTATGGCGCTCATATTGCAGAAGCTATCAAATATTCGCCGTCCTATGGCTTCGACCTTGAACAAAAAGGTTTTGACTGGGCAACCATGGTTCATAATCGCGAAGCCTACATAGAGCGCATTCATGGCGGTTATCACCGAGGTTTCCAAAGCAACGGCGTTGAATTTATTGAAGGCTTCGCCAAGTTTGTCGACCACAAAACCGTTGAAGTCAACGGTGAAGAAATTACTGCGGACCATATTACCATTGCCACCGGCGGACGCCCGATGATCCCCGAAATTCCGGGCGCTGAACATGGTATCGACTCTGACGGCTTTTTCGCATTAACAGAGCAACCTAAAAAAGCTGCTGTCGTTGGCGCTGGTTATATTGCCGTTGAAATTGCCGGTGTGTTCCACGCGTTAGGGACGGACACACACTTACTGGTACGTCGTGATAGACCACTGCGCACCTTCGATAAAGACATTACTGATGGTTTGCTGGAACGCATGAAGCAGGATGGTCCTGAACTTCATACAGAAACCACCGTTCGTGAAGTGGTTAAGCAGGACGATGGTACCTTAACGTTGCACTTTGAAGGCGGCAAAACCATGGACGGCGTAGACTGTCTGGTGTGGGCTATAGGCCGCGTGCCGTCCACTGACAACATCAACCTGGAATGCACCGGCGTTGAACTGGATAACGAAGGTTTCATTAATGTCGATAAATTCCAGAATACCAACGTACAAGGCATTTACGCTGTTGGTGATAATACCGGCGCGGCCGCACTCACACCGGTTGCTATCAAAGCCGGACGATTGCTCGCAGAACGCTTGTTTAACAACATGCCGAACGCGCATATGGACTTTGAAAACATTCCAACCGTTGTATTCAGCCATCCAACCATTGGCACTGTTGGCCTGAGCGAAGAAGACGCGAAGCTGAAATTCGGTGAAGAGAATATTAGCGTTTATAAGTCATCTTTTGCGGCTATGTACAATGCCGTCACACCACACCGTGCGCTCAGCTACTTTAAGCTGGTTTGCCACGGCAAAGAAGAAAAAGTAGTTGGTATTCACGGTATTGGCGAAGGCATGGATGAGATCTTACAAGGCTTCGCCGTTGCCCTGAAAATGGGGGCGACAAAAGCTGATTTAGACTCGACTGTGGCGCTGCACCCTACTAGCGCTGAGGAGTTTGTTTTATTTAAATAGCTAGTATCAAACAACCATCAAAACACGCTTTTAAGGGGATTCTGAGAGCAGCCGACAACGATAAATTCTTCACGTTGAACGCTGCTTTCAAATTGCTCAAAAAACTACCTAGCGGATTTAAGGTGCCGATTTAGGGGTCTAATCCAGGATTGGTAGGCAAAAAAGCGAGGCATAATTGAGCCATTAATCGTTAAAGAGGATTGGCTCATGGCTCAATTACGCCGACACAAGCAATTTATCATCTACAGGTCATTTAAAATCGTGGATGATAAGGAGGTGTACTACAACGGACACACCACCGACCAAATGCATTTTCTCGATGACTCCCAAGGGAGAACGGTCGAGGTAGCAACATGGTACTTTCAATATCTCATCCTGGAGAAAGCGCAAAAAGCGCTGTACCCGCCCGCTTTCGGCCTGAAACGCTACTGGGAGTTCCTTGAGCAACATGATATGCGCTGGGACGAGATGCCCTATGACAAGAGTCAGCGCCCAACGTACGCCTACCACCGCTCGCTGAAGAAACAGCTCCATCAAGGCGAGATAAAAAAATCAACGGCCAGTGCCTACATGCGGTGGGTCATTCAGTTTTACAAATACGTCATGTCAGAAGGGCTTGTCTCATTTTCAGAGGACTGCATGCCGTTTCGTGCTTACCAAACGAAAACTCCCGCCAGATCCGGCGCCGTCTTTCAAATCTTCACCACCGATCTGCGATTCCACGGGTTCCAAAGCTCCGAGCCGCAGCTTGCGGCCATGGGTGAAGAGACGCAACGAGCGTTTGAACAAGAGCTTAAACGTCAACCGCCGGTTTTTCGTATGCTCTGTGAGCTTGCCACCCGCGCTGGTCTGCGTATATCCGAAGCGACCAGCTTAACGCTGAGCGCAGTGAAAACCGCAAGGCAAAGCGCAGTCAGACCGGATCACGTCAAAATTAATATCGGTCCTGAATTTGGCATGAAGACGAAATTCTCAAAGTCGCGAGAGGTTGAGATACCGAAGGCTCTATTTTCAGCGATACAGCGCTACATCACCAGTGAGCAGTATCTTGAGCTCAAGCATAAGCTCCAAGACAACGCCAAGCACGCCCCGGTTTTCATCACGAAACGCGGCACCCGGTACAGCCAGCACACGCTCTATGCGCATTGGTACAAGTTCAAAGCCAAACTAGCGTCTTTGTTTGAATTGGGTTTTAACGTGCGCTTTCACGATCTGCGAGCCACCTTCGCACTTAATTTCATGAAATCAGAAGAGTTAAACGGTCTGGGCGAAGAGCACAAAGCGTCCTACCTGCAAAGACTGCTCGGGCATAGCAGCGGCTTCACAACATTCATATACACGCTGTTGATCAGCAATGATTTGCTAAAAGCTAAAAATAACGAACGTAAAGAGCATTTGATGGATAAGCTTTGCGGTGGCATGAGGATCCGCAATGCGTGGTGACAACGGCGTTCGCGTCTGGGAAATGCCCGGCGGTAAATTAAAAACGCATGACTTCAATCGACTGCGTTATGCACTCGTACCCGACTCAAACGAGCTCAAAAAGCTCACACCGATACGCTCACGTGATTTCATGCGTGAATGCCTAGATGCTTTTGACCATATGCTAGGCTCTACAGCGTCCTGGTCGAGTAAATTTAAACAACTGGCGTCGTACGTTAGGTTTTGCGATAAAGTCGCTCAGAAGCCGTTTGAGGCGATTTCAGTAAACGCTTATGTCGAGCACCTTTTTGATAAACAACTGCAAGGTGATATCCGCGACTCAGTTTATGGAAAAACGGTTTCTGATTTGAAAGCGACGCTAGAAGCCATCAACAGCAACTACGCAAAATACTTTGACTTCGTGCGCCGGCTCAGGCGCTCTCAGACAACTTCCCACGAAGGGTATTCTCAGCGGGAGCTTGAGCTGCTTATTGTGACTCTCTATGACTTGTTCAGTCAGTTATTCACCGCCTATAAAGCCGATCCGACAGGGTTTATCGGCACTAAATGGCAGTCCGTCGCGACCGTGCAGATTCATGAAAAACAGCACCGGGTGACCGGCGCATTAAGTCGCTTCGTTGCCTGTGGCGCCTATCTCGTGAGTTTTTTTACCGGACTCAATAGCAGTGTTTTGTTGAAAATGACGCGAGAGCTGGAGACGACGGTTATCGACGGTAAGCGATATCTCAAATACACACAGGTAAAACCCAGGGCGCGCTACGCGCATGTTTCGACGCCTATCCCGGAGGAATCGGACTCTTATCTCAGTCAAATTTTTCGTTGTTTAGCCGAAGTTGCTCATCAGACCGCGCCACAAAACCAATGGTTGTTTGCCTTTCCGACACAGCAAGCAGAGAGACTGCAAAGCGCGCACCTCAGCAATTTTAATAAGTGGTTCAAAAAAAGCTTCGCGCTTAAAGCGGATGATGGCTCGGAGCTATTCCCGCTGATTTCGAATTTTCGCGTCAACGTGAGTCTTGAGGAAGCGAAAAAAAACGGCGCTCACTCATCAGCGCGTATGCTCGATAACCAAGTCACTCAAGTTACAAACAATTACTCGCGTACCAGCGCATTTGAGAGTGAATCTCGCATGGCAATTAGCCTGGAGCGTATCTATCAAAACGTGACACAACCCATTGAAAGCAAAGCGGAGCCACAACCTGAGACTGTGTCAGAAACCAAACACTCGCTTCCGTTAGAGTCGATTTTTAAGTGTTTCAGTTGTGAGCACCAGGCGTTAATTGACGAGCCCTACTCAGCCTGGCTTTACCTCAGTCTAATAAAGCAACTTGAGAGTCAAACATTAACATCCAAGTGGCCACTGATATCAGAAATGGCTGAGCGAAACTTTGAATGCTTTTCTCAAAGCATCCGCAATGAAGCGCATGCCTTGTTCGAAAAGCTCGGTCCCCACCCGCTGTGGCAAGGAAACAGCTTAAAGCAGGTAACAGACAAATGTTAGCCGAAGACCGATTCCTGGAGCACACGGACAACCAACTAAGGCTCGACCCACTGAAAGAGTTTGTCGGGCTTGTTCGGCGCATGGATACCGATACGCTATCCAATCTGCCCGTTTTTTTAAGCTGTGAGTCCGTATTTAAAGATAACTTCTGGCAGCTAAAAAAAATGGTGCCCGGGCTGCGCGATAAAAACGCTTACTCATTCGACTTTTCGCTGCTAAAGAATCATCCGAAACTGTTGTTTCAAACCAAAGTGATTGTCTACTTGTGGCTTAACTTTGAAGACCAAACGAAGATTTCCAGCAAGGCCACGCGCTATGGAAAATTTAAGTCAGCGTTAAACTTTCTGATTGAACAGCGGGCAGAGTGTTTAAGCGAACTCCAGCAACCGATGTTACTCAACGAGTATTTCGAGCAGCTCGCTGCAGCAGACGAAAGTGTCAGCACAATAAGACAAAAGCTCATTGCACTGAAAAAGGCGAGTCACTTTGACACGCTGTTGCCGTTTCAAATCGGTCTTAGTGACCTTCCCTTGCAAGAGACACTCCGAAGAGTTGGGCATAAAAGAAAACAGCAGACGCTCGTCATACCGCCGCGTCTGATGACCTGTATTTACTCAGAGTCAGTAGCGCTTATTGAAGAAGCGTTCAGTGTTAAAGATGAACTCTCATCGATCAAACAACAAGAATTAACGATTTATAACGACGCCAAAGAGAAAATTGAGCAGAAAATAGAGTCTGGCATCTGGAAGTGGCTTCAGCCATCAAAATTTACATCAAAAACCGCTCACCAAAAGACAGTAACGGAAGAAATATCGCGTGAAGCTCGGGCCGGGCGCAAGAAGCTGTACGAGTCATCCATAAAGCAGCTTTCAATCAGACGCTTTAACATCAACTCCTACGCAGACTGGCTGGAGTATAAACGACAGTTAATGAATGCTTCCCTGCTCGTAACTCAGGCATTCAGTGGTATGCGAAGCTCAGAGCTTTTAAGTATCGAAATCGGCGACTGGTTTTCGACTGAGCGTGACGGCGAAACCATTTATAAAGTACGCGCAGACAGCTATAAGTTCATCTCGGGCGGCGTAAAAAAGGTGACGTTCGTAGTCGCTCCCGTGGTATTTAGCGCACTTGAACTCGCAAAAGCACTCACTGAGTCAGAAAGAACAACACTCAAGTACAATGAGCTGCCCTATCAAAACCACCTATGGCTCAGCCAGAATAAACTAAGCAGAATGCCTGTACCGGTGCGAAACAGAGGTCTTAACTCTCGCTACAATAATTTAGTCAGACATATTAACGCTGAAATAGAGCCCGGCGACTTAGAAGAGTTAAATATAGTGAACCCGGGCGCCTCAATGAAACTTTCAGTTGGTCAACTGTGGCACATCACCAGTCATCAGCTAAGACGCACTATGGCGGTCTATCTCAGGCGTCACGACCTGGCCTCTGCGCATGACATTATGTATCAATACAAGCATTTATCGCTCACCATGGCGCTTCATTACACCAATGGCGCGACCGACGCAGCGCTTAACAACTTCACACCAACAACCAAAGCGCATGACGATAGCGTTATCGCCTATTGGGAAGCAAAGACATTTAGTAGCCAAAGTACTCTCGAGGAGAGCGCGAAGCTCTTGGGCCACGAACCTTCATGGTCATTGATCACTAACTGCATGCATGCCAAAGCGTGCAATTCCGGCATTCTGTCATCCAGTCCCCTGTCGAAAGAATTAAAGCATTGGGCACAAGAGAGATTACAGGTGATTCGTGACCAGCGCGACCAAGCTGACAATAAAGCGCTGAATCAGCACTTCATTCAGATAGAAAACGTTTTGAGGAAATTATTAGCAGAAAAGGAGTAGTAAAATGGAAAGACGTTTAAACGATACAGAGAGAAAATTGACCGATGCATTTAACCGAATTTTGCGTGGGTGCCCACAAATAATATCGAAAAAGAGAAAGCTATCTGTCAAAGCCGTTGAAGATGAGGCAAACCTGGGCCGAAACTCTGCATTTCATTATGAGCAGCTGCGCGCCGAAATAGCAGAGACGGTTGCCTCAATGTACGGTGCTAAACTGCCTCGACCTGCCTATTCTGCAGGAAAAAGCGAAGATCACCTGGCTCTTCGACGCGAAATAAAAAAGCTAAAAACAGAAAACGAAGAGTTAAAACTAAAAAATGAACGACAACAGGAAGAGTCTGATAAATTGTCATCGCAGCTCGCAACGCTAGCAAAGCATTATAAACTGCTGCAGAAAGAGCACGAAAACAACAAAAGTTTACTGAAGCAAGCAAATGACGAAATTGCTGAGTTCAAGCGTAGTAAGGTTGCGGTGCTTAACCATTAAGATACTCGGTTATTTTAGGGACTAAACGTTATTAATCGAAACTGAGTATTAAATTGCAATGCAGTAACGGCCTTATGTATATTGTTCATACCCCACATCAAGTATGGACCAGCCACAGGGACTAACAATGGTAGAAGTAACAAGGAACGTAACTAAACAAATTTACTGCAGTAAAATAACATTTGATAATATCGTCGAATTCATTAGCCGCATTAGCGAAAAGGAAAGTGAAGCACATAAAGCTAGTATTTTAATTGAGTTACACGACGGCACGAAGTTCAGGTTTCAATCTGCCAGCGAAGCAACCAGTAGCGAAGAGCTTAACAAGGTAAAAAACAAACGACTAGTAGGTTTTTCTTTAAACTTCTACCCTGAATTCTCAGTTTGGATTTACCATAAGCGCCCATCACACATTAACTATGAATCTGGCGAAACTTTAGCTGTCGCTTTACTCCAGTTAGCAGAAGATTGCTTACAAGTTAAGCTTCATCTTCCTGGCCTAATAAAGATACTTGATAACTATTGGATTATTATTTTTACCCTTTTTCTACCATCTTTCCTACTAGTAAAACAGATGGATACTGACTTGAGTAACTTTTGGACTCTGTTCAGTATTATAATTGTACTTAATTTTGCACTCCCATCCTTAGTACTCAAATACAAATTCGGAACCACGATAGTGATGGAGAATAACAAGGATAGCTTTTGGTATCGTCACAAAGAGAGTATTTTTGTTTCTCTGATTGTAGGTGCCCTCTTTTTCTCTGCCGGTCTCATGTTTTAAGGATCAGTAATAGGAAAAGAGAAGCCACCACTTAGCTTGCCAGCAAGCTGCTGATAGCTCAGCTCAGACGGTTGTATTATTTATCCAATGATATCTTTTCCTTTCGCACTTTTCTCTCATCCCAGGTTTCCAGAACAAACAACGCTATGGTATGAGCTGAATGAATAGCTAGTCTTGCATGACGCGGCTTAAGGTTATATATCGTACGCCCTTGCCCATGAGCAGAACTTGCATGCGTTCTAAAAGCACCAATCCCGTCTACTACCGATAGCACACCTGTAAGAATCTTTTTAAGATCATCGTCTTCCAAAATACCTGGGCTGAATCCCAGGTCAGCTCTCACAACCTTCCATACACTCTGAAGATCTTGTTTCTGAGGCATATCTAATTTTTCATCTGCTATATAAATCTTAAATACAGACTCCAGAATATTACACGCCGCAGACACTGCTTCTCTGGGATCTGAAATAACGCTCGCAAGTGCTCGATTAAACTCTTGATCAATTGAAGGAATATCTCTTCCTTTTATTAACGCCGCCAGAGAGCGACTGGGAGCTGAACTACCATCAGAAACTATTCCTCCAGGAAGATACGTTAAATTACACCTTGAAAGGATAGCCTCCAGCTTTTCTCTAAACTCTTTCTTCGCATTTAAAGGAGGCTCCCCGAACAGTGATGATCTCTTTTCTTCTAAGTCAGGTATTTCCATGTAACATTCAATTATTCTCCCCAAAACAATAAGGGGCGTTTCAGACTCCTTATTGGCCCGTCTTAGCCATGCTTGAACTTTAACAGGCTTTGAGCCTTCAGGCGGCTCACCGGGAGCTTCAGCGTAAGAGAATAGGTTATCTAAGCTAGCATGTGTTTCATGGGCCGGCATGTTTTCGGATAAAACGGCGATAATTGGTGCTGGAATTTCCTTTCTCATTTTTTTAAAGTGCTCCTCGAAAAATAAGCGTGCTATATGCTCTGAGTACCCGTTCAGGGCGTACCTCAACTGCTAACTCTTGGCTCTTAGACAGTAAACCGGGAGCCCTTATTATCTCTTCTAGCGCTCTTTTTTAATCAGCTGAGCAGTCTCCGCGTCATACCGGTAGTCCGTAATCTCATTATTTTTTATCAGCTGGGTAGCTTGCTTAATTGCGTCTAGTGACAAGAAAAACCACTCTTTAGGCCTGACCATCTCACCAAATCGATCCGGAATTCTTATATCTGCCTGGGCATCCCGGAAAAAGGCGTGTAGCAACTTTTCAGTCGCTTTCAAATTCATATTATAAAGTGTGAACTCTGCAACAACTTCTACGTCAGCCAAAAGGTATGTCGAGTCCTTTGGGGCACTTGCAATACGCTTTTTCACATCGGAAGTAGTAACACCTATCTTATGTAGATAGTCCCGATGCGGAGCAATCCTTGGGTCATCTGACTTAGAGCGTAAAACGTAAACAATTCCCGACCGGTAAAGCGAGTGCTTTTCTTCTGTAAGTAATGTTTCTTTATCTTTTGAGAATATTTCTCGTGCCGCTTTATCTTTATATAACGCAGCCCCAAAGGATCTCAAAAGAAGGTTGCTCTCCATACCGTTTGAATAAACAACTCTCATGCGCGCATTATGGTGACCTTTCCTTCTCTCCTTTTTCTCGCCCATATCGACTACGTACGCTATCAAGCCAGACAAAATAAATGCTTGGCCTTTTTGAATCTCCGCGACGCCTTTTATCCCTCTAGTTTTCAAAGTCCCGTTGTCGAGCTCTTCTTGAATTTGTTTGAAAAGAGGCTTGAAACTATCGAAGTCAGGGCATTTTTTACGGGTAGCCATATCTTCACTGGCTGTCTGCTTCTTTGTACCTACGCTTACATGCTTTAACTGAAAAATTTCATCGTTATCCTCAAGCAGATCGCTAGAAAGTACATCATCAATGGTCAGTGCAGTTTTTTTTTCAGAATTGCTCTCTGCACCTAACAACCCGTCTGTATCAAAGGGGCCGAGAGCCTCTAAAGCTTCTGGGGAAGCACGGAGTTTCTCTAACCTAGCAGCGAGCTTGGCCTCATGAATATTATCTGCCTCTATCTCCGGTTCACGCCCATTCTCTTCAATAAAACCTTTCAGTTCTTCAAAGGTGTCGTAGTAAATTGCATAGTTGCTCAATTTCTTAGATTTTGTCACCGAAACTTCTAGCAAACCCAACGGGTCGTTGCTAAAAACCTCATCTAATGTCCGTTTAGCCATATAAGTATCCTTACGCTCTCATTTGCTCACGCTTCTTGTTCTTCAACCATTCCAAGGCTTCACCAAGACGTCTCTCTAGAGCTATATCACTCTCAAAACTTGGAGGCCGGCCATTATCACGCGCAAACTCCTGAATACGAGGCCACAACGCCAGAGCTTCTTCTTCTGTCATCTTAATTTTTTGTGTTGAAGCTGCACCGTGTACCTTCTTCAATAAATCAGATGTTAATCCCTTACTAAGTACCTCGTATGCGTGACCAAAAGGATTAACGCTATCAATTAGATCGACAGACAAATCATTAATATTGATAAATTTCCGAACGAGCCCAACAAAGCCGTTTGTTCCCGCTTTCTCATCGTCATCGGTACTATTTTCTGTATTCCCCACTGATGCCATTGCCATAGTTGCAGCTACTCTTTGACGAATAGCCTCAACATCTTCTTCAGTTTCATTTGGGTACTTTTCTTCGATAACTCTACGTACATGCACGTCTTGAACAAGTTCGCCTGGCATATCGTCATTCGCCATTGCTTTTATGACATCAGGGCTTTGGCAAACTGCAGCAACTAGTTCGTCCATTTCCTGCTCAATAATCTGCTTAGCTCGTTCAGACTTCGGCTCTTTTAAGTCTTTGACACCAATAACAATATCGCCCGTAGTAGGATCTTGTTCTCCATTTCCTTTACTATCGTCATTGGTTTTAGGAATAAACTTAAATTTTGGCGCGAGCGCTTGTTCCATAGCTAACGATACAGATATGGCTTTGAGCATTTGGTTCACTGCATGGGTCACCTGCTCATCGTCTGCCTTAGGCTCAGCAATTAAGTTGGTGAATGTCGCTGTTGATTTACCTTCATGATCGCGAGTTACACGACCGATTATTTGAATGATTTCGGTAAGAGAGCCTCGATAGCCAACCGTAATAGCATGCTCAGCAGGCGGCCAGTCAAAACCCTCCTTAGCCATTCCCAGCGCAATAATGATATCAACTCGCTCTTGCTGTTCTTTGTCCCTTAAAGAAGACTGTAGCTTCCCTCGAAAATCGGGATCGTCTTCCACCAAGTTAGCAACCATTAATGTACGGCCATCATTGGTCACAACGGGATAAAAGTTCGTTTTATCCTCGATATCCTGCATGTCGCCAATCATGTCAATGATTGCGTCAACCTCGTCGTGTTTTGTTCCGGCGGTTTCAGGGCTGCTTCGGTGAGGAATATGAATTATAGTTTTCTTTGATAAATCGAGTATTTTTGGCAACGCTTGTAAATAGCTGCCATCAAGAGCACTATAAAAACTGTAGTTTATTTTCAGCGTCTTAAGGTGCCTATAAGCCCCCATTTGTTCCCAGTAGGTGTATGAAACATGAGTGAAGCGTGCTTCATCCTCTACCGACATAATAGCCATATCATCACCGCGAAAATAGCTTCCTGTCATAGCGATAACATGGGCTTTGTCTCGCTGTAACACACAGCGTAAAAGCTCACCTAATTTACTATCTTCACTGGAACTTGAATGATGAAACTCATCTATTGCCAGAACACATTCATCAAAAATAGCCTCTCCAGCTTCTTGGAATGCGAACCTCAATGTTGCGTGCGTACACACAAGTGTCGAGTCATCACTCTCTAGGAAATCTAATAGCTTTTTAACCTTACTTCTTGCTCCGGCACCTTTATCTGCCCCTGGGCTACAAAGATCCCACTCGTTATTAACCTCCCAGTTAGCAAAGAAACCGTGGCTTATTAAGTCGGTATCCGAGAAGCTAGAACCTATCGAGACTTCAGGTACTGCGACAATGACTTTCTTACAACCTTGATTGAGCAACTTATCTAAACCAAGAAACATTAAAGCCCGTGACTTACCTGATGCTGGAGGTGACTTAATTAAAAGGTACTGCGCATCACGTTTATCAAAAACTCGTCGCTGCATGGGACGCATCCCCATGGGATCTGATGAAAGAGGCTTCCTGATCTCATCTAAGTCAATTCTTACAGCGGTGACATCGTTGCTCATTTTTCACCTCCTTGTTTCATTTCGACGTAACGTTCAAACAAATGCGTTAAACGCTCTTCGTCATTGTTGAAAGCTTCATCCTGATAAAAACTTTCTAAAAGCAGATCATTCTCTTTATGTGCTTCGCGAAGATCATGAGGAAAGTTCTTTTCATCATATATCTCCCCAATAGTTTTAGGGTAAGAAGCTTCTCGAGCTAGTAAAATTCTTTTTGCCGAGTTATTAAGAAGTTCTTTTTGATCATCAGTTAGATTCGGAACAGGAAAAATATTCCACCCAAGAGTATTTGAGTACGTTCTTCTAGTTTCTAGCTTACCGCAAACTGTATCAATCCATATGACATGCATTCTTGAGCTGATTATTGCAAAGTGCCAAAGCTTAGCATCGTATAATGCGAAGGCTAAGTTAGTTATGATTTCTCCGTTATGATAAATACTCGGTGTCAGGTAAGGACGGTTTTCTGAGGATCTAACAGGAATTACAAGTGTGTCCACCGAAGCTCTATGATAGTCTTCGCCAAAAAGGTGCGGAGTAGACGCTTGCTGTTTAGTTTTAGCTTTTGTACTTGCAGAACGAAAATTTACCACCTCTTTTAATCTATTAGAAATTTCCGGTATCGAAAGAATATCATCATGAGCATCCTTTAAGTAAAGGACATACCGTTTTGTATTGTTTATTACCTCGTTAGAACCAATTAACCCATGTATATAACACTTTAGATTAGGGTACTTATTCAACAAATCGTTTCGCTCATCATCTGATAAAATCAAATTCCCATTATCTACAGGAGAGCTCCCTCGTAAAAGTGATGGTAATGAATCAACTCTTTGCGCTGACGGTTCGATATCAACATCATCTACTGGGAGTAAGTATGCATTTATTGTTTTACACTTCTTTTCGTTATTATCTGGAAAAATTAACCTTTTATTTTCTTCATTATTCCTCCAGAGACCCAAAACTACACAACTGACTCCCGCATTTGACGCAGCATTATTTTTCCACTTGAATGGCAAATAAGCGAAATTTATAAATAAACCACTAGCTTTAATATAAGGCCAAAAGGAAGCCGCTTGACCACCTTGGCAAATAGAGCTTGTAGCAACAAACGCGAACTTTGCTTGCCTATCTTGTAAAAGACGATTTGCCTTAACAAACCATGCACACACGTAGTCTAGTGACTTATACCTACTAATTTCAGAGCTCATTACGAGCTTCATATCCTCCTTCTGAATACTGTTTTGATTTTTACTACCTAAATACGGGGGGTTTCCGACTATATATAGTAAGTCCGAATTTGTATTTTCTAAAAAACTTAACCAGCTTACTCTTAAAGCATTATCGCAAAGAATATTTCCAGAGCTTTTCAGAGGCAAAGCAGGAATATCTGTACCGAAAGCAGCTCTAAACCTTATATTCTGTTGATATTCCGCAATCCATAAAGCCAGTTTTGCAGTTTCTGCAGCAAAATCTGCATATTCGATTCCATAAAAATTAGAAAGCGATACTACCGAACTGAAACCGAAAGCCAGCGATGCTCCTCCTTCTAAGTCACGCAATGCATCAAGTGCTTGGAGCTCGAGTTTACGAAGCTCTCTGTATGCGATAACTAAAAAATTACCACTTCCGCAGGCGGGGTCGAATACGACAACTTTCGATAAGCGCTCTAGAAACGCTTTAATTTGCTTTTTTGAATGGCGAGCCTTGAACAGCTCCTCTCGGAGTTCATTTAAAAACAGTGGTTCAAGTGTCTTTAATATGTTGGGAACTGATGTGTAGTGCATCCCCAAGTTTCCACGCATCGCCGGATCGACAATAGCCTGGATGCTTGAGCCCAATATATCAGGATTTATATGCTTCCAATCTAAAGAAGCTGCTTCTAAAAGATACCTGTAAGCTTTGGCAGTAAAGGTAGGTATTATGGCTTCACCTTTAAACAGCCCCCCATTTACGTATGGGAACTCTTGTAGCCAAGCACAGCTTACATCTCTGTGAGAACTTTCAACATCTAGAGTGCTGAAAATTTCCGTTATAACCTGGGTTGCTAACTCACCGTCATTTCCTGCTCGGTTTTTTAACGCTTTAGTAAAAATGTCTTTTGGGAAAATACCTGTATCCTCTGCAAACAAACAGAAGATAATTTGAGTCATAAAGTGGTTTAGAGTGTGTCGTTTATCCCCCTCCAACCACTCTGGGTTTCTCTCCACCAGAGCATCGTAGAGCTTGGCTAGCTTTCCTGTTGCCTTAATATCAACTTCATTTTCTTCTTCTCGCCGAAAGCCCTCCTGCCCGGCTAAAGGGAGAAACAATTGAGGTTCATTCTTGATCGAATCAATCGTGCAGTCGGTAAGCTCATTATACTTCCGATCAAATACAAGGATATGGGAGCCATCGTTGACGACTATTAAGCGAACCTTTGCTTTTAAGGTCTTATCTGACGCCTTTACAGACTCTATTACTGTGTTTAACTCACCCAATTTGCAGGGCACATAATGGAGCTTTTCTCTCCACAGGATCCCATTCTCAAAGTCCGATGTATTCGCTTTGCTGGTACCTAGCCTTTTCAAAGTTGCAGAAGAACCAAACAGAGAAACTAACTCCCTACCATACTCCTCCGGAGGCAAGCCTTTTTGAGCAAGCTCTTCAAGTCCGTTTTCGATATCAACAATATTTAGCTTTTTTGCTGCTGACATACTTTAAATCCCTGTTTTGATTAGCAACGCTATAGAACGACTAGTCATGGTTCAGACTAGTTTCTCAGCTTCTTTGCTAGGTGGAAGCTGCTTTTGAAGCATACTAGCTGACAGATTAAAACCTTTGGGTACCTAGTATTACCTTTAAATAGAGGGGGTTCAATGCCAAACAGTAATCGAGTTTAAAGTTGATAATGCAGTTTGAGTTAGTTGCTAGATATCCGCAAAAGCTTCATGTCGCTTGAACATAAACTGATCTAGTATTAGCTTAAGGAGCTTAAAAACAAATAGGTAACGTTGATATGGAAATTCTTGTATTTTTTGGTGGCGCTTTTATTTCATGGCTTATAACTCACTTATATCACCGTCACTCGTCGAAGAACGCGCCAGAATGGGCTGAACCCCTAATGAGCAGGCTCCCTCAACATCAACCCACAGAAAGCGAGCTACAGGAAATTATACAGGAATACTTAAAAGAAATTAGCCTGCTTGAAAAAGGACAGAACTCCAACGGAGAGTGGTTTCAATACATTAGCGGAGAGCAAATTTGCACAGGACAATTTAAAATTGGGAACTTAGAGGAAATAAGAATCTCCTTCCCTGCCGCTTTTGTAGATACACCGTCAGTCGACCTCTCAGGCGAAGTGAGCCAGATTAAAGCTAAACGTGCTACAAGCACCGAGCTCATCATAGAATTAAATGAAACGCGAAAGCCTGATTCTTTATTTACTTATCAAGCTAAGGGGCGTTGGAAGGAACACTAAAACTCTTAACCAACAAGGTTACGAGTCTATAGTCATGTATTCGCAAAAAGCGACGATTTAACGACAAACTGCTGTTTACCTTTTCTCTCTCAAAAACATAAGATGTCGTAAATTCGTTAAAACCGTCACTTTTAGACAACGTTCGATAAAACGGTGTTAGCTATAAACGTCAGAAAGCCTCAAAAACTGCGTATTTACGACAAGTTGCGCCTCTAACACCAGTCAGCTCTACAAATATTTATTCAGAGTTACACGGCTCACCCCAAAATGCTCGGCAACTTCAGTTTTCGTCATGTGTGGGTCAATCAACATTGCGCGTGCTTTCCTAACATCAGAGTCATTAAGAGATGGCTTTCGGCCACCTTTCCGGCCTCGGGCTCTTGCTGCCTGTAACCCCGCTTTAGTTCTCTCACGAATTAAACTGTGTTCAAACTCCGCTAACGCTCCGAATACGTGAAAAATCAGTTTACCTGCGGCACTGGTAGTATCAATTGATTCCGTCAGAGACATGAAGCCCACACCTTTGCTATCCAGAATAGTAATAATTGAAACTAGATCTTTTAAAGAGCGAGCTAAACGGTCCAACTTCCAAACAACAAAGACATCTCCCCGCCGTAAACTTCTGATACAAACTTCTAATTCAGGCCGGTCTGATTTCGTTCCACTGATTTTCTCCTGGTAGACTTCCTCACACCCTGCTTCTTGGAGTGCATCAATCTGAAGTTCAATATTCTGATCTTGTGTACTTACTCGCGCATAACCAACGTACATAAAAGGCACCTTTGCTTAACGTAGATTTCTTTACGTAATTTATTAACACCGTTTGTTGGCTTGGCAAGCATTTTGGCCGGAACTTATAAGAAGGAAAGAAAACGGTCGTTTTATTTACACAAGCGAATTAAAGCTGTTGATGACTTTTTACTTGGTATGTAGTGCAGTGTTAAAAACCTCCGTTGTGTGCCAAGAGCGGACGTTAACGCTAAATTAAAAGGGCCGCTGAAGCGAAGTGGAACGATTTATAACGCATTGTTATGCACCACTAGCGCACCGTCAGGTTATTTCGGATTTCGTCATTAAAATTATATAACATGCGATCCAGGTACCACATATTCGGTAACATCGCTTCAGCGCAGACTGATCGTAAATAATTCTCTCTGCGCTCATACTGAGACTTTGTCGGAACACCATCAATCATATCAAGCAATTCATTAAGGCGAGAATCTAGCGCGGCACCATCAAGGACAAATTCATCATAAATATCCATGGGAATATTTCGCGAATATTTGGCGCCTATACCTTTAAACGTACGCAGATATTTCATGCGCGCCTTTCCGGTCTGTAACGCTTCGTAATGTGACGCTACCACTTTAGGCCCGCCAGCTTCGCTTATGCATTGAAAAGCAGACTCTAAAGCCGGCACTGCTATATGGCGTCGGCGAGGATTCGGTAAGTCATTGAATAAGGTGGAACGCTCATTGTCAGGAAGTTTTTCAATCGAACTCCATCTCAATGCATTACCGTATTTTTTGCGCTTTATTTCATGGTTCTCGCTTCCGCCAAGCGTGCAAAATGATGTCACAAGAACCGTCCAAAACCACTCTGGATCATATCGCACACCTTTTGCGGTAATTGCCAACTGTTCAAGTTCATTCGACTTCTGCTCCCACATACATTTAATAATGGACACAAATTTTTCGTGATTAGGCATGCCGTGAACTCTCCTTGCATAGAATGAATTAAAGTGCATAACGCCTCAATAACCGGCGCTCGTTAGCTTCCCAGCGCCGACGGCGCGAAGCTGATTGCCTTAGCAGGCATTATTTCAGCTTTCCTTCAAACGCCAACAACTGCTCCGACTTTATGATGATTCCCAAGTTATTCGGTATTCCGGCGACTGCCACTGCTCGTTGTTGCGTTGCCACAGGAACAACTAAAACATCACCTTGCACAGTATGTTGCGGTCCTGCATATAACACCCCTAAAAGCTTTATCCTCGACCCCATTACAAGTGCATTTCTCGTTTGGTAGTTACCAATCTCAAATAGAAGGACAGGAGAGCCACTGGAGCCAGGAAAGCAAGCTGCATCAATCAAAAACTCTTTCTTTCCGTTCCAATCTCTTTTGTAATCCGATGCCAAAACACCTTTTCTGAAAATTGGAAGGTTATTAGTCTTATCCCATAAGCCGTTTGGGTAGCCAACCATCAATATATTCTCTAGCCCGAGCATATCCTTAAGATCAGCTTCCGTCGGAATAAGCTCTTTATCAAGAGTTATGAAATAAAACTGAGTATTTGTTTCTTCGGCCTCCCGAATCAATGGCGCAATAGGCATAACGCATAGATCAACTTCATTATCAGGATGCGGCAACCATTTTGCTTGAAAGTTATCAAGCTCAAAGGATTTTGCGTTACCAATGTCAGGACCGCCTTCGTCATTTCTCAAGGTTAGGAGAAATCGACCTTTTGTAGCACCTTCTACTACATGCTTGTTCGTAACGATAACAGGGATATGATTGTCACCGTCTCTATCTAGACTATAGAAAAAGCCAGTGCCAGTACCAACCCCACCACCGTCCATATCGCACTCAATTCGAACAGTGCTATGAGCAAATTGCTCAGCAGGACTTAATTCCATGTGTAAATCTCCTGAAGCCTAACGCCGCGCACACCGGCGCGAGCTTGCGAGCGTCCGACAGCCGAAGGTTGTGTAGTGCTACGCTTGGTTATGTGCTTTTCCTATCTGCCGGGTGATTGACTCCGTCATATACAGGAACCCCATCAATTTTCAAAGGATTGATGCCCTCTAAGCAAGCTACATTGAAACCGTACTGCGAAGGATTAGACCTCCGTTGGTGATGAGTATAAATACCACAGTAGCTACAGAAGTAGTGTTTCGCCGTTTTCGTGTTGAACTGGTAAAGCTTTAGCGCGCTTTCCCCTTTAACTATCCGGATGCCGGAAAGCGGAACCGATGCCACTATAGCTCCTCGGCGCCGGCAGAGCGAACAGTCACACCTACGCACATCAATCAGCCCGTCTGGAAGGTCCAGCTCGATTTCAACTGAGCCGCAATGGCAAGCAGCTTTGTGCTTGGCCTTAATAGGGACTCCATCGACTTCACTTAAATTTATTGCCATTCGTTAATCCTTGGCATGCACATAACATTTATATATTGTGCGTGCTCACTTTGTCACTCGTTGAATTGGTAGTTATCTAGCTTTAAATTACTGAGCTAAAAAGAATTCCAACCCTAAAACGTTCCGAGTATGTTAAAGCAATTTGAGTACGTTCAGTTTCACTCTAACGGGCACCCAATATCCAACTTTGAATTTTCGTTATGTCATTGACAGTAAACGACTTAAATACACAAAACAATAACAAAACGCGCAATATTGCAAAGATAAGTGTGCCGTTCGTTATTCGCACCATCCACACTTATTAATGACAAAGAGACTCATCACCAGTTTAGTTAGACAAAAATCCCAAGATCTGCTGTTCGCTCATAGCAGAACACTTAGTTAGAAACGAAAAAAAGTGGATTTTAGCTGATTTTTAAGCATTATCATCTCTTCCAACCAAGAATCGTTTAGCATCTCCGCGACTCTTTAAAAGTAAAACTTTAGCTCAAAACGGAACCAGTTCCGCCTGTGCTCTTTTATTAATGTAAAACTAGAGATTTTGTAGAAACAAAAGGAGTTGTTTATGATTCTCGGTCCACTCCAAAAAGGGTTACTGGGTGTCTAGTGAACTAGTGGCGATTCATACTGCTTAAATAAATTTTGAACAAGATCTATATAAACTATTTCTATTTATTTACCCAAATTCCTTTTCTATCTCTAGAATAGCTTTATCAGCAATGCTTGCCAATTCATCAAAGTCCAGCTTTTTAGATTCGTAATGAGCTCTTCTGCTAAGGCTTTTTACACCCCAAGCTATTAGTGCTTCATGCCAATATTGGTTCTTTCCATCCCCACCAATAGTTGAAGATGCTGCATATTTGCCTGCTTCACCATCAACATTGACGTGGTGAAAAACGTCCGAAAATGCGGCTAATTTTTTATCCCCTGTTGCAATCCAGCTATCCTGAATGACATTGTCAAGACCATTCTGATCATTTACATTCGCCGATGTTAGAAGACGGATGTCGCATGCCCCATTAAACCCTATCTTTAGGACTTCATTAGCGTTTTTAGGGCGTTTCTCACGTCCAGTTTTTATAAAGTTAGCTCTAATATTTTTTCTTAAGTTAAGTATTTCCTGCTCTCCTGACTCTATCTCTGAAAAGCAATATTTTGCAATTTCTATTTCCGTAGCACTCAAGATATCAATAGTACTTTCTATTTTATCCAGATACGTTTTAAATTTTTTTATAGGTGAGCCTTCTTTCTTATAATAGATCAAATTTAAATACAGTATGCTCACAAAAGGAATAGCTAATACTCCTCGTGCTTCTAGAGGCAAGTCTTTAAACCCGTAGTCTCTAGAAGTTTCTCGAAAGTGAGTTCTTAAACTGTTTGGTGCATCAACGAACCCGCGCAGGTGCTTTGCACAAAAATTTTCGTAAAATATCCTCGACTGATTAGCTGCAGCCGGAGGCATTTCACTTAAAGCAAAGCCAGGCGAAATACAAACACTGTGAGGAGGGCAGCGTTTAAGCAGTTTAACCAAGTTGTTCAAACCATACTTTTTGACTGATGACCATTTATTTCCCTCTTTAACTACCTTTTCCATCCGAATCAGAATATTAGTATCGAGGATAATATTTGTCTCTACACCATTTAAAACATTTTCGGTTGCCAAAACTGGATCAAGTTTTCGCTCTCCGAAAAGTGGCTTACTAGGTTTTATAAAGAATGTTTTATTAGAATTCATGATTAACTAACCCCTAAATCTCTAATTAGTATTACCTATTGCAAAACAAGATAAATATCCAGCTACATCTGTAAGTTAATCAGTTGTATCGTTGGTCATATCAGCAACCGGAGCTTGACTTATATTTGGAGTCAGCTCAGGAACGAGTGTTTTTAAAGGTATAAAGCCCTTTACTCACTCATAAAAGGGCTTAGATGAATAAAGTAGATTACAACTCGCTCAGTGATACATTTTGATTATCGCGGGTAAAGTACCAAGCGTAACCCTCGGCTGTTACTAGAGCCGCCTCTCTGCGACCGGTTAGTTTGTGCGCTTTCCAGCGGCTAGGGACTACCCATGTTAAAGAAGAGTGCTTGATAAGCTCTGGTACCCAAAAACCAATCCATTGATAGTCAACTCGGAATGCTACTCTTGGCGTGCTATAGAAATCACTTTGAATAGTTCCGATTGGCGTAATTGAGCCAAAAACTCTACATTCTGCGCTACTAACCAACCCGTCCAACGTAAAGCTTTTCCATACTTTCGGTATTACATCAGGCTGTAATTTTTTATGACCTTCTCGAGACACCGCATCTTTGCATGTGTCTCCAGAGATTTGAGCCGCAAAATCAGTCCCCCTGTTCCACTCATAATTAGCACCTTCCCGCATATTTTTATCGATGTCTTTATTATACGGGTGAGCACTTAAAGACGAACCAGGGTAAGCCCTAGAAAAAGCATCCTCTAAATCCGACTTAATTAGACCGAAGACTTTGTTGAAACGTTCTTTAGTCGTTAAATCCGCAACCTCCTCAGGTTCCATAAGGACAATGCTGTACGGCTGAAACTCAAAACCAGCCGCCCTTCCTTTAGATGCCGCCGCATCAGCAGCACCGCCAGCAATAGAGCCGGTCAAAAAACCGAGAGCAACGAGAGTTGCGCTATCTCCTGCAGTTTCCTCTTTGTGCGCACCTTCCGGGGTTATCGCGTCATTGAGGCCTGGCTGTTTACCGTCAATAGCTACAAAGTTCCAAGCATGGCTATGGCTTGAATCCCACTCATAACGAGAGTTAGGCATTTCAAGCTGTGGCTGACTTTTTGTTTCGGTAACCATTGTTACAAAAAGACGTCGCTCGCTTGATGTTGACCCACAAGCGGATAAAAAAGCAGCAACTAAGAATGTAAGCGATAAATGACGCATTGTTTTGACCTCTCCCTAAAGATTTCTGCGTATTATTTCATACTCTCAACGGGCCACCAATAACAATTTAATAACAAAAGGCAGTTATTATTAGCTCTATTTCTTGTCTTCTTCATTCAAATTTCAAACTTTGAGAAATCGGAATTTAGATTAGGTGCCAAATAAGGCACCTAATCTAAACTGCCTTAAAATTTTTCAGTGCAAAATAAGTGTACGTGAGCAGAGAGTTTCTTCTGACTCACTCTCTTTTGAGCATCGGCTCATCCTTCAGAACATAAAATGAACAGTAAACGTCAGGATCAAACAACCTGATAAAAAAGGAAAATACTTATGGAATTTAGCGGCTTAAGCGGTACACTTTCTGAAGTTCAAAGCGATTACATATTGGACTCGTACAGTGTTGGTGATACTAAATACAAAATCACTTCCTGCTATTTAACTAACAAACAGGCGAGTCTAATCGCAAAAATCATTGAGAATATGCCGCAGGAAGTTACTCTCTCCACTGACCATGTGAAGTCTTCCGAAGAACTAAAGGATTTGATTTACATTTTTAGAAGCTTTCAAGTTTATAAAAAGGGACTCGACGGCAGCTTCTATATTGGTAGCCCAATTCAGGAAGTAGCGAGCAGTCCGATCGAAAATCCAACTTCACTTCGTCTTCGGTACGGCCGCAAGGAGTTGATAGAGATTCTTGTGAAGGCATTAAGAGTAAATAGATAGCCTAGCAACTATGTCTTAAAGGCTTTCGTGTCCCCAATTGATTTATTTGTTGGGGGCACGAAGCGAGTAACTAGAAATTACTCACACTTCTCAGCCCATTTCAACTACCTTGGTTACTCCATCCTCAATGAAAATCTGGGGTTAGTTCGCTGGCTACCATATTAATAAGACTTGAGTTATATGGGTAGCAATACTAGTATGGATACAGAGAGACAGAGGATTCTAAATGAGTATTCTTTTCGGGAAAAAAGACAGCCAAACTGAGTGTACGGTCACAGACACCGAGAGTAAGGTTGTTCTTAATGAAAATGGGAGCTTAGAAGTTAACCTTGACAACCCTGAGGTTTTACTTAGGTTGTTGAAAAGCTTCTCCGACGACAATTCAAACTTGCAACAGCTATTGCAAGATATTGAAGAGCTGAAAAGGCAGAAAAAGAGCTCATCTGTAATTGGTGATTTTAACGTGTCTTATACTCCTCCATCAGGTGTAGGTAGCCTATAATCAACGGTCTATTATAGCCAGGGAATGGGTTTATGGCCTTAACATCAATGCTTATTTTGTGGGTAACGGCTCTTGGTTACACTCACTTCCATAGCTCCAAGTTCGGACAACTTAAATTCCGAAAGCTCAGTGCAAGCTCACTTACAGCCAATGTTGTGGCTTTTGGAGCACTCCATATTGTCATTGGACTCTTTTTGACTTGGCTGGTATCGAGCATCTTTGGTTTTGCAATAAATGTATTGGGGTTTGCGCCCGACCTTCTATCACTTCCTGAATGGTTACTTAACCTCAATGCACTCGGCAGCCCGTTAACAATCTCTCCCTTAATAGTTTTAGCTACAGGATTTTCATTCTTTTCAGCTTTCAAGCATAAGTGGTTTAGCCCTAGGTTGAGACGACTTGAAAATATGACTCCCGCCGAACGTGCCAAAGAGCTAGTAGATAACGAACTTGATCGCTTACTGCTTGAGGCCTTAGACGGTGAAGATTACGACATTCAAAATGAATCTAATTTTTTACCTTTACGCGTCGTGCTTGATACTCGGAAAGTCTACATTGGGAATGTAGTAAAAAGTGATGTAATACATCAAACAACTAAGAACGTCGTCATAGTACCACTGTTTAGCGGTTATCAAGACGAACAAACACTCGAACTTGTGCTGACCGATATGTATCGAGACCACTATAACAAACTATTTAAATATGAGATTGAGCGCCTTTTAAAAAATGGCTTAGAAACTTTGAAACAAAATGACTTAGTAGAGCATCTTTCTAAAAAAATGAAGACAGAACTTACCAAGTATGCTGTAACTTTACCCGCATCTTCTATCAAGTCAGCCAGTTTTTTTAGCGTTTCCGACTACGAAGAATTTTTAAAAGCAAGAAAACAAAAATTAGAAAAGTATGGCTCTCCCACCTCTAAATAAGTCGAGCTTCGTCAAGCACTACTGCCGTCTTTAATGAGTAAGAGCCGAAAAGGGGTCCTATGAGATGTTTATTCTCAAGAGAAGCTACCCGTTGACAATGCACTTAATATTACTTAAGTTAAAGCAGTGAGCTTCGGGTATCACTACTTACCATGTAGCCCTCCGAAGACAAAAGATTAGACTCGCCGAATTCGGCGGGTTTTCTTTTATAGAAGTGACACAAATAGAAAGCCACTTTGTTCACTCTCTAGCTGCGGCCCCCAATTTTTAATCGTAATCCCACACCACCACAAGAAGACTTGCATCCGCAGACCTGTTGTCTACTTTTCTCACCTGTCTCCTTATAAGCTTCCTGCAACGATCGGGCTTGGTAGTTTGCTACCTAAAAAGGCCTTTACATGGTCATACTATAAACATTAAAAACTTAGAGCTACGGTACTTATATTTGTCTTTTACTTCAGCCTCAAATTTTAAGGGAATTTAGATAGGATGCCAATTTAGCCACCTTATCTAAATTCGGTTGCAGTTTTTCAGCATAAAATCAGTATTTGTGAGGCAAAAGCATCTTGTGCCTCACACCGTTTTGAGTGCAGTAAACCACTCTTAAACCGAACTAATATATGCAAAAGGACTGATGATATGTATCTAGAAGCACGAAAAAGCTGGGAAATTGACAACCAAATACTAACAGCCTTAGGTGACACTGAAACAAGACAATTTCCATTGATAGAAATCTCTGTTAACACTGAGGTTTTTCATGTTGAACTCGATATTGAATATAACGATGAAGAGGAGCCTTACTCACTCATGCACCGATTTTTTTGTCTCACGCATGATCAAGCGCTGACTCTTATAAAGTCGGAGCGTGTAATAAGCCACAAAATTTCTCTCATGACACCGCGTTTTGTGAGTCAAAGCAAAAAATATGCAATTCACGATGTTGAAGAGATTCTACTCGTTGAGGGCGCAGATAAACGTCGCGCGATCTTGTATCGATTCTGCGATGGCACAGAGAGTACAAGTTGCATGTCTGATGAAATCAGTGAGTATGAAGTCAAAAAGTGCTTATACAGCCGAAACATGCCCGAAAATAAAATAGACTAACTGTATTCCCTGAAACCTAATCTGAATCGCTAGTCGTTTCTAGTGAACTACTGGCGATTCAGTTATACAGTCTTTTGAGATTGAGGTTTTATGTAAAAAACGAAGTAATTCCCACCTGCTCGACTGAAAATTGCTTAGCGTCTCTAGAGGCCTTTAAAAATAAGAAATTAGGCAAAAATGGAACCAGTTCCACTCCCACTCCAAATAATAGTCAGGAACTGTCTATTAATCTTGGTTAGCTTCATAGGATCTGTTGATTTTTTAAACAACACCCCAATGTAAGTATTGCCTTAATTGAAGGCGATATTTGGAGAACAACATGTCTGACGATGATTTTAATGTGTATCAAGGCGACGATGGTAAATGGCGTGGAAAAAGGCAGAGCGCATCAAGAGCTAGTGTTGTAGCAGATACACAAGCCGATGCATTTAAGCAAACCAGGGAGCTTGCAATGCAATCCGGATCGGAAGTATCCATACATAGAGGTGACAACGGGAAAATACGAGACAAACACTCCTATGGCAACGATCCCAAGTCAACAGAAGGATAATGACATGAGCTGGAAAGTTTATATTTTAAATACCAATACGGAAAATGACGACCAAGAAGTTCACGTAGTAAATGAATGTAACCATTTACCCTCACTAGAAAACCAGGAAGATTTGGGCATACACGATTCCTGTCATTCTGCCGTAAAAGAAGCTAAACGAAGGCATCCTGAGTGGTCTATAAATGGATGTTACTATTGCAGTAATGCATGCCATACCGGATAATTTTTGTCTATTGGTGGTGAGTTTTTAGCTCAAGCTGTACCACCTAATTCGGTTTACTAACATTTCGGTCCACTGCAAGAGCTACTACTGGGTTTCTAGTGAGCTAGCGGCGATTCATAACCTTATTAACCAACTCCATAAAACATGTTTCGCACAGATCAAAATGAAAGCTCTCGCCGTCCCGACCTGAACCATAGCCAAACGATGCTTTGAGTACACCAAAGTCAGCAAAACCATTCAGATTCTCTTGAGAGTCTTTTTGTATTTCGGGAACTAGCGATTCTCCACATTTATCGCAGACGATATCAGTGACGACTTCCACTGACATTTTAGCCGTTTTCTTCATTAGAGCTTTTCCTTATAAATTTCTTATAGCATACTGACTTGGCTACCTAAATAGGCTTTAGCCGTCGGCGCTAGTTCAAGGGAAAGGCCAATTCAGTTAGCGCACTACAAATCAGCATTAAATCATAGCTAAGGTATGTTTTGCGAGAGTGTCTACACTACTTGGGGTGAGGCAAAGGTAAGTGGCATAGTTAATTAGTGCCGGTTTATACATAAAGAGGGACAAATGGACAACATGCTTGAGCAATTTTTCTCAGGGCTAATACCAGTTGCGATTCTTACTGCTTTTGTTATATACGCTATTTATGTGTTTAAGACAAAAGTGCAGTCAGGCAATGAAAGAAATCAGAATAAAAGCGGGTCAAGAAATGGACAAAAAAACTAAAAGTGCAAAGGTCAAAACAGCAACCCAAAGCACAAAACTAAATCAAGAGGCGTGGGAGAAGTTAAACAAAATCATCGATGAACCACCACAGCCAACAGAAGCTCTTAAAAACTTGATGAAGAGCAGCTAATTATTGCTTTTACCGATAGCGTCGGTTCTACGCACAGTTTATGCTTACGAAACCAAAGTCAAAAACTAAAAAGCCTCCTTCCGGAGGCTAAAAAATCATTGCATCTTGGTCACCGCCGCCTTGACTCGAAGTGAATAACGACAGATCTAAATTCCAAGTGCCTACAGCTCTAAGACTACTCAAATGAAATCCAGTTAACAACCATAAAGTTTAGATAATCCCAAATGATTCTCCCCTGATCAGCGTAACTTCTAAACTCAAACCGACTAGAAACCATTCTAAAAATTTCCTCATAAATTTAAGCCAGAGTGAAGTCAAATCATAGTAAGCCCTGGTAGACTTTTGGGGCAAGTTGCAGCTGCCGCGATAAATATTTAGCGCGAGTGCTGCATCAGAAGTACTAAAAACAGAATTTTCCTGCGCGCTCAAAAATACCTAACTCTTAGCTTTAGGAACTTGAATACAGCACTTGCGATAAATATTTATCGCAAGTGCTGCAACTAACCCAGGTATCACTGGCTGAAATCGCTGTGTCGCAGGTGCAGCACCCGCGATACAGATAAATATTATATACAACACCTGCATCATGCAGCGTTTTTTAGAAACCTTGAAAATAAAAATTTTTAGCATGAAAGTTTTTCGTGCTTTTAACCTTGCCAGTTTTCAAAACTGAAAAGCAGGTGCAGCATCTGCGACACAGATCTGTATCACAAGACATGTAACTGCGACTGTTATATTTGGTGTTCAAATACCGAAATAGGTACGTTATGAAGTTAAGTTCTCAAGCTAGATGCAGCACTCGCGACACAGATCTGTGTCGCAACACATGTGTTTGAATTTAAGGGCCAACTGATTGGAGCACGTGTCGCAGGTGCAGCACCTGCGACACAGATAAATATTATATAAACTGCATGCATCAGCTAACTTGTTGTAGACTCGAGTTATCAAAAAAATCATGGCTCAAAAACAAGTTTTGAAATTTGTTTGATACTAGAACTCAAACTTCGTTTGTTACTCTTAAGTGATTGTATAGAAAAACCACCCCACAAGCTTAAAACTCTGAAATTTGGTATACTCTATAAGGACGGTTTTTAGCCGTCCTATCTTTTATACTCAAAAGTGCAAAGTTACAGATTGTCCTTCTGTGATGGATTAATTAACCTTACCTTCGAAAGGAAATTACAAGTTCACCGTAAAAGAATACGGGCTAGAAGTAAAAGGTCCAAAAATAAAAAGAATATTTATATTCAAAAAATGAAAAAATTCACCCTTCAGGACTGAATATTTCTTATGAGTAAACTGATATTAGAGAGAAGCAATGGTTTTTGGTGGTATATGGGTGGATTAATACTCGTAGGCTTAGCTGTAGTATTTTTCGTCGTATATATCGCAATAGAGCGAGGAGGGCGGCTCTCAGACATACCTCTATATGTCTATCTACCTTTGATTCTAATTGGGTTAGATTTCTATCGTCGGCTTTCATTTTATTTTGGCCATAGAGACGATAAATTAGTTTTAGAAAAAGGTAAGATAACCCTTTGTCGCTCTGGAATTAAAAAAGTGTTTGAACCTATTAATTTGAAAGAGATTAAAATTAATAGAGGATTTGGCTTTATTTTTCTGAAAACATATGGAGACACAAGCTTCCAACTGCAACCATGGCTTTTTGGTCAAAGCCTTGGGAAACTTAAGAAGCTAATTAGGGAGTGTGGCTTTTCAGTTGGATAATAATTGTTAATTCTGATCAAATAATTTTTCTAAGGAAATTTACTAACCAGAAGCAGGTGATAAAGCTACATGAGTCGCCACAACCTGCACCCCTATAATGTTTTCAGAGAATGTCCAGAGTGATAACGTAACAGTAGAGTACCACGCTACGCTAGCCCTCTGATAACCAAAGGGCTTTCTTACCCCTCCCCACAAACTGCCTCATCTCACTATCCCGCTTATTTGAAAAAGTAACCAAAAATAGTTTCAAAAGGAGATGGCGTTTTTTGAAGCAAGCGACCATGGAGGTAAAACGAGAGAGTCAATATTCTCGAATAGATAACCTAATAAGTTATTAAGCTTTCCAACCTGCGGCTATTATCGTCATACCCGTTAGGGTAAAAGCAGCACCCACAGCGTCGTATATAGACAACGACGCCCCCTCAACCGCTTTCAGCCAAAGTAATGCTGTCACCACGTAAACACCTCCATAAGCTGCATAAACGCGACCACTTTCCGCCGGATGCAAAGTAAGCAGCCATGCAAACAGCGCCAGGCTAATTGCCGCGGGTATCAATAGCCAAATGCTTCCATCTTTTTTCAACCACAGGTAAGGTAAGTAGCAGCCTATAATTTCAGCTAGTGCGGTAATAAAAAAGAGCCCGAGTGTTTTGGCTATTAGCAAAAGGGACATATTCACAACCTTAATTTAGCGGGAGAATGACATTATGCAGTCTACTATAAGTGAGCTAACTCTTCGGGGCTCACTATTCTTGAGCTTTCTGTTAGTAACTATTGCCTCACCTTTAAGTTTTGCAGAGGACAAGAATAGACTACAGCAGTCATGCACCTATAACGAAAAAGCAATGATGGAACTGTCTCCTCGCGAGTTTGATCAAAACTTTGAAAACGGATGGCGAGTAATTGCTAAAAATAATGACTGCCTTGAAGTCGCAGCCAATCTCATCCGTATCTACTATACAACCAATGAGGTTTCTACCGGCGCTAAAAGAACCTTTGTTTGGCACGAAGGACAACTTCGAGCGGAAGCTGGGCAATATCGCCAAGCTATTCAATTGATGGAACAAGCCGAAAAGCCAGTAGAAAAAGACATTTCAGGTTGGAATCATTACGTTTCCGCAACCATCGCTTTTCTAAAGTCAGATATGGAAAAGCTAAAAATGCACCGAGAAGAACTCGCTGCGGTTCCGAAACCGGAAAACTTTAATCCGAAAGACGCTGACGGAAACCCTATCGAAATAGACTGGCCACTTAACTTAAATATTGTGGATAAGTTTATCAGTTGTTTCGGCCAGACTTATGCTGAAGTTTACAGCGGATGCACACAAGAGAAACAACCTTAAACGAAAAGCTTTATGCATTATTTACTACAGTACCAGATCTCTGATGACTATCTGGAAAAAAGAGCGGCTAAGCCGCTCAGCATCTACATATCATCCGGAATATCAGGCTCTACAAGCTGTGCTAATTGGCTTAATGTCTCCTGCCAGCCGAGATAGCAAGCTTCACTGGGAATTACGCTATGAATGCCCTCTTGAACAACGTTTAAGTCAGTTCCGCATGACACACTGTTAAGTTCAACCGTAGTTATCATAGTGCCCGACAGGTTCGGGGCATCAAACTTATCGGTATAGCGCAGCTTTTTATTCGGCACTAACTCGATATACTCACCACCAAACGAATGACTACTACCCGTAGAAAAGTTCGTAAATGACATTTTGTAAGTGCCACCAACACGAGCGTCTAGTCTCTCAATATTTGCCGTGAAGCCGTGTGGTGGTAGCCATTTGGCCAGAGCATCAGAATTTAAAAACGCTTTATAAATGCGCTCCGCCGGTGCCTTAATAACACGATGTAAGCGAATTGTATTCGACATAGTTTTCCTCCATTAAGTAAATGAATAGATGGCTTCAACTAATCGAATAGGTGATTTGAATTTCGACAGAAAATTCCAAATTAACCGTTTTACTCTCACAATCTGTTACAAATTAGTCAACAAATAATTAACAGAGCCGCTTCAATTACACCATTACTCCTAGGTATGATGTGGCTATAACTTGTTAAAGGAAAATATTGTATGAAAAAGTTACTACTTGCGAGCGCTATTAGCTCCGCCTTATTAGCCGCAGGCTGCAGTCAACCAGCGACCGAAACCAGCACACAGCAAAGTGCTATAGCCGGGGAAGTTATTAAAAGCCCCAACGATCAGCGTGAGTATCGTGTATTAACTCTGGATAACAATATTGAAATTATGTTGGTGTCTGATCCTAATACGGATAAGTCTGCCGCATCGTTAAGTGTCGGTGTCGGCTTACTGCAGGACCCTGAAACACAGCAGGGCATGGCGCACTATCTGGAGCATATGCTGTTCCTGGGCACCGAGAAATACCCGGACACTAATGGCTACAGCGAATTTATGAGTAATAACGGTGGCAGTCAGAATGCTTATACCTGGCTGGATATCACCAACTACATGTTTAAAGTCAATAACGATGCTTACGATGAGGGCCTGGATCGCTTCTCTGACTTTTTCAAAGCTCCTAAATTGTACCCTGAATACGTCGACAAAGAGCGTAATGCGGTCAATGCCGAGTGGTCTATGCGCCGCGAGATGGACTTTTTCGGGCAGTTCAAGCTTGGCCGACTGCTTTTGGGCGAACACCCGTCTAACCGCTTCCTTATCGGTAATTTGGATAGCCTGAGCGACAAAGAAGGCAGCGAGCTTCATCAGGAAACTGTGGACTTTTATAACCGTTTTTATTCTTCTAATATCATGAAAGTTGCCATGATAAGCAACCGTTCGTTAGAAGAAATGGAAGAGCTGGCCCGCAAGCATTTTGCCAGCATTGAAGATGACGGTATTGAAGAGCCTGAGGTTACTGCTCAAATTAACTTCGACGATGTCGGGAAAAAACGCATTCATTATGTGCCGAATGAAGATGTTAAACAGCTGAAACTTGAGTTCATTATTAACGACAACCAGGACCAGTTCGCGGTTAAACCAAACCGCTATGTCAGCTATTTGCTTGGCTCTGAAATGCCGGGCACCCCGGCACAGCAACTGAAAGATGCCGGTCTTATTGCCAATTTGAACGCATCGGCACAGCCTACTTTCTACGGCAACTACGGCGTTCTGGCAATTGACGTTGAGCTAACCAATGCCGGTATGAAGCAGCGTGAAGAAATTGTTGCTCTCATTATGAAGTACATTGATAAAGTTCGTGCTGAAGGCGTTGATGAGAAGTACTTTAACGAAATTAAAACCAGCCTGAGCAATCGCTTCCGTTTCTTAGAAAAAGGTGACGAATTCAGTTACGTTTCTAACCTGGCTGAAGCCATGCAAAATTTCCCGGCTGAATACGCTATCAGTGCACCTTACGAGTATCAGGAGTTTGACCCCGAAGCCATACGCTCTGTTTTGTCTCAGCTAACTCCGGAGCATTTGCGTGTTTGGTACATCAGTCAGGATGAACCGCACGACAGTCAGCTCGACTTTTACGAAGGTAAGTACAAAGTTGTGGATATACCGCAAGAAGAAATCGCAAGCTGGGACCAGGAGCCCCAAATGGCGATTAATCTGCCTAAGGTAAATACACTTTTACCCGAAAACTTTGCCATTAAACAGAACGATGCTTTTGACAAACCTCAGGTGGTTATTGAAGACGATGGTATTCAGGTGTGGCAGTACCCAAGTCAACTATACAGCGATCAACCTCGGGGTGTATTCAACATTCAAATCAATAATGCGGCCCCGCTTGAAAGTGCGAAAGCGAATGTTTTAACCGCTTTGTGGCGCGACTTATACAATATGAATATTAGCGCGCTTGATACCGAAGCAAATATTGCCGGAATGAACATCAGCCTAAGCGACAGCACCGGCCTCACGCTGACGGTGTCAGGTTTCACCGATAAGCAGCCTCAACTGCTGGAAAGGGCAATTAACAACCTGAGTTTTACAGTTGAACAGCAAGCTTTTGAGCAAGCAGTTGACCGCTATATTAGAGAGCTTAACAACAAGGGGCAGCAATTCCCTATTTACCAAAGCTTCGATGCTTACGGGCAGTTGATCCGCGAAGGTGGGTTTAATCAGGAAGAGTTAGTTGAAACAGCAGGCTCTGTAAGTGCAGAAGACTTATCGAACTACATGAATACCATGCTGAGTAATAATGCTATTCGCATTTTCGCTTTTGGTAACTACGACGAAGCAGGGCTTAATGAGTCGGTTAAACGCATCAAGGACAGCTTACCGAAGAATCGGGAAGTAACAGACTTCGAGCAGGCTCAGTTCTGGGAACCTCAACCAGAGCAATCTATTGTGCTGCGCCGTGACTTAGAGGTCGCTGATGTTGCACTGGTTGATGCACACATCCATCCACAGCCCGGTTTTGAGTCGTTAGCTGCCGGTACGGTATTACAAAGTCACTTCCGTACCGTTGCTTTCGATACGCTGCGTACAGAAGAACAGTTAGCCTACGCAGTTGGCGCCTTTGCTCCAAGCTTAGACCAGTACGCCGGCTTTGGGTTATACATCCAAACTCCGGTGAAAAATGTTGTCGATATGCAGGAACGCTTTGACAGCTTCAAGAAAGAATACTGGGAAGACCTGCAGGGTATGACTGAGGAAGAGTTCAATCAACTTAAGCAAAGCACGCTCATTACCTTGAACGAAACACCAAAGAACCTTAACGAGGAGGTGTCTCCGCTTCTGGCCGATTTGAGACTGCAACGCTTTGAGTTTGATAGCAAAGAGCAACTGATTAAGGCTGTTGAGGGTGTCACATTGGAAAACGCAAAAGCCTTCTATCAGGAAACTCTGTTAAACCCGGATGCTGCTCGTATTTCGGTACAACTACGCGGCACTAAATTTGCTGATGAACCATACGCAGATTTACCGAATCAAACGGTAATTTCTGACCTGGCGGAATTCCAGCAGGAGATGAAAAAGCAGTAATTAACCAATGAGGCAATAAAATGAAGACCTTTATTAAGTGGTTTATTTACTCAACTATTATGGTGGCAGCTTTCTGCCACCATGCTTTACAAGCTAAAGAGTATCAGGAGGAACTGGAAGGCGTATGGCGCGGAGAGCTTGTCCTTCAAGAAGGTGTTAGCATTACCCTTGGTATTAATGTCGATAACGGCCAGCTAACTCTCGATAGCCCGAACCAGGGCATGTTTGACCACCAACCCACGAAGTTTTCAGTTAAGGATAATAAGATAGAGTTCACCGATACAAGCCTCAGGGCCAGTTATCAGGGTGCTCTGAATGATGGTCAGTTAGAGGGCACATTCACACAAGGTAAAGAACGCAGTATTACCATGCATAAGCTAACTCAGGAAGACAAAGCCCGCCTTACCTACGAAGCAACCTACAAAGGTGATTTGCCCGTCAGTGAAAACTCGAGTTTACCCTTACAAGTGAATATTGCCGTTGTGCACGACGGGTATATTGCGACTTTAGACAGTCCGGCTCAGCAAAGCTTTGGTATACCTTTGACTGACGTTCATATTGATAACAACACACTCAGCTTTAAGTCGCCGATGATTCAGGCGAGCTTTAACGGGAAAAAGACAACAGAAGGCTACGAAGGAACTTTCAAACAGGGGCAGGAATTTCCTCTCACCTTCAAAAAAGCCGGTTCGGATGAGAAACAGGCCAGCACCCCGACACCCGAGTTGGGCGAGCACGGTGCAGCGGTTGCCATCATTGACCAGGATGAAATCAAAACCCAGTTTTATGGCGAGCATGATCATAATACACAATACGAAATTGGCTCGGTCACAAAAACCATGGTGGCTTATCTACTGGCTCATGCAGTAGTTAATGAGTCTACAACCCTTGATACCCCGGTCAGCGAGTTTTGGCCGCAAGCACCCGATACAGTGACTCTGGGACAGCTTGCCACACACCACAGCGGGCTGCCCCGACTTCCTGAAAATTTATTAAGTAAGGCCGACCAGACAGACCCTTACGCTCATTATGGTCAGTCAGAATTGGAAAGTGCCTTGGCTGAGGTAGAGCCCGGTGCCAACAATTACGAATATTCCAACTTCGGGTATGGCTTACTTGCAGAGTCACTCGCTAAGAGTGCAGAAAAAGCTTTTCCTGAGCTGTTAAATGACGTTGTGTTTGAACCTTTCAGTATGCCGGATACTTATGTGGCAACCCGTAAAGAAAATACTTCAGGCTCCCTGTCAAAAGGACATAATGTCTTGGGCGACGTAGTACCTCACTGGCACTTTCAGTCTCTGGCCGGCGCCGGAGCTGTCGTTTCTACACTGAATGATATGGCCAACTACACCAGAGCAATCATGCGAAAAAGTGCAGAAGGCGATACCACTGTGGAGCAGTTACTTGCCCCACAAAAAAACATTGAAGGCTGCTGCCAGCAGGCTTTAGCCTGGCTTATTAGCGAAGACGAAAACGGTAAAGCCTACGCCTGGCACAACGGACAAACAGCCGGGTTCAGCAGTTTTGTTGGCTTTTACCTCGATGGCTCAAGGGCTGTCGTTATGCTAAACGCACAATCGATACCGGTAAATGATGAAGCCATTAAACGACTGACCCAGAATGCAGGAGGCCAATAAGTTCAGACCACACCTTGCTCTATCATGGCGTCAGCAACTTTACGGAAACCCGCAATGTTTGCGCCAAGAACTAAGTTGGACGGGTGCCCAAAATCTTCTGCAGTGCGTTTTGCGTCCTCATAGATATTCCGCATAATGTCTTTGAGCTTTTCGTCCACTTCTTCAAAGTCCCAGCGCAGCATACTGGCATTTTGCACCATTTCTAACTGACTTGTTGCAACACCGCCGGCATTAGCGGCTTTCCCGGGACCATATGCGGCGCCACTCTCAATAAAGAGATCAACGGCGGCCTGCGTTGAGGGCATGTTCGCGCCTTCTACAATGCATTTACAGCCATTCTCCAAAAGTGACTGTGCATCTTTTTCGGTCAGCTCGTTCTGAGTTGCACAAGGGAAAGCTAAGTCGGCTTTATAACGCCAAACCGTATGACCGTCTTTGGGGTAATCGTCCCTGGGCGTATATTCGGCGTTCTTATGAGTTTCAAGATACTCTTCCAACCGCCCTTTTTGCTCTTCTTTAATGCGCTTAACCAGGTCAAGATCAATACCTTGCTCATGATAAATCGTACCGCTGGAATCACTGCAGCTTACGGGCTTGGCTCCTAAGTCATACAGCTTCTCCATAGCGTATATAGCAACGTTGCCAGAGCCGGAAATTAAACAGCGCTTGCCTTCCAGCGAGTCACCTTTGTCATCCATCATGCACTGCGCAAAATAAACCGCACCGTACCCGGTGGCTTCTTTACGGACATGAGACCCACCCCACAGCAGACTTTTACCTGTAAGCACGCCGTCAAAGCGGTTTGCCAAACGCTTATACTGACCAAATAAGTAACCAATTTCGCGCGACCCCACGCCAATATCCCCGGCAGGCACATCCGTATTGGGTCCAATATGACGGTAAAGCTCGCTCATGAAAGACTGGCAGAACCGCATAATTTCAGCATCGGACTTTCCTTTCGGGTTAAAGTTGGCACCACCTTTACCGCCACCAATGGGTAGCCCGGTTAATGCATTCTTAAAAATTTGCTCAAACCCAAGGAATTTAATAATGCCGGCATTGACGCTTGGGTGAAAACGTAAACCACCTTTGTAGGGGCCTAGCGCCGAGTTAAACTCAATTCGATAGCCTTTATTCACCTGAATATTACCGTCGTCATCCATCCAGGGAACCCGAAACATAATCTGCCGTTCAGGTTCAACCAAGCGTTCAATAATAGAATGCTCACGATATTTAGCCCGCTCTTCCAGAAGCGGTTCTATCGACTCCAGCACATCTTCTACCGCCTGGTAGAACTCAACTTGAGCGGGGCTCGTTTGTTTTAATTTTTCAATGGTTTCTTTTATGTAGCTCATTGACCTACCTGTTATTGTGTACAGAGCATGATTTACGGTTTGCACCTACTAATAACGTATACCAGTGAGTTTAGATCGCCACTATTTTAAGACAACCCGGTTACGTCCCGACTTTTTAGCAGAGTACAGGTTCTCATCAGCGCGTTTTAATATGCTATCGGGTGTATCCCCGGGCTCTTTTAAAGTCGCTCCTAAACTGATCGTTATTTTTACGGCTTTTGCAGCATCTTTTTTTCCGCGAGCGTCCTTGCCTTTGCGTTTACTGTCAGGTCGCGAGGACTCCCTTAATTTAAGCGGATAATTCGCCACTTTGCTGCGCACACTTTCTAATGTACTTTTCAATTTGTCCGGGTCGCTGTGAGAAAAAACCAGAGTGAACTCTTCGCCACCATAACGATACGCTTTAAAACCCCGATGATCTTTCAAAATACTGCCAAGCAACCTTAATACCTGATCACCAACCTCATGCCCGTAACGATCATTAAACTTCTTAAAGTAATCGACATCGAGCATGCACACCGCACTGCGCCTGCGTAAATGCTGCAATTGACTGACCAGTGCTCTGCGTTGCGGTAATCCCGTCAACTCATCAATGTAAGCCAACTTCAACATCTGATCGGCCAGTGCCAATAATAGGCCAATTACCGCCGCGACCGAGGACCAGGTTGACGCATCCCGATGGTCAACAACGAGCAAAAAAACCATCAGTGCCAGCCATGAAGCCCACTGGCTCCAGGCAAAGGAAGATGAGCCTTTATACAATAGGAAAGTTGCCCAACTTCCTCCCATTGCAACAATCCAAAGAAGCAAACCAACAGCAAGTCCAGTGTCTTCCCAGTCAGGCAGAGTCAGCAGTTCAACTGGGCTCAGGGTTGCAACTGAGTTAGCAACCGGCCCCAAAAGCAAAGCTAAGGGTAAAATTCCCACAACAATAAATAGAAGAACACCCTTTAGCGTCAGTAAGGTTGGCTGTTTTATAAAGGCTAATAACAGGGCACTGACCGATAACCAAACAGGAAACGCCTGATACAGTTGTGACACTTCTTTTTGCGCCAGTGGTTGCTGCAACCCCAGTTGAATCGTTGCATAACTACCTCCAACCCAGGCGCACCAATAAAACCAGTGCCATTGCCGGAAAAAGGCGGCCAGTAAAAACACAATACCCAGGCCCGCAGAAACGGCACCCGGCACCGGCAGCTGAATTTGCGTCAACCATTCAGGATAAAGCCAGGCAACCAAGGCCCAGAGAATTGCCGGTAATGCTGCAATAAATCCCAAATTCAACTCCCCGCAAGTAACCGATCTAAATGGTCAGCAAAATTTTTGCGATCAACGTTGGTTAAAGGCGGAGGGCCTCCCGACTGAATGCCGCTGCTTCGCATGGTGTCCATAAAGTCGCGTATATTGAGACGCTGACGAATATTGTCCGGCGTAAATAGTTCGCCTCGGGAGCTCAGAGCTTTTGCACCTTTCTCGATAACTTCTGCCGCCAGAGGAATATCGCTGGTTATCACCAGGTCGCCGGCTTCACAGCGACGGACAATTTCATGATCAGCCACATCAAAACCACTGCCTACCTGAACCATATGGATAAACTTCGATTTTGGTGTCTGAATACGCTGGTTTGCGATTAAATAAAGGTGTAGCTGCTTACGCTGCGCCGCTCGAAACAGAATCTCTCTTATAGCCAGTGGGCAGGCATCGGCATCAATAAATAAAGTCATTACTAATAATCCATGAGTCTATATTAGAGTAAATGGTTCTAAGTCTATTACCTTGTAATGCGTTTACTAAGCTACTATTATTTAGTTGTTACTAATAAAGGTTATCAACAATGACTCCAGGAGTAACTTTATGACATTACGTATTGGCGATACTGCACCAGACTTTACCATTGATACCACTCAGGGTTCGATAAAATTTCATGACTGGGCGAAAGGTTCCTGGGTATTCTTTTTCAGTCACCCGGCTGACTACACACCTGTTTGCACCACCGAAATGGGAAGAACAGCACAACTGGCCCCTGAGTTTGAAAAGCGCAATGTCAAACCGCTGGGACTCTCCACTGACACTGTTGAAGCGCACAAAGGCTGGATTGAGGATGTAAACGACACTCAAAGCACCGTCTTAGAGTTTCCTATTGTAGCGGATAAAGAGCGTAAAGTTGCCGAACTCTACGACATGATCCACCCAAACGAGAGCGCAACCGCTACTGTACGTTCAGTTTTCATCATCGACCCCAACCAGAAAATTCGGCTTATCATGACTTACCCCATGACGGTAGGTCGTAACTTTAATGAAATTTTACGCGTTATCGATGCGCTGCAAACGACCGATCGCGAAGAAGTTGCCTGTCCGGCGGACTGGGTACCTGGTGACTCAGTTATTATTCGCCCGACTGTAAGCGATGAAGACGCAAAACAGAAATTCCCGCAAGGTTGGAAAACGCTGCGCCCATACTTACGTCTGACCGATATCAAATAGCTTTAACTTTCGTTTTCGAGAGACTGCTGGCGTTCTGCCCACACGAGCAGTTCGTCCAGCGGTTTCGGTTTACAGAATAAAAAGCCCTGCATTAATGGACACCCGTGTTCGACCAGATAGCGGTATTCGTTTTCAGTTTCGACACCCTCAGCAACCGTTTGTATGCCAAGGTGCTCGACCATATTTAAGATGCCACCCGTTATTGCAGCGTTATGTCTGTTATGGTCAATATTCTCAATAAAACTGCGATCAATCTTCAGTTTATTTACGGGCAGGACATTCAGGTAACGCAAACTGGCAAATCCGCTTCCAAAGTCGTCAATAGCAACATCCAGACCTAAATCGCGCAGTTGCTGTAAGAGTTCAGCAATACGCTGAGTGTCGTTAACCAGAACATTTTCTGTTATTTCAACGGTGATCTCACCCGGCTTTATATTGAACTCTTCGAGCACAAACTTGGTTTTACTAATAAAGTCGTCACGATAAAACTGCATGGGCGAAAAATTCACAGAAACAGTGTTAATACCGTAACGTTTCAGCTCACTTAAGTCTTGGCAGGCCTGTCTAAGAACCCATTCACTAATTTGGATAATCTGACCTGTACGCTCAGCAATAGGAATAAAGTCCGCTGGAGAAACGTAGCCTTTGGTTGGGTGGTGCCAGCGAATCAACGCTTCAGCCCCTGAAATTTGCCCTGTACTGGTCATGATGGGTTGATAAAACAGCTCAAATTGCTTCTTGGCCAGCGCTTCCTGAATTTGTGTCCGCAGAGCAACCTTGTAGCCCAGCCCCTCATCAAGCTTTTCGGAGTACCAACAAACTGCATTACCGCCGCGCTTCTTCGCTTCATACATTGCTACATCGGCGCGCTGAGTCAGTTCCATGGGATGCTTATATTGAATATCGTTTGCGGCAACGCCAATGGCTGCCGACAAGGAAACTTCAATCTCATCGATACGAAATGGTTCGTCGAAAATAGCTAATACTTCGGTACATAAAACATTAATCTGCTCTGCTGACCCCATGCTTTGGATAACAGCAACAAATTCATCTCCGCCAAAGCGGCAAATCAGGTTAGGTTCTAGGATCACCTGCTGCAGACGCTGCGCCGTTTCAATTAACACCTCGTCACCGAGGTAATGTCCTAAACTGTCATTTATCGGTTTAAACCCGTCCAAATCAATAAACAGCACAAAAACAGCTTGGTTCGTGTCATTGGATACTAACTGTTGTAGCCGCTCTTCCATGGCGCTTCGGTTGGCTAGCTGAGTTAGACTGTCATGTGAAGCATAAAAAGCTAAAGCATCCTCTCTTTGGACTCGTTCCGTAATATCGCTTTGTAACCCAATAAAATGCGTTACTTGATTATCCGGGCCCTTAACCGGTGCTATTAAGAGCTCATTCCAAAACATACTGCCATCTTTACGGTAGTTCCGAATAACACTTTTTATTTCCCGCTTTTCCTGCAACGCTTCTCGAATCTCATTAATCACCTTTGGATCCGTGTCTGGGCCTTGCAGTATGTTGCAACTTATCCCTTTCATTTCGGTAAGAGAGTAACCGCTCATTTTCTCAAAAGCGGGGTTCACATAAAGAACCGGGAAACCTTTTTTATTGGCTTCGCTAATAACGACGCCATTAACACTGGCATGCACGCTACTTCGAAAAACTTTAAGTTTTGCCTCATTCGCCCGATGCTCAGTAACCTCTTTAGCGACACCATGCACCCCGGTAACTTCGCCATCAATAATAATTGGGATATTGGTTATTGATAAGTCATGCAGTTGCCCCATTCTGTCCGCAACTTTAATTTCGTAAGACTGAGGGGTGCCCTTTTTTGCTGTTTCAAAGTACGTTAGCGTTCTTTCCCGCTCGGTTTCCGGAACCGCCAGCTCGTAATGCTGCCCCAGCAACTCTTCCTCACTAAGAAGTAAAAGCTCGCAACCTGCACGATTAACGCTGGTGAAGTTTCCGTTTAAATCCAGTGTAAAAACTGAATCGGGGTTGTATGTAAATAAGGAGCGTTGATGTTGCTCTAAACGAACCTGCGCTTTTCGTTGCTCTTCTTGCTCGAGGATTAAGGCAACTAAGTCGCGGTTACGTACAATCAGTTCCAGCTCACCCCCGGTTGGCACTCTCGGCTGGGCAAAGTAGATAGCGAAAGTTCCTATAACTTCACCCTCTGCAGCCCCAAAAATGGGGTGAGACCAACAAGCGGCTAAGCCGTACTGATTAATTAACGGCATGAACGCCTCAAAACGCTCATCGTTCCTCATATCGGCAGCCAGAACGGGTTCACCGATGGCGGCTGCGGTACCGCAGCCGCCTGAACCATCAGCAATTTTTAATCCATTTAATTCATTAGAAAAGGAGCGGGGTAATGAAGCTGAAGCAGCCGTTGATAAAGTTTTGTTGTCTTTATTTGCCACCATGATAGAACACATGGCGCCATCAATTTGAGATTCAATTAGGTGACAAATACCCAGCAAGCGGCCCTCAATATCCCGCTGCTGGGCCAGGGCATTAAACGTATTATAATGAGCCTGAATTAACTGATTTAATCCCTGGTACTTCTTATCCGCTCTTTTACGGACCACGCTGACAAAAACTGTCGCAGTAATCAGGAGCAGCACGACTCCTGTCGCTATTTGACTGTAACTGAGTAAGTTATCTTGCATTAGTCCGCTGCATAATTGTTCCTGGCTTATTTAATTCGCTGCACTCTAAGCCGACGATTTGAATCTTCTCGACCGAAGAAAAAGGAGTTCAACGCACCGCGCTCAATGTAATAGGTATCATCATCGTCCCAGGAAAAATAACCCCGGCTATCGATTTGCTTCCAAACCTGACCATTAGTCAGCTCAATTTGCCATTTCTTGTAAGGGTCTTGCTTTTTGCTGGCAACTTCTACTTCCAACCTTTCAATCGTATTATTTTGACTACCTTTGTGCTCCATACCAAAGTTCTGCTCTGCGGCATTGTCGCTCCGCTTGCCCCGTTGCTTAGCCTTAGCTTTCATCTCTTCGGCCTTGCTTTGTCCCCGGGCTTTCATCTCTTCCGCTTTAGCTCTACCTTTAGCTTTTTCGTCCTGAGGTTCACCTTGCTGACGCTTGGCTAAGTTGTCATAGCACACCAAGCGCTCCAGTGAGTCTTCAATCGCCGCGCATTCCTTCATTGTTTCCTGTTGCGCTCCGGCCGTACCGGCAATAATGAATAACGTTGCGCCTAGTAGTTTTCTATACATACATCCGTCCTGCTCTAATTTTTAATAACGTAAAGTAAGAGTATCGCCTTTCTGCATTAACTCAAATTCTTTCAATGCACTCATACCCAAAAGTATGACATCGCCGTCCATCCCGGGTGTAATTGAAGCAGCAACATTGCTCAACTGAATATCACCCAGCTGCAAACGATCAATTTCTGTACGGTATGTTATAACACGTCCATTGGCGGTTTGGGACATTCCCTGACGTCCCTTACGAAGTCCGAGCTTTTGCGCTAAACCTTCCGGAATAGCGACCAGGGTAGCTCCGGTATCTAATAAAAATGTCACCGACTGCCCGTTAACCTTTCCCCGGGCTACGTAATGGCCCATACGGTTTTGTTCCAGCACGACTGTGACCTGCCCATTGTCTAAATGACTTTGAACCTGAGAGTTAGGATTAAACTGTTGCTGAAGTTTGTCTTCAAAAAACCAAACCAGCATAGCAATAGCAAGCCCCCATGCAATAAACATGAAAGGCTTACCGAATGAATTCGTTCGAGCCACTTTTATCCTTTTACTAATTTTCCGTCACTGTCTTCAACTTTGACATTGACATCAATACCGTTACGGACACTCTGAGTGACCACACAAAAGTCCTCAAACTGCTCCAAAGCTCTTTCAAGATGACTCAGCGTTGCCGAGGCATTTCCCAATTTTATATCGACGTCCATACTGACAATACGCCAACGACCATCAACTCTGTCAAGATGCCCTTTAACTTTGGCACTTACTTTACCCGGTTCGTCTTTAAACTTACGCAAAGCAAACATTAAGCTAGCGGCTAGACAGTTAGCCACTGACGCAGCCAAAATACGAGAGGGATTTGGACCCTGACCTTCTCCTAGCGGCTCTGGCTCATCTGAAACAAGCTCACCATAACTACCAAAGTCGACAAGAAACTTATAATTATCAACCAGTTCCATTGAAACAGAAAATTCTTTTTCCATGCTTCTCTCCTCAGTTATCGTAGGGCAAGCCTTGCTTCTTAACTTCATCAGCTCTTTGCTGTCGCAGCCCAGAAACCTCTTCCACTGACCAACCCAGCAAATTATTCTCAATAAGCTGTGTCAGCGCAATAATATGATCACTTTCGGCATTTAGGGCTGAGATATACTCGTACCGTTCACCACCGCTTTCCATAAAGTATTCTCGGTTCTCCTCGCCAATTTCTTCAACCGTCTCTAAACAGTCTGAAGAAAAGCCCGGACAAAATACCTGAACAGACTTAATGCCTTTTCCGGGAAGCGCTTTCATCGTCATATCAGTATATGGCTGCAGCCACTCCTCGCGACCAAAACGTGACTGGAATGTGGTCAGGTATTCTTCCTCACCAAGTCCCAGACGCTCAGCCAGTAAACGCGAGGTTTTGTAGCACTCACAGTGGTAAGGGTCGCCATTTTTCAAATAGCGTAACGGAATACCATGGTAGGAAAAAAGCAATTTATCTGTGCGTCCGTATTGTTCCCAGTGCCTCTCAATACGCTCTGCTGCTGCTTCAATAAACGGCGGAAAGTCATGGTAATGAGTAATAAAGCGAAGCTCAGGTAACCAGCGTCGTTTAGTAAAATCTTTTGCCAGAGCATCAAAAGTCGAGGCTGTAGTAGACGCTGAATACTGCGGATACAAAGGCAGAACCAGTAATTTCCGTACCCCTTTTTGCATCATATTCTCGACCACATCACCCAACGCCGGATTCCCATAGCGCATGGCAAAGTCGACGACAATATTGTCGCCCCAGGTTTCCTTCAGTTTTTTCTCAATAGCAGCGGCTTGATCCTGAGTATGAAAAAGCAACGGCGAGCCGCGTTCTGTCCAAACAGTTTCATAAGCCTCGGCTGAACGTTTCGGACGAAATCGAAGGATCACGCCATTTAATATGAAGTACCAAAGCAGGCGAGGAACCTCAACCACCCTTGGGTCAGACAGGAACTCTTTTAAATAAGGCTTGAGCGCGCCCTTCGTTGGAGCTTCAGGAGTGCCCAAGTTAGTCACCAGCACCCCTATTTTATCTGCCTGTCCGTGAGAAAATGCAGGGCTTCCTCGATATTTCATTTTCAGTTACCTTTTAACAATACGCTTAATGCAAAGTTTACGTAAGTTTTAACGGCTTCGATCCCTATTTGCAAAGAAATAACGCTACACTAAACCGATAAATACTATCGAAATTAATAAATTGACGCGCCAATGACAGAAAACACAAAGACGCAGCAATGGTATCAGAAACTTGCCAGTTCCCCCCATGCTCTGGTACTTCTCTTTTTTCTTTCTGCTATGGAAGCAACCTTACTCCCCATTGCTTTAGAGTTAGTACTCGTGCCTTACATGGTGCTTGAGCGCAAACGCATCTGGCTAGTAGCCTCGGTTGCTTTAGCTGGCTTCATGGCAGGTGCCGTTGGCGGTTACTACATTGGCTTTGCGCTGTTCGACACTGCGGGCGAATGGTTTATCAGCTACTTGTCCATTCAGGACTATTATCAAGAGTTTCAGGAAACACTAAAAGAAGACGGCTTTGTCGCGATTTTCTTAGTTGGTGTGACTCCGGTCCCCTTCCAGGTTGCCATGCTGGCTGCCGGAGCTGGCGACTACCCACTTTCTCTGTTTTTATTCGCCGCAGGTGCAGCGCGCGCTTTAAGATATTATGTATTAGCGCTTATCGTTTTGTGGTTAGGGCCTTATACTGAGCGCTTATGGGGTAAGTACGCAGGTCCTGTCGGCTGGTCAATTCTGATTCTGGCAGGAACTATGTTATTACTGACGCAATTTCTGTAAGCATTTAGGGTACTAATGTTTTTACTTATTGTTTTTGCCATCATTGCGGTGGGTGTTTCGTTCGTTTGTTCGGTTTTAGAAGCGGCTCTTTTATCGGTTACGCCCAGTTATGTTGCACAATTAAAAGAGAGCAGGCCTAAAACCCATCAGCAATTACGCAAGCTAAAAGACTCTATTGATAAACCTCTCGCGGCTATACTAACACTCAATACGATAGCCCATACAGCCGGAGCAGCCGGTGTTGGCGCTCAAGTCGGAGTGGTTTTTGGTGATGGCTACCTGGGTGTCGCTTCAGCCGTTATGACGCTGCTTATTTTGGTGTTATCTGAAATTATTCCTAAGACTATCGGGGCCAAGTTCTGGCGACCCATTGCACCTTCGCTTCCTCCCATACTTAACTTTATGATTTTATCACTTAAGCCTTTTATCTGGCTCTCTGATCAAATTACAAAACGTATTGGCAGCGGTGAAGCGGACATTGATGTTCGCTCGGAAATTAAAGCCATGGCAACTATTGGTCACGAAGAAAAAGCTTTAGACGATGACGAGCGCCGGGTAATCTTAAACATTCTTGATTTACACGAAATTCGCGTGCGTCAAGTAATGACACCTCGCACAGTCTGCGAGTCGATTAACCCGAGTTTAAGTATGCTGGAAGTCAGCGAGAAGATCCGCAAGTTACCTTTTTCACGCTACCCGGTTATTGACAGCGAAGAGGAACCTCAGGGCATCATTTTCCGAAGTGATGTTTTAGATGCTGACGAGTCAGACGCATTAAGTGACATTGTCCGACCCGTGGAAATAGTAACAGAAACTGTGAGCGTGGAAGCGCTAATGAGTCATCTCATCAAAGAGCGCCAGCATCTTGCTTTGGTTTACGACGAACACGGCAGTTGGCTCGGGCTCATTACTCTGGAAGATATTATCGAAACCATACTGGGCACGCCCATAATGGATGAAACCGATAACATTGCCAGCTTACGCCGCTATGCTCGCCAACGCTGGGACAAACGGCTCAAGCGCGACCCAAAGCAGGCGAAGAGCCAGCAAGGTAATGATTAACCGAAACAATTGGTCAAAGCGTTGGTTGGTGATTTTTTTCAACCAATGCAGACCAACCCAGGTACCAACAAAGCCGGCGGCAATCATTGCCAGCACCAACGGCAGCCAATCCTGAAAAACAAAGCCTGCCATGCCAAAGACCAACGCTTTAGGGGCATGCTGCATGGTCATTACAGCAGAGAATGTCGCGACCGTTTGCAACCTTTCACTAAAACGAGCTTTTACAAAGGCCGCTACCAGCGGCCCTGACGCCCCGACAAATAGCGAAATAAAACCGGTTACCAAACCTCCGCCAACTAAGCCTGCCCGGCCGCGGAAGCTTTGCGGCAACTTAGGCCCCCAGGTCAGCCAGATTAAAAATAACGCGATGGTAATTTGCAAAAAATGCGTGGGAAGCTGAACCAATAGTAGACTACCAATAAAGGTTCCCAGCAGACCAAAAGGGACAAACCAGGCAACGGTAGGCCAGTGAATGTGCTTCCATGACAACCCCGTACGGCCCACATTAGAACCCATTTGCACCAGTCCGTGTACCGGTATCACCGCGCTCCCCGGCAAGACTAATGCCATCATACCTATCAATACCGCACCACCACCTGCACCAGCTACAGCTGTCAGTAACGAGGTTGCGGCCGACAAAAGAACTAAACCAAAAAACAAAGCGTCGCTTACCATGGCTTTACTGCTCCCGGGAAACCTGATTTGCGCTGATCAGGAACAAAACGGTATAATCCGCGCGATTTTAAATAGGGCTCCGGATTTACGTTCCGGACCGCTGAAAAAGGTAACATGATATGTATATTTGTGCGGCATTGTACAAGTTTGTTGAGCTCAATGACTATAAAGAGCTGCGTGAACCGCTGTATCAAACGCTTATTGCAAACGATGTAAAAGGCACTCTTTTATTAGCCCGCGAGGGTATTAATGGCACTATCTGTGGTACTCGCGAGGGTATTGATAACGTGCTCGATTACTTGCGCTCGGACGAACGTTTTGCGGATATTGAACACAAAGAGTCCCCCAGCGACGGCCAGGCTTTTTACCGCACCAAGGTTAAGCTTAAAAAAGAAATTGTAACTTTAGGCGTTGACTGGGTTGATCCCAAAAGCTCGGTTGGCACTTACGTTGACCCCGACAAGTGGAATGACTTAATTGCCGACCCGGAAGTTCTGGTTATTGATACCCGTAATGAATACGAATATGCCGTAGGTACGTTCGAAGGTGCTGTTAACCCCAAAACCGATACCTTCCGTGAGTTTCCTGAGTACGTTAAAGAGCACCTGAATCCGGAAAAACACAAAAAGGTCGCGATGTTCTGTACTGGCGGCATCCGTTGTGAAAAGTCGACCGCTTATCTTAAAGAACAAGGCTTTGACGAGGTCTACCACTTAAAGGGCGGCATTCTTAAGTATTTGGAAATGATGCCCGAAGAGAAAAGCAGCTGGAATGGCGAATGTTTTGTCTTCGACCAACGGGTCACCGTCAAACACGGCCTGGAGCCGGGTGAATACGACCAATGTTACGCCTGCCGTATGCCAATAACCAAAGAAGAAATGCAGTCTGAGCACTACCAGAAGGGTGTCAGCTGCCCGCATTGCTTTGATAAAACCACCGCCGAACAGAAAGAGCGTTTTGCAGAACGCGAACGTCAAATTCAGTTGGCGAAAGCCCGCGGCGAGAAACACATTCGCGACGGTAAAGTCGAAAGCCTCAGTTGATCTGCCTCACTGCAACTCCGTAACCTTTATGTAAGCTATAGCTGACAGTTATCGATTTTAACTGTCGGCTTTATCGGTTTTCATCGCTTTCTTTAACTCTATGATTCAACTATTGTTAAGGCATAACGATGACAAAGGAGGGTTTATGAAACAGTTAAGCGTTATTGGTTTAGACCAGAAAAAAGCAGAGAAGCTTGGCGACAAGTTGAATGAGTTGCTCTCAAACTACCAGGTTTTTTACATGAATGTTCGCGGCTTCCATTGGAACATTAAAGGCGAACGTTTCTTCGAATTGCACGCTAAGTTTGAAGAAACCTACGACGACTTACTGCTGAAAATTGATGAAATTGCAGAACGTATTCTGACTCTGGGTCAACGCCCTCAGCATGCTTACTCGACCTATATCAAGAACAGTGAAATAGAAGAAGTAAAAGACGTTCACGAAGGCCGTGCCTGTGTAGCTAATATTCTGGACAGCTATCAGACTACAATTCGCCTGCAACGTGAAATTCTTGAAATTTCTGACGAAGCTGGTGATGAAGGTACTAATGCACTAATGAGTGACTACATTAAAGAGCAAGAAAAAACAGCGTGGATGCTGACCTCTTACTTAGGTAACTAAACTGTCAGCCTGGCCAAATAAAAAACGCCCCTTTGAAAGGGGCGTTTTCGTTTCTATTGGTAGATCATGCAACACCTAGAACGTATAGTTCAGACGTGCATAGTAATAACCACCATTGATACCAAACGGGAAGGTTTCCCAACCGTATTTAAAGCCGGCATCAGAGAATGGCGAGCCTGCACTGCCCCACTCATCCGGGTAAGTATCAAATAAGTTATTGGCACCAACTCGTACGTTCAGGTTACTGGTAAAGTCGTAACCAACAGAAAGGTCCGTTAACCACTTGCCGTCCCACTCATGACGAACACCAGTAAAAGCCTGGCCTTCAACGGGTCCAAAATAATTTAGAGCTAAGTTGACGTTCCAGGCATCTCGAGTCCAGTCACCACTTAATGTTGCTTTTTCACTCGGTTGTCCTTCTTCAAGGCGCAAAATTTGAGTATCGTTAAAAATTTGCTCGCCCGGAATTAGTGAAGACACCGAATTAACCTGTTCAACGTCAGTATTCATAAAGCTCATAGCGGCGGTTAAGTTCAGATTACCGTCCAGAAGCTCAGTTGGATATGAAGCAATGACATCTAAACCTGTTGTTTTTGTATCAACAGAGTTGGTAAAAAACTGAGCAGCGCCAAGGTTATTATCCTCCAGGACCTGGCCAAACTCCGCACCGACACTGGCTGTTAAAGATTCCGACAAAACAATCCGATCATCGATATTAATTTGGTAGAAATCCATTGTTAGATCAAAGCCACTGTCGAAGCGCTTAATTAAACCTAAACTAATACTCTCAGAAGTTTCTTCCTCGAGTGCGTTAATACCAAACTGACGCGCCACTTCATCATCATTAGCGATGGTTCCTGTTTCCACCAAGGTCCCATTAACAATATTTGTCGATACCTGACTGTAATAAATTTGCTGCACACCCGGCGCACGGAAGCCTGTCGCTACCGTTCCTCGAACAGAGAAGTCGCTATCGATGTCATAACGAGCAGAAAGCTTACCTGAGATGTTGTCACCCGCTATGTCGTAGTCTTCGTAACGCAACGCACCGGCTAACAAAAAGTCAGGAGTCACATAATATTCTGCATCGACATAAGCACCATAGCTGTCACGAGTTGCATCCACAGCCTGGCTTGGGCTAAAGCCCGGGAAGCCTTGTATACCAGCCTCTGCACCAGCTCCCGATGGGGTTACGATTTCCACACTGGGATCATTGGTCCGGCCATAAGCCCAGGAAACAGGGTCACCCGGATTTATCTCATAACCATCCTGGCGCATTTCCAGGCCGAAAGCTAAATAAAGCAGTTCATTGTCTATATCAACGGTTCCGTTAAAGTCTAAGTTGAACGTAGTTTGCTCAAACACTAACTCACCGTCAAAGGCTGACGTAGGGGTTTCACCGTAAATGCCGCCATCTGGGTGAGGTTCATAGTACCAACTGACATTCGCTGAGTTCGATGAATTAAAGCCGAATTCATTTTTACCGTAGACAACGCTCGCGTCCCATAACCAGGCATTCGGCAGATCACCTCGAATACCAACCGCCAGAGACTGGTCATCCGCCTCGGTTTCTAGTTTTGGTAAGAAGCCGTCCGGATAAATGGCTTCGATTGTTCTGGGGTGTCCTCTGCCACGGAAAAAGCCCGAAGACCCACCATCGCGAGTTGAAACACCACCGAAGGCATAGAGTTCTGTGCTGGAGTTCAAGTTAAAGCCGGAGTTAAACCAGGCGTATAAATTTTCAGAGTCTGCGTCACCAATATGCAGGCGAACCACAGGGTCGCCACTGGGTGACGACCAGTCACCAATCAATGAGGCTTCAGCTGGTGCCGCACGATTTGTCATACCACGGTCACGATATTCTAACGTTCCGTTGAAAAAGCCTTTATCAAACTCTTTACCAAAGTTGATACCAACGGTATTAACTTCGCCATCGCCTTCATAAGTTTGTCCAACTTCCGCTGAAATACTTCCGCCGTCAGAACTTTTCAGCGTAATGTTAATGACACCAGCTATCGCATCAGAACCGTACTGAGCGGCGGCTCCATCACGAAGAATTTCAACACGCGCAACCGCTGTAATAGGAATCGCGTTAATATCGTAACCAGCAGAGCCTTTACCAATCGTTTCCTGCACGTTCACAAGAGCTTGTTGGTGGCGACGCTTACCGTTAACCAGCACCAATACCTGGTCAGGGTTAAGTCCCCGCAAAGTAGCCGGACGAATAATATCGGAGCCATCAGAGATAGTGGTACTGGAGAAGTTAAAAGACGGTGCACTCATTTGCAGAGCTTTACCTAATTCCGTTGCACCGGTATTCACCAGTTGCTCAGCGGAAATAATATCGATAGGCGATGCCGACTCAGTTGCTGTTCGGCCGTTCACTCGAGAACCCAGAGTAACAATGCGCTCCATCGATTCGTCTGACTCTGCATTAACGTCTGCCTGCTGTGCAAAACCGGTATTCGGAATTGCTAACGCGGCAGACAGTGAAAGGGCTAAATAACCCAGCTTGAAAGATGCTCTGCTCATAGTTCCGCCTTACTTTTGTTATTTTCGTTTTAAACGCGATCAGCCCTTTAACAATTACCGACATTTTTCTGGTTTGGGAATATATCAGATGACATAGATCAAAATTTCGTAAGGAAACTTGAAGATCTTGCTCACTGCTTTATATTGATAAGTTGTTAACACAACAAAAGGAAGACTTTATGACTCGTATCGTAGGTATTGTTCTATTAGTTGTTGGTGCTATTTTACTGTATTTTTCTTATGAAGCTTCTCAGTCTCTGGCTTCTGAAATGTCTGAAATGGCGACAAATGAGCCAACTGACAACACCATTTGGTATTTAATTGGTGGAGTTGCCGCTGTGATTGTTGGCCTCTACGCGGTAATTCGCGGAAAATAACGGATTCGGTTAGCCGGGCGTATCAACCTGATACGTCTGGCAATCGCAATGCTGCAAAGGTTGCAATAACGCCTATAGCCGCCAGCACCCACAGTACCGCAGCTACGCCGTAAGCAGCATCAACCCAGCCCAACAATAAACCCGCTAAAAGCACAACACCCATTACTGTGTTAGATACGGCGGTCAGTTGCGCTCTATTATCCTGAGTTGCCATATCCACCAAGTAAGTTTTTCGCCCAACCCTGGCACCATGGTGAGCCACCGCTGAACTGAACAGCAAAGCAGCTGCCACCCATTGCATACCTAACGCATCAGGAGCCCAATAATAAAGGGCTAAAGCTATGCCCATAACCAGGGTCGACATAACGGAAGCGGCAGCCATAACATGATGACTGGCTGAGTCAGACCAACGCCCCCAAAAACGCCCTGCCAGTAAACCAGCAAGCCCACTGGCCAGCATTAAGCTGCCTAAGCTTGTTAACTCGGCTTCGCCTTCTCGCTGTATTAAAACCACAATGTAAGGAATGGCGAAAGCAGCCGCTACCAATAACGCACGTGATACTACAAAATGACCAAACTGACGATTCTGCCAAAGCAGCGACATGGATTTTACTGCTTCGGTCAACGCATTGCCGCCGCCTTCTGTTGCCCCCGCAACTTCAGGGATCCCTGCATAAAGCAGTGCAGCAACCACCCATAACGCGACTCCCGCCCCTAGAAGAGCAACAAACAGAGGCCGCTGACCATCCATCTCCGGAGCAAAAATGATAACGAGTGCAGTGAGTAAGGTCAGCAGTCCGGCAGCCGAAGCCGCGACACCCGACATGCGCCCTCTGCGGGTTTTAGACACCGTTTTTCCCGTCACATCTTTGTTGGCCACCGAACAAATGCCTCGTGACAAACTGAACAGCGCCAGCAGGATAACGACCGACCAGCCCAGCATATCGCCATCTAAGGTCGCTACTGCAAACAACATGGCCAACAGGGATAGTGCCTGACCGATACTACCGGCAACCCAGAACCATTTGCGTACCGGTTGTTCACGAAGCTTTTGAGCAACAAAAAGCTGAGGTAATAGAGCTAATGATTCACGTAGTGGTACCAGCGCACTAATGAATATAGCAGGGGCTCCGAGCGAACTCAGCAGCCACGGCAGTACCAAACGGGCGCTGACCAGGCTATCGCCCAACTTTGTTAGCATTAACGATAGCAACATTAAAACAAACGAGCGAGGCTGCTCATTACAGGCTGATTCAGGAATGTCTTTACATACACGGGCATCTTCGTCTTCAGCTAAATAACCGTACACGCGTTCCGTCAGTTTTCTATCCGTCATGGCAGTGTGTTCACATTAAGAGGTATGTCGGAACAAATGCTGCCACACTTTGTTCAGCCATTCCACAAACTCACACCATTGTGACAAACGTTGCCGATCAACCTGGTAGTGAGTTCGTTTTTCATAATCAGAAATCAAACGCTCAACCATTCCGCTATTTAACTGATTAATTTTTATGGTACTGGCAATATCAAACAGCGGATTTCCTATGCCCGCATATTCCCAGTCAATGATTCTCATTGGGTCGGTCATCAATATATGGTTCATCGATAAGTCATTGTGACACAACACAGGAAAACTGAGCCAGTCATCAATAACTGAGGCAATAGGTTTTAGCTGCTGCCGCATAACTGTTACAGACGGTGCGTCAAAAGCTTGCAGTTGCTGCAAGTAATGCTCAATCCGATCCGCCATTGACCAGGTTGGAACATCAACGCGCACGGAGTGAATTTTGGCCAGTGTCTCAGCCAGCACTGTGGCTTTAATTAACGGAGATAAAGTGACCTGCTCTAGCGAAGGGGCTTTGTAATAAGGTTGCAATAGCCAATCTTGCCCAGTGTGGTAATCCAATACTTCCGGCGCTAAAGAAAGCTTGGCCAGCTGCTGCTGAAGCGATACTTCCCGCTCTCTGTCAACCGCAAATACTTCTTCATTCCGCCAACGTTTCAATACGTAGTCGTCAGTGTCCGTTATTAAGCGTAAGGCCTGATTGGACTGCCCGGACGCTAAAAGCTGTATTTCTTCTGGCTTATCTATCACCCAATTTCGCCCACGGACTTTAACTGGGTGTCATGGCGCCAACGCCACATGGCGTAAACAACCAGAATAAGATAAACAACAAAAAGCAAAGCAGTAGCCACAAAGCCTTTGCTGGCGTACAAATAAACGTAAACACTGTCTATGACCAGCCAGTACCACCAGGTTTCATACGCCTTCTTGGTTACCAACCAAGTAGCTAACAAACTGAAGACCGTTGTATAAGTGTCTAGCCACGCAGCGTCCGCGTCTGTGTAGACCGACAACAAATAAGCAATTAAAGCGGCCAGGGGAACTAACCAAACCCATTGTATAAGGTGCCATCGCAGCGGATACTTTGCACCGTCAGGACTCTCTTTTGCGGCGCTTTGCTGACGTTGCCATTGCCACCAGCCATATCCGGCCAAAGCAATGTATATAGTCTGCAGCAAAGACTCCATATACAACCGGCCCTGCCAAAACAATACGGCGTAAATAGTACAGCTGACCGCGGCAGCAGCCCAACACCATTGTCGTTGATGCGCGGCCAGTACGAGATAGCCAAGCGCCAGAACTAAAGCGGTCAGCTCCCAGGGGGAACTGACCATTAGCTGTTCAAGCCAGAACTCGAGCGAAGACTCAAGCATTCTCCGGCCTTAAATCCTTATTAATAAACTTACAAACCAGAACATTCGAAGGCACATTTTGAAAAAGCAGTTCCATTTCTTCACCTAAAATACGCATAACGTCCTGCATCTCACCAAAGACTTGGGTGCTCATCGTATTGGTCAGAACCGTTAACTCTGAATGCTGGTTTAAGCGCTCAATAAAGTCTTTTATGGTATCCAGATAGCTGTCAGCTAAAGGATACAACGACATTTCCACTGAAACTTGCATGTGACCCTCCTTTAAAACGACTTACTGACAGTAACCCCAAAGCGACGAGGTTCACCATACTGCACGTAAGTTTCGGGGATGTACTCTTTACGTGGGTCATTACCAAAATAGAAGCCACGAATTTCATAATCTTCATCTGATAAGTTACGACCCCACAAACTGATACGCCAGTCCTGATAATGATAGTTCAACGCAAGGTGCAATACTGCCATGCTATCGGCTTTTTGGTTATGCGAATCGGAGAAATAGAATTCATCTTTGCCGTCGGCCTGAATCACCCACTGGAAGTTCTCGCCGACCCAGCCCTCAAGGCCAATATTAAACTGGTAATTAGGTGCTTGCGCCTGTTCACGGCCCGTCATGTCCATACCGTCTTCCGTGACAAAACCGTCAATTTCGGTTTTTAACCAACTGGCGGAAGCGAAAACAGCCAGCCAGTCAGTAAACTGATTTCGAATCTCTGCTTCCAGGCCATAACCCGTGCCTTCCGCTGCATTTTCGATATAACCGACAAAAGACTGATCGCGATTCACCCAACCTTTTAGCTGAACATCGTCGCGCCAGTGGTAAAACGCGCTAACCCGTGAAGTTAAACGGCCATCGGGGCTACTACCTTTAACACCTAACTCAGTACTCCAGAGAATTTCGGGCGCGAAAGTTGCTCGCTCTAATAGATAGTTTTCTAATTCTTCCAGTCCCTGATCTTCAGCTTTACCCAGGGCTTCCCCATTAACACCTCCGGCTTTATAACCTCGAGCTACTGTTGCGTACAGGTAACTCTCATCGGAAGCTTGGTAGCGCAGACTGAAATTCCCGCCAACCATAGTGTCTTCTGGTTCTGCCGTGACGCCCCGACTGTCCAGATAGTCATTGTTATAACGCTCAACCCGCAAACCGGTAATGGTGCTAACACGGTCAGTCCAATGTTGGGTCAACTCGCCGTACAACGCACCGTGCTTGCTGTCATAATCGCTTTCAAAAATGGCCGGCACGCCTAAGTCCCAATTAAAGTAATCGCGGGTTAACTGTACCGACTTATCGTAGTAATACAGGCCCAGGACCCATTCACTGTCAATGCCAAAAAGAGCTTCAGGATCATCTGAAAGCCAGCGAACTTCGGCTGTTTTGTCGTCACGTTCACGGAAGTACGCGTCAAAAGAAGAATACTCCCAGCCCGGAGCGATACCTTCGTAAGTCCAGTCTTCATCGTAGGCATAACCCGTGTCGGCATCTAGCTGGTTAACGGACATTTCCAGTCGGCTGTTATCAAAGCCCAGGTAACTCAACTGCAAACGCAGCGCCTGACTTTCTAAACGGTCAAAACCCGGCTCATCAGACAGAGTCTCGCGCGTGTTGTCCAGACTGAAAGCGTCGTAACCATTATCGACATCGTTATAATGCAGAACCGTCTGCAGTAACCAGTCTTTGCTAAGCTCAGTATCGAGCAGGAAGCGGGCACTTAACTCATCGCGCTGTTCAGTGTCTTCCCTATCCAGGTAAGTATTTTCCATATAGCCGTCTTGCTGAAACTGACTGACTGAGAAACGCGCGTTACCTAATGCCCCCAGGCTACCGCCCATGGCTAAACCACCCATGGCTTCAGAATAATTTCCCGCCGATAACTGAAACTCACCGTTAAAATCGCTGCTCGGTGCCGTGCTATCAAGCAACAGTAAGCCGGCCATCGCATTCACCCCAAAGCGACCACTTTGCGGACCACGGAAAACTTCGACCTGATTAATATCGAAAAGCGATGCGGCACTGCCTAGTCCGCTGTAATCAATGCCATCAATCAATAAGCCGACAGACGGTGTCACCGGATCAACAAACTGAGAACGCTCGCCAATACCACGAATTTGAATGAAACGAGCCGTGGAGGTACCACCTGAGAAATTCACGTTGGCGAAGCTGTTCAGAGTGTCCTGTAAATGCTGAGAGTGACGCTGCTGCATGGCGTCTTTATCGATAATAGAAACACTGCTGGTGGTTTCATTTAAGGTACGGCGGTGAAAGTCACCACTCACTTCAATAATTTCTATGTCTTGCGTATCTTGAGTGTCTTCTGCAACATCAGCAAATACAGGTGACGTGAATAGCGCAGTAGTTATGCTGGCTGCCAGGTATGAATGGATTATTTTCATGGATCATTTCCTCAAAACAACAGAGTCAGAAACGATCCGGTAAGGCTGTATTAGACGGGTTTTCTACCATCCCTACGCCAGTATTAACCGGATCAGGTTTTAAGGGTTCGCTAATGCATCTCAGCCGTTGCCGGCACCCCTTGGTAAAGCGGCGTCAGTATAACGCAGCTTATTCGTTAAACAAATTTACTTTCCGTACAATTAAATGAAGGACAGGGCGTCGCCGTAAAGATTATCTAACGGCACGCCTTTAGCCACAAAGTCGTCGCGGATAACGCGCACCATCTCAAAACGTCCAGCCATATAGACCTCACAGTCCGGCAAGTTTTTCTGTCTCGCCATAACCGCATGATGTACTAAGCCAATTGAATAAGACCAGTCGTTATCCGCGTCTTCGACCACCGGATGATAATCGAAATGTTCGTACTGGCTTGCTAAGCGTTCCAATTCGTCATGCAAATACAGGTCGCTTAGGCTTTTTGCTCCCCAATAAAGGCTTAGTGATCGCTCTGGTGACAGGCGTAAATGCTGCTGCAAAATAGAGTAAGCATAAGAAAACCCTGTACCACCGGCAATTAAAACCGCAGGCTGGGTACTTTCCTGACGATAAAAGGCACTACCATCCGGCGCATCAATCTCCAGTTCCCCGTCGGCGCGCACTTTATCCAAAACTTCCATTGCGTAGCTGTTATCCGGCGTAGCACCAACATGAAGTAACCACTCACTTTTATCTGAAGGACATGAAGCAATGCTAAAAGGCCGTTTGTCTCTTTCACCCATGACTACCATCAGATATTGGCCTGCTTTAAATTCAACCGGTTGCGGCAGTTGCAAACGCACTTCCCAAACAGCGTCCGCTAACTGGCGCGAAATATCGGCTTTACAGGTCATTTGTTGACTCATTCACGACTCCATAATGTTCAGTTCGTCCCAAAGCTGGTCGACACGTTGCTTAACATCGTCACTCATGACAATGGGCTCGCCCCATTCGCGGTCGGTTTCACCTTGCCACTTATTGGTTGCGTCCATGCCCATTTTTGATCCAAGACCAGACACCGGAGAGGCAAAGTCGAGGTAATCAATTGGCGTGTTTTCAACCAAGGTAGTGTCGCGTGCCGGATCCATTCGGGTCGTCATGGCCCAAATCACGTCTTTCCAGTCTCGCGCATTCACATCGTCGTCGCACACAATCACAAACTTGGTGTACATAAACTGACGAAGGAACGACCAGACCCCCATCATCACGCGCTTGGCGTGGCCCGGGTACTGCTTCTTCATAGTGACTACGGCTAAACGGTACGAACAGCCTTCCGGTGGCAAATAAAAATCGACAATTTCAGGAAACTGTTTTTGCAGCAACGGAATAAAAACTTCATTTAAAGCAACGCCCAGCACCGCAGGTTCGTCCGGCGGACGTCCGGTATAAGTGCTGTGATAAATTGGGTCTTTACGATGAGTCACGTGAGTCACGGTGAATACCGGGAACTCATCCACTTCGTTGTAATACCCGGTATGGTCGCCATAAGGCCCTTCCGGCGCCATTTCACCCGGCTCGATGTAACCTTCAAGAATGATTTCTGCATGCGCCGGTACTTGTAGTTCATTACTGATGCATTGCGTCACTTCGGTTTTGCTGTCGCGCAGCAGCCCGGCAAAAGCATATTCAGACAAGCTGTCCGGCACCGGTGTTACTGCACCTAAAATGGTCGCAGGATCAGCACCTAAGGCTACCGACACAGGGAATTTTTCACCCGGATGCTGCTGACACCACTCCTGGAAATCCAACGCGCCGCCGCGATGCGACAACCAGCGCATAATAAGCTTATTCGGCCCCAAAAGCTGCTGGCGATAAATGCCTAAGTTCTGGCGCTCTTTATGCGGCCCTCGAGTTACCGTAAGACCCCAGGTCACTAACGGTGCTACATCACCCGGCCAACAATGCTGAATCGGCAACTTAGTTAAGTCAACGTCATCGCCACTCATGACCACTTGCTGACACGGCGCCTTTTTAATGCTTTTCGGCGACATACTCAGCACTTTTTTGTACTTAGGCAGTAAATTCAGTGCGTCACGAAAGCCTTTAGGTGGCTCCGGCTCTTTTAAAAACGCCAGCAACTTACCGACATCCCGTAAAGCGGTCACCGACTCCTGCCCCATACCTAAAGCCACCCGCTCTGGCGTACCAAACAGGTTAGCTAATACCGGCATATCGTGGCCTTTCACGTTTTCAAACAATAAGGCAGGGCCTTCGGCTTTTAAGGTGCGGTCTGATATTTCGGTAATTTCTAGGTAGGGATCGATTTCTTGTTGGATGCGTTTAAGTTCACCGCGCTCCTCCAGGAGCGCGATGAAATCGCGCAAATCTTGATATTTCATACGCCGCTTAGCTGTTGCGTTGACGTTTCATCGATTCGAAGAATTCGTCATTGGTTTTGGTCATCTGCAGACGGTCAATCAAGAACTCCATGGCTTCAACTTCGCCCATTGGATGCATGATTTTGCGCAGGATCCACATTTTCTGCAGCTCGTCCGGAGTCGTTAACAACTCTTCACGACGTGTACCTGAACGATTGAAATCAATGGCAGGGAACACACGACGTTCAGCCAGCTTTCGATTCAGGTGCAGCTCCATGTTACCGGTACCTTTAAACTCTTCGTAGATGACTTCGTCCATCTTCGAACCGGTATCAATTAGGGCCGTTGCGATAATGGTTAAGCTACCACCTTCTTCAACATTACGAGCAGCGCCGAAGAAACGCTTCGGCTTATGCAATGCGTTAGCGTCCACACCACCGGTTAACACTTTACCGGAACTTGGAATAACGGTGTTATAAGCACGGGCTAAACGAGTAATTGAATCCAGCAGAATCACCACGTCTTTTTTGTGCTCAACCAGGCGTTTCGCTTTTTCGATAACCATTTCAGCTACCTGAACGTGACGGCTGGCAGGTTCATCAAAGGTTGAGGCAACCACTTCACCATGCACCAGGCGATGCATTTCGGTAACTTCTTCCGGACGCTCATCAATCAACAGAACGATCAGTTCAGCATCCGGGTGATTCGCCGCAATAGAAGTCGCAATATTCTGCAATAGTAAGGTTTTACCCGCTTTTGGTGGCGCGACAATAAGCCCGCGCTGACCTTTCCCGATAGGGGCAGATAAGTCCAGTACCCGTGCCGTGATATCTTCTTTACTGCCGTTACCACGCTCTAAGTGAAAACGCTCTTCCGCATGCAGCGGTGTTAAGTTTTCAAATAAGATTTTATTGCGGGAGTTTTCAGGCTTGTCGAAGTTAACTTCGCGAATTTTCAGCAGGGCAAAATAACGTTCACTGTCTTTCGGTGGGCGAATTTTCCCGCCGATAGTGTCACCCGTACGCAGGTTAAAGCGACGAATCTGGCTTGGGGAGACGTAAATATCGTCCGGACCAGCCAGGTAAGAGGAGTCGGCTGAACGCAAGAAGCCGAAGCCATCCTGCAGAATTTCCAGCACACCGCCACCGTGAATGTCTTCACCACTTTTAGCATGCGCTTTTAAAATAGCGAAAATGATGTCTTGCTTGCGCAAGCGGGCCATATTCTCAAGGCCCATTGAGTCCGCGAGCTGAACTAGCTCGTTTACGGGTTTGTCTTTAAGTTCTGTTAGATTCATAGGAGGGTTTTCGAGTTATCGATTGAACACAAAGCCTTTTTTAATTTGACTCTAGAAAGTAAAACAATTGGAACTTTCGGAATTCGCGAAGTGCGAAACCAGAAACAGAAGTTTCATTTTAAAACAGGTTAACCGGTGGAGTTGGTGAACCCGTATGAACAGTTAATGAGCAGAAGTTATCACCAAAAAAGCAATCCGTCCAGTTTTCTCAACAAAAACGGCGCATAACGCGCCGCTTTTTGACAATCATTAAATATGCTGCTCGAGGAACTCGGTTAACTGAGCACGTGATAATGCGCCCACTTTGGTTCCAACAACTTCACCGCCTTTAAACAACAATAACGTTGGAATGCCACGAATGTTGTACTTAGGTGGTGTTTGTTCATTATGGTCGACATTCAGCTTGCCGATAACCAATTTGTCAGCGTATTCGCTGGCAATGTCATCAAGAATAGGCGCTACCATTTTACATGGTCCACACCACTCAGCCCAAAAGTCGACTAATACGGGTTTATCGGAATTAATGACATCAGCATCAAAACTGTCATCACTTAGCTGAACTATTGCGTCACTCATGGTACTCTCCGCTACTTTCTTCGCGTGGAAATATTAGAATAGTATTATTTCTGTTTTTGAATACAAGCGCAAACTGATATGCTTATAACTTATGACTAAAACACATCTTACAGAAACTCGCTTTGCTGATTTGGCGCTTCACCCCAAAATCCAGCAAGCAATATCCAGTGCCGGATTCGAGTATTGTACTCCAATTCAGGCGTTAAGTCTGCCTGTTGCTCTCTCTGAGCGTGATGTTGCCGGCCAAGCCCAGACAGGTACAGGAAAGACCTTGGCATTTCTGCTGGCTACTTTCAACCGCTTAATGCAGAACGAATCGTCCGAAAAAACAGAATCGGGGCCACGTGCACTCATTATGGCTCCTACTCGCGAACTGGCTATTCAGATAGCGCACGACGCCGATGCTCTTATTGAGCACTGTGGATTGAAAATGGGCGTTATCTATGGCGGCGAAGGTTACGAAGGCCAAAAAGAGCAGCTAGCTTCACAACCCGACATACTGGTTGGTACCACAGGACGACTTATCGATTTTTATAAGCAAGGTCTGTTCAGTCTCAACGACATTGAGGTTGTGGTTCTGGATGAAGCTGATCGCATGTTTGACCTTGGCTTTATCGATGACATTCGTTATTTGTTGCAGAAAATGCCGGAACCGGCCAAGCGCTTAAACCTGCTGTTTTCAGCAACATTGTCTTATCGCGTGCAAGAACTCGCCTACGAGCACATGAACGCACCAACGAAGCTTGAGGTCGAACCGTCACAGAAAACCGCGACACGGGTAACCGAAGAGTTGTTCTACCCCTCGAAGCCGGAAAAATTCCCGTTATTACTCACGCTTATTGAAGAAGACTGGCCGGATAAAGCTATCGTTTTCGCAAATACCAAGCATGGTTGTGAGAAAGTACACGGCTGGCTGGTTGCGAATGAACACCGCGCAGGTCTGCTCACCGGCGATGTCCCGCAGAAAAAACGCTTACGCATTCTGGAAGACTTTGCCGAAGGTAAACTCGACTTTTTAGTCGCAACCGATGTTGCGGCCCGTGGTCTGCATATTCCCGAAGTGACGCATGTGTATAACTTCGACCTGCCTGACGACTGCGAAGACTATGTACACCGTATAGGCCGTACCGGACGTGCCGGAGCCAGTGGTGCAGCTATCAGCCTGGCGTGCGAAGAGTACGTCTACAACTTACCGGCTATTGAAGACTATATTGGTCACACCATTCCGGTAACCAAATACGACCCTGACGCTTTACTGTCAGACTTAAGACGCCCTCGTCCTGTACAGCGTCGCCGTCGCCACAACTCTGGCGGCGGAGGCAAGGGTAAGCCTCGTGGTCGTCGCTCAGGACCTCCGCGCAACGCGTCGTAATATGCCTGCAAAAAAGCGCAAACTCGCTGCCATCGACATGGGATCCAACAGTTTTCATTTGTTGATGGCAGAAGTTTCCATGACCGGGTTCTTCCCTAAACCCCGTATTTTGGCCCGCCATAAGCAAAAGGTTCGTTTAGCTGACGGACTCGATGAGAATGACAGCATAGACGACCCAGCTATTTCACGCGGTGTACATTGCCTGAATTTGTTTGCGAAAGAGCTTGAACGTTTTCAGCCACATGCCGTTAAAGCAGTGGCGACAGCTGCTTTGCGTAAAGCCAGTAATCAAGCACAGCTTCTTGCGAAATTTGAAGCTGTGCTGGGCTCTCCCATTGAAATCATTACCGGTGAACGCGAAGCCGAATTGATCTATGCCGGCGTTTGCAGTGCTTCTCAATGCAAAGACAAGGTCCTTGTCATTGATATTGGCGGCGCCAGCACGGAAGTTATTGCAGGCAATGGTCCCCAGGCCAATATTCTCAACAGTCTCGATATGGGTTGTGTGGTTTTTCAAAACCGCTTCTTTAAACAGGGGCACATTGACAGCGAAAGCATTGAGCAAGCGTCAAAAACCGCCGAGCAGTTACTTGCTCCCTATGTTGATGACTACCAAAAGCATGGCTGGTTAAGAGTATTGGGAGCGTCAGGTACTTTTCGTGCAATCAGTGAAATTGCGACAGCAGAAGGCCTGCAGGTACTAAGCCGGGATTGGTTAGGTCAACTGATTCAGCGATGTATTGAACAGGGACAAGTGGAACGCCTTAATTTTGCCGGCTTAAGGGATGACCGTCGTGCTGTTCTAGTTGGTGGAATCACCATACTGTTTGCCGTGCTAAAAACACTCAATGTCGATAAATTTGAGGTTACTACAGGCGCACTGCGCGAGGGGCTACTCGCACAGCTTGCCAATGAAATCACAGCTTAACGTTTCTTCTCAGCTAAGTGTTGTGCAACCGTTTTTGCAAAATAAGTGAGAATGCCGTCGGCACCTGCACGCTTAAAGCTTAACAGACTCTCTTCGATAACATCCTGACCTAACCAACCGTTAGTAATGGCAGCCTGTAGCATGGCGTATTCGCCGCTCACCTGGTAAGCGAAAGTTGGTACCCCAAAGTTGTCTTTAACCCGGCGCACGATATCCAAATAAGGCATACCCGGTTTTACCATAACCATGTCGGCGCCTTCCTGAATATCCAATGCTATTTCCTGTAAGGCTTCATCTGAGTTTGCAGGATCCATCTGATAGGTCTTTTTATTGCCCCCCTTCAGGTTACCTGCAGAGCCGACAGCATCGCGGAACGGACCGTAGAACGCACTGGCATATTTAGCCGAGTACGCCATAATTTGTGTATTAATAAAACCTTCAGATTCCAGCGCGCTTCGAATAGCACCAATGCGGCCGTCCATCATATCCGACGGCGCCACAACGTCAGCGCCGGCGCGCGCATGAGACAAGGCCTGTTTGACTAAAATGTCGGTAGTAATATCGTTCTGTACATAGCCGCTGCCGTCGATAATGCCGTCCTGGCCATGAGTCGTGAACGGATCCAGAGCAACATCGGTCATAACACCCAGTTCAGGAAACTGCGCTTTTATCGCTTTAACTGCACGCTGGGCTAATCCGTTATCGTCATAAGCAGCCTCTGCCATTTCCGACTTTGCCGATGCCGGCGTAACGGGGAATAATGCGACCATAGGAACACCCAGGCCGACCAGCTCTGCACATTCCTGAAGCAGTAAGTCGATACTGACGCGTTCAACACCAGGCATGGAGCTAACTTGTTCACGCTGATTGTCACCTTCCAGTACAAACATCGGATAAATGAGATCATCAACACTTAACTGATTTTCCGCAACAAGCCGCCGGCTAAACTCATGACGGCGTAAGCGTCGCAGTCGTCTGCCCGGAAAAGCACCCTGGTTTATCATCTTTGACTCCTAATTAGTTACTGCACCGCAACTCGGTCGCGGCCGTCATGTTTCGCGGCGTACAATGCGTCATCTGCGGCTTTAAAGAGTTCATCAACGTTATCAAAAATACGTGCACTGGTGGAGATAACGCCAACACTCAAGGTAATTTTAAGCAAGCCGGCATTGGTTTCAAACTCAGTTTCACGAACTTGCTCAAGCAATTGCTGTGCAAAAATCTCAGCTTCCTGTAAGTCGGTTTCAGGAAGAATGATGGCAAACTCTTCTCCGCCATAACGGCACACAATATCAGCAGCACGCTTTGCATGTTTCTGCATTAAACTTGCCAGCTGCTGCAAGATTTGGTCACCTGCCAAATGCCCATGGGTGTCATTAACGGGCTTAAAGTGATCAACGTCAATCATTAATAACGCCAGTGGCAACTCACGGCGTAACGTTCGTCTTAGTTCTCTATCAAGATGCTGCTGAAAGTAACGGCGATTATAAAGCCCCGTTAATGGGTCTTCAGTGTTCTTTTGCTCCAGTTCGGTATTTACATCCTGCAATTCTCTTAAAGCGACTTGCAGCTCAAATGTACGTTCATCAACGCTTTCTGCAAGCTCACGATTATAGCGTTTCTCGGCCAGCAGCCGCTCTTTGCGTTGTTCGCTATAACGTACAGCCAGAACCCAGGACAACAGCAGGATCTCAATACCGGAGCCTATCATAATGGCATGGCGCTGAATGAACATGCTGTCAATAACGCCAAGGTATCCCAGCGAGTTAGCAACAACCGAGACCAGTAAACTGCACCAGGCCAGCGTGAAAATACGGGCGTAGACAAAGCCTTTACGCCACATGTAGGCGCCGACAAGTAACAGGAATAGACAACCCGGCACAGCCAGACTCAGCAGCACGTGGATACTGATTCGATAACTGGCAAAAATTGCAATTAACAGACTGATAGCTGACAGAAACGCCATAACCATCAGCCCCCGGCCCCATGTGTACCGATAACGCTTAAGTTCAAGCAGCTGATAAGCAAATAGGGCAGCCGTTAAAAAGGTTAAACTCCCGAATATGGGAATCCCCTTATCTTGCAAATACAGGGAATTAGGCCAAAGGTAATGGAAACCCAACCCCTCCAGCGACAACATAAGGCCGGCAAAAAATAAGGTATAAAGTGAGTAAACGCCGAACTCCGGTTCCCGTGAAGCGATAAAACCAAACAAGTTGTAAACCGCCATACAAAGCAAAACGCCAAAGTAAACACCTTCAGCTATTCGTCGGTTCATTTGCGTTTCAAAGAAACCAATTTCAGTTCGCACTGCGATAGGCAGACGCATAGAGCTTTGAGTATTGGTTTTTATGTAAATCTCACCGTTGGTATTTTCAGGTAATGGGACAGCAAACTCTGAAGTGGGTATCGGCCTCTCACCGAACGGCACCGTGTCACCCATCTGGTAAGTTCTTACCCCTTCAGGCTGAATGATATAAATGGTCAGCTCGTCGAGTAACGGGTAGGCAATGTGCAGAATGCGATCGTAGGGTTTATTTTCAAGTTGAAAACGAAACCAATATTCGTCACTGGTATAACCAAAGGATGCCCGATCACTCTCCAGTTTTGACCATTGGCTGGCTGACAGATTTCGGACTGTTTCCAGGTCGAGTTTTTGCTCGCTGTGAGTATATTCAATGGAAAGTTCCGACTGGCTTGTCGGTAACAGTTGCGCCTGAGCTGCGGGCATCATTACCACCAGCAGAACGAAAGCTGTCACTAACCACTTCAACACATTCAGCGAGAATGCTTTAGTCACTTTGTTCTCCCGGCCCAAAAAAACGCTCAGTGTTTGCGTAGGTTAACTCTGCTAACTTTTGCGTTGATATCTGCAGATGCTTTGCCAGCGTTTCACCGATAACAGGTAACAATGCAGGCTCGTTCATTTTAGGACGCGGTTTAATGCCTCTGGGCAATAAAAACGGCGCATCCGTTTCTAAAACCAATCTGTCGAGTGGCAAATTCGGCAGCGCCGCTACCAACTCCTGATTACGCCGGTCATCACACAGCCAACCGGTAATACCAAACCAGTGACCGCGCTTGGCATAGCGTTTCAGTTCATCGGCACCGCCTGTAAAGCAATGCGTTAAACATAAGGTGTTATCAGCACAGTATTGGTTAAGCAGCTCAATTTGTCGGTCAATGGCGTCACGTTCATGCAAATAAAGCGGCAGGTTGAGCTCATTCGCCAGTTCAATTTGCGCAACAAATACAGCTTCCTGCTCGGGCCTGGGAGAATAGTTGCGATTAAAATCGAGTCCGCACTCTCCTATAGCAACGACGCCAGGGTGCTGGGCTAACTCTTTTAACTTCTGTTTGTAATCCGCGGGCGCTTCACCGGCATCATGAGGGTGAATACCTACAGTCATCACCAATTGCTCAGGAAACTGCTGACACAATTTAATGGCCTGTTCAGCCTCATCAATAGAGGTTGATATGATCAGTTGCTTCCGTACCTCTGCTTGCTGAGCCCTCAGCATGACGCCATCCAGGTCCTTCAGCAGTCGCTTATTAGTTAAGTTTACGCCCGCATCAAACCACATCGTCCTCTTCCTTTTTACCCGGCGTATACCAACGACTGACTTGTAAGCCCAACTCGAACAACATCCACATGGGTATTGCCAGCAAAGTTTGAGAAATAACATCCGGAGGTGTTAACAACATTCCGATAGCAAAGGCCCCGACAATAATATAAGGCCGTTTTTTCGCCAACGACTCCCGACTGCAGGTTCCCGTCCAAATAAGCAGCATAATGGCAACTGGCGTTTCAAACGCAATACCAAACGCGACGAAAATAGCTAAAACAAAGTCGAGGTAACGGGATATGTCTGTGGCTACTGTGACACCCTCCGGTGCTGCGCCGGTAAAAAACGCCATAGCAACAGGTAAAACCACAAAGTAAGCAAAAGCAATGCCGGCATAGAAAAGTAACGTGCTGGTGGCCAAAAGCGGAATCACTAAGCGCTTCTCGCGTCCATACAAGCCCGGCGCAATAAACCCCCAAACTTGCCATAATAAATAAGGAACCGCCAACGCCAGGGCTACCACCAGAGTTAATTTAAAGGGCGTGAAAAAAGGGGCGGCGACGTCTGTGGCTATCATTTGCGTGCCGAGCGGCATATTACTGAGCAAAGGTTGTGCAACAAAGTGGTAAATGTCATTGGCAAAGTAAGCCAGTGAAGCAAACACCAACAAAATTACCAGTATAGAGCGCAGTAACCGGTTTCTCAGTTCAAGTAAGTGGTCTAATAAAGGCGAGTCACTCATTCCGCACCTTTATCCGTGTCCGTTTTTGGCTTGTTGTCAGTTTCCGGCTTGTCTTTTGAATAAGGTCGCTGAACATCGGCTGCCGCGTTCCTTAGCTCAACCAGTGAGCGCTGCAGCTCCGGGCTTAAATTTTCCAAATCCTGACTTTCAGCTTGTTTCAAATGCTCGTGCAATTCTTTTATGCGCAGCTCATTATCGAGCTCACTTTGCACTTTTTGGGAGTATTGCCTGATACCAGATAAGGTTCTCTGAAAGCCGCGAATAGCTGACGGCAGGCGCTCAGGACCGAGCACCAGCAAGCCGACTATCGCTATAAGCAATAACTCCCAAAAACCAATATCGAACATCTACGACTTCCCGGTTTTATCCGAATCTGACTTGTCGTCATGCTCTTCTTTGTGTTGCAGCGAGTCATCGTCTTTATCTTTGTCATCCGCTTCATCGCCCATGGACTTTTTAAAGCCCTTTACCGCATTTCCCAGGTCGGAACCCAGATTGCGAAGACGCTTGGTGCCGAACAGCAAGACAACAATGACTAACAGTATGAGGAGCTGCCAAGGTGATATACCCATTTTATTTCCTATCGTTTACGTTAAATAAGTTCACTATTTGTCGTTTTAGGCCGGGTGCGCCAGGCCATAATTCCCAGAATAACAGTGACGACTCCGGAACCAATAGTAACCTCAGATAACTCGGACTGGTTCCAAAGTAATGTCGTACAAATTAAACCGCTGCCGGTTAATACCGTCCAGAACAGAGAGGTTGAAGCCTGCTTCTGAGTTAAAAGCTGTTGCCTACGCAGCTGCCGTTCTCGTTCATCAATATTGTGTTGCTGGCGTAAGTTTTCATACAGCATCATTGGCATTTCAGGCAATTTCTCAGCCCAGTACGGCGCGTTCTCTTTCACCGAACGGACAATAGCGCGCCAGCCCAGTTGCTCATTCATCCAACGCTCGAGGAATGGTTTAGCGGTTTTCCATAAGTCCAGTTCCGGGTATAGCTGGCGACCCAAACCTTCAATGTACAATAAGGTTTTTTGCAGTAAAACCAGCTGCGGCTGCACTTCCATCTCGAAACGTCGCGCCGTATTAAATAAGTTGATCAGCACGTGTCCGAAGGATATTTCCGCCAGTGGCTTCTCAAAAATAGGCTCACAAACCGTTCTTATGGCAGACTCAAACTCTTCAATATTGGTGTGCTTGGGTACCCAGCCTGAGTCAACATGAAGCTCCGCAACTTTTCGGTAATCACGGTTAAAAAAGGCCAGAAAATTTTCGGCTAAATAGCGCTTATCGTCGCGGTTAAGGGTTCCGACAATACCGAAATCAATACCGATATAACGCGGGTTTCTGGGGTCATCTTTCGCCACAAAAATATTACCCGGGTGCATGTCAGCATGAAAAAAGCTGTCGCGGAATACCTGGGTGAAAAAGACTTCAACGCCCCGTTCAGCGAGCTTTTTCATATCGACACCACGAGCTTGCAGGGTCGCAATATCGCTTACCGGAATACCGTCAATGCGCTCCATAACCATCACGTTATGGCGACTGTAGTCACTGTAAACCACCGGAATATAAAGCATGTCTGAGTTTTCAAAGTTGCGCTTTAACTGTATTGCATTACCTGCTTCGCGCATTAAGTCCAGCTCATCGAGCAAGGTTTTCCGATATTCTTTAACCACCTCTTTCGGCTTTAAGCGCCGCCCATCCGGTAAATGGTTTGCAGCTACCGACGCCAGAGTTTCCATTAGCTCCAAATCGGCATTAATAGTCTCGCGGATATCCGGACGAATAACCTTTATAACAATATCCGTTAACTCGCCGTCTCTTTTCTTCAGTTTACCGGTATGCACCTGAGCAATTGACGCTGAGGCTAAAGGCGTTGTGTCAAAATCAGCAAAGCAGTCATTAATACTCTGTAAACCTAAGGACTTTTCGATAATACGCTGCGCTGCATGACCATCGAAAGGAGGGACTTTGTCCTGCAGACGTGCCAGTTCAATCGCAATATCAGGCGGTAATAGATCGCGGCGGGTGGAGAGCATTTGACCAAACTTAACCCACACCGGACCAAGCTCTTCAAGCGCCAACCTTAACCGCACACCCGCAGGCTTGTCTTTGTGCTTATTGGGTAACCAAAACAACGCATGACGTCCTAGACGAATGGTCCAGGGCAACCAGCGTGCGGGGATAAGATCATCTAACCCATAGCTCAGTAGTGTTTTGGTAATTTTATAAAAGCGACGCGTCCGCATCATTAACCCTTCTTCTCACGACACTGACGTTCAAGGCGCTCAATTTGAGCCCGCAGCTGTTGTAAATCGGTTTTAAACTGGTCAAATTCAGCTCTTACCGGTAATAGTTTTTTCTCTTCAGTTAGCACACCATGGACCCAGCGCTGCTGCTGTTGCCATTGTGTTTTTACTTGCTCGCGGCTGCGACGCCAAAGCTTACCCAACCAGTGTGCAGGCACGTCGCCTATGGTCTTCGCCAGTTCAGCTTCCCAGTCGACGTTTAACGACTTAAACAAGCTCACCACCTGTTGCGCCTGCATAGGGTCACCGTCAATATCCAGTAAATCCGCTTTGATCAGTCGCGTCAGGTTGGCTGTATCCTGCAGCTCGGGCAGTACACCCATTTCTGTTGCTATCCGGCAGTCTACATCGCTCTCATCCGACGTACTGAGCTGCACACCGTGGGTGTCCACACTCACGGTAATTTCAAAAGGCAGCTCTTTCAGATGAAAGCGCAGGCGCTTTCCGTCCAGACGCTGCAAACGCTCCACCGACTCCGGGTCACGGTGCAACAGATTATTCGCTACCTTTTCAACCAACAAAGTTGGAATAAGCGGTAATAGCGTCATCAGAATTTATACCCTCGGTGCAGTGCAACCACGCCGCCAGTCATATTCTGGTAATCGACTTTTTCGTACCCGGCAGTGCTCATCATCGACTTCAGTGTTTCCTGATCAGGGTGCATGCGAATGGATTCCGCCAAGTATTGGTAGCTGTCAGAGTCGTTAGCAACAACCTGTCCCATTTTGGGTAAAATGTTGAACGAATAGAAGTCGTACACCTGGTTCAACGTAGCCGATACCGGTTTAGAGAACTCAAGAATTAATACACGTCCGCCAGGTTTGAGTACCCGCAGCATAGAGCGCAGAGCTCTGTCTTTGTCGGTGACATTACGCAAGCCAAAAGCTATGGTAATAACGTCAAAGGTATTGTCATCAAACGGAAGCTCTTCCGCATCAGCCTGCACATAACGTACATTGCCAATAACGCCGCTATCGCGCAATTTGTCACGGCCTACTTTCAGCATAGCGTCGTTAATATCGGCCAGTACAACTTCGCCCTCAGCCCCGACACGGCGTGAAAACTGCGCGGTTAAGTCGCCGGTTCCACCGGCGATATCCAACACTTTCATACCGCGGCGAACACCACTGCAGTCAATGGTGTAACGTTTCCATAAACGGTGAATGCCAAACGACATTAAGTCGTTCATGACATCGTATTTTGCCGCTACCGATTGAAAGACATCAGCGACCAGGCTTTTCTTCTGACTGCGGGCAACTTTTTGGTACCCAAAGTCAATGGATTCTTCGTTTTTATCGTTCATTTAACTATCCCGAACTGATTTTGTACTAGTGTACTTGATGATCACACCTGAGCATAGTGGTCACGACGCGGTAACCAGCGCTCAATTAACGCTTCAGCGCTTTGTGGGTAGTGCTCTAATACGTGCTGAGCAATATTTTGGGCTTCTGGTATTAACGCTTCATCGCGCTCTAAATCAGCCACTTTCAATTCGGCCAGGCCGGTCTGCCGGTGCCCCAGCAATTCACCCGGTCCGCGAATTTCTAAGTCTCGCTGTGCAATCACGAAACCGTCGTTACTTTCCCGTAAAACGCCCAGTCGCTGCTGCGCCGTTTGTGACAACGGACTGTGATACAGCAGCACGCAGTGACTGGCTACCGAGCCACGACCAACTCGTCCGCGCAACTGGTGCAACTGAGCCAGGCCCAGCCGCTCCGGGTTCTCAATGATCATCAGCGACGCATTAGGAACATCCACCCCAACCTCTATGACAGTCGTTGCGACCAATAGGTCAATGTCACCCGCTTTAAACGCCTGCATCACCTGTTCTTTCTGCTCGTGCTTAAGCCTGCCATGCACCAGGCCAATACTTAAACCTGGCAGCTGCTCCTGCAAGTCATTGGCGGTGTCTTCTGCGGCCTGACATTCAAGTACATCGGACTCTTCAATAAGCGTACACACCCAATACGCCTGACGGCCTTCAGTGGCACAGACCTCTCGCACACGCTCCACAATTTGTTCCCGCCGGGTATCCGGAATGGCCACCGTCGTGACCGGTGTGCGTCCGGGCGGCAATTCATCAATAACTGATGTGGCTAAATCCGCATACGCTGTCATAGCTAAAGTGCGCGGGATGGGTGTTGCGGTCATAATCAATTGATGAGGATGCACACCGGCCTGAACGCCTTTTTCGCGTAATTGTAACCGTTGATGCACACCAAAACGGTGCTGCTCGTCAATAATCACCAATGCCAGGCGCTGATATTCAACATCCGCCTGAAACAGCGCATGGGTTCCAACCAGTAACTGGATCTCACCTTGTTTTAACTGTGCCAGTAACTCCTGACGGGACTTACCTTTTGATTTGCCGCTCAACCAGGCGACATTAATGCCCAGCGGCATTAACCACTGACTAAAGGTAATAGCGTGCTGCTCAGATAAAAGCTCGGTTGGTGCCATTAAAGCCACCTGGTATCCGGCTTCAATCGCGGCCAGGGCACTGAGCGCCGCAACCAGAGTCTTGCCCGAACCAACATCGCCCTGCACGAGACGCATCATTGGTTGGCCTCGGGCCATATCGCTGGTAATTTCTTTCACCACTCTTGCCTGCGCGCCAGTGGGTGAAAACGGCAACTGCTTTAAAAATGCCTCTTGTAACGCACCATTGCCTTTAATGGTAAAGCCCGCCTGAGCCTGTCGGGACTGGCGTAACTGCAGCAAACTTAATTGATGCGCAATAAGTTCTTCCGACGCCAGTCGCTGCTGCGCCGGATGCTCGCCTTGCTCCAACTGATGCAAAGGAACATCTACCGGCGGCCGGTGCAGAGTTAAAATCGCTTGTTCGAGAGAAAGTTGATGGGGCCTTAATTTTTCCGGCAGAAGCTCGGGCAAAGAACCAGGCTGAAGATACGTCAGTGCCTGCTCAATGATCTTACGCAATAGCCCTTGAGTTACACCTTCTGTCATTGGGTAGACTGGTGTCAGAGTTTCCTGCATATTCAATGGCTCACCGGCTTTAACAACGCGGTATTCCGGGTGGATCATCTCCCAGCCGGTCATGCCGCGGCGCACTTCACCAAAGGCTAATAAATGCGTGCCTTGAGCAAATTGTTTTAACTGAGCAGCACTGAACTGAAAAAAACGCAGACTGATACTGCCGGTTTCATCGCTGGCCTGACAAATCAGCATGCGCTTACGGCCGTACTTAATATCGGCATGCCGCACCGTGACCAAAACATTGGTTGCCACACCAGCACGCAAATTTGCAACGTCGGTCACTTGGGTACGGTCTTCGTATCGCAGCGGCAGGTGCAACAGTGCATCGCTGACAGAAGCTAAGCCCAGCTTGCGCAGCTTAACCGCAACCTTTTCGCCCACACCTTTAAGTATCGTCAGTGGAATGTGCTGCAGTCCTTTTACCGCCACCTTTGCTCCTTATCTTGCACGCATCGCCAGCCACCAGGCTTCGTCCGCGACAATTTGTCCATTTTCATCCAACTCCGGATAAGGCATATTCTTACGCTTGCATGCCTTGGCATAAATCGGATGACCGCCTTCAAACAGCACTCGGTGTCGTTCTTCGGCACTCACGTGCGTTTTATCGTACAAACCAGCCAGTTCACGCTGGCGTTGCGCTTCATACAACATCACAGCGCCAGCTACAGAAACATTCAGTGACTGTACCATGCCCACCATAGGAATCATCACATGATGATCAGCAATATCCAGCGCCTCATCGGTTACGCCATATTTTTCCTGACCCAGTAAAATAGCGGTCGGCTTGGTGTAATCGACCTCACGGAAGTCTACAGAGTGTTCTGACAAGTGAGTCACCACCACCTGCATACCTTGTCCCTGAGTTGCCTCCAACGCTTCACCAATGGTTTTATGATTGTGAATTTTTACCCAATTCTGGCTTCCTAAAGCAGTTCCGCCGGACAACCTCGCCTTTTTGGTCAGCCATATCGCGTGCATTTCATGGACGCCTATCGCATCTGCCGAGCGAACCACCGCAGACAAATTATGGTTTTTATGCACGTTCTCCATGACAACGGTCAGGTCTGGCTGGCGCTTGTCCAGCATTTGGTTAATTCGTTGATATCGTTCAGGACTCATTGCTTTTTTATAAAAATAGGACTAGATATAAGCAGTATACCCGAGAGAATCGGTCAGAACTAACCCTATGCTTCATCAAGGAAGACAAGAATAATAATGTCGTACTCCTATATTGCTCGGCAACCGATACTCACCAGAGACCAAAAAGTCTATGGTTATGAGCTGCTTTTCCGCGACAGCAACTCCAACAGTTTTCCTAATATTGACCCAAATGAGGCAACCTCCAAGTTGCTTCTGGAGCAGCACTTACTCGGTGACATTCAGACACTGTGCATGGGAAAGCAGGCGTTTATTAATTTCCATGCCCGCACTTTGTTAAACGACTTTCCTTCTTTTTTAAATGCCCGAACGGTATGGGTGGAGCTGCTGGAAACCGTCGGAGTTGATGCTCCTTTACTTGAAGCCTGCAGCAGCACTACGTCGAAAGGCTACCGCATTGCGTTAGACGATCACGACTTTGACGGGCAGTGGGATCCGGTTATTCCGATGATCAACATGGTGAAAGTTGATATTCAGGAGCAGGGCTTAAACCTCGAAAGTAAAATTCGGTTCTTCAAAGAAAAGGGAATTCCTCTTTTAGCCGAACGGGTTGAGACTTACGACGAGTTTGAACGTTGTCTTGAATTGGGCTTCGATTATTTTCAGGGCTTTTTCTTTGAGAAACCTCAGGTCGTACAACAAAAATCGCTCTCGCCAAACCGTATTAGTAAGCTGACATTATTATCTGAGGTTCATAAAAAAGAGCTCGACTTAAATACCATAAGGCAGATCATCGAGCAGGACTTGTCGCTGACATACAGTTTACTGAAACTGGTGAACAGCGCACTTTACGGCGGCCGTAAGAAAATAGAAAACATTCAGCACGCTTTAGTCTATTTAGGCGATGCCGAAATTCGCCGCTTTGTTACCTTGGTGGTGTTAGCCAATGTCTCGGCAGGGCAACCTGAAGAGCTGACCATTAAGTCAGTGACCCGGGCGCGTTTTATGGAGTTAGTCACGGTCGAAATTCTCAATGAAAAACATCGCTCCAGCGCTTTTCTAGCCGGTATGCTTTCGTTACTGGATATTATACTGGGGGTATCGATGGACGATGTTCTCAAACAACTTCCGCTTTCTTCAGAAATAACAAAGGGGCTGAAAAGCCGCGAAGGTGTCTGGGGCTATCTACTGCAAATGACCGAAATTTACGAGCGCGGCGAGTGGGATGCTCTGGATAAGCACCCTTTAAAACAAAAATTAAACGGCACCGATATTGGGCAGCTCTATATCGATGCCAGCCAATGGTGCCGTTTAGCGCTATTTTGAACCTTAACCTATAAGCTTACGCGATACCTCATAGATGTCCGTCCGACGGTCTTTTTTATTCGTTACCGACCCCTCGTGATGCAAATAACGCAGCTCATCCAGGTTTAAGTCAGAAAACATCAGCATTTCGGTGTTCGGTGTCGTTTCCGACATAATTGCGTCATGCGGGAAAGCAAAGTCAGACGGTGAGAATACAGCCGACTGCGCATATTGCACGTCCAGACTTTCTACTTCAGGTAAGTTACCCACACTGCCACAAATAACCACATAGCATTCGTTTTCTACCGCACGAGCCTGAGCGCAATGGCGTACGCGCAAATAGGCATTGCGGGTGTCCGTCCAGAACGGCACAAACAGAATTTCCAGTCCCTCATCGGCCATTATGCGGCCAAGCTCAGGAAACTCGACGTCATAGCAAATCAAAATGCCAATGCGTCCGGCGTCGGTATCAAAAACTTTGACTTCGTTGCCGCCTTCAATAACCCAGTCGCGTTTTTCGTGTGGCGTAATATGCAACTTATACTGCTCTTCCACCGAGCCATCGCGACGGCATAAATACGACACGTTATAAATTGTATCGCCATCCTGAAGCGGCATAGAGCCAGTAATGATATTGACGTTGTAACTGACCGCCATTTGCGACATTTCACGCTTAAACAGATCGGTGTACCCAGCCAGAAAACGAATCGCGTCCATTTGCTGGCTCTGGTCAGTCAGCCCCATTAACGGTGCGTTGAAAAACTCCGGAAAGACAGCAAAGTCACTTTGATAACCCGACAAAGCATCAACAAAGTATTCCACCTGCTTCAGCAGCTCTTCTACCGACTCAACCGAGCGCATTTGCCACTGCACGGCCCCCACGCGTACGTTTTGAATACGGGTGGTGAGAATGTTATCCGATGGCTCGTACAGAAAGTTATTCCATTCCAGCAAAGTCGCAAAGCCGCGCGACTTCTCGTCCTCGGGTAAATACTTGCCCAGCAGGCGTTTTACGCTAAAGTCGTTGGCCAGCTGAAAGGTCAGAATGGGATCATAAATTTCACGGCGCTGCACCTTATCCAAATATTGGCTTGGCGTCAGTTCGTTAGAGTACTTATAGTAATTGACGATACGACCGCCTGCCAGAATAGCCCTCAGGTTCGCCTGTCGACAAAGCTCTTTACGCGCATCGTACAAACGGCGGCCCAGTCTGTAACCCCGGTATTCAGGGTGAATTAAAACATCCAGGCCATAGAGCGCATCGCCTTTCTTATTATTAAGAATGGCTTCTCTGTGACCAATTAAGTCGTCGTAGGTGTGGGGGTTAGAGAACTTGGTGTACTCAACTTTTACGGTCAAGGCGACCCCGACAATGCGTCCGTTGTCCTCCAGACAAAACTGGCCTTCCGAGAAATCTTTTATCAGCTTTTCTATCGTAAACTGACTCCAGGAGCCGCCTATATCTTTATAGACCGCATCCATTAACGCTTTCAACTGTTCGTAATCTTCCAGGCGCAAATTTCGTATTTGCAAATGCAGTTCATCCGGGCTCATTATCTCTATCCTGATCTAAAACAACTTTACCGACAGTCTACACGTAATTGGAATAAGGTTGCATCAGGATAATTAGCTGTATAAACTTCTGGACGTCCAAATAAAAATAAAAGGCTGACACATGACAGATGCTTCGCCACAACCGGCTAGCGCTAAGGCGCTGTTACCTCTAGCGTTATTCTTAGTTTTGTTCTTAGGAACAGGGCTGTATTTTCAAAGCGAAGGCGTAGAGTACGCGTTTTATCAACTGCCCAGCCCGGTGGCTATTTTACCGGCAATAGTGCTGGGTATACTGCTCAGCAAACAGGCTTTTGAAGAACGTATTGAAACCTTCGTCGGTGGTGTCGGCGACAACAACATCATTACCATGTGTTTAATCTACTTATTGGCCGGTGCCTTTTCCACGGTCGCAGAAGCAACCGGCGGTGTAGATGCCATGGTGGCTTTAGGTTTAAACATTATCCCTCCGTCATTTCTGCTGCCCGGGCTATTCATCATAGCGGGCGTTATATCCACAGCTATGGGCACATCAATGGGTACCTTGGCGGCACTGGCCCCGGTCGTTCTGGGTATTGGTGAAGCAACGGATATCAGTCTGCCATTGCTGGCCGGAGTGCTGGTTAGCGGCGCGATGTTTGGTGACAACTTATCCATCATCTCTGACACCACCATTGCTGCAACTCGTACACAGGGCTGTACCATGCGCGATAAATTCCGTGCGAACCTTAAAATTGCAATACCAGCAGCTATTTTCACCGTTATTTGGCTGATCACTTACGATACCAGTCAGGTGCCTCTGGAGATCCCGGAAGCTAACCTCTGGCTGTCACTGCCTTACTTCGCCATTATTGTACTGGCGGTAATGGGGCTTAACGTTTTTGCCGTATTAGGTCTTGGTATTGTGTTAGCCGCTGCTTTTGGCATGTTCACGGTCGACTATGAATGGGTTGCTTTCAGTCAGGATATTTACGAAGGCTTTGGCAGCATGCAGGAAATTTTCCTTCTGTCGTTACTCATTGGTGGCTTATCAGCGCTAATCCGTCAGCAGGGCGGACTGGCTTTCTTAGCCGCTTTTGTCGAAAGTGCAGCCAACAAGGTGAGTAAACACAAGCAACGAGCCTCCGCCATTGGCGTTGCCGCACTGACCGCACTGACCAATTTCTGTGTTGCCAACAACACCGTCAGTATTCTGTTAGCCGGTGAGGTCAGCAAGCGTTTGGCAAAAGTGGGTAACTTAGCACCACGACAAAGCGCCAGCTTATTAGATATTTTTGCTTGTGTTGTACAAGGCGCGTTGCCGTATGGAGCGCAAGCACTGCTAATGGGGGCTAGCTTTAAAATATCCCCATTGTCAGTCAGTTTGCATACGGGTTATTGCTTTATTCTGGCAGCAGTGGCTATTGCCATTATCATCTGGCGCCGACCTCTGGAGGACAGAGAGCCGACACCAGAGTCAGCCTAAATTAGTTGGTGCTGGGCAGTTCCATAATGCCGTCAATTTCAATCTGCGCGCCTTTCGGTAATTGTTTTACGCCGATAGCCGCGCGAGCCGGATACGGCTGTCTGAAATGTTTTGCCATCACTTCGTTCACAATAGCGAACTGACCCAGGTCGGTCAGATAAATCTGAACCTTGACCATATCCTGTAATTCACCACCGGATGCTTCACAAACTGCAGTCAGGTTTTTAAACACCTGCTCCGCCTGAGCCGTGAAGTCTTCACTAACAAGCTCCATAGTTTCAGGAACCAGCGGAATTTGCCCGGAAAGATAAACGGTCGTGCCAATTTTGACTGCTTGCGAATAAGTGCCGATAGCAGCAGGCGCTTTATCCGTTGAAATAATTACTTTAGACATATTACTTCCTTAAGCGCGTCACGCGCTGAACATCCGGCATTTTACGAATGTGACGTATCACGTCCGCTAAGTGCTTACGGTTTTTTATGGTTAAAGCCACATCAATGAAATAAATGTTGGCGTCAATTTCTTCGGTCTGCAGACCGTCAATATTACAACCCGTGGTGGCAATTGACGAGGTTAACTTGGCCAGCACACCCTGATTGTTAACAATTTCAATGCGAATCTCAGAAATAAACTCGGCGTCGGGTTTGTTATCCCACTCAACCGGGAAGTAACGACCGGGATCATCTTCATGTCCGCGAACGTTTTTACACTCACGGCGATGGATAACCAAACCTTTACCCGGGCTGACATGGGCAATAATATCATCGCCAGGAATAGGCCGGCAGCACTTCGCGAAGCTTACCAGAAGACCTTCAGCTCCTTTAATTGAGAGGCTTTTTTGCGATGCGTTGTCGTCTTTTATTGGCTGTAAATCGCCTAATAACCGCTTCGCAATAGCTATCGACATCATATTTCCCAGGCCAATTTGCTTTAACAGGTTCTCGCGGGTATCAATTTTGGTTTCCTGCAACACTCGGTTAAATTCCGATTCCGGAATTTCGTCATAACTGACTTGCCCAAGCGCTGAGCGAAGTAAACGTTCACCCAGTTGCTGCGCTTCATCAGCTTCCTGGCTTTTCAGGTACTGACGGATTTTCGCTCGTGCTTTACCGGTTACGACAAAGTTCAGCCAGGCAATATTAGGACGCGAGTTCGGTGCTGTTTTTATCTCAACCGTCTGCCCTGTCTCTAACGGCTTACTCAATGAATAAGTGCGATGATTAACCCTGGCGCCAATGCACGTATTACCAATATCGGTGTGTACCGCATAAGCAAAGTCTACTGCCGTAGCGCCCTGAGGTAATTCGGTGATACGTCCGTCCGGGCTGAATACGTAAATTTCATCGGGGAACAGGTCAGATTTGACGCTTTCAATAAACTCAAAAGAGTTACCGGCACTTTGCTGCAGCTCTAACAGGCTCTGCATCCACTTACGGGCACGCACCTGAGCGGTAGTACTGGAGTCATCAGATTTTTTGTACATCCAATGTGCCGCGACACCCCGGTCAGCCATAAGATCCATCTCTTCAGTGCGGATCTGAATTTCTACCGGTACCCCGTGTGGTCCTTTTAAAGAGGTATGCAGCGACTGATAGCCATTTGACTTAGGAATTGCAATGTAATCTTTAAACCGCGTTTCAATGGGTTTATACAAATTGTGCAGCGCGCCAAGAACCCGGTAGCAGGTATCCACACTGTCCACAATGACGCGGAAAGCATAGATATCCATAACCTGTTCAAACTTAACTTCTTTAGCCTGCATTTTGCGGTAAATACTGTGCAGATGCTTTTCACGGCCGGACACCCGCGCTTTAATATTATTGCCTTCAAGCCGGGAGTTGATTTCGCTCTGTACACGCTCAGTAAACTCGCGTCGATTACCCCGTGCCCGTTTAACTTCCGATTCCAGCAACTTCCCGCGCCAGGGATACAACGCCCAAAAGCCCAATTGCTCCAGCTCGTTTTTAATATCGTGCATACCCAGACGGTGCGCTAACGGCGCATAAATTTCTAAGGTTTCGCGGGCAATGCGGCGGCGTTTGTCGGGCCGGAGGTGCTGAATAGTGCGCATGTTATGGGTGCGGTCAGCCAGTTTAATCAGAATAACCCGAATATCCTGCACCATCGCCATAATCATCTTGCGATAGTTTTCCGCCTGAGCTTCTTCTTTAGAGTTAAACTGAAGTTTATCCAGTTTAGAAACCCCTTCGACCAGACTGGCAACCGTTGCGCCAAAGCGCTCGGCCAGGTCTTCCCGGCTGGTTTCGGTATCTTCAATCACGTCATGCAGTAAGGCAGCCATGAGTGTTTCACAATCCAGCTTCATATCCGCAAGCAAACTGGCTACGGCAACCGGGTGAGTAATATAGGGTTCACCACTGCTGCGTTTTTGCGAACTATGGGCTTCATTTGCTACAACAAAGGCATCACGAATACGCTCCACCTGCTCAGATGGAAGATACTCACTAACTTGAGCCTTTAAGCCTTCAAATAAGTACACCAGATAACTCCCCGGGTCACACCGGACTTATGAATATACTTTCAGAATAAGGGGATTTGATAGAATTGCCAACGGCATTGATGCCGTTGGCGAATAGAAATTTTTATTCGATACCGCGCAACGCATCTACGGCGCGCAGTTCTTCAGCGTCTTGCTGCTTTTGAGCGGCTTGATCTTCGATATCCAGACGTTCGTTGTCGATAAGACCTTGCTCTATTTCACGCAAAGCAATAACAGTTGGCTTTTCGTTCTTTGTTTCAACTAATGGCTCTTTACCATTAGCCAACTGACGCGCGCGGCGTGAAGCTAACAAAATTAAATCAAAACGGTTACCAACACGGTCTACAGCATCTTCTACAGTTACGCGAGCCATGGTTTTACTCCAAATAAAGCGTGAGTCGTATTTTTCGAAAGGCTAAGAATTATACGGAATTAAGCCCTATGATCCAAGCAATTCCTTCAATACCTTTAAATATCTTACTTGTTGGTGCGGCATTTTATGCCGTTGGGCAAAGACAATATGCTCCAGCGATGCCAGAGTACTATCAAAATCATCGTTTACCAGTAAGTAGTCAAACTCATGATAATGCGACATTTCTGCCTGAGCTTTTGCCATGCGCTCAGCAATAACTTCGTCGGAATCCTGACCTCGGAATCGCAACCTTTCTTCCAGAATATCCAAGCTTGGGGGGACAATAAAAACCGATCGCACTTCAGGGTGGTGTTCACGAACTTGTTGCGCGCCCTGCCAGTCAATATCGAGGAAAACGTCTTTGCCTTCAGCCAATAAGGACTCGACGACTTTACGAGAGGTTCCATAATAATTGCCGAACACACGTGCCCATTCATAAAACTCACCCGCATCAATACGCTGTTCAAACTCGTCAGTATTGAGAAAATGGTAGTGGACGCCCTGCACTTCACCTGGGCGCGGAGCACGCGTAGTAGACGATACAGATACCTGCATGGATTGATCGGGGTGTTTTTCCAACAAAGCCCGTATCAGGCTCGACTTGCCTGCGCCACTGGGGGCCGCAATGATAAACAAATTCCCTAACACCGGAGACGCGGTCATAACGGGTTCTCTTTTTAAGAAACGGACGATCACTGTTGGCGCGAAATAATAACACGGTTTCACACCGCGATGAAAATTGAGTAGAGTATGGCTTTTACGCAGCAGCGGTACTAATTTGCAGACTTCATCAGCGCCAGTGGCGAAACCATCAAAACTTCCCCTCTTTTTCGGCCTGTTGGTTCTGGTGTTGCTGGGGCTCAATCTACGCCCGCTGCTAACCTCGGTAGGACCTCTTGCCGACGAACTCCAAAGCATTACCAAACTGTCTTTTAGTGAAGTTTCGCTACTGACCACACTGCCCATCTTAATGATTGGTTTAATGGCGTTATTCGCTGGCCGGGTAACGACAGCATTAGGTTATAAGCAGGGCATAGGTCTTGGTCTTCTTGTGCTTTGCGCAGGCCTGCTAGTACGCTTATTTGAGCCGACAAATATAAGCTTAATCAGTAGTGCCCTGGTTGGAGGGGTTGGTATTGCACTGCTTCATATTGTGATCCCTGAGCTGACCCAGCAAAAGTATCTGAATCGCTTAGGCATGGTCACCGGTCTTTGGTCTGCTGCACTGATGGGCGGTGCTGCACTCGGCGCCGTTGCCACCCCCTGGGCCGCAAACTTACTACCTGAACGATTCCAGGCTCTGGGGAGCTGGTCCCTGTTGGCCTTACTGGTGCTCGTCATTTGGTATCTCCCTTTTAACCGGGTTCCGGTAGCCAGCATCCCTCCAAGACACCTGCTTTTGCGTGCTCATCGTTATCCACGGGCATGGCTGCTTGGTATTTACTTTGCCCTGGTTAATGCAGGCTATGCAGGGTTCATTGCCTGGATAGCACCTTTTTACGCGGAGTTTGACTGGCCAGCACAAAAAGCCGGAAATTTACTGGCACTGTTTTCTTTAGTTCAGGTTATTGGCGCCTTATTGTTGCCGGCTTTATCTCGAACACAAGACCGACGCTTTTGGCTAATGCTAGCGGTTATCACCCAAATGGTGGGGTTTGCCGGACTCAGTTGGTTTCCGACAGCGGCTCCGTGGTTATGGTCCGCGCTGTGCGGTTTTGGTTTAGGTGGCGCTTTTCCGCTGTGCATTGTTATGGCACTGGACCATATCGATAACCCAGTGCAGGCCGGGCGTCTGGTTTCCTTTATGCAGGGTATAGGCTTTATGTTTGCCAGCCTCATGCCGCTTTTAACCGGATGGTTCAGAGATGTTTCAGGCAACTACAGTTTAGGCTGGCAACTACACATCATTGTTGGCTTATTAATTTTGCTGATAACCTGGCGCTTTAACCCCAAGAGTTACAAAGACTTATTTAACTTGCGGGAATAATTCTCGCAATAATGTCGTCGGCCAAACTCTCTAGCTGTTGCTGAGGTAAACCTCGTCCCGCCATGGTGCGCAACCCAATAACATTCGTTTGCAACAAGCGACCAAGACGTTCGGGAGACTGAGCCCGACCAATTTCTCCACGCTGCTGCGCCAACTTGAAAGCATCGGTGAAGCCGCGCTCAAACTCGTCCAGATAAGCTTTGGCAGGTTCACTAAACGTCTTGTCTTCCGGAGTGAACTCAAGCAAAGTTTTCACTAACATGCAGGCTTTCGTCGGCGACTCATTAGATGTCATTACCGCTATATTGCGAAGGTACAAACTGATACCCTGCAAAATAGACGAACTTTGAGCCAATGTCTGTTCAAACTCTTCCGTTGCAAGCACAGCGAACTTTTCCAGAGTTTCTTTAAATAGCGCTTCCTTGTTACCAAAGGCGGCGTAAATACTTCCTGGCCTCATGTCCATTTCTTCTTCGATGTCTTTCATCGAGGTCGCATGATATCCCTTGCGCCAGAAAAGCTTGAGCGCATTATTAAGCGCTGTTTCCCGGTGAAATTTAGGCGTTCTGGGCATTTTCTTCATCCTTAATTATTGACCTGGAAACAAGTATAGACCTGCTTGTCCCTAATTTCACTTTAAGAAGTGTTAAGAATTATGATCCAAAGTTTTCGGGAACGACTATTAGAAGGAACATTACAAATAAGGGTAACACTATGGAAATTGTTCAGTTCGGTTCCGATGATATTGAAAATACTCTGGCGAAAATGTCAGATGACAAATTAAACGACATTGCGTTTGGCGCGATTCAGCTCGACGGCAGTGGCAAAATCATCCAGTACAATGCCGCTGAAGGCGATATTACAGGTCGCGATCCGGGTGCTGTTGTTGGTAAAAACTTTTTTAAAGAAGTCGCTCCTTGTACCAACAGCCCTGAGTTTAAAGGCCGCTTCGATGAGGGCGTAAAAAATGGCGACTTGAACACCATGTTCGAATACGTTTTTGACTATGAAATGAAGCCGACTAAGGTCAAAGTTCACATGAAAAAAGCCCTGACAGGGGATACCTACTGGGTGTTTGTTAAGCGGCTATAACGTGGCAAACTCACTTAATCACCACTTCATTGTAACTGTCATCGGCGATCTTATCGCCGATGAGCTCTCCAGAATGCGTCCGGCTGAAAGCGAGCACTGGAAGCGCCGTCAGTGGCACGAAGACGATTATTTGATATCGAAAAACCAGGTCACAAAAGACGATGGCGACGAAGCTGTTGCGGTAGACTCCCTGGAAAGGCTTGCTCTGGCCGGGCGAGTTGTCCAGTTTTTCCACATGGGAGACAGCGGAGTCGAGGACTATCTCTTACGTCGCCACAGTCTGTCCGAATGGGCTGAAGTGGTGCTTAAGTCACGACAAGTTCACTCTCAAAATCTAACCGTAACGACTTCTGGCAGTACCGGACAACCTAAGGCTTGTGAACACTCATGGAGCACTTTGGTTGAGGAAGCTCATGCGTTTATACGTATTTTTAATAATGAATACGACATATCGCCTAACAGAGTGGTCTCCTTAGTTCCCAGCCATCACATTTATGGCTTCCTGTTTACTGTGTTATTACCTAATCTCGTCGATATTCCCGTTATAAGAGGGTTCAAAGCCTATAGCCATGTTCGTAACGGCGGCTTGCGTGCAGGCGACATCGTTGTTGGCTTTCCCGAGTTATTGACTCAGCTTTCTACAGAGATCCCGCCATTACCGCCGGGAGTGCTTTTTATGAGTTCAACGGGTCACTGCCCACCAGGCACATTGCACCAGCTCTACTCTATGGGTGCTGCAAGAACTGTCGAGGTTTACGGTAGTTCAGAAACTGCAGGTGTGGGTTATCGCAGCGAGCCAGAGGATAATTATCGTTTGCTTCCCCGCTGGCGCAGCCACGACAGCAATCCTCAGTGTATCGTTGACAGGCAGACGCTATTAACCTTTGATTTACCGGATAGCGCAGCTTGGAAAAACGACAGTGAATTTCAGATTAAAGGGCGTGTTGATAAAGCTATTTCAATACGGGGAACCAATGTATTTCCCGACCATGTTGCTGATTGTCTACGCCAGCACCCTGATATTGCTGATGCCACTGTCAGGCCACTCGTAGCGGACGAAGGAACAGGCTTAAAGGCGTTTATTGTTTTACAAAGGCATTCTGAAAACGCCATGACTGAGCAAAGTCTAAAAAACTGGCTAAGTGAACGTTTACTTGCGGCCGAAGTCCCTCAGCACATCAGCTTTGGTAAGCAGTTACCGCTTAATACCATGGGCAAGGCCTGTGACTGGGCTATCGATAAACCTTAAGCGACTCAATTAATGCAGCGCTCTGACGAGTACATCGTCAAAGCGTAGATCCGTTACCTGGGCACATTCCAAAGCAATTTTATGCTTTACATTCTGTTGTGTTAACTGCTCCCGAACAGCGTTCAGACACTCATTATTACGATCAGCAGAAAGAGTCGACATAAGCACAACAATAAGGCCATTCCCTAAGCTACCCGGAATGTCGTAATCACGAATGCTATTACGCAATATATGGCTTGTCGCTTTTAACGTCGCAACATCATCAGCCACTTTTACAACAAGAACGTAATATTGGTATTCGGAATGCGCCTGAAATAGACTAAAGCGGCGTTGCAATGACTGCAGCATAAGGCGCCGATTGTAAAACCCCGTGTTCTCATCGCTGCCCCCCGTTTGTCGTAACTTTAATTCAAGTTCTTTGTAGTCGGTAATATCCTGAGTGGTGCCAAAAATAATTTCCTGACCATTGTCATTCGTCCGGTAAATACCAGATTCCCGTAACCATCGAATTTCGCCGTCCGCTAACATGATGCGATGCTCCACGTCCCGCGCACCGGACTGCTTAACCGCTTCAATAGCTTCAGTCAGCGCTTGTCTGTCTTCCGGGTGGGTCTTATCCATAACCAATGCTAAAGACGGTTTGGTTTTTGCTTTATTCAGACCATGTAAGTCGTACATAGTATCGGACCATTTGGACAACCCTGTTTTTAAATCCAGCTGCCAATGACCCAGTCCCCCGACTCGTTCAGCTAACATTAAATTCCGCTGGTTCTCTTCAGCTTTCAGTTCCAGCATTTTTCGTTCGGTAATGTCGAGCATTTGCCCATTCCACAAGGTGCTGCCGTCATCTTGTTGAATCGTTACCGCGTGTCCGTATATCCAGGCTTCTTTACCGTTTCTAATCACACGGTATTCTTTTATCCAGCGGTATTTGTAACGGGCGGAGTCGTGCATACTTTTCAGTACCGACTGTAAGTCATCGGGGTGGATAATGTTGCTGAGCAAATTAATATCGTGACTCAATGCCTCGGCGGAACATCCGAAAATAGCTTCCACGCCCTGGCTCACATAGTTAAATTTTAATTCCCCGTCTGGCGAACGTTCAAGTTGGTAAAGAGCGCCTGGAACAGCATTTGCTAAGAGCTCTAAATTCACGCGGCTTTTATCAGTATTCATAACGACTAAGTCACTTTTTATCTACTGCAACAACAGTACTCATAATACCGCAGTGGCCAGAAACTAAACAGCAAATTAATACAAAGTGACCCATTACAAATCTTTCTGAGTAGTCTATATATAAATAAATCTTAGAAAAAACAGGAGCTTTTATGTCGGCCGAAAAGAGCAAATGGCATTCTGCGATTTTAGTGCCAGTATTTCTCCCTGCAGTAATCGTTATTGCACTGCTGGTTATAGGCACTTTGAGTGCGCCTGACAAAGCCGGGGAGCTATTCGACTGGACATTAGCAGGCATTACTGACAATTTCGGTTGGTTTTATATGCTGGCAGTTGCACTGTTTCTTATATTCATTATTGGTGTGGCTGTTTCCAATTGGGGCAAGATTAAACTGGGTCCCGACCATTGCGAGCCGGAATACAGCTTTACGTCCTGGTTTGCCATGCTGTTCTCGGCTGGCTACGGCATTGCATTGCTCTTTTTCGGCGTGTCCGAACCCATATTACATTATGCAGAGCCTCCTGCAGGAGCGGCTGAAACCGTCGGTTCTGCCAAGCAGGCCATGCAAATTGCGTATTTTCATTGGGGTTTCCATATTTGGGCAATTTATGGCCTGGTAGGCCTGGTGTTGGCTTACTTTTCTTTTCGCCACGGGTTACCACTTACCATGCGCTCAACCCTTTACCCGCTTATTGGCGACAGAATAAATGGACCCATTGGGCATACCATAGATACTTTCGCCATTCTCAGCACCATGTTTGGTATTGCAACGACTCTGGGGCTGTCCGTTATTCAAATTAACGCAGGGCTCAATTATTTATGGGAAGATATTCCCGTCGGAACCATGGTTCAGGTTATTTCCATTGGACTCATTACTCTAGCCGCTATTGCTTCAGTGGTGGCCGGTATGGACAAAGGGATAAAACGGTTATCACTGATTAACATGACTCTGGTTGTCTTCTTGCTTCTGTTCGTTTTCGCGGTAGGGCCAACAATACACATCCTGGAAACCTTCCTGCAAAACACCGGGGCTTATTTAAGTGGCATTGTCGAGCGGACCTTTAACCTGCAAGCCTATGAACGCAGCGACTGGATTGGTAACTGGACCTTATTTATATTTGGCTGGACCATTGCCTGGGCGCCTTTTGTCGGGTTGTTTATTGCTAAAATAAGCCGCGGCCGTACCATTCGCCAGTTTGTTTTCGGGGTCATGCTGGTGCCTACGATATTTACTTTCTTCTGGTTCGCAGTGTTTGGCGACACCGCACTCAACATGATAATGAACGAAGGTTATACAACCTTAATCTCAGAAGTTCAGGACAACCAGGCAGTCGCACTGTTTAAGCTTTACGAAAACCTGCCAATGACCAGCATATTGAGCTTTCTGACGGTACTTTTAATTATTACCTTCTTCGTAACGTCGTCAGATTCCGGTTCACTCGTCATTGACTCCTTATCCTCCGGCGGCATGATGGAAACGCCTACATGGCAGCGTGTTTTCTGGGCCAGTACGGAAGGTATTGTCGCCGCAGTACTGCTCGTAGCAGGCGGCCTTGGGGCTCTACAAACGGCAGCCATTACCAGCGCCTTACCCTTTGCCGTCATTATATTGATATCAGCAGTGGGCATGTGGCGTGCTCTGGTCATTGAAGGGTACCAGTCCAATAGTCTCCAGAGTCACCGTCATTCTCACCGCCGTGGTGTTAACGAAGGCCCGGACTATTGGAAAAAACGTCTGGCCGGGCTGGTAGATTTCCCGAAAAAGGAGCCGGTACTGGACTTTATTAGCGGGCCTGCCACAGAGAGTCTTAAAAATGTTCGTGACGAACTGAAAGGCCAGGACTGGCCTGCTGAATTCAGGGCTGATGACGAACACAACCGAATTATCCTTAGTGTTGAACGAAAAGATGATCTCGATTTTGCTTATGAGATTCGTTTAAGAGACTATCTGTTACCAGAGTTTGCCTTAACTAATGACAAAAATAGAGAAATTTACTATCGGGCAGAGGTTTTCCTTAGACAAGGTGGTCAGTCGTACGATCTCTATGGTTATGAGACAACAGATATTATCAACGACGTGATCAATCAATTTGAGAACTACCTTCATTTTCGTCATCATAGTCCAGGTGTCTTACCCTGGGATCTTGAGAAACATGACGAGGACTTGAACGACGACCTTGAGACAAAGAAGTAAAAGGAGTGTAAAAGGTCGCTCTACGGAGCGGCCTTTCAGTGGTCGGACTGTTGATAGTACGAGACATGTGCGAGAATAGCCGTATTATCAGTATGGAGTTTAATGGTCACTATGGAACGTGTTGATACACCTACTCAGAAGCTGGCACCTATGCCAAGCATGCTGTTGCGCTCACTGCTAACCTTGCAGCGCAGTGACGAGTCTGAGGCCGAATCAGAGACTTTATGCAAAAGTTACTCTATTCCTGCGCCTACAGAAAAACACCTGAGTCGTTATCATCAAGCGTTTAATGGTTTTGTCAGCGATGTCCCTTTAGCTATGCTTTACTGTATAGCCCAAAGAGCACATCTTTCTCAAATGCTGGATGACAGTTTTCCCTGGCCCGCACCCGGTCTCGTTCATGTCAGCAATAAAATCGAACGACATCAGGTTATTTCTGCACAAGCTCCTTTTCAACTGATTTCAAAAGTCAAAGTCCCTAAACGTGGCCCTGATGTTTCTCCACGCCGTTTGCGTCCGCAGTTCGTGGTGGAGTTTTGGCAAAACAGCGAAAAAGTAGCCACCTGTTCCAGTGTCTATCAGGTCATGAGTGGCCAAAGCCAGGCTCCCTCGAAAAAAGCAGCAACACCGATAAAGCCATTTGAACCGGAAGCTGGCTGGGAAAACATCAGCCATTGGCAGTTGGGCAGCGGTATGGGCAGGCGTTACGCGAGAATTTCCGGTGACTTTAACCCGATTCATCTGCACCCTCTGGTATCGCGCTGGTTTGGGTTTGAGAAGCCTATTATCCATGGCATGTACATGATGGCGAGAGCTCAGGCTGAACTTGAAAAGCGCCAGCAAAAAGCCGTTACTTATATTGACGTTACGTTCAAACGACCCGTTATTTTACCGGCTCGGGTACAGCTCTGGGCATCAGAAGAAGAGGATAAAACCAAATACGAAGTAAGAAGCAGCGATCATGTTTCCTTAAAACTAGAAGGGTCAGTCCGTTTCGACTGACCCTTAAAAAGACTTATTGGTGTTTATAAACCTTACCGTCTTTCATCACAAAACTGACATTTTGCAATAAGGTAACATCGTCCAACGGGTTTCCTTTTACAGCCACGATATCCGCTAGTTTACCTTCTTCAATGTGACCAATATCATCATTTTTAAGCAGCTTGGCAGCTATGGAAGTTGCTGACTGAATCGCTTCAGCTTCGGGGACACCTGCTTCTACCATGTATTGGAATTCTAACGCGTTATCACCGTGAGCGGATACGCCACTATCGGTACCAAATGCGAAATTAACCCCCGCTTTATAGGCTTTTGCAAAAGTGTCCTGAATTTTAGGGCCTATTTCGCGCGCTTTCGGTCTGACAACGTCCGGAAAGTAACCATCAATTTCCGCTTTTTCAGCAACAAACTTGCCGGCCAGAATGGTGGGCACCAGATAGGTTCCGTGCTCTTTCATAGCCGCTATTACTTCGTCATCCATGTAAGTACCATGCTCTACCGAAGTAATGCCGGCTTTCACTGCCCGCAGCATACCTGCTTTACCATGGGCATGTGCTGCAACATGAAAGTTGTAGTCATTGGCAATATCAACCAGGCCTTTTAGCTCTTCGTCAGTAAACTGAGGGTTGTCGCCGCTACTGGCCATACTCAAAACACCGCCGGTTGCGGTAATTTTGATAAAGTCGGCACCGTCTTTGTAGTGCTGACGTACTGCTTCGCGAGCATCTGCGGCACTATTAATAACACCATCTTTAGGCGTCGGACGCCCCATCAGTTCTTCTTTCCAGCCGTTTGTCGGGTCGGCATGTCCACCGGTCGTTGCCAAAGATTTCCCTGCGGAATAAATTCTTGGCCCGTCAACCACACCTGCATTTACCGCATTACGTAAGGCAATAGTGACGTTATCGGAGTCACCCGGGTTTCTTACGGTCGTAAAGCCAGCTTCCAAGGTTTTCATGCCATAGTGTTGAGCTTTTAAAGCAAGATCAGCAGGGTTTTCAGTAAACTGTTTTATGTAAGAGTCAGGCCCGGACTGGCCATCAAGATGAACGTGTAAATCAATCAAGCCAGGCAGACAGGTATGTGCGCTTAAATCCGTAACCGAAGCATCACCGCCGGGGGCGTTCACTTTAACGGCAGTAATTTTGTTGTCAGTGACTTCAATATAGCGCTCACCGGCAAGACGACCGCTTTCACTGTCAAACACATTTCCGCAATGCAGCCATTCACCAGCCTGAGCGGTGTGTCCTGCTAACGCTACCGTTAAACCTATAGCTATTTTCTTCAACATACTTCCCCCTGATTTTATTTTACTCTTTATGGTCTGTGATACTCCGAACCGTTACGAATTGCAACGCCAGCGATCACTATTGCGACCAAAGGTTAATCTTTATCGACAGTTACCTGAATTGGGGTTCCCCAAAGCTCTCTAATTTCAGACTCATGTTTCAACAACGAAGCTAAGGTGTAATTCGACAGGAAGTTGTAGAAGGTTTCTTTGCCTTGGTTGATTAAGCTTTTCAACTCACAGACAGGAAATATAGCGCACTCGGGCTTATGGCAGTCTATCCAGTATTCATCGCCTTCCAGTCGCCTAATCACTTGATCAAGACGTACATCGGCAGGGTCAACCGCCAGTAAAAAACCTCCGTTTTTGCCACGGCGAGTTTCTATCAGCCCCTCTTTCCCAAGCTGATGAACCACCTTATTTAAATGATTTCTTGGCACGTTAAATATGCCACTTAACTCATCGATGGTGACTCTTTCATTGTCTTCTTTCGCTGCCAGATACATCAGCACTCGCAAGCCGTAGTCTGTATACTTTTTTAATTGCATGCGTGCGTATTACCTTTATCGGGGTTCTTGTTTAAAGACCAGTTGACGACCGCCACGAGTGCTCAATATCAGGCGCTCCTTATCATCAATATTCACTTGATAAACACGCTCGAGTACATCGCTAAACTCACGCGACAAAGCGTTGGCTGTATCACTACAGGCCATTTTCGTGCTGCCTGTTAAGCGGATCTGCGCAAGCTCGCCACCCATGTTGTAATGTCCAAAGTAGCGATTGCACCCATTAAAGCCCGCCAGTTGATTGTCCTCTAAAAACTGGATGGTGGCAGGTTTGGACTGAATTGCATGCCCCTCAAACTCTGATAATTCCCAGCTGACGCCCTGAAGCAACCATTCGCTGTCTCCGCCACATCCAGAATACATCCGGTCAGACTCCTGTAAGTCCACCTGATAAGGATATAAACGGCCACTCATTGAATCGCGACATAACCGGTCAATAACAATCAGGTGTTTATCTGTGGTCGACTCTATACGCCATTCGTAAGGCTGGGTTGATACCACTTGCGCAGGTTTTAAATCGATAATGGCTTCGCTTTCCGGGGTTGTTAAGGCCATATGCTGAGGGTTTACTGCCACTTGCCAGAAGGGTTCATTACCTTTAGCAGTAAAGTGTTTGGGCAAGGCCCCCTGTTCCACACACAGCGGCATGTCCTGGCCACGCCAGGTAATATCTGCTTCGTTACCCTTACTCCAGAACTCAGTGACAGGTTCGTTATCATTTGAATAACGGGCTCCTGAACCGCTCACCGCTTGTGTCAGCAGTTCTTGCTCAGATCCATAACTTAACAGCAAACCTTGCTCTTGCTGCAATACACTCAATTCACTCGCACCACATTGGTAAGCAACGGGTGCCTTCTCTGCTGGCGATACAAGCGCACAGCCTGACAGCAGTGTTGCAGCGAAAAGAGAGAGACTTCCTTTTACGGTGATACTGGGCATACTTGCCATCCTGTTATTTTTAACTGTTAAGATAAGATTCTATAGTATGTGCTGGTGATTGCACTAACTCCTCAAACTCATTTTGAGTAATAGGTCTGGAAAATAAAAAGCCCTGACCTTCGTTACATGCCATTTGCACTAAAAGCTTAGCTTGCTCAACTGTTTCAATGCCTTCTGCAACAATTGAGCATTTAAAATTGTGAGCCATTAACACGATAGTACCTACCAGCTGTTGGTCCGATGAATTGCTCACTAAGTTCATGACAAAACTACGGTCAATTTTAATCACGCTAATTGGTAAATTCCGCAAATAAGACAATGATGAATAGCCCGTACCAAAATCATCCATCGCTACGGTAACTCCCGCTCGCGTCAATATCTCCAGTTCATGCTGGACTTTCATCAGGTTCTGCATGACCGCAGATTCCGTGATTTCCACCTGTACCTGTTTGGGCTCGACCTTGTGACGTTGGCAACACTCCAGAAGATCCGAAGCAAAAGTTCCGGTTACCATCTGTTGAGGGGACACATTTATTGCCAACACAAAACTGCCATCAACAATGTTCTGTTGACGCCATTTCGCCAACTGTTTTATCGCATGCTCAGCAACCCAGTCTCCTATCGCTCTGATATCACCGGTTTGCTCCGCCAATGGGATAAACAGCGCGGGCGATATGAACCCCTTTTCTATGTGTTGCCAACGAAGTAATGCCTCTGCGCTGGTTATCTTACCGGTAACTAAGTCGTACTTAGGCTGGAAAAACAACTGAAGATCATCGGCTTCTAAGGCTGCTCTCAAGTCGTTACGTAAACTAATACGATCAGCCAAATCACGATGCAGCTCGTCAGAAAATAGCCCGACAGGTGGTGTTCCTTTCTTTGGTAAAGCCAGGGAAGCCTGACGTATCAGTTCATCCGGCTCTATATTATTGTCCAGAGTAGAGCTTATTCCGGCCCGGGCAGCGATAGTGATAAGTAAGGTTTCGTAATCGTGATCGCCGCTGGCAACATCAACCAGTCTATGCCCTTTACGCATGAGTTCGGCATCTAACTGCGCTTCAAACACGACAACATATTCCTGTTGCCCCCAGCTACCAATGAAGCTGCGGGCTGGTGCTTTACTTTGTAATAACAGCGCCAGTTCACGCGTAAACGCTTCGGCCAAAGGGTAACCATGCAACTGAGCAACTTCTTCAAGTTCATCAATAACCAGAAAGACAACGCTACAGCCTTTATCGGAGCGCACCATTGCATTAACTTCCTGCAGAATTGCCCGTCGGTTAGGTAACCCGGTTAGCATGTCCTCAAGAACGAGCTCTTCAAGCTCCGCAGAGCGTTTACTTGCAATGGCTTCGTAAAATAACGACGCATCTCGTCTCGCCTGCGAACGATAATGGACCTGCAAAATGTTACGCAGTCGCTGTAAAATTTCTTCGTTATCAAAGGGCTTGGTTAAAAAGTCGGTAGCACCCAGTTCAAGTGACCGGAGCCGCGTTTCTTTATCGCCCTGAGCTGTCAACATAACCATTGGCGGAGCATCATCGCCATAAGTTTGTTTCATATGTTTAAGTACTTCAGCACCATTCAACTCCGGCATTCTGTAATCTAACAGAATAAGATCCGGTTTAAATGAGGCCATTTTTTCATCAATGAGCCTGGGAGTTTGTACCCCTTCAATATACTGGTACCCAGCCTCTTCTAATAATGCGATGAGAAGCTCAATGTTGGTGTGATTATCATCAACAATCAGTACTCTGGCATTAGCAATATCCTTCGCTGACAAAGCATATCCTTCTATCTTTCGATTCTATTAACTAATTCCTTACGTAACTTTTCTAAAAACCGATGAGTTGGATCAAAAAAACACTAAAACTATTATTGCGAATCATTCTTATTTTAATTATCATTCTCGCCGCTTAATTCATTGAAACTGAAATTACTTTTCAAAAAAGGTCAATCGAGTCCGTTATGAAAAAAACGATCTTAGCTAGCACCATACTCACAGCTCTGGCAGCTCCGGCTTTAGCAAATACCGCTGTCGATACAGATATCGAGCAAATTAAAATTATTGGCAGTAAAACAGAAGCCCGCAATGTTGCCGGCTCAAGCGCCGTTATTGACGAAGAGCAGATGCGCATTGAAGTTCCGAGCGACATCAACCAACTGATGAAAACCATTCCGGGCATTTATGTCCGTGAAGAAGACGGCCAGGGCCTGCGTCCTAACATTGGCATCCGTGCCGCAACAGCTGGTCGTGTCAGTAAGGTCACTTTGCTGGAAGACGGCGTTATGATGGCTCCGGCGCCTTATTCAAACCCAGCGGCCTACTACTTCCCGACTACCTTCCGTATGTCATCCGTTGAAGTATTAAAAGGTGCTCCTTTACTGCGTTACGGCCCACAGACAACCGGCGGCGTTTTAAACCTGGTAACAACACCTATTCCTGAAGACTTTGGCGGACAAGTTCTGACTCAGTTTGGCGAAAACAGCAGCCGTGATATTCATGCTCATGTTGGTGGCACTGAAGGTCAATGGGGCTTTTTATTAGAAACCGTTCAACGCAGCAGCGACGGCTTCAAAGAAATTGACCGCAGCAGCCGCGACGCCGGTTTTGATATTGAAGACTATGTTGCAAAACTTCAGTGGACTGGCGAGCGCCAGAGCCTGTTGGCCAAAGTTCAATATTCAGAAGAAGTCTCGAACGAAACTTATCTCGGTTTGACCGATGCCGATTTCGCTCAGGATGAAAACCGCCGTTATGGCCTTTCTGAAATTGATCAGATGGATAACTCCCACAAAGGCTACAGCTTAAACTATGCGTTTGAAGCGACTGATAATCTGACTTTTAATATTTTAAGCTACTACAACGACTATGCTCGCAACTGGTTCAAACTGGATGGCGGTAATGCATACGTCAGTGCGGCTAACAGCGGTGACGCCGATGCATTAGCTATTTTGCAAGGCACTCAGGATGAAGCCGGTCTGAACTACAAAAACAACAACCGAGCTTATGAATCTAAAGGCATTGAAGCTAATGCTCAGTTTGCTTTAGGGACTCATAACCTTGAAGTGGGTGTTCGTGACCATAGCGACGAAATGGACCGTTTCCAGCCGGTTGAAATTTATGATCAGGTTAACGGCAGCCTTGTATACCAGGCTGAAGTTATGCCTACTGGCGGTAACAACCGTCTGGAAGGCGCTGATGCAGTCAGCTTCTGGCTGATAGACCAGTGGCAGGCAACCGAAGACCTTAACGTCCACTTTGCACTGCGTTATGAAGACGTTGAGTCTTATCGTTACCAGTTTGCTGACACGGCTCGCGAGCAACTGGACAGCACACGTTCAAACGACAGCGACGAATGGTTACCGGGCGTTTCCTTCACTTATGACGTGAATGATAACTGGCAGGTACTGGCAGGCGCTCATAAAGGCTTTTCGCCTTTAGGCGGTGGTGCGAAGGACTTCCAGGAACCAGAAACCAGTAACAACTACGAAGCCGGTGTTCGTTTTAATCAAGGTTCCTTCTTTGCAGAAGCCATTGGTTTCTACAGCGACTTTAGCGACACCACACAGCAGTGTTCAATTGCTAACCCTTGTGACAATGGCTCTGAATCAGGCTCTTATGTGCTGGGTGAATCAACGGTAGCCGGTCTGGAATTACAGGCAAGCAATACCTTTGAATTGGGTCAGTTCCTTATGCCAGTTGATTTGGCTTACACCTACACCAAAGGTGAAATCAGTCAGGACAACGCGGTGACAGGTTTAATGGACGGCGATGAACTGAATGACATTCCGCAGAATACCTTCAGTGTTCGCGTTGCGCTAGATAACAACAAAGGCTGGGTAAACTATGTGGTCGGTAAATACATTGACGAAATGTGCGTCTCTGTTGGCTGTAACCGCGACAACAGCCGTTTCAACAAAACCGAATCACTGTTTGTGACCGACTTTGTCAGCCGTTATGAAGTCGACAACAACATGGCGGTTTATTTCAAAGTTGAGAACCTGTTCGATCAACAGAAAATTGTTGCTCGCTCACCACATGGTGCGCGTCCTAACAAACCTCAAACAGCTTCTTTAGGTGTGGAATACACTTTCTAAAAACCAATCCCTCCCTGGATTTGTTATGGCCCCATTCTTATGGGGCCATTTTTTTTGGCTTATTGGGCTAAGCTGATCAGGTAATCCGCTAACGCACCCATGCCCGTTTTCTTAACACCGGCTTCACGCTCGGCACTTTGATTATAGTTGGTATTGGTATTCACATCGTAAACGTACAGTTCGCCTTTTGCGTCTTCAATAAACTCAATGCCGGCCACATCAATATCATTGGCCTTCAAGAATGCTTCCAGCGCAAAAATAATTTCATGGTCATTAAAGCGCTGTGTAATAGTGAATTTATTGGGTTGATTGTTCTCAGCAGGTGCTTCATTGGTTGGGCAAAACGCATCATCCACACTGCACACATCGGCCGGGCATAGCTCAAAGCCTTGCTCAGTGTTCACGTTAACCGCGTAAATAAATTTCTGCCCGACAAATTCGCTGCGAGTGATATGTGGTTGCTTTGGTTTAATGTATTCCTGTAACAGCCAGATGCCATCTAACGGCTCTTCATAATCATCGCTGTCGATATAGCTCTTTAAGCCAGCGACATCGTCAAACTTAATAACGCCTAAACCTTTACCCCCGCGATTAGGCTTTAAAATCAGCGGCCACTCGGCAAACTTTTCAGCCGCTTCTGTCAGCAGATCTTTTCCGACCACTGCCTGCGTTTTAGGTACGTTAAGGCCTGCTTTTTGTAACGCCGCATATTGCGACAGCTTACACACTTCCAGTGCCAGCACCCGGGAGCCATTAACCACGGTTCGGTTACTGTTTTCCAGCCAGGTTAATGCCATGCGAGTCAGCTCCGGTGCAAACCGATGGCCCCTTGTGTGCGAGGAGGCACTCATACGGTTATAGTAAACCGCATCTTCCGGAAGCTCGGAAAAAGGTATCACTCCCGTATCCAGGAACCATTCTTTGGCTTCTACGCCGCGCTTTTCAAACTCTGCTCTTAGCGGCACCAGCCACTCTTCATTTTCGTGCAGAATAACAATATCTCGCATGTATACCTCTTAGCGTCTCAGCTGATGTATCAGCAGAACTACGACAATAAAAATGATGCCCGACAACAGCACCTGCCACGGCACAAAAACAGCCAGTCCAAGACAGCTGGCCAAACCTATTATGGATACCCACTTTGGCACAAAACGATCACTCTTTGTGACTTTCAATGCGGCCAAATTCGTAATGCCATAATACACTAAAACCGTGAAGGCACTGAACGACCATGCGGTCTTTATATCACCAATTGCGACCAACACCAGCATGACAATACAAGTTAGCCAGGTTGCCGGTGGTGCCGATGTCTGTTGGTCATTTAAATTGGCAAAGCGCATGGGTAAATCGGCGCGGCGGCCCATAGCCAGAATCACCCGCGATACCCCTAAAATTAAGTTCAGAATAACTCCGCCCATAGCAACCACTGCACCAACGGTCACTAACCATTGTACAGGTCCGCTCGGCAGCAAACTTGCCAGAGAGAAATGCTCCGCCTGAAAGTTCGCTATACTGGGAAAACGCAGCAGAGCATTCCCCACTCCCAGATACAGAAGCGTCACAACCGCCAGAGTTAAAACAACGGCCAGAGGAATAACCCGACGTGGGTTTTGTACCTCTTCCCCCATGGTGGCAATACGTCCGTAGCCGGTGTAGGCAACAAAGAGTAAAGCTGAAGCTTGTAGTACCTGCCACCACTTAACAGACGGCCGCTCTAGCATTACAGCCGTTTGCTGATGGCCTGTAACAATAAAGGCCAGCAGAGCAATTATGCTCAGTGTGACAATGGCGGCGTTAACCCAATTTGTGCGCTTAACGCCCCCCAGTACTAATAACGTAAACAGCACCAATACCGCAGCCGCTATCCACTGCGCTAAATAGTCCGGTATTGCCGTGGCATTGGTCACATACCAGCCTACCGCCAGCGCAGCGGTTGCCGCTGAAGCACTTTTTGCTACCACGAACAAACTACCCGCCGTTACACCATAAGCCGGAGTCAGAAACCGATAGCCATACTCGTAGGTGCCTCCACTGACGGAATGAGCAGAAGCCAGCTGCGCGGAAGACAAGCCATTACATAAGGCCGTCACCGCCGCAATGAGAATTGCCCATAAAACGGCACCACCGGCAATATCCGCACCAATACCCACACTCACGAACGCACCGGTACCTAAAATGGAACCAAGCCCCAAAACAATGGCACCCGCGAGCGAGGTAGAGCGAACCAACTGCTGATTCATGCTATCCCCTTTAATCTTTCGTTGCTGATTCAGTCACTTCTCTATTATCTTACAGGGTAAAAGATGAAATGGATGTGACAACCTATTAATGAAACATTTAGCACTGGGCCCGATTACAGCACTTATCGTATTGCTCACGACGCAATTGGCGAACATGCCATTACCTGCCGCGCTTACTTTAAGCACTGTGGTCTGGGTAGCCTGGTGGTGGGTAACCGAGTGCATCCCCTTACCTGTCACCTCATTACTCCCTTTCGTCTTGCTTCCGGCCTTCGGGGTTATCGACACACAAACAGCCGCAGGCGCTTTAGGCGACAATATTATCCTCTTGTTCATGGGCGCCTTTATGTTGGCCAAAGCCGTTGAAGCCAGTGGTGTTCATAAGCGCATGGCTCTTTCTTTGGTTGCACGCATTGGTGCTGACAATGGCCGCAAAGTGGTTATTTCCTTTATGGCGGCGACCGCCTTTCTGTCCATGTGGATATCGAATACGGCAGGTGTGCTGGCACTTTTACCTGTGGCATTGGCATTGGCCGATGCCAGCGACGATGAAAACTTCCAACGGGCTCTGCTGTTAGGCCTGGCCTACGCCGGCTCACTTGGCGGTATCGCTACTTTAGTAGGAACACCACCGAACCTAATTTTTGCGTCTATCTACCAGAATATTACCGGAACCGAGTTCAGTTTTACCCGTTGGCTTGGTATTGGTTTACCCATGGTTTTATTAGGTTTACCTGTTATTGCACTTTGGTTAACCCGCAACGTCAAATTATCAAAGCCACTTGAGTTACCAACCACCAGTGAAATGACAACCTATGAGAAGCGTGTGCTCATGGTGTTCGGTACCGTCGTCGTTTTGTGGATAACACGTACCGCACCCTTTGGCGGCTGGACCGGCTTACTGGGCATTGGCAGCCTCAATGACGCGACCGTTGCACTGGCCGGTGTAGTTGCCATGTTCGTTATTCCAACCGGAAAAGTTAAACGCGAGAAGCTATTAAACTGGCCACTGGCAAAAGATATTCCCTGGGGCATTTTATTGCTGTTTGCCGGCGGTATTTGCTTAGCCCGTGGCGTTATGGAAAGTGGTTTGGGCGAAATTATTGGCCAGTCACTTACCGCATTAGGCGTGCTGCCGTTATGGTTACTTATTTTTGTGTTAGCGCTGACCGTGTCCTTCGTAACAGAAGTCACCTCTAATACAGCAACCTCCACCTTACTGATGCCCATTCTTGCAGCAACGGCAACAGCACTTGAATTACCCATTGAGTTACTCATGATACCTGCGGTTATTGCCTGCAGTTGCGCGTTTTGCATGCCGGTAGCCACACCACCAAACTCCATTGTTTTTGCTTCTAATCGGGTCACCATAAAAGCCATGGCCAGAGAGGGTGTGGTGCTTAATATTTTGCTAGCCATTGTCACGACACTGGTGGTACTAATTTTTGTCTAGTGCGCCCGAGTCGGTGACAGGCTATAATCACCCGCTTTCATCCCCTAGAAAGGACTTGATATGAGCGATTTCCCAGCCTGCCCGGAGTGTAATTCCAGCTTTACCTACCACGACGGAACTTTACTCATTTGCCCTGAATGCGGACACGAATGGTCCGAAAACGAACCTGAAGCGGCTGACGATGCGCCATCCTTTCGTGACTCTAACGGCACACCATTGGAAGACGGCGACACCGTCACAGTGATTAAAGATCTTAAAATTAAAGGGTCATCTTCGGTGGTTAAAGTAGGCACCAAAGTTAAAAATATTCGTCTCATTGACGGCGATCATGACATTGACTGCAAAATTGACGGCATTGGTGCAATGAAACTGAAATCTGAATTTGTTAAAAAGGTCTGAAACCGGATACCGGAACTTATTATGAAAACCCTATTGATTGTCTGCCTCGTTCTTTTTTCGTCATTTACATTTGGCAAAAGTAACGAACAAACCCTGGTGCTCATTTCAATAGACGGCTTTCGCCATGACTATATTGAAAAGCACGATGCGAAAAATATTGCCAAGCTTGCTCAGGAAGGCGTGAGCAGCAAGGGGTTAATACCGGTTTATCCGTCCAAAACCTTTCCTAATCACCTGTCTATTATTACCGGCCGTTATCCGACCAAGCATGGTTTGGTCGATAATAACTTTTACGATACCGAGCGCCAGCAAAAGTACAGTATGGCCGACGGCTTAGAAGACAGCAGTTGGATAACCGCGTTGCCTTTGTGGAACCTTGCCGAGTTTCAGGGAGTAAAAGCAGCCACTTTCTTCTGGCCTGAATCCGATGCCCGCATAAATGGCCGGACACCCAGTTATTTTTATCATTACAGTCACCCGGTTCCTAACCGCCAGCGAATCGAACAAATCATCGACTGGCTCAAGCTACCGGAAAAAGCTCGTCCACGGCTGGTTACCGGCTACTTTTCCGTCGTTGACACCATGGGTCATCGTTTCGGACCAGACTCGAAACAAGTAAAAGGGGCCGTTCAGCACATAGACGAGCTCATTGGAGAATTGTGGCGCAAATTACAGACAGAAGTGGATGCTTCCGTGAATTTAGTGCTGGTTTCTGATCATGGCATGGCTCCGATACTAGCCGACAAAATGATAGAAGTTGATGATCTGAACATTGACTCTGATCGGTTTACCGTCATTAACGCACAAACCCGTTTGCTGATTTATGCTAAAGAAAATACGTCAGAGCAACACATTGAGTCGCTCCGTCAACGTTTAAAACAAACAACGGAACAGCCATTTTATATAGAAACAGAAAGCGCACTTGCACAGCGACACTTTGTTAATAGCCCTCGTGTGCCGGCTATCGTGCTTGCAACCGACGCACCAAACAGCTTTGCTACCCGACCAGCTGAGGAACGCTCTGATGGAGGTACTCACGGGTATTACGGCACTCGCGATATGGATGGGTTATTTGTTGCCACCGGCAACGCCTTTAATAAGGGACAAAGCATTGAGCGTTTTGAAAACATTCATATTTACCCAATGCTGGCAGAATTACTGGGGTTAGAGATTCTCACGGAAATTGATGGCCGGGTGGAAGTGCTCCGGCCAATTCTCGAAACTCATTAATCAGCATCAGGTTGCGGTGTTTTCATGAACACCGCGACGATTGCCGCCGTAATAGCCCCAATGACTAAGGCAAAAATCATTGACTGAACAATATAACTACTAAGCTGAAAATAAACCTCAGCTTGTTCTGCACTCATTTCGCCTTGAGTTACTGAAAAATTGCTCACATTTTCAAAGTAATCAGGCGAAATAATGACATGGGTTATCCACTGGCTAATTGGCGTCAAAATAGCCACCACAACGGCAATTATCAAACCGCTTACAAAGCCCTGCTTCCAAGTCATCGATCCATTTAGATCCTTTTCGCGTTTTTCTCTCAGTGCCAGTACATAAATAGCAATAGCAATGAGTGCAAAGAAGTTGGTATAGGTTGCGTGGTAAGCAATATAGTTGTCATGCAGACCGACTAATCTTTCCATTAACATCCACAACAAACCTGCAATGGTGAAGATAATGCCCCACTTTATTTCTGTTTTTCGTTGTTTAAGCATTTTGTACTAACCTTTTGTAAAGATCCCTAAAAACAATAGCCTTATTAGCAGACTATCTGTAATTATAGTCGTGTTTTCAAACAATTTCCTTCAGGAGGGTTCCCGTGGAAATACCCAGCATGCTCGCTATTGTCGCTGCACTATGGGTTGTTCTCGTCATTGCCGGCGTTTTTGAGGCTGTTCGTCACTGGGCGCTTGTTCGCAAAATTCCGGTTCGAGTCCATGTTAATGGCACTCGCGGTAAAACCAGCGTGACCCGTTTAATTGCTGCAGGGCTGCGTAGCGGCGGAAAACGTATTTGCGCAAAAACAACAGGTTCAGCCGCGGCCATTACTGACCCCGAGGGGCGAGAATTCCCTATTTACCGCATTAGCGGCGCAAATATTATCGAACAAATGCGCACCCTGAAAAGAATGGCCGCATTAAAGCCCGAAATTGTGGTTATGGAATGTATGGCGCTGCAACCACAGTACCAGTCCTTAAGCGAACTGCGAATGGTACGTTCAACAGTAGGCGTTATTACCAATGCCCGAGCCGATCATTTAGATGTGATGGGGCCGGGAGAAAACGATGTAGGACTCGCCCTTGCCGGTAGCACCCCGGTGAAAGGGGATTTATTCACCGCTGAGCGAGACTTACTCGACATCTTCAAGCACTCCTGCCAAGACCGAAAGAGCGAGCTGCATGGTGTAACAGAAGACGAAGTTAACGCTATTACTGAGGAAACCATGAAACGTTTTCGCTATGCCGAACATGCGGAGAACGTTGCGTTGGCACTTAATGTCTGCGAGCACCTGGGCGTCGACAGGGAGAAAGCCTTAGACGGCATGGTTGCCCTTGAGCCGGAAGCCGGTGCCATGCAGGTTCTTCACGTTAATTACTTCAAGCGGGAAATTGTTTTCGTCAACGCTTTTGCAGCCAACGATCCAGAGTCTACTGGTCGCATTTGGGAAAACATGCTGGAAAAGCATGGCAACGAACGTCGAAAAATCGTGTTAATTAATTGCCGGGCGGACCGCCCACACCGCTCTCAGCAAATGGCGGAAGATGCGGTTAAGTGGAGCGAAGCGGATAAATACCTACTGATGGGTTCAGGCACCTTTATTTTCGTCCGTAATGCGGTGAAATATGGCCTCGACCCAGAAAAATTATTAGTCATGGAAAATGCCCATATGACCGAAATAACCGAAACAATTTTAGAAGAGTCCGGCAGCAGCGCATTAGTTGTTGGCATGTGCAATATTCACGGCGGTGGCGAAGAAGTCGCTCGCTTCTTCCAGAACCGGGCAATCAAGGAGGAAGATCTATGATTGCATTAAACATTCTGGCCGTTGCCATTGGGGTCGGCTTATTTTTTACCTTATTACTCACTCAAACTTTAGGCCTTGCCGCTGGCGGTTTGGTTGTACCTGGGTATGTCGCACTGCAATTGACCGATCCTTTAAGCCTGGCCATTACGCTTATTGCCGCGCTTATCACTTATTTGATTGTCCGAATTATTGCCAGCTTTGCCATTATTTATGGCCGCCGCCAAACCATTATCATGATTCTTACCGGCTATTTGATTGCCGGGTTAATGGACTTATTTCTTGGTAACCTGGTTAACTGGGTCGATTTACAAATGATTGCCGGGGGAGATAACGCTCAGGCTCAAATCGCAACACTTGAGTCCAGCTTTATGATGTCCATTATGGAAAGCAGCATTATCGGCTACATTATTCCCGGACTTATCGCCATTTGGTTTGACCGACAGGGCGTACTTCAAACCCTGTGCGGGCTGGCAGTAACAGCTGTGCTGGTCAGGCTAGCACTGATTGTGATTATGCCGGAATCATTACAAATGTACGAAGCAAGCCAAGCATTTCAGATGCCCGGCTGGTAACAGGAGGACGAATCATGAGTAGTTTTACAAAGATTTATTGGCGTTCTTCGGGCGTACCAACCTGGGGATTAATTTTTCTTATCGTATTATCCGTTATTGTGATGGTGGCGGCGGAAAACGTGAAGCAGCGTGATCCTATTGTTGACGACAACTACGCTACTATGGTTAACGCATCGAAGATAATGCGTGAAGGCATGCAGGTACTGAAACCACTGCGCGCTCAATTAGCACCCATTAACCCTGAGTTTGATCCCCAACGCTCAGGATTCGTTGGTTTAGAAAATAGCATTGTAACGACCAACCATGGTGGCCGTGAATCGAAACAAACAACAGTGAACCCTAACTGGGCTGCCGTTGCAGTTAAATTAATGGCCGATGCCGGTGTGAAAGAAGGGGATTTAGTTGCAGTCACCGTATCGGGTTCCTTCCCCGCATTAAACCTCGCTGTTTATTCAGCCATTGAAGCTATCGGAGCCGAAGCGGTTATCATTGCATCCGCATCATCGTCGCAATGGGGTGCCAACGTTCCTAACTTCTTGTGGCTTGATATGGAGCGCGAGCTTAGAGAAGCCGGTGTGCTCTCTTTAAAGCCTGTTTATGCGTCTATCGGCGGTATTGAAGACCGTGGCATTGGGATACCTGAAGAGGGGATCCGTTCAATACGCAACAGTATTGAAAACGCAGATATTAACTTAATTGAGCCCGCGAACTACCAGGAAGCAGTTGCTGATCGTATTGCGATATTTCGAGAGTATTCAGCCGACCGCCAATACAAAGCGTTCGTCAACGTGGGGGGAGGAGCAACTATTGTCGGTCCTCCGGGTATCGATGACATGTTCAAGTCCGGCCTGCAAAAAGATGCGCCATCACGAGCTTTTGCAGTAGATACCGTAATGGGTTACTTCCTGCAGGAAGACATTCCCGGCATTCACTTCATTGGTATCAAAACCATGGCTGAACGACACGGCCTTCCGTTAATGCCACCTGAAGTTGTTCCGGTTGGTAATGGCGGAGTTTATTCAGCCACTATTTATAACCGTTGGTTAGCGTTAGGGTTAGGTGTTGGATTATTTGCCATGACCTGGCTTATTGTTCGCTCTGCTCGCATTACCAGCTTGTGGCGCAGAACTGGCGAAAGCGGTAAAAGCACAAAGCCGATGGTTTAATTCTGAAGCGGGAGCAAATTAACCTTTGCTCCCATTCTTTAAGTCATAGCAGTGACATATTGCTTGCCATGCTTCTTCCGCGCTATCCACAATCTGGAACAAGTCTAAGTCGTATTCTGCAATAGTGCCTTCTTCTACCAGCAAATCGAAATCGACTGCACGACGCCAAAATTCAGATCCCACCAAAACGATAGGTACAGGTTCTGATTTTTTAGTTTGTACCAAAGTTAAGGTTTCGAATAACTCGTCGAGCGTTCCGAAGCCACCAGGAAAAGCAACTAACGCACGAGCTCGTTGCAGAAAGTGCATTTTTCGAATGGCAAAATAGTGAAACTGGAAGCAGTATTCAGGCGTTATATATGGGTTTGGACGTTGCTCATGAGGCAGTACAATATTCAGACCAATACTTTCGCCTCCGGCCTCCATTGCCCCCCGGTTCGCAGCTTCCATGATGCCGGGGCCACCACCACTGACAATCATCAGGTTTTCTTCATCGTGCTTAAGGTTATGTTCAGTCGCAATACGTGAAAAGTCCATTGCCTGCTGATAGTAAACACTATTTTTTAATGCCCGCTGGGCGCGCTTTAAGTTACCTTTTAAGCTGTCATTATCTGGCTCTTCTGCTAACGCTTGCTCAGCCATACGGGCATCATGCTGCGCCTGCTCAGGCGATAAAAAACGGGCGCTGCCAAACACAACAATGGTTGCGTCTATCTGATGCTTTTCGAGCGTTAACTGAGGCTTTAAATACTCCAGTTGCAGGCGTACCGCGCGCAAGTCGTCCTGCAGTAAAAATTCATGATCGGCAAATGCCAGCTTATACGAGCCTTGCCCTTCTATTTTGGCAATAGATTCTTCAGACTGTTTCGCCGAAATTAGACGACGTCGATGCAACTCATTTTCTTTCATGGGAAGTCCGTATGCATGGGGTTAATGGTAACCAATAACGGCTAGTTTATCTTAAATACAGAGCAAAGCCTTTTTAATTAGTCTCTCTCCAATTGCATAGAGACCATACCATTATTCTCACCTACCTCCTGAAACCCCAGGTCTTTATAAAGTGACCGTGCCGGCGTATTTTCAGGGTATACATTCAATGTAATAAACCTGACTTGCTCCTGCGCCCAGGCATTTTCCATTAATGCTTTTACAAATAACCGACCCAGCCCTTTGCCTCTCACTTTCGGGTTAACAATAAGGCAGGCTATGTGAATACCGTTCTCGACTTTTTCATAAGCCTGAGCAAAACCAATCAGCTCTTCATTCTGATAAAACGCAAAAGTGCCGCGTTCATTGCCTTTAATTTGTTGCCAGATAGCGTCCGCAGGGCTGCCATACCGAACTTTATCGCCAAACCACAGCCGGAACTCTGCAGCATTCTCAGGCCAGGTCAACGCCACTTTTAATTCGTTTAATTCAGCTTTCTTTAACATCGCTCTTTGTTTTAACAATGGGTTTCCAACGTAAATTAGCACAGAAGAAAACCTAACGTCGCGTTAGTTCGTTAACTAAGGTAATGTGAGTCCTATAAAAAATAACCTCCTAAAAGATGCAACTAACGGCGCCATGCTAAGCAATACCAAACTGCACCAGAAACTTGCCTTGCCCTTAATTATTCTCTCTCAATTACTGGGCACGTCCTTGTGGTTCAGCATTAACGGTGTCTGGCTTCCCTTGTCGGCAGAACAGCAACTCACTGAGTCAGACTTAGGCGCTCTAACTCTGGCCGTGCAGCTGGGTTTTATTATCGGCACTCTGACACTGGCACTAACCGGGCTGGCAGATCGCTACCGGGCCAGCCAGATTTTCCTGTTCTCAAGCATGGTTGGTGCAGCTGTTAATGCACTGTTTATCCTTACCGTTGATATTGCCAGCATCGCCTGGTTGCTGCGCTTTTTAACCGGGCTTTGTTTAGCCGGAATTTACCCAATGGGAATGAAACTGGTGATATCCTGGGTGCCCCGCTATGCAGGCAGCGCACTTGCCTGGCTACTAGCCATGCTGACTCTGGGTACGGCTTTGCCGCACCTCATGCGCGGAATAACCCTGGATTTTTCCTGGCAGGTCCCGCTGCTGGTATCTTCGCTACTGGCATTGCTTGGCGGCCTCTTAGTAGGATGGCTTGGCAGTGGTCCTCATCTGCCGGCTACCGCGTCAGCTCATACGTTGCGCTCTGGCTTGCGCGCATTAACACGCCCTAAATTCAGAGCCGTTGCTGTCGGCTACTTCGGCCACTGCTGGGAGTTATACGCATTCTGGATGTTAACACCATTGCTGGTATTGCAGCCTCTAACCGCTCTTAACCTTCCTTTAAGCGCAGTACCCTGGCTGGCCTTTTTCATTATTGCTATTGGCAGCCTGGGCTGTATTGGCGGTGGCTTACTGACTAAACAGCTCCCGGGGCTAACCGTTGCCAGACTGGCATTATTCAGCTCCGGCAGTATTTGTTTGCTGTACCCTTTAATGACAGAACTTCCCGCCTGGATACTTTTCGCTTTATTGCTGTTTTGGGGTCTTACGGTTATTGCTGACTCTCCGCAATTTTCAGCGCTGGCCGCTCATTTTGCACCCAAAGAAAATGTTGGCTCTGCGCTGGCCATAATGAATGCCATCGGGTTTTCATTAACATTACCGGCCATATGGCTAACCAGTAATTTGTGGTCTATACATAACGAGTGGGTTACCTGGCTTTTGCTGCCCGGACCAATCATTGGTTTATGGGCAATGCGCAAGCTATCAGCATAGAGAAGGCATTATGGCCACTAAAATTAAAGACCAGCGTATTTATAAGTACGGCGTCATTGCTATCGTTTGTGTTGCTGCCGCTCTGGCACTTATTTTTGTTCTCGGACGCTTCAGTTAGAGTTAGTGCTCACTAACCTTCTACTCACCCTGAAGCGTGAGAACTAAGGTGCGTGCGCCGCCATGGTCCCGATGTTCGCAAACATAAATACCCTGCCAGGTTCCCATATTTAAACGGCCACTTGTCACAGGAACGGTCAGACTACTGCCAAGAATGCTCGATTTTAAATGTGCCGGCATATCATCAGGCCCCTCAAACGTATGACGATAATAGGGGGCATTTTCCGGTACCATCTCATTAAAATGGCTTTCAAAGTCCTGCCTAACCGTTGGGTCCGCGTTTTCATTAATGGTCAACGACGCAGAGGTGTGTCTAATAAACACATGCAATAAACCCACCTGAATCTGCCCAAGCTGCGATAAGGCCTGCTCAACCTCGCTGGTAATAAGGTGAAAACCTCGCGGCCGAGCCCGTAACTGAAGTTCCGTTTGTTTGATAAGCATTTGTAAACCTGTTTGCTGTACATGAAAGCTTGCCATATGCTTAGAGCATATCGAAAACAACGACATAACTTAAAGGAATGATACTAATGCGATACTTACTGATCGTTTTTACACTTTTATTCAGCATAACAAGTTTAGCTCAAGAAAGTGTCGAAGAAGCCACCACAAAAGCCGTAAAAGCATTTTTGTATGGCGCCAGCATTAATTCACCAAAAGCTCATGACCGGTTCTGGGCAGAAGAACTCACTTATACCAGCTCCAGCGGTAACCGCTTTGGTAAAGAACACCTTATGTCCGGCATGAAAGACGCCAAAGCTAAAGACCCTGAAGAAGTAAAAGTTTGGTACGGGGCCGAAGACATCGAAGTAAAACAGTTTGGCGATACCGTGGTATTTAATTTCACGCTAACCGCCGAAGAAGAAGGAAAAGTAACAAAATACTATTACAATACCGGCGTTTTAATTGAGCGTGACGGTAGCTGGAAAGCCGTCAACTGGAACGCAACTGAAGTTCCTGAATAAAAGTAAACAGCCACCGGAGGTAAAGAATGGCACGAGCACACGCATTACATATTTTGGTCGAAACCAAAGACGAAGCCGAAAAACTAAAAGAGCAACTTGCGCAGGGCGCTAAGTTTGCAGAGTTAGCACGTAAACACTCACTTTGCCCCTCCGGCAAAAAAGGCGGCGATTTAGGCGAGTTTAATCGCGGCCAAATGGTTTCTGCTTTTGACAAAGTCGTGTTCGGCAAGCCCACTCTTGAAGTGCACGGGCCGGTAAAAACTCAGTTCGGCTGGCACTTAATTAAGACATTGTCCCGCAGCTAACAAACCGTTTTTATTCTTGCTCCTCAACCGGGTCGGCGTCCTTTTTACCAGGCTCTACATAAATAGCGATGCCTTCTCCTGTTTTATCGGTCAGTCCAAACGCTTTGCCCACACTGACACCAAACCCAACGTTCCCTGAGTAGCCTCCGGCACCGGTGCCCACATAAACGGAGTTACCTTCTTTATCACCCGTTTTTTCAAGTAAAACCCCATTTGCGCCTACCTTCGCCGCCTCTTTTTTCAAGCGTTGCAGAACCGCCTCTACTTTAGCTTGTTCACCAAAACTCCAGGACGAGTCGCTGGTCGCTTCTATCAACGCAATTTCTTCGTAGCTCTCTGGCTTTTCTAAGTACACCTTCACCTGCTCAACCGGAATTTCAGGGCGAGCTTCGCCAATAAGTACTGAGGAAGAAGGTGATGCACAGCCTGCCAATAACAACATGCCGCTTAGAGCCAGCCCAGAATAAAATGTATATTGCATAACGCTACTCTCAGTTTTAATCGCTTACTTAATGAATAGCACAGAAGTGGTGATTTCACTCAACTCTTTCAATATCTTTAAGGAACCGTAAAATAGAAGAGACTAAGCATACCAACTGAACGGAGCTCTTTTTGCCTGATATTGACCTAATTAGCCGTCATTTTTTAGCACTGTACTTTCTCTTTATTGCGGTTCATTACGCAAGCACCGCCATTGGGCTTTCAAAGCGCACCGCACAAAGTCACATTCAGTATGGGGAAAAAGGCAGTGCTACCTGGTGGATAAGGCAGGTCTTTAACCTTTTTCGTGGAGCCATTTTAGTTGTTTGTATTGCCCGCGTTTTCTTCCCTATAGATCCCTGGTTGGGCATTTTCGCCTCACTTTATAGCCCCTGGGTTCTTTCCATTGGCATGGTCACTATGCTGGTATCTCTGGGGCTCGTGAGCTACAACCATGCTTACATGAGACAAGACTGGCGCTCAGGGATAGACTCCGATAGAAACCGGGCCTTGCTGACAAAAGGGCCTTTTTCACGCTCCCGGAACCCTATGTTTTTAGCCATTATGTTGGGACAAATTGGGTTATTTTTGACGCTGCCCAGCCTGTTTACACTCATCTGTCTGGCAATGGGCGTCGCAATGATACGCCTGCAAGCGGTAAAAGAAGAACAAGCACTGAGTGAACTCTACGGTGAGGAATACCGGCAATACAAGAACCAGGTGCCGCGCTGGTTTTAAGTTCGTTAAGTTGTGCTGTGGGCTGAAGTTAAGGCAATATCATCGTAGCTGGCAACCACTGTATTCCTCCCGTCTGCTTTTGCCTTGTAAAGGTTTTTATCAGCAGTTTGCAGAAGAGTTTCAACAGTATCCTTTTTATCGCGGCCCGAAGCTGTTGCAATGCCAATACTGACGGTCGCATTAATGTCATCCAATAGCGGCTGCTTATTGAGTCTTTCTACAATCCGGTTCGCAATATTTGCTGCCTTACCGCCATCAGTATCAGGACAAATAATCAAGAACTCTTCACCACCCCAGCGACCGACTAAATCACCCTCCCGGGTTGTCTCTTTCATTACACTGCCAATCGCCACCAATACTTTATCACCCGCAATGTGGCCATATTCATCATTAATGCGTTTGAAATGATCGACATCCAGCAACAATATCGATGTAGGTTTTAAGTCTCGCTTAGAGGAGGCCAATAAGCTCTTGAAGCTATTATCTATGTGCAGGCGGTTAAAAATGCCCGTTAAAGGATCTGTTGTTGAGGTCTTTTGCAGTTGCTCATAAGCCTCACGCCGTGAGCGTTCATAATAACGAAACAGAAAAACCTGTGCGGTTGCAACTTCCACAAAATTAAAAAGAGCACCTAAACTTAAATTTCCCGGAACACCAAGACCCAACAGTTTATACAAAAACCAGCCGCAATAAGCGAATACCAGTCCCGTCACCCATGTACCGGCGGTTGGCCCCAATAAGAAAAAGGCAAGCGGCGGTAAAATCGTAACCCACAGCAACGAATAATTTCGTCCTTCAGCCAAATGAATAAAAGCTAACAGGACGAAAATCAAGGTTAGAGTCACTATCCACCCAGCCACTTTGAAATTACCACCACGGCTAACGTAAAAGTAGATAGCAGCGGCTAAAACAAAGCCGGAAAAGTCGTATATGGCAATATCAGCAGCATCAAAAAGCGTAATATTCAGCAAGCCAATTAAGCCGAAGTAAATCAGCATAATCAGCAAAACACTATAGATCAGTGACACCTGATGATACCTGGGATCATCAGTGCCAATGGTCGGATGGTATTTACGCCAATATTTCATAAGTCGCTTTTGTTGCTTTTTTCTTATGCTAGCGCGGTTTCACAGTGATTGGAACTTATGTCACTGGTTACTTATCTGGCAGCTTCCATTAAGATGGCTATAATTCCAGAAAAACCGGGCAAACTCATGAACAAAACTGCATTTGCAGCACTCGCCGAGTATATGGATCTTCTGCTCGATGCTATATGCGTCGTTGACCAGCAGCACCGGTTTAGTTATTTAAGCCCTGGCACTCAGCGCGTATTTGGTTATACACCCGACGAAATGATGAATCGCTCAATGTTCGACTTCATTCACCCTGACGACCACCAGGCAACCATGGCTATAGCACAGAAAATAAACTCAGGTGACCAAGTGGTTCACTTCGAGAACCGTTATATACGTAAAGACGGATCTGTTGCACACATACTTTGGTCAGCTCGCTGGTCAGAGCGCGATCAAAGGCGAGTTGGCGTTGCCCGCGATATCTCTGAACAAAAGCGCCTGGAGCGCGACCGCGAAAGATTGATTGCTCGCCTGGAGCACATGGCACTGACTGATCCCTTAACTCAATTACCTAATCGCGCTTTGTTCTACGACAGAGTCAGTACAGCCCAAAAGCGTGCCACTCGAGACGGTACAGGTTTAGGTCTTCTGTATCTGGATCTCGATAAGTTCAAGTTCATTAATGATGAGTACGGCCACGCCACAGGCGATCAACTGTTAAAAGAAGTTGCCCAACGCATGGCTTCGGCAGTCCGCGCAACCGACACTGTTGCTCGACTGGGTGGCGATGAATTCGTGGTGCTTATTGATGCCGTTCCCTCAACAGACGAAGGTATAACGACGGTACGTGCTGTGGCAGAAAAAATCCGGCTAGCAATGCAAGCACCGTTGCGACTGCCCCATGGTGAAGAGGTCGTTACCTGCAGTATGGGTATGGCCTTGTGGCCACAGCACGGTGACACCGCAGACACCCTGGTAAGTCAGGCTGACGAGGCTATGTACCGAGCTAAAAGGAGTGGTGGTAATCAATTAAGTGAGTAGTTGATATAAAAACGCACCACCTTGGTAAGGGTGGTGCGCTGAATAAGACACGGCTATTGCCGTTTTAAAGTCTAGTTCTAAGAGCTTTTCGTTTCACTAATGTAGTCGTTAACAAATTGCTCCAGAATGTTCAGCGGTACTGGACCACTGCCAAGCACAACGTCATGGAACTCACGAATATCAAATTTATCGCCAAGCTCTGACTTAGCTTTTTCACGTAATTCCAGTATCTTGTTCATGCCAATTTTATAGGCAGTTGCCTGGCTTGGCATGACAATGTGACGTTCCACCATTTTCACGGCGTCTGACTTTGCGTTCGGTGTATTGGTTACGTAGAAATCAATACCTTCTTCACGCGTCCATTTCTTGTCATGAATACCGGTATCAACAACTAAACGAACCGCACGCCATAGCTCCATCGCTAAGCGGCCAAAGTCGGAGTATGGGTCTTTGTACAAACCAATTTCTTTCGGCAGCTTCTCGGTGTACAGTCCCCAGCCTTCGCTGTAAGCCGTGTAACGGCCAAAACGACGGAACTTAGGAATACCTTCCAGCTCTTGCTGAATTGCAATTTGCATATGGTGACCCGGAATACCTTCATGGTAAGCCAGCGCTTCCATCTGATAAGTCGGCATAGCCGCCATGTCATAAAGGTTCGCGTAGTAAGTACCAGGGCGAGTACCATCCATTGATGGCTGCTGGTAGAAGGCCTTACCCGCTGACTTCTCACGGAAAGGTTCTACCGCTTTGACAATCAAATCAGCTTTAGGCTTTTTGATAAACAGCTCATCCAAACGCCCACGCATGTTATCGATGTAAGCCGTTGCTTCATCTAAGTAACGCTTGCGACCTTCTTCGGTGTTCGGGTAAACAAACTCTTCGCTATTGCGCATATGGACAAAGAACTCTTGCAGCGTTCCTTCAAATCCCACTTCTTCCATAATGCCGCGCATTTCTTCATGAATACGCTCCATTTCACTTAAACCAATTTCATGAATTTCTTCTGCGGTTAAGTCAGTCGTGGTGGTGCGCTTTAACGCATTATTGTAAAACGCTTCACCGTCCGGGAATTTCCAGGCACCGTCTTTGGTCGTAGCTTGCTCGGCAATACCTTCCACCGCGGTAATCAAACCTTCATAGGCAGGCTTAACCGATTCCAGCATGGCTTTTTCTGCAGACGCTAACAGCTCTTCACGCTGGCTCTCTTCAAGCTCAAGCTTCTCAACTTTACTTGTGAAGTCTTTCCACAAAGCACTAGGCTCACCGTCATCAAACGGCGCACCGGTAATAATGTTTTTGCTGTCGCTAATTACGTAGGGGTAAACAAATTTCGGTGCGATAATGCCTTTTTCAGCCCGCAGTTCCAGGTTCTCTGCCAACTGGTCAAACAGCCCCGGCAAGCCATTTAAACGAGCAATGTAATCTTGTGCATCGTCCAATTCGCTAATACCGTGTTGGTTAATCAACAACGAAGCAACACTGGAGTGCATGCCAAACATCTGATTAACCGGATAGTTGTGATGACGCCATTTGTAATCAGCAATCTCGTTTTCCAGCTTCTGCTTCATCAGCATCCAGCTTATTTTAGTCTGCTCATTCAGCTTTGACTCATCAATCGCCTTCACTTGCTCTAAATGCTCTTTCTGTAACGCCAGCTCTTCCTCTGCTGCCGCCTCAGAAATATCGTCCCATTTGTCCTGGTCTTCTTTAATGCCTAAGTACGACTGATACATTGGGCTGCGCATGACATTTTCCATAAAAATGTCTTCAAACAGCTTATTGGCTTTTTCAGATTCAGTCTGTTCAGCATTCTGAGTAGTGTTTTCAGACGTTGCGCTTTGAGACTGAGCATTTGCCGTCGTCGCTTCTTCTTTGGAAGCGTCTGAACAAGCGGTCGTCATTAGCACCAGCGAGACAGCCAGCGCAATTTTCTTATATTCAAACATTATGTTCTCTCCTGTTGTTTCATCAACTTGATAGCGTGTACAGCACGGGATGTCAATGAAGAGACGACGGCAGGGGTAATAGCTACGCCCAAACGTCTATGCCGACAACCCAGTGAAAATGTCCGTAATAACTCGAGCAATGTTGCGAGATAACTTATTCTGCAGGAAAGTAATAAACGCGACGAATGAGGCTATTATTAAACTCGTAAATCGCCAGGCTTTTCTGCGACCTCAGCTCTCCGTTCTGCCGCCAGCTTGCTTCTTCCACTGTACTGACACGGTTTCCTGATACAGTTAGGTCGGTTACTTCACTTTGACACGACGCGCAAGATTTAAAGTATCCGTCCATCGCTTCAATGAGCTCAGTCTTCCCGCTGGTTTCAACCGCTATTCTGTCACCATTAACCGACAGCCATTGAATATCATCGGTCACGTATTGTGACATTAGCTCCGCATTGTGCGCATTAAACGCGGCCACGAATGCCTTAACTTGTTCAGAACGCTCGGAAGCCGCCAGCCCGGGAGCCGATGAGACAAAGCAAAAGAGCATGAAACAGGAAGCTAAATGGCGCATGGTCAATCCTTATTCAGTTACTGCAGTGTGTGTTCCCTGCACGCTTCAATTTGTGCAGCCGGCAAGGGCTCACCTATTACAGGTTCAAGTGCGAACTGCACCTTTGGAATCAAAGCCTGAAACTCGGTAAGTAATACATCCTTGCTTACGCTCTCGTTAAACACAAGCGTCACCTTCAAACTTTGCGGAAAGCGCTGATAATCCACTTCATGCGCGAGCCAAATAAAGCCTTCATGTTCAAACTTCGCCACTTCGCACAACTGAGTCAGCTCGCGGATTATCTCCCGTTCCAGCTTTTTGTCCGTTTTTCGCATACAAACACCTTTAATAGCTTTCTAGCCATAGGATAACCTAATAACAGCAATGTTGCCCTGCCTGGCGTTTGACCCGCCTATTTAGCTAGCTATACTCATTTTATCAGTCGTCGTAAGGGGCATTGGTATTTGTTAAACCCTGATAACTGGACGTTATTTCAAGGACTGGCGGTATTTGGGGTTTGCGCTCTGATTATAGCTATTGCCGGAACCCGCATTACACGTATTGTCGATCAGCTTGCCGATCGCACTGGTATCGGTGAAGCCGCAGCAGGCGCGGTGTTACTGGGCGGTACAACATCAATTGGCGGCTCCGTGTTGTCTGTTACCGCGGCATGGAACGGTAATGCAGAACTGGCAATGAGTAATGCCCTGGGCGGCATTGCGGTACAAACCTTTTTCCTGGCGGTGGCCGATATGGTCTACCGACGCGCTAACCTTGAGCATGCAGCAGCATCGGTTCCGAACATGATGCAAAACGCACTGCTTATTGTTCTGCTTTCGCTTATTCTCATGACTCCGCTTTTGCCTAATGTCACGCTCTGGGGGTTACACCCTGTCACGCCCATACTGTTTCTTGTTTATATCTACGGTATTCACCTGGTTCACCGGGCGCACAATGCGCCCATGTGGGCTCCGACAAAAACTCGTGAAACGCGTGAAGATAAGCCGGATGACATAAAGCTTATGCCTTCAATGGTAAGGCTTACGAGCGAATTTCTTGTACTGTTTGTCGTGCTCGGTTTTGCCGGTTACATGCTGGAGCCTTCAGCAACTGTCATTGCCGCAGAGACCGAACTGACCCAAACCATAGTAGGCGTTATGCTAACCGCAATTAGCACATCAATTCCCGAACTGGTCACTTCCGTCGCAGCCGTTCGCCGTGGCGCATTAACCCTGGCCGTAGGCGGTATTATCGGTGGTAATGCCTTTGATACCTTATTTACCGCCGCATCGGATATTGCCTACCGCGACGGATCGATTTATCACACCATGACCGAGGGTACCTTGTTCTGGGTGTGCCTGACGCTGTTAATGTCAGCCATTCTTATCATGGGCCTCATTCGGCGTGAACGCGAGGGTCCCGGCCGTATTGGTTTGGAAAGCGTACTTATTACCGTGCTTTACCTTGGTGGGGTGTGGTTGTTGATAAGCTAGATAAAGCTTTGTTGTACTGCACTACTTGCTAATAGTGACTCGTTATTCTCTATTTTTAGAACGTGAGCCGAATAAGCAGGTTATTTGGTTCACAGAATGAGCCAAATAAAAAGAGACTATAGTTACTCTAGGTTTTGGAACTGCTTGTTGATAACTTTTAAATTACACTATTAATCAGATATTTATAAATTCTATATCATGCTTATTGAATATGACTCACCAACACACTCACCAGGCGTTCGATCTTATTCAGTATACTTTCACATCATACCCCAAAGCTCGCAACGCTTTGCTCGTTCTTCCATTTCGAGGAGGGTGTAAACTAGGTCGAGCCCAGCCTGCTATTTCCGCCAACTGATTTATGCCGAAATGAGGTATCTTATAAGCCTTATCAGTCGCTGCCATATATAATCTATGCGGTAACTTCTCTGCGGCCCCAGAGTCTAAGACGAAATGTAAAAGATCCTTGATGCTCTGCCCTTTCATATTACGTTTTGCCCAAATCGACGTTGCAAAAGCCTCTACTCGATCCACATTGTTACTATCATCCAGTCCATCAGGGTATAAGACTTCAAGGCTTAACCTACGCACGTGATCGGCAGTCGAATGATTGGCTCTACAAATCTCAACAAATTCGTCAAAGTTAAGTTCTTGAATTTTTCCGATAGCCAGAAGCTCATTTATAATTGGCGCTCGCTCGTGGCAATTGTAATCTTCATCGGACGGCGGACGTGCTAATTGCTCCCACCATGAAAGAGCCCTCTCTACTGCTTCTGCAGGGTTTTTGCTGTTCTTACAATAAAATTCCTCATATGGATAACTGTTACCCTCCTTTACCTTATTGTAGTAAAACGCATGAAGAAATTGATCTGCTTGCCAAGAGGCGGGAACAGCATTGTTGAGCCATGAAGGTTTGTAGTTTGGTGCCAAGTCGGCCAACTTTCTAAGGTAAAACAGTCCCTGTTGCCATTCCCTGACGAACCTTTCTGCTTTGTTTTTTTTCGAGCTTTTATCCGTATTGATAAAGTCTGTACCACCCCAAACCTCAACGGAGCGTCGACGCTTTGACTGCTTCTCGACAGATTCTAAGTCTTTTTTTCTCAGCTCTAGAATTGCCTCTTGTTCATCTATTATCTCACGCGTCAGAGGTATTACGACATCAAGCTCGGCTAAATCATCAAAGAATGATTCTATTTCTATTAAACTGCCATCAGACTCTAGCTCGTCCTCGGAGATAAAAACACCAAACTCAATGTTATTCCACCATGCTCTACCGGTTAGATTTGCGGAGCCAATATACACTCCATAATTACGCCACCAAATGACTTTAGCATGAAGCATATCAGGAATAAGCGAGCAAAAAATGTTGTTTCCTACATTGCGTAGCAATAATTTAAGAAGTGAAGGAGCAACCGGAACGGAGTGATCATATCTCATCCATATATCTAGTCTTCGTTTGTTTTGGAGGCAGTTTTTGATCAAAGTTTCCGAATCATCACCATAAGCTATTGCTGCCTTTACCCAATCAATTTCAACATTACTTTTCGGAAGGACATTTACTAGGTAATTCTTATTCAGTCCGTTTGCAAAAAAATCCATTCGGGAGTCCTGTGACTATTCTTAAATTGACAAAAACCACTCGTTTCTCAATGTAACTTTTTCAACCATCTCAGTAACGACTCCCAACTCAAGTTCCTTGAGCTTATCAGCGAGCTGGTCACCGTCAATTAGATCAATAGGTGGCACACCGTCACGGTTAGCCTCTTCAATAGCACTTTTTGTGAACGAACCCGTTGTTATAAAGAGCCCTCTATCTGACCGACCCACGGTGGCACCGCGAAAGTCTCGAATTTCTGCAGCCCCGACTGAGCCACGATACTTTTTACACTGGAAAGCAATATGGAAACTCATCAAACCGTTAATCCGCGCAATTCCTCGGCCATCAATGCCGCCATCACCAGTTCTCCCCGTCACCTCAACGTGGATAAAGCCAGACTCTCTAAGTATACGTTGCGTTAACCGCTCAAACGCGTCTGGAGTCATTTCATCTATCAATATTCGGTGTAATTGCTCTCTCCATAGCATCGCTTCATCAGGAACATCGCCATTATTTTCGTCCAAATCGAGAGCACCGTTAGGCGGGGTGATATCTCTTTTCGCATAGCCATCAAGTTGTCGAACATAGCGAACGACTTCTGCTGAATCAACTTGAGGTTGTTCGCGAGCCTTTTCTGTTAAAGCCCATACACCGCGTTTAGAATTCTCAAGAAAACCAGCTTTCTTTAAGTATGTTCTGGCCCAAGCCAAACGATATGCTATTTTTGGCTGGCTGGATTTCTCAGGATTTTGTAGTACCGATGTAAGTTCTTCCGAGTAACCTTCTAACTCGATTACTTCCTCATACATCTCGTCTACTGAACCCGACCCACCGAGTCGAATAAGAGCCGTCAACAAGGGGGTCATCAACTTGTCAAAAGTTGGCATTGTCATTGATTAAGTTCCTTTTCTTTTCTAACCAGCTCGATTGCCTTATTTAATAATTCTTCAGTTGGTAAATCTTTAGGGTGTTTGCCCTCGAGGGTTACTGACGCATTATATGCAACGGCATCAATAGCAGCCGCTAATAGCTTCACACTTAATTCCTTATCTTCATCGCCTAACTCGTCTATTTGCCGCTTAAAGCTTTCATAACTCTTCGCTAAAGCTTCTTTGTGAGCATACTCTTGCTGAAGTCTTTGTGCTTCGTTGCGGCGCCTCTGCGCAAATACTGCTAACCATACTACCGGTAAGATGAGTGGAAGTTTGAGTGCTAAACTGCTCATGACACCTTTAAATTCTGACAAGTCGACAAATTGAAAGCCGCCGGTAGTCAACAACACTTCAACGTCAATTGCTGTAGCGGCAGCAATCAGAAATAGGAATGCGATTGCAATGTAAAACGTTACAGCACTCCGTTTAATTGGCGTATCAAAGGAGATTTTAAGGTCGTGATACGCACCTGCCAGACCAGCGCTAGTTGCTCGGGGAAGTAGTCCATTGATTTTCTTTATCAGAGTTTTATATTGGTCCTCGTGTTCGACTTTGAAATCTTCTAAATCCTTTCGGCGAGTTTCCAGCTCTTTTGCCAAACCACCAACGACCTTGCCGTCATCAGTTCTTTCACCAAAGACCTTAGTATGGAAGCTTTCCAACTCCTCAAGCTCCCCCTTGGCATCTGACAGCAGTTCGGTGATTTCTTCGTGTGCCTCTAGAATGCTATTCCTCGTTGCTAAAATATTTGATTTTATTGAGCTTTCTCCATCAAGTAATTGCTGAGAGAAAACTTCAATTTGATTTTTACGCCCATCAATTTTTTCTAGAAGAGCTTCAATCTTACTCTTTATTCCAGGCTCATCTTCACTACCGTTGATAGCCAAATTTGCTCGTTTCGCTTCACTTAAAATCGACTTGATGTTTGAAGCATGCGAATTCGCCTCACTACTCAATTCTGAAATATCATTTTTCGCTGCCTCTACAGTAGTTTTAAGCCCACCAATGCTTCCCGATATGGCCGACCGATAACTCTCAAATGCTTTTCTAGCTGATTGTGCTGCGTGCTCGTCGCTCACATGAAAAGGGCGCACGTAGGTCAAAAGTGCGTCACTACTCGCATTAGCTTGCTTTAAGTACTGAATATTGGATGAGGATTTAAACTGCGTTAATTGATTAAAACACTCAGTAGCTTTGGCATTGAAGTTATTCCAATTGCTGGATGGCACAAGCTCAGGATCAATTCCGTTAAGCAATTCGAAGAGGTAAGTAAGTACTTTTCTCAATCTCGCTAGTTCATCTACTAAAGCTGTATCGCTATCTTCTATTTCAATATTATCGGCAAGATCTAAACACTTTCTAAAAGGTGTCCAAAACGCGTGATTTTTAAATTCGTCATACCATCGACTCATAATTTATCCTTTAAAATGGCCATCATCGAGAACAGCATCCCGCCACAAAAATTATTTACTCCGCTTATACCAAGCTCTTTATTTTATAAGCCCTTTGCCAATAATTAACAAACTGGTATCTTAATTGCTAGATTTGTTTCATCAGAACAATCAGGAATGGACGAAAAGGAATTGAGATGAGTGAGTTGTGCCAAAATGAGTCAGCTAATTTCGCTTTTTTAGCGGAGCACGATGCGTTATTTGTCGAGCTGGCGTCAGCTGCAGAACGCGCGTTTGCGAGCGACCCTAATACAACTCTTATCAAACTGCGGCAATTGGGCGAAGCCCTCGCACAACATATCGCAGCTCTCTCAGGTATCGAGTTTAATGAACAAACGAGCCAAGCCGATTTGCTTTATCGTCTGAATCGCGAGATAAGCCTAGAATCCATTGTTCGGGAGTTATTTCACACGCTTCGAATTGAAGGTAACAAGGCAACCCATCAGTTTCGCACCCAGCATAAGGAAGCCTTAAATGGGCTCAAAGTTGCACGTTCGTTAGCAGTCTGGTTTCACCGCTCATTTGGCAAGTCAGGAACTAAATTCAACCCTGGCCCTTTTATATCGCCGTCTGATCCAAGCTCAAACCTTCGTCACCTGCAAGCTGAAATCGACAAACTAAAAACTGATTTACAGCAAGCCAATATGGAGTTGGACAACAGTCAGCAACTTCAGGACTTATTAACGAAAGAGAAAGATGAGTATGAGGCTTTGGCTCATGAAATGGATCAAGAGTCGCGTTCCAAAACTGCCGAAGCACTAGCTCATGAGCAAGCGCTCAATCGTCAACGCGAAGCGTACGAAAGTAAACTCCAATCATTACAACGTCAAATTGCGCAGCAAGACGAGTCGGCCAAAAGTAAAAAGCGTTCTGCTGTTACTCAAAGAACCAAAATTGCAAGCCAACACATTGTTCTGAACGAAGAACTTACTCGGATTCTGATTGACCAACAGCTTACAGAAGCCGGTTGGGAAGCTGATAGCCACGACATCACCTACAAGAGCGGTGCGCGTCCAGAGAAAGGAAAGAATAAGGCAATTGCTGAATGGCCAACCAAACATGAAAGCAAAGGCGGCCGAGCCGATTATGTTTTGTTTGCTGGTCTCACCCCTATCGCTGTCGTTGAAGCCAAGAAAGAAAATGAGAACGTCGCTGGAAAAATCAAACAAGCAGAGCGTTACAGTTTTGGACTTCAAATTGACGCACCAATGCAACCGGCATGGGAACTCGAGGGGCGTGATAAACCTTGGTCGGACGGAGATACTCGCTTCTACCAAGTACCTTTTGTGTATTCATGTAATGGGCGACCTTACGTGCCACAACTAGCAGAACATTCAGGAACTTGGTTTCGAGACGTTCGAAGACCATCAAATACAAAGCGCGCACTTCAAGCATTCCACTCGCCGGGAGGATTGTTAGACAGGTTGTCTCGCGACAAAGAGGAAGCAGAACAAAAATTGAAGCGCGAACCTTTTGGCTACCTAGATCTTCGAAGTTACCATCAAAAGGCTATTACAGCAGTTGAAAGTGCACTTTCAGAGAAAGCACGGCATGCACTACTAGCAATGGCGACAGGCACTGGTAAAACACGCACAGCGATTGGGTTAATGTATCGCTTCCTGAAAACTGAACGATTCAAAAGAATACTATTTTTGGTAGACCGAAGATCGCTTGGTGATCAAACAATCGATGCATTCAACGACGTGCCATTGGAGGGCAATTTAACACTATCCCAAATATACAATGTATCTGAATTAGGCGACTTAGCGCCCGAGGTCGAAACACGGATCCAGGTAGCTACTGTTCAGACGATGGTTTACCGTGTTTTTAAAGACGACAACCCACCCAAAATAGATCAGTTTGACTGTATTATAGTCGATGAGGCACACCGCGGGTATACACTCGACCAGCAAATGACAGAGGGGGAACTCGCAACACGTGACGTAGGCCAGTATGTTTCTAGCTACCGGCGAGTGCTGGACTATTTTGATGCTGTAAAAGTAGGCTTAACCGCAACTCCAGCAAAGCATACCAGCGATATTTTCGGCAAGCCTGTTTACATCTATTCATACCGAGAAGCGGTCGCCGATGACTGGCTTATCGATCACGAGCCTCCTATTCGCTACGAAACTCTTCTTACCCAAAACGGCATTAACTTCTCAAAAGGAGAACAAGTTAGTGCTATCAATATAAAAACTGGTGAAGTCGAATCGGCGGAACTAGAAGACGAGCTCAATTTTGAAGTTGATACATTTAACCGACGCGTAATAAACGAAAACTTCAATCGCGTAATATGCGAGCAACTCGTGCAAGAGCTAGACCCATTTGGCGATGAAAAAACCATGATCTTCTGCGCTACCGACTTGCATGCTGACATGGTAAAGCGCTTACTAGATGATGCATTTAAAGAGCTATATAACGGTGACTATAATCAGGCCGCCGTTGCCAAGATTACGGGAAAAAGTGACAAAGTTGACCAACTTATTAGTCAGTACAAAAATGAACGCTACCCCAATATTGCCATTACGGTTGACCTGTTGACGACAGGCATCAACGTCCCCAAAATTTGTAACTTAGTGTTCATGCGACGGGTTAAATCGCGCATTCTATACGAGCAAATGATTGGTCGAGCAACGCGTCGCTGTGATGAGATCGGTAAAACCGTATTTCGCATCTATGACCCAGTTGATATTTATGCAGCCTTGAATGATGTGAACACCATGAAGCCACTGGTACGCGACCCAAACATCACCATTGAGCAGCTGGTGGATGAGCTGACTGATGACGAAACCCTGGAGCGAGCACTCAATGCTCCTGGCGAGCAATCTGATGAAACGCATGCGGACGTTATTCTCAGTCAGCTAAGTCAAAAGGTAATGCGTGTTTTGCGTAAGGCGGAAAAGCGCTCCGAATCCAAACCGGCATTAAAGGAAAAGCTTGGAGAGTTAAACGACCTATGGGGCGTTGAGCCGAAGTCATTACACACTCATTTACGCCAATTAGGCCCTAAGCAAGCTTCTGAATTTATTAAGAAGCACAGCGGGCTTATCAACCAGCTTGCTGAAGTAAATGAATTATTGGGCAGTGAGCGCCAACCTATCATTTCCGAGCATGAGGATGAGCTGCGTGAGCGAGAGCAAACGTATGGGCCTCATAGACGTCCGGAAGATTACTTGGATAGTTTTAACCAATTCATTAAAGATCAACTGAATAAGAACGCCGCGTTATCAGTCGTTGTTAATAAGCCGAGAGACTTAACGCGCGAACAGCTTAAAGAAATCAAGTTATTGCTGGATAGTGCTGGTTACAGTGAAGCCAAACTCCAAACGGCTGTGCGCAATCAAACCAACCAAGACATTGCGGCCAGTATTGTCGGTCATATTCGACGGGCAGCCATTGGTGAACCACTCATTCCATTTGAGCAGCGTGTGGCACAGGCCATGCAACGTATTTACCAAAGCCATCAGTGGACGCCAGCTCAACGAAAATGGCTAGAACGTTTAGGCAAGCAATTGGTTCACGAAGTCATCATTGATAAAGCATTCGTGAATGACCGGTTCGCTGACAATGGCGGAGCAAAGCGTCTGGATAAAATACTTGGTAACCAATTAGACACCGTGCTGGATGAACTTAGCGAAGCCATCTGGCCGCCGAAATCGGCCTAAAATATGTATAATACTGCGATCGGATTTAATACCTTACAGGGACAACAATGACAAACAACGATATCGTTCAAAAGCTATGGAATTTATGTGATGTACTGCGTGACGACGGTATCAACTATTCTGATTACGTGACAGAGCTAGTACTTTTACTGTTCATTAAAATGGTGCATGAGAATACCGAAGCAGGTGTATTGAAACGCCATCCTCTGCCAGAGGGTTGCCGATGGACTGACTTAAATAGTAAGTCAGGAATTAATTTGCTGAACGATTACAAAGCCATTTTGCTGGCGTTATCGACGGGCAAACGTATGGAGGCGGATCCGGAAAGTCCTGGTCAGACTAAAGAAGTCGTTGTTCATGAAGATCCCCTTATAAGTGCTATTTACTCCGATGCACAAACTCGTCTACGTGAGCCCCGCCATTTAGAGCAAATGATAAAAACGCTGGACCAAATTGATTGGTTTAGCGCACAAAAAGACGGCCTTGGCGACTTATATGAAGGCTTACTTGAGAAGAACGCCAGTGAAACTAAATCTGGCGCTGGTCAATATTTTACGCCTCGCGCCCTTATCAATAGTATGGTTCGATGTATCAAGCCACAGATTGGTGAAGTGATTCAAGATCCAGCAGCAGGCACGGCTGGATTTTTGGTCGCTGCTGATCAATACATGCGAGACCAAACAGATGATTATATGGATTTGCCTACCAAGCAGGCGGAGTTTCAAAAAAACAAAGCGTTTATTGGCGTTGAGTTAGTTCCAAATACTCGTCGCTTGGCACTTATGAATTGCCTGCTACATGGCATGGAAGGCGACGACGAGGGTGTAGTCCATTTGGGTAACGCTTTAGGCGATGCTGGTAAAGCCTTAAAACAAGCAGATATCATTTTGGCTAACCCCCCTTTCGGCACGAGCAAAGGCGGGGAAGCATCAAACACCCGTGACGACCTAACATATAAAACCAGCAACAAACAGCTTGCGTTTCTACAGCACATTTATCGTAACTTAAAACCAGGTGGTCGTGCTGCCGTAGTTTTACCTGATAACGTCTTATTCGAGGCAGGTGTCGGCACAGAAGTGCGGCGCGACTTAATGAATAAGTGTAACTTGCACACGATTTTGCGACTACCTACAGGCATTTTTTATGCTCAAGGCGTGAAAACTAACGTGCTTTTCTTCACTAAAGGTTCAGCAACAGACAAGTACCAAGAAGAAAATTGCACTGAAAACGTCTGGGTTTATGACCTTCGTACGAACATGCCTAGTTTTGGAAAACGTACCCCTTTTGGTAATTCTGACATAGGCTTTGCGCCAGAAGACTTCGGCATGGATCCCCACTTGGGTGCTTTTGAGAGAGTATTTGGTGTCCTCCCCGATGGCACCAGTGATCGTTCTGAGGGTGAGTACAGCTTCGGCGCCGAAGAAATCGCCGTGGATAAAGAGGCAGCAGCAGAGAATAAAAACGTTGATGACAAACTACTCCATTCTCGTTGGCGTTGCTTTAACCGCAACTGGATCTCTGAAACCAAAAGCGACTCATTAGATATTAGCTGGTTAAAGAATAAAGACAGCGTGGATACGGCGGATTTACCTGAGCCGAATATGTTGGTGAAAGAGGCGAAAATGGAATTGCAAGCAGCGCTGGATGAATTGGATAGTTTATCAGCAACGTTAGACGGACCTAATTAATGAGTGAGATTAACATACCTGAAGGATGGGCATCGGTAAAACTTGGTAGCATTGTAAGAGTATCAAGCGGAGTCGGCTTTCCGAAGAAATATCAAGGGAAACCCACGGGGATTTACCCTGTTTATAAAGTTGGTGATATATCTCAATCTATTGTAACCAATAATGGTGACCTTACTCACGCAAATCATCACGTAGATGTCGAACAAGCCAACGAATTAAAAGGTGAGGTTTTCTCTGAAGGCACTACTTTGTTCGCAAAAATTGGAGAGGCGGTTAAATTAAATCGAAGGGCGTTTGTCCTAAAGCCAGGCTTGGCTGATAACAACGTTATGGCTGTTTTGCCGCACAAAGAAGAGTTTAATCGGTTTATATACCACTTTATGCGAACTGTCGATTTAAGTGATATATCACGCTCGACTACTGTACCGTCTATACGTAAAGGTGATATTGAGGATCTGGCAATTAACCTCCCTCCAATCGCAGAACAAACGGTCATCTCCAAGAAACTTGATACCCTGTTGGCACAGGTCGAAACAACCAAAGCCCGTCTCGAACGCATCCCCGAAATCCTAAAAACCTTCCGTCAGTCAGTCCTCGCTGCGGCGGTGAGCGGCAAGTTAACGGAAGAATGGCGGTTGGTAAATGGGTTAGGTAAAAAACAATTTACTGAGGAAATTGAATTAACAGAGTTTAGAGGGCGAAAGCTTGCAACCCTGCCAGTGAGTTGGCAATGGCTTAGGTTTGATCAGGTAGCAGAAATTGCTTCAAACCTTGTTAGTCCCCTAGATAACCCCGACTCTATACATATTGCACCTAACCACATTGAATCTTGGACTGGTATTGTGTCTAATTTTCAAACTATTTCCGACGATGGTGTAACCAGTGCCAAGCACCGGTTTACCAAAGGGCAAATTATATATTCCAAGATACGACCATACCTTGCGAAAGTTGCAATTGCTGAGTTTGATGGCTTATGCAGTGCAGATATGTATCCAGTAAATAGCCAAGTTAACACAAAGTTCTTGTTTCGCTGGATGTTAACCTCAGAGTTTACAGACTGGGCTTCAAATGCAGAAAGTCGTTCTGTTTTACCTAAAATAAACCAGAAAGATTTGAATAAAATACCTGTACCAACGCCGCCAATTAAAGAACAAGCTGAAATAGTACAGCGTATTGAGGATCTGTTCACCTTCGCCGAGAGCATCGAGCAAAAAGCCAATGCTGCGTTAGACCGAGTGAATAACCTCACTCAAACTATTTTAGCCAAAGCTTTTCGTGGTGAACTCACCGCCGACTGGCGGGCCGCAAACCACGAATTAATCACTGGCGAAAATAGCGGCGAAGCCTTGCTGGAAAAGATCAAAGCCGAGCGTAAAGCTATAACACCTGAGAAGAAAGCAGCCTCAAGGAAAAAAGCCTAATGCGTTTACTGTCGCTGACTTTAAATGGCCAGTATAAAGGTTTGAAAGATCAAACCTTTAGTTTTGATGCCGCACAAGGCAATATTATTGCCTTTATTGGTCTTAATGGCTCGGGTAAATCTCAGCTATTAGAACTGATTGCGGAAAGCTTTGGTTATTTAGAGCGATTTTTTCGCAGTGATTTCAAGTGCCGTAATTGGTTCTCAAACTTGGCGATTGAGCTTCGCTACACGAACCAAGCTTACGAATCAGGAGAGCAGGCCAGTACCTATTCTGTTCACGTCGACCAAGCGGGTACTGTGGCACTCTATCGTGATGGCGTATTTATCAATATCGAAGCAAGTCAATACTCAGGCATTGAAGAAGAAATTCTTCCAAACCAGATCATTGGCTATTCTTCTGGCTTAAATGAAAATCTACAACGTGCCTTTATGAAAAACACCATTCAATATCTGGATGTAATGAATGTGAAGCGCCGATGGGAACAGCGCTTAGCGGTGATTAATGAGGCGAGAAATGAAAAAGATAAGCGCTTGACTGAAATGGATATTGAACTGCTTGAACGACAATTTAGAAACGCTTATCACTATTATCAAGCTCGCCACCCAGCCCTATTTCCAATTATACCTGAAGAGTCATCGCTGTCTGATAACACTAATATTGGCTTAAGACCAACAGCGCTGCCGCGGCTTAAGTATTTGGATCAGGATACAACAGCCCTCATGTTGGCCAGTATGGGAATGCTTTCGGATGCTGAACATCAGGCTATTTGGCAAGGAAAGCAGCGCTTTAATAAAATTCACTCAGTGATACTTCGTTATGATCTGCGTAAATTCGCACACGATGCTGGGGCCTTATTGGATATTGCCAAATTGATCAAATGCTTGAGTGATATACCCTCTTGTGACTTTCAGGCTCTACCGAGAGTACGCAAGACCTCAGAAGAATTTTTCAACCAATTTGAGTTAGACTATTTAGCGGGTGAAATTACGATAGACTTTAATAACGATCGTGTTAGAGAAGTTCTGGAGAGTAGCTTTTTTACACCACAAGTTTTGTTCGAGAAACTATTCCGCTTACAACTTCTGGCAGCCGATTTTTGGCAAGGAGAGACCAAACAACAACTTCGACAAGACAACTTCGAACGTTCAGTAAAGAGGCCACAGAAATGGAAATCTCCCATCACCGTTTGGTCTTTAAAGTTAACAGATGGTCATCAACCTATTGAATTTGATGATTTATCTGATGGTGAAGCTCAGCTCATTCAAATTTTATCCATGGCTTCAATCTACAAAGACAGCAGAACGTTGTTTTTACTAGATGAGCCAGAAACTCATCTAAATCCATCTTGGCGCACTGGCTTTCATTCGCTCGTTCAAAGCGTGATTGGCGAAGGAAATGAGAGGACTCAGCTATTTGTCTCTACTCACTCTCCCTTTATGATTTCATCATTAAAGCGAAATAATGTTTACCAGTTCCGGCGACCTGAAAATGGCTTGATCGATATGACGGTGGCACAGAATGAAACCTACGGCGCATCCTTCGATGTTTTAATTAAAGACTTATTTGACCTGCGCTCGCTGATATCGCAAAGCGTGATTGATGAAATTCGTGAGCAGTTAAAACACGACGATGAACATGCTAAAAAATGGATTGAGGCGAACCTTGGCTTATCCGCTGAAAAAGCCTATTTAATAAGGAAATTAAGTCAGTAATGTTGTTCCGCTTAGCCCTCAATACGCCCAGATTTGAAGTATTTAGATTGCTGAATGCTGAGCTTCTTCATTTTCTGGAGCAAGCTGTTCATACAAATGCATTTAGCCGAAATCTCTTTACTGAGGGGGCTGTTGGACAAGCTTGTTGGGATAACTCTAAAGAAAATGATAATAGAGCCAAGAGCGACCTGACACGAGACAAATTTCAAAAGTTATTTATCGCTCTGACAGATGCTAACCAGAATACAAAACAGCAACTATATGAAGTGATTCGGAATAATCAGGAGCTTCAAGCGTTCTTTGCCGCTCCCAAAAGAAACCTGTTTGATTTTATGAGCGAGCCTTGTCAAAGATCTCTTAAGAATTTATGTACTCACTTATATTGCTCCACAAAAAGTTTGGAGCCTGTTATTACGGCAGCTGGCGGTACAAACATAACTGCCCACTTTAACGCCTACCGTGAGCAGACCGTTAACGGCAAAATCTGCAAAGCTTGCGGTATGGAAGAACTAGCTGCATTCAGAGCAGGAGTGCCAGATGGTGATCAGTGGCGTGCAGATTATGACCATCAACTATGCAAATCGAAGTACCCGATTTTTGCGGTGCATCCAGATAATCTCATACCGCTGTGCGACGTATGTAATCAGGATGCGAAAAAGGCAAAAGATCTATTCAGGCATAAAAATGGCACGGAGCGCTTAGCGTTTTATCCCTACAACGAAGAAGCGAAGGATTGGATTGCTATTGAAATCGATAATGTACGCGACCCAGAACCTACCATAAAAGTAAATTGGAACACGCAAGATGCTATGTTACTGGACAAACTAAGTACATGGGATGAAATATACGAGATTCGAAGCCGTCTCGAAGGTAAATTTCGCTCGTTGGAAGCGATTATTGAGGATGAAATTAACCCTAAAGATGAGGTGCATCTGACAAACAGGATAAGTGACGAAGCCCGGCCTAAAACGGCCGATATACTTAAGCGAAAAGAGTGGGCATTTTGGTACCAAAAGCTCTTTGCCAAACTACATCAAATTGACCTCGACCCATTCATTGCAAAATGGGATTTTGTTAAACAGCAGGCAGCCGATGGTGGTGAATATATTCTTGAGTAGGCTTGGACCAATGGGGTGCAAGCCACTACCTTGTTAACCATTCGGAAGCTTAGCCAGTTTTTTATTAAGTTTTCCCCAAAGCGGCTTAAGCTGACGCCTTATAGCTTTTGACTGCATTTTATCGGCCGCTCGTAACCCATAGCGTATGAAGTTACGGTTACCTAGATGACTGTACCGTTCGTAAAGTTTCTTTTTCCTGAGACGAACATCTTGACCTTCTTCTAACTGACTATCGAGTGTCCTAGATACTAACCGAATAGTTTTATTCATTCGGCCCGAAAACTTCGCCAATGCTGCTGAACGCAACAAAATTCTCTGCCCATCAAATGTAAAACCTAAGTACTGAAGAGGTGCGTTCGCTTTCAAAAGCCCACCATATCGCCAAAAGTGTCTTATTTCGGTCTTCTTGGGATTTATGACGACACCTAACTTAGTAAGCTCAGAGTCAGCTTGTGACTCCACACGCGTTTCGCATCCACGCTTAACGATAAAAAGCATATCGTCACAGTACCTACGGTAGCTGCCGCCGCACTCTTTAGCTAAGGCTTTCATTTGCTGGTCAAAATCTATCATGTAGATGTTCGACAGTAACGCGCTTATTGGCGTACCTTGAGGTATCCCAAAACTTTTTTCATTGGTAGTAATTAAGCCAGAATCACGGGCTCGCGCTCTAAATTCAGCAGCTTCACAGATCCTTTGTCGACCATTCCATGGATTACTTGGTGAGACCTGAAAGGCTTTATAAACCGCGTCGCGATTGCAAAACGAAAACTTTGTGAGTGACTTATATACTGCGTAATGATCATTCGGAAGTGTCTTTTCGCCAAGCACATAACACCAAGACCTTTTTAAGTGCTGATGATTCAATGTATCGAAGAATTTTGAGATATCAATTGCTACCGCCGAGCAGCGGTCCATATTACTGATCTCTGTGAAGGCATCACGCGCAAATTCGATATTCGATTTACGGAGCTTTCTGAAAGCTAAAACGCATTCTGATAGTTCAAGGCTAGCTAACTTTCTCTCGTAGGCTTCAGCTAGTTGATTAGCGTAAAAAGAATATATCTGAGAATCCGCATGCGCAGCATAAGAAATAGGCCGAATTTTTGGTTCCGGTTTTAACTTACCATCTGCATTACGTTTGAGTTTTTTCGAGATGACTTCGTAACGAAGCAATGGGTAAAAGGCGTGTTTGGAGACAGCCTTAGTATTTCTGACTAGCTTAGTTGCTCTGGCTGCACCAATAGGTGCATCAAAGTGAAGGTAACCTCGCTTTTTATACCAAGCAGGTTCATCCTTTGACATGCAAGAATCCTTTTGCAAAACCCAAAACGGCTTAGACTGTGGCCATCCGGTACCGTCTTGGGCTTAACAAACGTAGTTGTTACGTATACTTAGCGCTTATGCGCCGGGCCACTCATATGTCACATATGATGTATAATATCATTGCGTCACAGGGAACTATCGGCATGTTTCAGCTAATCGTTATGTGCGGCTGCTCAAGGCATGTGGTCAGCAGTTATGGTTGCTGGCTTCAATTGCTACTTGACAGCTTGTGATACACCCCCGCCTCTACAGACGGGGCAATTTGATACTATCGTTAGTTGGCGATCATTGCAATTATGTGGCCTAATTGCTCTAAGAAAAATTACTCCGTCACAAAGAAACGCGTTAAGGAAGCGAGTCTATGTCAGGCAGCAAACAGGACAGTTCGAACAAAGATCAGCAGCTCCCGTTATTCGAGTTTGATCAAGAGAACTTAGATAAGCTCCGCGACCATCAACCCAGTGTAGATGGTGAAGACAGTCAGTTCAGTAAATATATTGTTTACGTTGATGAGAGCGGGGATCACAGTCTGCAAAGTATTGATCCACAGTATCCTGTTTTTGTGCTGGCTTTTTGCGTATTTCATAAACGGCATTACAGCGAAGTAATTGTTCCTGCGTTAGAAAAATTTAAATTCAATCATTTCGGTCACGATCAGGTTGTTTTGCACGAAAATGAAATTCGTCGTCGGAAAGGCCAATTTAATATCTTTCGAAGTAGGGCTCATCAACAAGCTTTTATGGGTGAGCTAACAAAGATAATTGAGTTCAGTAATTTCGTGCTAATCAGCGCAACTATCGACAAACGGTCACTGGTAAAAAATAATCCTGACGGTAATGCATACCACCTAGCGCTGGCTTTATGTATGGAAAAATTACACGAATTTTTAACTGAGAAAGAACAGAATAAAAAAAGGACATATATTGTCGTTGAACGGAGAGGCAACAAAGAAGACGATGAGCTAGAGCTTGAGTTTCGACGCGTATGTGATGGTAACAATGCTCTTGGGATCCACCTACCTTTTGATATCATTTTCGCACACAAACAGGTTATGTCATCCGGTTTACAACTAGCAGACTTAGTCGCACGTCCTATTGGGTTAAAAACATTAAGACCAGAGCAAGAAAATCGTGCGTTTGAATCACTACAACCGAAATTCTACTGTGAAGGTGGAAGATGCTCTGTTGGTGAAGGATATGAAGGAATAGGAATGATGGTTTACCCTACTCCAAAAAGCGAAAAGCCCCAGTGAAACCACTGAGGCATTAGCGCCGACCGGGATTGCCCAATCCATTTAATAAGTATTCTGGCCGACCAATTTACTCTTGTCAACTATCAGTTGAGTACAAGTCAGCCAAAGTTGACATATAAGAGATCGCACCTGCGGTAGAACCGCAGGCTACGTCAAAACACATTATTCCAAATTCTGGATCTGCTCTCTCATTTGCTCTATCAAAACCTTCAACTCCACCGCAGCAGCGGTAATGTCTGAGTTAATAGACTTAGAGGCCAGAGTGTTTGCTTCGCGGTTGAACTCTTGCATCATAAAATCAAGACGACGTCCGCAAGGGCCACCTTTTTTCAATATTTTGCGGGCTTCTTCAACGTGCGCGTCTAAACGGTCAAGCTCTTCGGCTACGTCGGTTTTCTGCGCCAGCATGACCATTTCCTGCTCTACGCGCTGCGGCTCCAACTCAACTTTAGCTTCTTCAAAGCGGGTTAGTAAGCGCTCGCGTTGCCAGGCCATAACTTCTGGCATACGTTCACGCACAAAAGCTACCTGAGTAGTCACACCGTCCAGGCGCTCTTGCAGCATTTTATCAATAGCCGCGCCTTCGCTTTTGCGGTTTTCGATAAAGTCGTTGGTGGTCTTTTCCAGTGCGGCCAGAACGTCTTTTTGCAGCTCGTCCATGTCCTGGTCCTGAGCAGCAACAACGCCGGGCCATTTTAGAACATCAATAGGGTTTAACTGCCCGGCAGCGGAGTGCTGGCTTACCCATTTGGCGCTGGCAATCACGCTTTTTGCCAGGTCTTCGTTAATCGACAAGGCGCTTTGCTGGGCTTCATCTACCTGCAGGCTCAGTTTGCACTCGACCTTGCCGCGTTGCAGCTTTTTACGAAACTGCTCACGTAGTGAATTTTCCAGTGAACGGAAGGTTTCCGGTAAACGAAAGTAAGTTTCCAGATAACGTTGGTTAACTGAACGAATTTCCCAAACTGCGGTGCCCCAGTCGGCTTTTTGCTCGTAACGAGCATAGCCGGTCATACTTTGAATCATGTCGGTTCCTTTAAAACGAATCGTTTCTGTTACCGCTTAGCGTGCTTTTCACGGTTCTTTTGTTTCTGTTCAGCGTTCTTTTTCATCATTATGTAGGCTGCGCCGCGGCCACCATGGGGTCGCTGTGCGCTATGAAACGCCAGTACCGGCTCCAGCTCGCGCAGCCACTTATTCACGTAACTTTTTATCAGTGCCGGATGCGGCTTTGTGTGCTTACCCATACCGTGAATGATTAAAGCCGTACGTACACCCGCGGCGTGACAATCTTTCACAAAGTTAAACAGCGCCGTGCGCGCCTCTGCCAATGTATGGTGGTGCAAATTCAGGCTGGCTTCCATACTGTAACGCCCCTGCTTCAGGCGCTTGAATACACCTGCCTGGACACCGTCGCGATGAAACTCAATAACGTCATCCGGCTCAACTAAGTCCACGTACTCGGTCGATAAAAAGTTTTCGTTTTCAGCCTCTTCTGCCTCAGCGGCGCGGCGGCGCTCTTTTTGCGCCAGCGTCGGTTCAAAAGCCTGCTTAATATCAGCAACTTCTTCACCCGCTAAGGGCGTTACGTCAGTCATTTCCTGACGAAACAGCTCAAATTCTTCATCATCTGAACGCGACATACTGCCTCCCGCTCATATTCTTTTGCTCGGTCTAGTGTAATACGTTGCTGCGCGAATCGCGATCCATTAATCGTCCAATTCTGCTACAATTGCGCTCAATTTATACATCGCGACATTCACTCAGTAAGGAGATGACATGCGTCCAAGTGGCCGTACGGCACAACAAATTCGACCGGTAACCATTACCCGTAACTTTACCAAACACGCAGAAGGCTCGGTTTTAATTGAGTTTGGCGAAACCAAAGTGCTTTGTAATGCCTCGGTAGAAAGAGGTGTTCCGCGCTTTTTAAAAGGTAAAGGCCAGGGCTGGGTTACCGCTGAATACAGCATGTTACCACGCGCCACTCATACCCGTTCCGCCCGCGAAGCCTCCCGCGGTAAGCAAGGTGGTCGTACTTTAGAGATTCAGCGTTTGATTGGCCGTTCACTGCGTACCTGCATCGACATGAGCGCTTTAGGTGAACACACCATTACTATCGACTGTGACGTGATTCAGGCCGACGGCGGCACACGTACCGCGTCTATTACCGGTGCTTGTGTCGCTTTAGTTGACGCGCTGAACTGGATGCGCGGCCAGGGCATGGTCAAAGTGAACCCGTTAAAAGAAATGGTCGCGGCAATTTCAGTGGGAATTTTAGACGGCGAACCGGTCAGCGACCTGGAATACATTGAAGACTCAAAAGCCGATACCGACATGAACATAGTTATGACAGAAGCCGGTAAGTTTATCGAAATTCAGGGCACAGCCGAAGGCGAAGCCTTCAGTTTTGACGAAATGAACAGCCTGGTTGAAATGGCGCGTCACAGCATTCGCGAGTTAATTGATATTCAGAAACAAGCGTTAGCGTAAGCTTCAGTATAAACGTAAGCGAGGAATAAGCAGGCAATGAAAGCGTATCAAAAAGAGTTTATTGAGTTTGCCATAGAGCGTGGCGTATTAAAGTTTGGTGAATTTACCTTAAAGTCCGGCCGCACCAGCCCGTACTTTTTTAATGCAGGGCTTTTTAATAAAGGTTCTGACTTAGCCCGCTTAGGCCGCTTTTATGCCGCCGCGCTGGTCGACTCCGGTATCAGTTTTGATGTGCTTTTTGGCCCGGCTTACAAAGGCATTCCAATTGCCACCGCCACAGCCGTTGCCTTATACGACCACCATCAGCAGGACACACCCTATTGCTTTAACCGTAAAGAAAAGAAAGACCACGGCGAAGGCGGAAACCTGGTGGGTTCTGCGCTGGAAGGCAAAGTTATGCTGGTGGATGACGTGATTACCGCAGGCACAGCTATTCGCGAAGCCATGGACATAGTTCAGGCTAACGGTGCCGAATTGTCCGGCGTTCTTATTGCTTTAGACCGTCAGGAAAAAGGCAAGGGTGAGTTATCCGCCATTCAGGAAGTTGAGCGTGATTTTGGCGCTCAGGTGGTCAGCATTGTCAGCTTAAATGATGTAATCACCTTTTTGAAAGATGACGACACCTTTAAAGAATATCTTCCCAAAGTTGAAGCTTATCGCGCCGAGTTTGGCGTCGCCTGATACGAATTTGCGTAGCCTGACGTTTACGTCAGGTCCAATATCTCACCTGACATGAATGTCAGGCTACCGCATCAGTTGGGATACCGGGGAAATAAGAGTGCGCCTGACGGTTGCAAGGGGTCTTATGGAGGTGTGCAGCGCCATGGATGGCGCTGCTCAAGCCCTACAGGGAGGTATTCACGGGCGGCCTCCAAAAGACCCCTTGTAACCTCAGCACTCGTTTTCCCGCTACAGCTGTTCCTGTGGCTGCCAGGCAATACCAATGCTGCCATTTATAACCTGACACTCACCACCTGAAGACTGTACCCGGCTGGATTCACCACGCTGGGCAATTAAACGGTAGTCCTTATTCAACAAGCTAAGCTGCTTACGCTCTCCACACAGAATGCGCATAGAATCAATTAAGCCACGGTCAGACAAGAAGTTTGTGGTTGGCTCTGTCTGTACTACGTCATCACCTTCAGCGAATTCTGCGGTTTGCAGGCCATAAGGGGAAATCACACCTGAAGCACCGGCAACCAGGTAATGGAAAGTACCGGCTACCGCGTTATCGGTGCCCTGTGCATCTTCTACAAAGAAAGCACCGCGCTCGCCAATAATATCAAACGCCCCAGTTTCAAGATTCACTTCCATCGCGGTGTTTTCATCAATACCAATCGACAAAGGTGTTGAGCTTGCCGCAGCTAAGCGCATTAAGCGACCATGCCGGCCTCGCTCAGAAAAGTGCGTATCTAAGGTTGCATAATGGAACAGGCTCAAGCCACCTAACGGATGGTAAGTCAGGCTGTCCGGCCCGACATTCGGCGGGCAAGTGGTGTCTAAATCACACCCAAACGGCGGTGGATCAGAGGCAATCGCCCCTTCTTTTATCGCCTGAGCGGTTGTACCGTTAGAGATCATCGGCTTAGAGGTCATGACCGCCGTACCTGCGCTGGTTCCACCAACAACCACTTCTTTTTGCTGAACAGCGGCAATAATCGTTTTCAGCACATCGCCAGGCTGATTATTCGCCTTAACAAAGGTCGAACGAGTTAAGTTCTGGTCGCCACCATTAAAAAACAGTCCGTCGGCCTTCGCAATCATTTCTGCGGCGGCATCAGAGTCTTTGCAAAACGCGACCTGCTCTTTATAACGGTCTCTGTGCACACGGTCACGTTCGTAGGCACCCAGTTCTTCCTGCTGAATTTTTGCTAGTTCATCGCAACGGCCCTCACGCTGAGCTTTGACTAACGCCGAATCCAAAGGCAGCCAATGCGCTTCAGCTCCCAATTGCTCAAATACACTGCTGTAAAAATCAATAGCGTCATAAGGGTTACGTGATGCAGAGGTCAGAAAATAAATGGTCGGCTTCTGATCATCTCCGGCAACAGACTGAGCCATTTCAACAAAACGCTGAAAAATTGCTTTCGATTCACCTTTCAGGTTTTCATCCAAATTAACAACTTCACGGGCAGAGTCGGGAACAGGAAGCTCAATTAAATCGATAATCCGGTTCCATTCCGCGTCTGACAATGCGTTATAAAGCTGCTGTGTCGCACGACGGGTAAATTCACGCAGGAAAACACGTTCAGGAACAATATCTTCTTTTAAACGTTCATGAATCAATTCCAGCGCATCAGCCACCTTCTTGCGAGTTTCTTCACGGTAAGTTGGCCAAACCGACTCCGCCGTTGCTTTGGAACGAAACTTTTTTGACAGATTGAGATATCTGTCAGTGCGCATGGTGTCCTTATCTATCCAGTCAACGTCGTCGCAATTGTCCGACGCGAAACTGGAACAAGCCTCTAATCCGCCGCCGGCAAGTAATAGATGTCGATAGCTACCATCTTCCTCCGCATTTGAAGGCGCTGTAAAGAGAGACGCCAGCACCGTCAAAGAGAGCAAGGAAAACAACGACTTAACCATAAATAGAACCCCTTTTTACCGACGGCGTGCGCCGCTTAAGTATTTCAATTGACATAGTATAAGACTGCAACGCTAGAGTGTCTGCTACCCAACTGTCAAATTTAAGACAACAAATTAATGTATTTATTATAGATGCGTCTTGAATTCTCGTTGCACTAACTTATGTAATAGCCACTAGTGACACCGTTGTTAATGGCAGTAACCTTTTGAAAATAAATAGTTTTCAGGGCTCGTGATAGCCATTCTAACACTGCTATACTAACCCCTGATTCACGAAATAAGACCACACTTATAAGCTATGAATTCATCGCTACGTTTTTGCGTCCTGCTACTGTTTCTGGGGAGTCTCCTAACAACCAGTCTCGCGCTCGCTCAGGAGAAACTGGTCTTTCGTGCGCCTGACGAAGGCCCTTTTACGCAATACGTAACAGCAGTTCTTGAAGAAGCTTATGCCAAACTGGATATCAAGCTTGAATATATTGAGCTACCTCGCGCTCGTGGTGAACAGCTAGCGACTGAAGGTACCATTGCTGGTGAGCTTGGAAGAACAGCCATGCTTGAGAACAAGCGTCGCGACCTTCGCCGTATCCCATTTCCATTATTCACTTTCGACATCATAGCTGTCGCTGACAGGCGCGACTGCGGTTACTGCCCATTGTCGAAAATAGAAAGTCTGGCATACGTCGATGGTATGGATTCCATTACTGACGTCGTTGAAAGTCTTCCTCACCAGCCGTCCATAGTAACGCCTATTGATCTCGAACAAGTACTAAAGCTGCTTGAATCGGGACGCATTCAGTTTGCTTTTATGGGGGACTTCCAGTTTCAAAGTTCGGAATTAAGCGATAACCCGCACTTTATTAGCCACAAACTGTCCACCGAAACTGGCTTCCATTATCTAAACGAAGAACACGCCCGGCTTATTCCTCAGCTCACTTATCAGCTGCAAGAGATGCATGAGAATGGTCGTATGAAAATGCTTCGTGAAAAGTATGGAATAAAGCCCCAGCCTGCGGTGGAGCCTATTAAACGTCCGGAGCAACTGACGGTTGTTGGCGCCATACACCCTGGCTTACTGAATGCCGACGGCACCGGTAAACTTTGGCAAATAGCAAAGTCAACGTTCCCGATGTTTACTTCTCAACTGAATACCGTTGTCAGTAGCTGGCAACGCAGTATTCAGCTGATCCAGGAAGGCCGTGCTGATGCCCTCATCGGTGTTCGTCCTGATCAAAGAATAGAGAATATTATTCTGTCAAAATACCATGTCGCTTATGACGACAGTGTTTTTCTCTTTACCCTGGAAGAGCCTAACGAAGGCCCTATTTGCATTTCAGGCCCTCGTTTTATGGAAAATTTAGTTGATACTGAGCGCCCTTTTTATCGCGCATCAAACTCTCTTGATTGTTTTGCGCTGCTCGATATGGAAAGGGTGAGTGCGGTTGTGGACTACAAAGATAACCTGCCAGACTGGACAGAACAGCCTTACAAAAAACAAAAATTATCGGATCCTCTGCCACTGTTTGTGGCGTTTTCAGACACGCCACGAGGCCGCTCACTTAGAAGCTTATTCGACACGGTTCTGGCTCAGCAAAGCCCAATAGCCATTGATAAATAAGTTAACAGGCCCCTTTAAAACCATTTTGGCGCCACGCTTCATAGGCAAAGATAGCAACAGAATTTGACAGGTTAAGACTGCGGCTGCTGTCCGCCATAGGCAACCTCAACCAGTTCTCTTCTGGAAAGGTTCTCAGCACTTCCATAGGCAATCCACGGGTTTCAGGGCCAAAAAGCAGAACATCGCCCGCTTCATAATTTACCTCCGCGTAGCTTGTCTTACCTTTTGTCGTGCAGGCAAATATACGATTAACTTTCGTGTTATCTAAAAAGCTTTGCCAGTCTTTGTGAATTTTCACAGAAGCCAGATCATGATAATCCAAACCGGCACGCCGAACCTTTTTCTCATCCAGCTCAAAACCCAAGGGCTCTATCAAATGCAGGGACATTCCGGTATTCGCCGCCAGACGAATCACATTGCCCGTATTAGGGGGTATTTCAGGCTCAAACAGTACGAGGTGCAACATGGTCGTTTTCATCGCTTCAGTAAAAGCGGTAGAATAGCAGAATATTTTTTAGAAATGTGTACCGGCACTGTGGCAAATCAGAAAAATTACCAACAAAATTACGCTTTTTGGGTGCGTCTGGCCAGCACCGCATCCGTTGTTGTTGCAATAACCCTCATAAGCATTAAGCTTTTTGCCTGGTTTCAGACTGAATCAGCCAGTATGCTTGCCTCTCTGACAGACTCCATTCTGGACAGTGGCGCCTCGATTTTTAGTTTCTTTGCCATTCGCTATGCATTGCAACCCGCAGATGAAGAGCACCGCTTTGGTCATGGTAAAGCGGAGTCACTGGCCGCTCTGGCGCAAAGCGCGTTTATTGCCGGTTCCAGCATGCTGCTTATTTTTCACAGTGTGCAGCAATTTATGCAGGGTGGTAGCGTTCCGAAAGTGGGTTACGGCATCGCTGTTTCTGGCATCGCAATTGTCATTACCTTTGTTCTGATTGTTATTCAGCGCATGGCCATTCAGCATACCAATTCTAAAGCCGTACAAGCCGACAACCTTCATTATCAGTCGGACATACTGCTGAACTTAGCGGTTATTGTTGCCTTAATTCTCAGCAGTTACGGTTGGCTCTGGGCCGACAGTATTTTTGCCATTGGTATTGCCGTTTACTTAATTATTGGTGCTGTTCGCATTGGCTGGGATGCCTTTCAGGCACTAATGGACAGAGAGCTTTCAGAGGATCTGCAGGAGCAAATTGGTCGCATTACTATGGCGGTGGATGGTGTCAGAGGCTTTCACGGTTTGCGCACGCGCGAAGCCGGCCCGGTACGCTTTATTCAATTACACATTGAACTGGCTAACGAGTTGTCGTTATTGCGCGCCCACGCCATAGCTGACGATGTTGAGGCGCAGCTTATGAAAGCCTTCCCGGGAGCAGACATCATTGTGCATATGGATCCTGAAATTGTCGCCGTGGTGGAAGGTTCACTTAAGCGTTAACGAGCTCTCGAGTCTCTTCAATGATGGCATCCAACACTGGCTGGCGGAATCTGTCCGTTTCCATCATCAGCTCATGCGATGCGCCCTCAATGGTTTCAAACCGAAAATACTCTCGGGTGACTGCCGCGGCGACTTTTTTCTGCCCGGCAGCAGAAACAACCTGATCATTACCAGCCTGAAATAAAATGACCTGAATGTGAACATCACTCGCCAGTTGCTGCGCCTTCATGGCTGCACTAACCGCTTCGTAAAGCCAGTTAAAAGTTGGCCCACCCAGCTGCACCTCGGCGACATTATCGTATACCCTGCGAAAGGTCTGGTAACGCTGTTTGCTGTGAGTGAGAACGTTTTCTTCAAAGGGTACCGCCTGGTAGTCACCCATACCAAAAAAATACCAGGGCTTAGCCAAGTACCGGTTAATACATGCGCCTGCGGCAACTACCCAGCGCGCCAGCCAATAAGGGACTTTACCGGTTTCGATAGAGAACATGGGAGCGGATAAAATCAGCTTATTGTATGGGTGGCTACAAGTCGCACAGTAAATTGTCGCAATGGTGCCACCCATTGAATGAGCAAATAAAGTTTTAGGGACACTACCAAATAGACTTGTTAATTGTTCGGTAAAATCTGAAAAATCGCGGACAAAATCGTCAAAGTTGTCGACATGTCCCTGATGATAATTGGCCGTCAACCGAGCCGATAAACCCTGGCCCCGATGGTCCAGCGCCGCCACGGAAAAGCCTTGCTGAGCCAACTCCCAAAACAGCTCCTGATATTTAAGAGCCGACTCTATCCGACCCGGAGCAATGACCACTAATGGTGCATCAGCGCTATGTTTATAGTAAGCGAAATGTAACTGGATACCGTCGAATGCCTTGAAGTATTCAGAGATAACCTGTTGTTCCCAAAAGGGTTCGACCTGATTTTTGAAAAACTCCGGCCACTCAGGGGTATCATCTGCAGGCCGCGGATGTTGTCTATCGGGTTGCTTCATGTATTTGGTTCAGGCTGACTTTTAGGTAAGTCTAACACGACTTCCAGTCCTCCTTCAGAGTGATTACTGGCTTTTAATTCGCCCCCTAACACAGCTGCAGCACGATGACTTAAGGCCAACCCAAGACCAACTCCGGCCTTATGGTGACGAGCCGGATCGCCGCGGTAAAAGGGTACAAACAGTTTTTCTAATGTACTTTCATCCACACCCGGGCCATGGTCACGAATACGAATGCGGCACCCTTCGCCATAATCATCATAAGAAAGTTCGACATTATCGTCAGTGTAATGCAGCGCATTACGAACAATGTTTTCCAGCACCAGCCTGAGCAATTCAGAGTCAGTATCAATAATAGGCCAGTCGCCATTTTGCTGAATCAGGCGCCCACTAACCTCCGGGTTCTGATAGCACATATCACCAATAAGTTGTTGCACTAACTCACCGCTGTCCAGATTCTCATGATTAAGCTCTACCAAGCCGTTCTCTAACCGCGATAATGACAAAATTCGTTCAATGATTACGCTGAGGCGTTCGGTATCGCGACTCAGTTGCTGCCAATTTGGGTCATCCTCATTACAGTCAGCTAAATCAAGGGCAACCTGCATACGTGCCATCGGCGAGCGCAGCTCATGCGATACATCACTCAGTAAACGCCGTTGGGCATCGCGCGATGTCGCTAAATCGACAGCACCCTGGGACAACGCTCGCGCCAGTTCGCCAATTTCATCACCGCGTTTTGGTAGCCGCTTTAATTCAGGAGTTGCACTACCGTCAGCTACCTCTCGCATAGCCAGGATCATTCGTCGTATTGGGCGGATAAGCCAAATGCCCAGTAAAACGGCAAGTAAACCACTACCCACCAACAAGGTAAGTAAGCGCGCCCGGGTTGACTCTCTTTCTAACTGCTCCCGGTTAACTTGCTCATCAATACCCAAAGGTTTAGTGACCAATATTTTATTGCCGTCCAGCTCAAACGGGCCCATCAGCAAACGTTCGTCCAGAGGTATTTGTTGAGGTGAAGTTTGCCCCAGCATACGCAACAAGGTTGAGCCGTGACTGACTCTCAGCATTTCGTCCATCAACAGCTTTTCACTGCCTTCCACGGATAGTTGAGCAGCCACGCGGTAGTCGCCAGCGATTAAACGCCCAGGTTGCAAAGATTGAAAAGTTAAAGCATCGCTGAGTAGCGGTTGTAGAGTTTGATAAATATCCGGCTCCAGCGGCTTTAACTCTGCTTTCGGTTTATTCCAAACCGCTAACAGATAACCGCTGGCCGCTGTGACCGACAGCAACGCCCAGAAAATAAAAAGTAACCTTAGGGCTAGCGATCGATACCACCGCGTACGCCGGTTTCTCATAAGCTGGCGATCAGTCGATAGCCACGGCCGCGAATGGTTTGGATACGATCAGGTTTCGTCGGAAACTTTTTACGAATGTTACTGATATGGACATCCAGACTGCGATCAAAAGGCTCCATTTTACGCCCCAGTGCCGCAACCGATAATTGATCTTTACTCACCATTTGGCCCGCTTGCTGCATTAAACAGCGCAGAATATCGAATTCAGTGGGGGTCAATATCAGTTCAGCATCGTCGCATTTCACTTCCGTTGTGGCCGGATCTAATACAATACCGCACACGTTCAGGCTTTCGTTTTGCATGGTGGTGTTAGGTGTACGACGCAGTAAAGCTCTCACCCTGGCAACCAGTTCACGCGGGTTAAACGGTTTTGGAAGGTAGTCATCTGCACCCAGTTCCAGACCCATAACACGGTCGTCGTCGTCACCACGGGCCGTCAGCATGAGCACAGCTGTATCGCGGTGTTGTTGGCGCAAACGCTGTAACAGCTGCATACCATCAATACCGGGCAACATGACATCCAGCAAAATAAGCTCGTAGTCGCCGTTAAGTGCTTTGTCGAGGCCGGTCACGCCATCTTCGGCAACGCTTAAATCTACGGATTCACGTTTAAACAATTCTGTCAGCATGACAGACATTTCAGTATCGTCATCAATGAGTAGTACGGAATGTCTCATAACTTACTGTTCTCTCCAGAAATAAATCCATGATCCAAAATGCCGGGCATGGATACGACCCCCTTTACATAACTTTTACTTTAGCAGAGTTTTCAGCTTTCGGGTTAAGGTGTTTCGGCCCCAGCCCAGCCATGTCGCCGCTTTTTGCTTGTGGCCGGAAAAACGTTGTAAAGCAGTTTGCAAAGCAATTTTTTCCAACTGATGCTGATAACTTTGCAAAACATCCTGAGCCTCTAACGGGTGTTTTCCCAATTCTCTTTCGAGCCAATGCAGCCAGGTAAGTTCCCCGGTAAAATTTTCAGGTTCTGAATCAGCTGGCACCAGAATGTCTTCAGGCAAGTCATTAACACCAATATTCTGCCCTGGTGCCATAACGGTTAACCAGCGACAGGTATTTTCCAGCTGTCTTACATTACCGGGCCAAGAGTAACTCATTAACTTGCTAAGTGTCTCATTTAACAACGTTTTTGGTGTAACATTCAACTCTTCAGCCGACTTTTTCAGAAAATGCTTTGCCAAAGTCGCTATATCTTCTGTTCGCTCGCGCAAAGGGGGTAAACGCAACCGGATAACATTAAGCCGATGATACAAGTCATCACGAAACTGTCCTTTATCGACTAACTGCTCCAGTTCTCTGTGTGTCGCTGCAATAACGCGAACATCAACTTTAACTGGCTGGTGCGCGCCTACTGGATAAAACTGCCCTTCGGCCAAAACTCGTAACAAACGTGTCTGAACCGGTAATGGCATGTCGCCAATTTCATCCAGAAACAAGGTTCCGCCATCGGCTTGCTGAAAGCGGCCCACACGTTTTCTGTCAGCTCCGGTAAAAGCGCCGCGTTCATGCCCGAACAACTCCGACTCAATTAAGTCCGCCGGTATGGCCGCCATGTTAAGTGCAATAAAAGGCTTTTCCGCGCGCGGACTGTGTTTATGCAAAGCTCGTGCAACCACTTCTTTACCGGTTCCGGTTTCACCGGTCAGCAAGACACTGACACTGGAACTCGACAGCCGGCCAATGGCGCGGAAAACATCCTGCATGGGAGCTGCCTCACCGATAAGCTCCGGAACGTTATTATCAATAGACTCATTCGCCGTGGTTTCACTTTGCCTTGCATGTTGCAGCGCACGGTCCACTGCTGTTATCGCTTCATCAATATCGAAAGGCTTTGCTAAATACTCAAAAGCCCCACCTTGAAAAGCCTTTACCGTGGTTTCAAGGTCTGAATGTGCGGTCATCACCACCACTGGCAATTGCGGCTGCTCACGGCCTAATTTTTCAAGCACGGCCAGACCGTTTTCGCCGGGCATCCGAATATCCGTCAACACCACAGTCGGAGCATCAGTTTTTAATGCGGAAAAAAAGTCTTCTCCGTTAGCAAAACTGCGAACATGATAGCGACTGTCGGCAAAAGCTTTTTCCAAAACCCAACGAATTGAGTCATCGTCATCAATGATCCATAACTGAGCATTAGTGGTCATCCATCACCTCGTTACCATTATCTGCAGTAAGGTACGGCAAATAAACTGAGAACCGGGTTTTGCCCGGGCTTGAGTCAAATTCAATTTTCCCCTTATGCTGGTGCACAAGGTTTTGCGCCAACGAAAGGCCCAGGCCGGTTCCCTCTGCACGTCCGCTAATTAAAGGGTAAAATAATGTATCGCGTAATTCCGCCGGTATGCCGGGTCCGTTATCGGTAACTGTCACCACCGCACACTGCCGATAACGCAGACCAAACAACGTCAATTGGTGCTCGACCCGAGTCTTAATGACAATAGTGCCAGCACCCGACATAGCTTGCGCCGCATTCTGGGCAATATTCAGGAACACTTGCTCACAAGCTTCAGGCACCACCCGAATGTCCGGTAAAGAAGGGTCATAGTCCCTGGTCAGCTTCAGTGACTCGCCGTATTCATAAGTTAGTGTCCGGACCACACGCTCCAGTACTTCATGAATATTGGTCAGCTTTGATTCACCACGCTTGGTTGGCCCTAACAGTCTGTCCACCAGGTACCGTAAACGATCAGACTGACTGATAATCAAGTCGGTATACTCGGTCAGTTTTTCATCGGGAAGCTGCCTTGCCAGTAGCTGCGCAGCGCCTCGCAAACCACCTAACGGATTCTTTATTTCGTGAGCCATACCGCGCAATAAATGCTGTGTCGCAAATAACTGATTACGTTGCTGATCTTCCTGGTTGATGCGTCGCAATTGATCAACTTGTTTGAGTTCCAGCAACAATGCCCGGCCAAATTCTTGATCAACTGTCTGAATACTGGTTTCCACACGAATATCGTGACCAGAATGCAGTGCAAAATGAACTTCCGCATTCAGCACAGTTTGCTCACTATTCAGGCATTCTATTAATGTTTCCGACGCCAGAGAACAATGATAAAACGCGGCGCTAAACGGTTCACCTAATAGTCGCTTGGCGCTGTGATCCAGCAACGATTCCGCGGATGAATTGACATAACGAATGGTCAGGCGGTCATCAAGGATGAGTATGCCTGTGAGTAATTGGTTAAGTAGCGCGTTGTTATTCACGAAGGCAGGAGAGGGTTATGCACCGTATTGGTGCAATCGGGCAAGGCTAAAAGCCTCACCCGATAATTCGCCATTAAACGCTGTAGTACATATCGAATTCTACCGGGTGGGTAGTCTTCTTCAATGTCTCTACTTCGTTATATTTCAGATCAATGTAAGCATCAATCATGTCGTCATCCATAACGCCGCCCTGTTTCAGGAAGTCACGGTCTTTATCCAGAGCTTCCAGAGCCATTTCCAGAGAGTGACAAACCGTCGGGATGTCTTTCGCTTCTTCAGGAGGCAGATTGTATAAATCTTTGTCCATTGCATCGCCCGGGTGGATCTTGTTACGGATACCGTCAAGACCCGCCATTAGCAATGCAGTAAAGGCCAGGTAAGGGTTGGCACTTGGGTCAGGGAAACGCACTTCAATACGGCGACCTTTGGCGCTGGAAACCAATGGAATACGAATAGAAGCCGAGCGGTTACGCGCTGAATAAGCCAACATTACCGGAGCTTCAAAACCAGGAACCAGACGTTTGTACGAGTTAGTTGAAGCATTCGCAAAGGCGTTAATAGCACGAGCGTGCTTGATAATACCGCCAATATAATACAATGCCGTTTCGCTAAGCCCTGCATATTGGTCACCGGCAAATAAGTTCTCGCCACCTTTATTCAGAGACATATGCACGTGCATACCAGAACCGTTATCACCAACCAGTGGCTTCGGCATAAAGGTTGCTGTCATGCCATAAGAGTGCGCTACGTTATGCACAACGTATTTGTAAACCTGCATCTCATCAGCTTTAGATGTCAGAGTATTAAAGCGAGTTGCTACTTCATTTTGACCAGCAGTGGCTACCTCATGATGATGCGCTTCAACAACAAGACCCATGTCTTCCATAACCAGGCTCATAGTGCCGCGGATGTCATGTGCAGAGTCAACCGGAGGTACCGGGAAATAACCGCCTTTTACGCCAGGACGGTGAGCCAGGTTACCTTCTGAATATTCACGACCAGAGTTCCATTTCGCTTCTTCTGCATCAATTTTGTAGAACGAACCACTCATATCGGTGTGGAAACGAACGTCATTGAACAGGAAAAATTCTGGTTCAGGGCCAAAGTAAGCCTCGTCGGCAATACCTGACGAGCGCAAGAATTCTTCTGCACGCTTAGCAATTGAACGAGGGTCACGGCTGTAACCTTGCATGGTTTCAGGCTCAAGAATGTCACAGCGGACATTCAGGGTGATTTCATCAGTAAACGGGTCCAGAACGGCAGACTCATTATCGGGCATTAGCACCATGTCCGATTCGTTAATCCCTTTCCAGCCGGAAATAGATGAACCATCAAACATTTTGCCTTCTTCAAAGAAGTCTTCATCGATTTGCGACACCGGAATAGTGACGTGCTGCTCTTTACCTTTGGTGTCGGTAAAGCGTAAGTCGACGAATTTTACGTCGTGTTCTTTAATGGTATCGAAAATCTTATTAGCTGACATGTTGTCCTCCGTAGACAGCGTCTAAAAATACAGCCTAAGTATAGCAAAGCCTGTGCCAACTGAACTTTCCCTTTATATTCATACTATTAAGTTAAATTCAGTCTTCTTTTAAAAGTTCATATGCACCAGTATAGCGCATATCGCACATTTTTGGTGCAAAACAAAGAGAAAGGAAAAGAAAATATAATGGACAAAAAACAATCAGCCCTTTCTTAATCCAACTCAAAAAGGTAGAATACGCCGCTATTTTTCACAAAACCCCTTGGACGGGTTTCGCTCCCGGACAACTACAGGCAGTTCTTAATGACAATTCAGGTATTTGATATAGAAAAATTACGCAACATCGCGATTATCGCGCACGTTGACCATGGTAAAACCACCCTAGTCGACAAGTTGTTGCAACAATCCGGCACGTTAGAAAGCCGTGGCGAAATAGAAGACCGTATTATGGATTCCAACGATCTTGAAAAAGAACGTGGTATTACTATCCTCGCCAAAAACACCGCGGTTAACTGGCAAGATTACCGCATTAACATTCTGGATACTCCAGGACACGCCGACTTTGGCGGCGAGGTTGAGCGCGTACTTTCTATGGCGGATTCTGTATTGTTAGTGGTTGACGCCGTTGACGGCCCTATGCCTCAAACTCGATTTGTCACGCAGAAAGCCTTCTCTCACGGTCTTAACCCAATTTTGGTTATCAACAAAGTTGACCGTCCTGGTGCGCGCCCAGACTGGGTTATGGATCAGGTCTTCGACTTGTTTGACAACCTCGGCGCTACCGACGAGCAGCTGGACTTCCCGGTTGTTTATGCATCAGCACTTAATGGCTGGGCATCATTAGACGCAGACGATCAGGATGGCGACATGACGCCATTGTTCGAAACTATCGTTAATAAGGTAAGTCACCCGGACGCAGACCCCGAAAGTGACCTGCAGATGCAGGTGTCACAGCTGGATTACTCAAGCTACTTAGGCGTTATCGGTATCGGCCGTGTTACCCGTGGTAGCGTTAAAGTTAACCAACCAGTTACTATTGTTGGTGCTGACGGCAAAGAGCGCAGCGGCAAAATTGGTAAAGTCTTTAGTTACTTAGGTCTGGACCGTATTGAAGCCGACAAAGCAGCAGCAGGCGACATTTGCGCTATTACCGGCCTGGGCGAATTAAAAATCTCCGACACCGTTTGTGCGGTTGGTAAAGCCGAGGCAATGAAGCCGTTAACCGTTGATGAGCCTACTGTAACCATGACCTTCCAGGTCAACACCTCACCTTTCGCGGGTAAAGAAGGTAAGTTTGTTACCTCTCGTCAAATTCTTGAGCGTTTGCAGCAAGAGTTGGTTCACAACGTCGCACTGCGCGTTGAAGAAACTGATAACCCGGACCGTTTCCGTGTATCAGGCCGTGGTGAGCTGCACTTAGGTGTTCTTATCGAAAACATGCGCCGTGAAGGCTTCGAGTTAGCCGTTTCTCGTCCGGAAGTTATTATCAAGCACGAAGATGGTAAGAAACTGGAACCTTACGAAACCATGACGGTTGATATTGAAGAGCAGCATCAAGGTGCCGTTATGGAAAAATTAGGCTTACGTAAAGCCGAAATGACCAACATGACACCAGACGGTAAAGGTCGCGTTCGCGTCGACTTTGAAGTACCAAGCCGTGGTTTGATTGGCTTCCAGACAGAGTTTATGACCTTAACCTCTGGTACTGGCCTGATGTACCATACGTTTGACCACTACGGCCCGCACAAAGGCGGCACCATTGGTCAGCGTAGTAACGGTGTACTGATTTCAAATGCTCAGGGTAAAGCTCTGACTTACTCTCTGTTTAATCTGCAGGAACGCGGTAAGCTATTTGCATCGCACGGTGATGAAGTTTATGAAGGCCAGATCATTGGTATTCATAACCGTTCAAACGACCTGACAGTAAACTGTCTGAAGGGTAAGCAGCTAACCAACGTTCGTGCCTCTGGTACGGATGAAGCGCAAACGCTGAGTACGCCTATTCGTTTAACACTGGAACAGGCGCTTGAGTTCATTAACGATGACGAACTGGTTGAAGTAACACCACAATCTATTCGTATCCGTAAGCGTGCTCTGACAGAAAACGATCGTAAACGTTTAAGTCGTGAACCTAAGAACGGCTAATTAGTTTTAGTTAGATAGTAAAAAGCCCACTTCATAGTGGGCTTTTTTATTGTCTATTATCCGACTCGTGCTCATCCGTTCACTGACAATAAGTCCGGTTGAGGCAACACAAAATAGAAAATAGAAAAGAAGTGAAAAACACTGCCCGCTAATACAAATAAATGCCAAACCGCGTGATGGTACGGCAGCGTTTTCCAGACATAAAAAATAACACCAAAAGTGTATGCCAGGCCGCCGGCAACCAGTAACATCAAGCCACCAGCATCCACGTTATCAATCATGGGCTTAATCGCTATAAGCGCCATCCAGCCCATACCAAGATACAAACTTAGCGACAGCCACTTTATTCGCTTTTTCATGCCAAGTTCAAGAACCACACCTAAAAGTGCAATACCCCAAGCTACGCCTAACAATGTCCAGCCCCAGGCTCCCCTCAGATTAATTAATGCAAATGGCGTATAAGTACCGGCTATCAGTACATATATAGCGGCATGATCCAACTGCTGAAACACCGCTTTAATTTTTGGCCAGGGAAATGCGTGGTACAGTGTAGAGGCCGTATAAAGCAGAATAAGACTCGCACCGTATACACTCACCGCTACAACATGAAAAGCATCGCCATGAGTTGAAGTCCACACCAACATGACAATCAAAGCAACGACACTTAGAACGGCCCCCACGCCGTGAGTTAGCGCGTGAGCAACTTCTTCCATTGCCGTATAGGCTTTATGTTGGCTCATCCTCTCTCCAGCCCAGGAGTTTCATACCCCTTACTGATATTTTTAAGGGCCCGTATAAACTGGTCGTATTGTCTTTCGTTGTCGTAGTCTAAGTGATACGAGTTATGGAATTGTAATGTCAGCTTAACGCCATGTCCTTCCAAAAAAACGGTATACCCATCATGGTCGGTATAAGCTTCAATTCCTTCTAAATAGTGACGCCCCTGACGGGCTTCACCATGAGTGTGGATTTTTTCGTACGCATCCAACATCAGCTTGTTATCGAGTTCGTTTTTCATCACACACCTCAGCGTTTTACTAAATGTATACCTTTATTATTAGGGCGGAAATCCCATTCCACAACCGCTTTTACCGAATTGTTTTGAAAACCTTGTATTAGAATATACATACATTGATGCATGATTAAACAAAAACCGTTATAATAATGAACGAATGTTAAGAAACTGGAGCCCCAAATGGTTCGACGCACAAAAGAAGACGCAATGGAGACCCGCGCCAAATTATTAGATGCTGCTGAAGCTCTATTTAGTGAAAACGGTGTAACCCATACGTCTATGATGCAAGTGGCTGAAAAAGCAGGTGTCACTCGCGGTGCTATCTATCACCACTTTGAGAACAAGATGGATCTCATTGAATCCCTGATGGGACGCGTCAAACTACCCATTGATGAAATGCGTGAGCAAATCGCTGAAGGCTCCGAGTTTGATCCTTTGGAGGAAATTAAAGGGCGCTCGAAGGAATTTATCAGCCGCGTTCAGGAAGACCCGCAAGTCCGCTCACTGGCCAGTATTTTACTTCATAAATGCGAATACATTGACGAAGTAAACCCAATTAAATTACGACATGTAAGTGGCCGTAATGAATGTATCTGCGATATTGAAAAGCTTTTTGAATCAGCTATTGAGAGGGGTGAATTAGCAACAACAGTTGATGCCCGAATTGCTGTTATCGGTCTTTTTTCTTTGGTAGACGGACTCATTTACAACTGGTTGCTCGCACCAGACTATTTTCCTTTAGTCGAGTACGGGAACCAGGCCATCGACAGTTACATCAATGGCTTAACTCGTTAAGGCTCATTACTGTCTCCACGACGGCGGCGCCAGCCGCTGTATTTTCGGTGTACGCCACGGGTTAGTGATTGAAAAGTGTCTTCAAGTAGGTCAACGCCAAGCAACACGCCAACAATAACCAACGACAACACAATACCCACACCGTACATTCCCAGGCCTACGGCAATACCAATGGCCGCCAAAGCCCAGATGGTCGCAGCGGATGTTACGCCGACCACCACGCCATCGCGCGCCAGCATAACACCGGCGCCAAGAAAGCCGATACCGGTAATAATTTGGCCTATCACTCGCGATGGATCGCCGCCCTGACTGACAACGGATGAACCACCCACCAAAAACAGGTAGGTGCCCAGAATAATCAGTGCAGAGGTTCTTATACCAACCGGTTTACCACGAATTTGTCGTTCCAGACCCACAATAGCACCACACAAAAGTGCCGTGCCTATTCCCCTCCAGGAGTATGGACCCAGCTCCTGAACAATTTGCCAGTCAATCACTAATCAGTCCTTTCCTTGTTCTAAAAAGCTCTTTAAAAAACTCTCGTCCATTGCAGCAATAGCCTCATCAGTGGCATTAGGACAGCTTGCACACATAGGAGCCGTCCAGGCTTTTACATTCGCAAGTATATCGCGCAAATGGCTGACCGCACGCAAACCACCTAAACCACCAGGGGAAGCCGCAGCTAATAAAACCGTTTTACCAGACCATGCCCCCATATCAAGCCGTGACACCCAGTCGATGGCATTTTTCACTAACGGCGACACCGACGAGTTATACTCAGGGCTTACCAAAACCACTTTCGATGCGGACTGGATTTTTTCACCCAGCCTTTTCATCGGCTCGGGAACGCCATCAGCGGCTTCTAAGTCACCGTGGTAAATCGGAGCATCCAGCGCGTCAGCATCAACCAGCTCATAGCGAATACCGTGTTTATCCGCCACTTCTGCTAAACGGTGCTTGAGCTTGGTATTGAGCGAATCTTTACGGCGACTGCCACCAATAAATAAAACTGTCATATCATCTCCTGATCGTTAAGATTGGGAATCTTTCATAGCTTCGATAAAGCGGTTCGATTCAGCTACTGCCGCTTCCATGTCTTTTATTAGTACGGAAATATCGTTTTGCAGATTACTGAACTCACCGCGAATGGCATCAATCGCCTTGGCGTTCAGGTTATGCTTCAGATAAAGCACATTGTCCTGCATTTTATCCAGAACCGGCTGCATCTTATCCGCCGCGCGTTCCATAACTCTCAGTAACTCAGCGTAACGCCGTTCAGTTTCGCGCAACTGACGCTCGCTTTCGCGACGCATATTGTCATTGCTGTACTCGCCTAACTCCTCACTCCATTCGTCGAACAAGTCATTCGCAACTTCATCAACTTCATCGATACGACTACGAACTTTCTCAGCAGCGTCTTTACTGTCTTCATAGTCGTCCCGTAGCGCATTGTATTGCTGTTCCAACTCGCCACCATCAATGTTCAGCATGGTATCCAGACGCTCAAGCGCTGAACGGAACTCCTCCTGCGCATCGGACTGCGAGTCGCGAGCGTCATCCACTCTGTCGACTAAAATGTCGCGCTTTTCTACACCAAACTTTTCCATGGTGCCGTAGTAGGCACTTTGGCAGGCTGACAGTATGAATACCGCAACAATTGGTAAAGTCCATTTCATCATTTGTCACCTCGTGCCGCTTTAATTAAGCGTTCGTCGCGTTTGGTCTGACGGTAATCATGCACGGCGATAATAGCGTGAATAATAGCGACCAGATAAATAACACCTAACGCACCGAAAGATACAATAAAAAGAACCACGCCAATAATGGCGATGATCGCATTAAATATTGCCTGAAATATTTTCCCGGTGAAGAGAATTGCAATCGGCGGGAATAAAATCGCTAAAATATATAACATCGTGTTCTCCTTGCACTGCATTGTGCCCCATACCAATTAAGAGACATTCCTTAACGAAAAGCAAATTAAATCAATAAGGTAACGCTGAGCCGTCCCAGTGCCATAACCCACCGGACTGCTCGGGTTTCAAATTTTTCACGACTTCGACTATTCGTTCTGCGGACAATTCCGGCGAATACAACTTGTCGGCTGAAATACGCTGCTGAAAAGGTTTCGATAAGTCAGTATCTGTTGTCCCCGGATGCACCGCTGCTATCGATAATTTTTTATGGGTTCGTTTTAATTCTACAGACGCCGTTTTCAGTAGCATATTTAACGCCGCCTTGCTCGACCGGTATGCATACCAGCCACCCAGATAATTATCTTCAATGCTGCCCACTTTTGCCGACAACTGCACCCAAAACCGGGTGTTTTTACGGTCAAGAATAGGTAAAAAAGCCTTCAGCGCTAATAGCGGCTTTATTGCGTTAACAGAAAACAACTTAGTCAGATTGTCCGCAGTAATGTCTGACAATTTCTTTTCTGGAAACGTCTTTTCATCATGCAGCATACCAATAGTTGAAATGACTCCCGTCAGCTGCTTGCCGCCACTTTTAAAGTCACTCACCCACGCGCTCAACGAGTCTTCACTGTAGTCATCAATTTGGCAATAGGTTATTTTACCCGAGTCAAATAACCCAGTTTGAGGCTGACGAGACAACGCAATAATTTCTTCATCAGGAAACTGATTTTGTAATTCCCGTGTTAAGGCCTGGCCTAATCCACCACCGGCACCCAATACCACCATTGCCATTTGCGCTACTCTCTATCATGATAGTTTATACTTCCCTACGTTATTTAAACTGGATTAGCTCAGTACATCATGATGCAACTTGACTGGAAATCGTATTTCGAACATACCTTAGGCTTTCTCAAGTACTTTGGTAAGAGGTTTAACAGTGACAATACGAACATTACCGCTGGTCATTTAACATACGTCAGCATGCTGTCGTTAGTGCCTCTGTTAGTGGTCATGTTTACGGTTTTTTCCGCTTTCCCCATGTTTGAGGAGTTACAGGAAAACCTTGAACAGGCCTTGTTCGCCAACTTACTTCCCACTTCGGGCGAGCAACTTGAGCAATACCTGAATGAGTTCGTTACCAACGCCTCGAAAATGACAGCCATTGGCGTTGGCTTTCTGTTCATTGTGGCTATTATGCTCATGTCAGCCATTGATAAAGCACTGAATAATATCTGGCGAGACTCCAGCAGTAGACATTGGTTAGTTTCTTTTGCGGTTTACTGGATGCTGCTTACACTCGGCCCGGTACTTATCGGTTCCGGTCTGGCAGCCACGTCTTATTTGATTTCGCTCAGCCAGTTTGCAGATGAATATGTTTCCGGTGTACAAAACTTTGTCTTATGGTTCGTACCCATTGTCACCTCTTTTGTATTCTTTGTGCTCATGTATCAGCTGGTACCTAACCGTCAGGTTAAATTCCGCTATGCCGCCTTTGGTGCGGTTATCGCGGCACTTTTATTCGAGCTGAGTAAACAGCTATTTTCACTGTACATCACCTTCTTCCCAACCTATCAGGCCATTTACGGCGCGCTGGCCACTATTCCTATTCTTATTGTATGGATTTACCTTTCCTGGTTGATTGTACTCATTGGCGCGGTTTTAACCGTTAGCTTAGAGGAGTATCAGTTACAGCTGCCTGAGCCGAAGTCTGATTGACCTGCTTTGAATTTTCACCGACCATAGCGGTTCTCTTTTTTAAAGGTATGTACTCATGATCGGACTGATTCAGCGCGTTAGCCGTGCCAAGGTCACCGTTGCCGATGAAGTTGTCGGTGCCATTGACCACGGGCTGCTAGTTTTGCTCGGAGTAGAACACCAGGACGACGAAACCAGTGCCGAAAAGCTGGCAAAACGCATTGCTCATTATCGGATTTTTAGTGACGCCGACGACAAAATGAATAACAGTGTCATTGATCAACAAGGCAAAGCCCTGGTTGTTTCTCAATTCACACTGGCGGCAGATACCCGTAAAGGTCGTCGCCCCAGTTTCTCATCGGCAGCAACCCCCGACCAGGCTCAACATTTATATCAGGTGTTTTGCGATAAAATAGCTGCTCAGGGCGTTCCGGTAGAAACCGGTCGTTTTGCGGCCGATATGCAGGTTGAACTGGTCAATGACGGCCCGGTTACATTTGAATTGAAGGTATAACTGTCATGTATCGCGTTATTACTCCTGAAACCGACGAGCAACTCGAACGTTATTATTACCTTCGCTGGCGGGTTCTGCGTGAACCCTTTCAACGGCCACTGGGCTCTGAACAAGACGAATACGATCAAGTGGGTCATCACCGAATGGTCGTGAATGAAGCTGACGAAGCCGTTGCCGTTGGCCGGCTGCATTTTAATAGCCCGGAAGAAGCTCAAATACGCTTTATGGCCGTTGCACCTGAATACCGTGGCGAAGGCCATGGGGTTGCTATTATCTACGCGCTGGAGCTTGCTGCGCGCAAAGAAGGCGCAACCCATGTCGTGATCAACTCACGCGACAATACCATCGGCTTTTACAAGAAGTGTGGTTACGAAGTCGCGGAAGAAGCCGATACCGTGAATAACCCAATGGCAGAACATCACTTACGTAAGTCTTTTACTGAATATAACCGCATAATTTATCGACCCGAATGGTGTACTGAGCTACAGAAAACCTGGCAGGAAGACATTCCTATTTCCGATGCCATGGGCATTAAGATTCATCAATACACAGGGCGTGTTTTCGAAACCCGCGCGGTTCTATCACGGAACATTAATGTACACGGCACCATGTTTGCAGGCAGCATTTATTCACTGGGCACCTTAACCTGCTGGGGGTTGTTGCATTTGCAGTTGTTGGAGCGGGAACTTGAAGGGTCAGTCGTACTGGGCGATGGCAACATTCATTACCATAAGCCGGTGACTCAGGAGCCTCGGGCAGTAGCACGGTTAAGTGATGTTACCGGTGACTTTTCTGCGTTAAAACAAGGCAAAAATGCCCGGTTAACACTAAAAGCTCAAATACTTGACGAAGAGCAGCCGGTAGCAGAATTTACCGGCCGCTTCGTGGTTCTTGCTAAACGGGATTAACCCGTAGATTTAAGCTTCAGACAAAATATGCGGTAGTTGCACCACTGCCGCTAACTCGCCATTTTGAATCAGGTCACTGGCGGCTTTAATATCCGGAGCAAAGAAGCGGTCTTCCGCATAATACGCCACTTGCTCACGCAGACAGTTAAAGGCCGTTTCAACCGCAGCCGCACCTTTTAAAGGACGACGGAAATCCAGACCTTGCGCCGCTTCTAACCACTCAATAGCAATAATGTCGCTGACGTTCTTAGCAATGTCCGTTAACCGGCGTGCTGCAAAGGTTGCCATCGACACATGGTCTTCCTGGTTAGCAGAGGTTGGCAGGCTATCCACCGACGCCGGGTGCGCGAGAGTTTTATTCTCTGACGCCAATGCCGCAGCGGTAACCTGCGCCAGCATAAAGCCTGAATTAACCCCACCGTCATTGACCAAAAACGCCGGCAATTTGCTTAAATGGCTGTCTATCAGCAGCGCACTACGACGCTCTGACAAAGCGCCAATTTCGCTGGCCGCAATAGCCAGAATATCCGCCGCCATAGCAACCGGTTCGGCGTGGAAGTTACCGCCGGAAATAATATCCTGCTCCTCACTGAACACCAGTGGGTTGTCGGTAACACCATTAGCTTCGCGTACCAGAATACCCGAGGCATGCTCAATTTGATCCAATACTGCACCCATTACCTGAGGCTGACAACGCAGAGAATACGGATCCTGCACTTTCTCGCAGTCTTCGTGGTCTTTGGCAATTTCAGAACTGTCAGTCAGCACGTGACGCAGCATTTCCGCCGCTTTAATTTGCCCCGGCTGTCCGCGCACAGCGTGTACACGTTCATCAAATGGCGCACGTGAACCCATAGCGGCTTCCACAGAAGTCGCACCCACCACAATGGCCGCATGGTAGTTACGCTCAATTCGGAACAAACCTGCCAATGCCAGTGCGGTTGATGCCTGAGTGCCGTTTAATAAGGCCAGACCTTCTTTCGGCGCAAGTTCAAAAGGCTCAATGCCCGCTATTTTCAGACCTTCTTTAGCGTTTAGCACCTCGCCATTATGGCGCACCGTACCTTCACCCACTAACGGCAATACCATGTGCGCTAACGGCGCTAAATCACCAGATGCGCCTACGGAACCTTTTTCCGGTATGCAGGGATACACCTCGGCGTTCAACAGTTTAATCAACGCATCAACTAACACTTGCCGCACACCGGAAAACCCGCGCGACAGAGAGTTAATTTTCAACAACAACATTAAACGCACCACGGCGTCTTCCATTAAGTCACCGGTGCCGGCGGCGTGCGACAACACAATGCGGCGCTGTAAATCAGTCAAACGTTCTGGTGGAATACGTGTATTCGCCAGCAGTCCAAAACCGGTATTAATACCGTAAACCACTCGCCCTTGCTCCAGTACATCCGCAACGGTTTTTGCCGAAATCGCAATGTTGTCTTTCGCTTCATCAGAAAGCTTTAGCGTCTGATGCTGATAAAACCAGTGGCGCAGTTCGCTTAACTGCAACTGTCCTGGCTGTAATTCAAAATGACTCATGCAACCTCCTTACTTCGTATCCAGCATCGGTAAATCAAGCCCTTGTTCGCGGGCGCAGTTTTTCGCAATATCGTATCCGGCATCAGCATGACGCATAACGCCTGTGCCCGGGTCGTTCCACAGCACCCGGCTTAAGCGCTTGTCGGCTTCTTCGGTACCATCGGCCACAATCACCACACCAGCGTGCTGTGAATAACCCATACCGACGCCACCACCATGGTGCAGGCTGACCCAGGTCGCACCGCCGGCTGTATTCAGCAACGCATTCAGCAGCGGCCAGTCCGATACCGCATCAGAGCCGTCCTGCATCGCTTCGGTTTCGCGGTTAGGGCTGGCAACTGAGCCGGAATCCAAATGGTCACGACCAATAACCACAGGAGCTTTTAACTCACCGCTTTTAACCATGTCATTAAACGCACGAGCAATGCGGGCTCGGTCTTTAAGGCCAATCCAGCAAATACGTGACGGCAAGCCCTGGAAGCTAATGCGTTCTTTGGCCATATCCAGCCAGTTGTGTAAGTGCTCGTTGTCCGGAATCAGCTCTTTGACTTTCTGGTCGGTTTTGTAAATGTCTTCCGGGTCACCCGAAAGCGCCACCCAGCGGAATGGACCAATACCTTCGCAGAACAGCGGACGGATATAAGCGGGGACAAAACCCGGGAAGTCAAAGGCGTTATCAACGCCCACGTCTTTCGCCATCTGGCGAATATTGTTGCCGTAATCCAGTACAGCTGCGCCTTCTTTCTGGAAGTGCAGCATAGCGCGAACCTGTACCGCCATAGATTCTTTCGCGGCGGTTACCGTGCCACTGGGGTCGCTTTCCTGCTGCTCTTTATACTCCTCCAGCGTCCAGCCTTGTGGCAAGTAACCGTGCAGAGGGTCGTGGGCAGACGTTTGGTCAGTCACCACATCCGGTGTGACACCGCGTTGCTGCAATTCAGAATAAACGTCAGCGGCGTTACCCAGTAAGCCCACTGAAATGGCTTCGCCTTTTGCCATGGCGTCGTTAATCAGCTTTAACGCATCGTCCAGGTTGGTGGCTTTATGATCCACATAGCCGGTGCGCGAACGGAAATCGATGCGCGACTCATCACACTCCACCGCTAACATGCAAAAGCCGGCCATGGTGGCCGCCAAAGGCTGAGCTCCGCCCATGCCTCCAAGACCACCAGTAAGTACCCACTTACCTTTAGCGTCTCCGTCGAAGTGCTGACGCGAAACCGCGCCAAAGGTTTCATAGGTGCCCTGCACAATGCCTTGCGAGCCAATGTAAATCCATGAGCCCGCAGTCATCTGCCCGTACATCATCAGGCCTTTTTTATCGAGCTCGTTAAAGTGCTCCCATGTTGCCCATTCGGGCACCAGGTTAGAGTTCGCGATCAATACACGCGGCGCGTCTTCATGAGTCGGAAATACACCCACCGGTTTACCCGACTGAATCAACAGAGATTCGTTTGGCTTCAGGCGCTCTAAAGTTTCAATAATTTTGTCATAGCATTCCCAACTGCGCGCAGCACGCCCAATACCACCATAAACGACCAGTGCCTGTGGGTGTTCGGCAACTTCGTCATCCAGGTTGTTCATTAGCATCCGCTTTGCAGCTTCTACCTGCCAGTTACAGGTGGTTAGCTCGGTTCCATGAGGTGCGCTTATTTTGCGACTTTTATCCAAACGGGTGAATGACATGACTTACTCCTTAAAGGTTAAATGGCCGCCTAACTTAAACCGGGAGCCAGGGTGAGTCAGTGTGGCAAAGGTGACCACACCGCCTGAGCTCCAGGTACGGCGCAAAATTCTGAGACAAGGTTCGTGACGGTCGATATTTAAGTATTGGCATATCGTGCTGACCGGCAGAATGGCTTCAATTTGATGACTGGCTTCGGTTAGCGGACTGACTACGCATAAATATTCATGCGGAGTGACCTTACTGTAGTCCTGCTTAAGATAATCGGGTACCAGCTTCGGATTCACAAAACGCTCTTCAAGCTGAACCGGCTGGTCATTTTCATAGTGGGTGATCAACGAATGAAAAACCGGATTCCCTTCTTCCAGCTCCAGTGCTTCCGCAATTTGCGCGCTTGCCGGCTGTTCTTTTAGCAAATGCACTTTGGCGCGGTAGTCGTGTCCCCGCGAACGCACTTCGTCGGCTATGTTGCGAATGGCCATAAACGAGGTTTGCGACTTGATGGGGGCAACGTAAGTACCGGACCCCTGCGTTCTTATCACCAAACCTTCATCCGCAAGCTCCTGCAAGGCTCTGCGAGCCGTCATACGACTGACCGAGAACTGCGTCGATAATGCGTTTTCCGAACTGACAGGGTGGTTTTCAGGCCACTCACCGGACTCTATCTTCAGATAAATGTGCTGTTTTATCTTTGAGAATTTATTCATCCCGACCCCAACAATGAATGATATGACACGGTACTTTTGAGGGTAAAAGTCTAGTCCAGAATAATTGTCTATACAAGTTACTTTTGCTATTCTTTTATCAGAACTCACCTTTAAGGACTGCTATGCAACGTATAGAAAACATCAACGCAGCAACAATGAACGATGATCAGGGCTATGGTCTGATCCACGACGCTACAGTCATTATCAATAAAGGAAAAATTGAATTTGTAGGTGCAGCCTTTGACGCTCCCGCCACTCCGACGGCGGAAGTCATTGACGGTAACGGCGGTTTGCTGACCCCTGGATTAATCGACTGCCATACCCATCTGGTATGGGCTGGTTCGCGGGCTAATGAATTTGCTCAACGTTTGCATGGCGCCAGCTATCAGGAAATTGCCGAGCAGGGCGGTGGCATTAAAAGCACCGTTAAGTCCACTCGCGAGGCTTCACAGGAAGAGCTGCTTAAATTAGCTTTAGAGCGAGCGGAAACCTTAATGTCACAAGGCGTCACCAGCATTGAAGTAAAATCCGGTTACGGGCTGGACTTAGAAAACGAGCGCAAACAGTTAACCGTAGCGCGTCAGTTAGCCGAACAGTTGCCGGTGAACATAAAGACCACGCTACTGGCAGCGCATGCCGTGCCGCCAGAGTTCAAGGATAACGCCGACGGCTATATTGATGAAATTATCCAAAACATTCTGCCGACTCTGGCGAACGAAGGGCTGGTCGATGCTGTTGACGCTTTTTGTGAAAGCATTGGGTTCAGCCCGGCACAAACTGAAAAAGTGTTTGAAGCAGCTAAAAAGTTAAGGCTTCCCATTAAGCTTCATGCCGAACAAATTACTAATCAGCAAGGCGCGAAGCTGGCCGCGGAATATCAGGCGTTATCTGCTGATCATCTTGAACAGCTAGACGAAGAAGGCGTTAAAGCCATGGCCGAAAATGGCACAGTAGCGGTGTTATTGCCGGGCGCATTCTATTTTCTGCGCGATACCCAAAAGCCGCCGGTTGAATTACTGCGAAAGCACGGCGTTCCCATGGCCATCGCTACCGATGCAAACCCGGGCTCTTCGCCTATTCACAACCTACCGTTAATGCTGCAAATGGCCGCTACCTTCTTCCACATGACACCGGAAGAATGCTTGCGCGGGGTAACAGTTAATGCTGCCAAAGCCTTAGGTGAAGAGAAAAGGGGCGTTATTGCCGAAGGCTGTTACGCAGATTTAGCGCTATGGAATTGTCAGGACGCCGCTGAGTTAACTTACCAATTTGGCGTCAACCCGCTAAAAACCTTGTGGTTTAACGGCGTCGCTCACGACCGTGTAAGTAAGCCGTGGTCAGCTCGCTAAGCAGCTGTCCGCAAATTTTCATGCCTTCATCGAAGCCCGCACTGCATAATGACGGTGCGGCTTCGGCAAGGTGCAGGTAACGTGCCTCGCTAACCTCTGCCAGTCGCTTAACGTACTGAAAGCCTTGTCCAAGACTCAAGCCAACATAATTCACCGCACTGGCAGGCACAGCGTTTAAGGCATCCACGTCAACCTCAATGCCCAGTGGACGCTGCCAGGACACCGCTTTTGCCACCACTTCGTCCATCACTTCAGTAAATGGACGCTCGTATAAGCGGTGCAGCGTATGGTAACGCATTCCTGCGTCCTGCAACTGGCGAAGACTGCTGGCGGAGTTTTTCCCCTGATGCAGACCAACAATATGATAAAACTCCAGCGCGCCTTCCATATAGGCGTAGCTAAAACCATTACCGGAATGACGACCCTCGCGCGGGCGAAAGTCTGCATGCGGGTCTAAATTCACGGCTCCACAGGCTTCACCGGTCACTTTATGCAGGCTCTTCAATAGTGGATACGCGTTATTGTGACCACCACCAATAACAATGACTTCAAAGCCTTGCTCGAACAGCGGCGTCAGCACCTTTTCCACCCGCGCATCGACCTGTGCGCAAAGTTCGCGTAACGTCGCTAGTTCATGCGGGTTCGAAGTATCCAGCTCCTCAGCTTTTTCATTCAAATCATCACAATTAACAGCACCAATCAGCAACAATTCATGGGTAGAAAGCAGGCCGGTTTTCTGCAGGTTCAAAAAGCTCTTGAGAAAGGACTGCCAGCCATCGTCAGCACCTGCGCGGCCAAGATTCGCGCGCACACCAATACTTTCCGGAACTCCCACTAAAGCTACGCGCTGGCCGTCTTCCCAGGCTGCAGCCAAGCTTTCTTCATAAGTTCCCTGCTCAGAAAGAACCCGAATAGCCTGACCAATTTTTGTTTCCTGCTCGCGCACCGTTACCCATTTAGCCGGATCGGTTAATTCTAAAAACGAAATCTCACTCATAGTTATTCAATATCTAGTGGTTCCGGAGACAAGATGACACCCGTGGTATCAATGTAGAGATGATCATCGGGTAAAAAGGTGACGCCGCCAAAGTTAACCGGCACATTCACTTCACCCACACCTTCACTAATTGCCCCCACAGGAATAGAAGCTACGCCAAGAATACCAATGTCCAGTTCTTCCAGCGCATCAACTTCACGCACAGCCCCATAACAGACAATGCCTTCCCAGTCGTTATCCATAGCTTGTTCGGCTATAGCAGCATCAAGCAGAGCACGACGTGCCGAGCCACCACCATCTATCAGCAACACTTTGCCGCCACCGTCTGCCGCCACCGTTTCTTCAATGAGCCCTTTGTCTTCGTGGCATTTAATGATAACCAGACGACCGCCGAAAGAGCTACGGCCTCCATAAGACTCAAACATGGGCTCAACCACATCGACCATATCGGGGTATAAATCGCAAAGTTCTGAAGTGTTGTATTCCATGATTGTGTTCCTGACGTTGCTATAGCAGTGACTGGCAGTATACCTGCTATCCGGCAAGGACAAAAGTAAGCCCGACAGAGGTAACGAAACCCTTGAATTATAGAATAAAAACCCGTTTAATCTAACTAACTATAATAATAATAAAGTGAATCGCTATTTTCATGCCGCAGCTTGACCTAATGACAAGTCTGGCAATAGAGACCTTTGCGCACGCCATACAAGCCGTTTTTCTTATCGGTTTCGCGTCGCTGCTTATGTATTATCACCGTTATTATCGACGTGACTACTTAAGTTACTGGTCTTTTGCCTGCTTTGCCTTTGGCCCCAGTGAGTTAATTCGCGCTTTCCTTGCAGGCAGCGCAATGGTTGCACCCGAGTCTGCGCTTAACTGGTCCGGCGGCTTACAAGGCATTGCCTTAACCTTCCAGTACCTGGCAATTTGCTTTATTGCTTTGGGGGCGTCCTGTGCCGCCTTTAACAGCAAACCACAAAAATACTGGCAGTATATTGCTTACGCCGTTTCACTCATTGGCGGGGTTATCTCCTACTTCTGGCTGGAGCCAACTATCAGCTCTGTCGGCAGCACCCCCAATGCCGGGTTTATGCGCTTTTTAGTCACAGGCTTAGCGCTTATTGCTATCGGCTTTTTCATGTGGCGTAGGCTAGGCGCAGGTATCGGCCCCAAGTTAGTATCAGGTGGTTTTCTGAGTATTGGCATTAAAAACTTTCTGGTGCTGGCCGGAATGTTCTCGTTGTCAGCCAACGCCATCGACTGGGTTTTAAGCTTCCAGGCTCTGTTAACGGTTATTATCATTGCCGTTGTTATTGTTGGCGTCATTATTTGGCTGCTGGAGTCAGAGCGCAATACCGCAGTGCGCGCTATTCAACGCGCCGAATATCTTCACACTCATGACGCTCTGACAGGGGTTTCTAACCGCGATCAACTGGTCAGTAAAATTCCGTTGTTTATTGAATATTGCCGTAGCAACAATCGCCACTTAACCATGATGCTAATTGGTGTCAGCCGTTTTAAAGTGGTGAACGAAAATATCGGTATTCGCGGCGGTGACCAGGTTCTCAAGGAAATAGCCAGACGCCTGCAAAATTTTACAAAGCAACCTCTGACCGTTTCGCGTATCAGCGGTGACGTTTTTGCTATTGCTTTTGACCATTTAAAGAACCGAAGCCTGATACAAGACTTAGCCACAGAACTTCAGGAAGCATTGACCCTGCCCATTGATATTGGCGAGAAAACCGTAAATATTGCAGTAGGCATTGGTATTTCGCGCTACCCTCAGCACGGCAGCCGATCGGAAGTCTTGCTCAATAAGGCAACCATAGGTTTAACTCAGGCCAAGCAGTCGCACCAGCCCACCATAACCTTTTATGAGCGCGGCATGGACGAAATGTACTCCTATCTGGTTGATATGGAGCCAGTGCTTCGTAAGGCAATGCAAGAAAATGAATTCACTTTGTACCTTCAGCCTCAGTTCGACTTCGACCATCAGCAGCTTTGTGGGTTTGAAGCCCTCATACGCTGGCAACACCCCGAACGGGGCTTGCTGAGTCCGGCAGAGTTCCTGCCTTACATAGAACAACTCGGCCTTTCTACCGATTTAGATGACTGGGTGCTGAATCAGGCCGCTGCGATTCTTAGCTCCTGGCAACAAAAGTTTGGCGTATGCTGGCCAATTGCGGTAAACCTCTCTGCACCTCAGTTTCAGCATTTCCAGTTGATTGAAAAAATGCAGCGGCTGCAGGAAGACTACGGTATATCGCCGGAATGGCTGGAATTAGAAATTACTGAAAATGTCGCTATGTCTGACTTGCATAATGGCATGAGTGTCATTCAACGTTTGCGGGAGATGGGCTTTGGTATATCCATCGACGACTTTGGTACAGGACATTCTTCTCTGGCTTATTTACGGTCCTTGCCTATTAACAAAATTAAAATTGACCGGAGTTTCATCAGCGAACTTCAGCAAAATAATAACGACGCGACCATTTTAAAAGCCATGATCCGGCTGTCTCATGGTTTAGGAAAACGCGTGATTGCTGAAGGAATTGAGACCGAAGAGCAGCAGGATATGTTGCAGAAACTTGGTTGTGACATGATGCAGGGCTATTTCTATTCGCCGCCAATGCGCCTGCAATTCGCCGAACAATTTATTGAACGTCAAATTCAGAGCAATAAAAAGCCGCTGCCTCCCGGGGAGTTTGCAACGGCTTTTTAACGGTAATATATTACAGGATGAAGCGACTTAAGTCTTCGTCCTGCGACAACTCACCAACATGTTCGTTGACGTAATCTGCGTCTACGGTCAACTTCTCACCGTTGTGGTCTGTTGCATGGAAGGAAATTTCTTCCATCAAGCGCTCAAGCACGGTGTGCAGCCGGCGGGCTCCGATATTCTCGGTCGTCTCATTCACATGGAATGCAACTTCAGCTATGCGCTGAATGCCCTCTTCGGTAAAGTTAACCTCCACGCCTTCCGTGTTCAGTAACGCATGGTATTGCGTCGTCAGTGAAGCACTAGGCTCTGTCAGAATGCGAACAAAGTCGCCGCTGGTCAGCGCTTCCAGTTCTACCCGAATCGGCAAACGACCCTGAAGCTCCGGAATAAGATCCGATGGCTTACTCATCTGGAATGCACCAGAGGCAATGAACAGAATATGGTCGGTCTTGATCATGCCATGCTTGGTGTTCACCGTTGTACCTTCAACCAAAGGCAGCAGGTCACGCTGCACACCCTCGCGTGAAACATCCGGTCCGCTGGTATCACCGCGCTTACAAATCTTGTCAATTTCATCTAAAAAGACAATGCCGTTTTGCTCAACCGATTCAATCGCTGCTTCTTTGACTTCATCTGGGTTCAGCAGTTTCGCCGCTTCTTCTTCGACCAGTTGTTTGTAGGCGTCTTTGATACGCATCTTACGGGCTTTGGTTTTATCGTTGCCCATGTTCTGGAACATATTCTGCAGTTGCGACGTCATCTCTTCCATGCCCGGTGGTGCCATGATTTCAACACCCATTTGTGGCATGGCTAAATCAATTTCAATTTCTTTGTCGTCTAACTGGCCTTCGCGCAGCTTCTTACGGAATACCTGACGTGTGCCGCGCTGATCATCGTTTTCAGGTGTTTCTTCCTGTTGTTGAGCCCAACCGGAGGACGACTTCTTCGCCGGAGGCAACAGCACATCCAGAATACGCTCTTCCGCCGCTTCTTCAGCGCGGTAACGTACCTTTTGCATCATCTCTTCACGAGTTTGCTTCACTGCTACATCGGTCAAGTCCTTAACAATAGACTCTATTTCTTTACCCACATAGCCAACTTCAGTGAACTTAGTGGCTTCTACTTTAATGAACGGTGCCTTTGCCAATTTTGCCAGGCGACGGGCTATTTCCGTTTTACCAACACCCGTTGGGCCAATCATTAAGATATTCTTTGGCGTCACTTCCTGACGCAGTTCATCGTCCAGCTGCATACGGCGCCAGCGATTACGCAAAGCAACGGCAACAGCGCGTTTGGCTTTATCCTGGCCAATAATGTGTCGGTTTAATTCGTCAACAATTTCTCTTGGGGTCATCTCAGACATCTTATTCTTTCCCCTGCTTTGTTTTGTCTTCAGCAATAGACTCTTCTTCTTCAATGGTCTGATTGCCGTTCGTATATACGCAAATATCACCCGCTATAGTTAATGCTTTTTGCACAATGTCGCGGGCATTCAAGTCGGTGTTTTCCAGCAACGCTCTTGCCGCTGACTGAGCAAAAGGACCACCCGAGCCAATAGCTATAAGGTCATTCTCAGGCTGAACAACGTCGCCGTTACCCGTTATAATCAGTGAGGTTTCCTTATCAGCCACTGCCAACAGAGCTTCTAACCGACGCAGCGCCCGGTCAGTACGCCAGTCTTTTGCCAGTTCCACAGCAGCACGCATCAGGTTGCCCTGATGTTGCTCAAGTTTGGATTCAAAGCGTTCGAACAGTGTGAAAGCGTCAGCGGTTCCGCCGGCAAAACCTGCCAGCACTTTGTCGTGGTAAAGGCGACGCACTTTACGTGCATTGCCTTTCATTACGGTATTACCTAAGGAAACCTGGCCGTCTCCGCCAATTACAACTTTATCGCCGCGGCGAACAGATACGATAGTAGTCAAATCAAGACCCTCTTTTTTGTCTTTGTGACATCAATGACAAGTATTTGAGGGTCTATATCGTGTTTTTCAATGGTGGGTATGGATTAATCGATGTTCCAGTTCCAAATTGCGCAACCAAACACCTGATTCCGCTGCAGTTTATGACGATCACGTTCGGCGTCACGTTTTGTTTCATAAGGCCCTAAAATAACCCGGTACCAAAGACCATTACTGCCGTCCGTTGCTCTAACCTGAGATTCCAGACCGGCCATAGCAATTTGCGCACGCAGCCTTTCTGCGTCAGCCTGCTGACGAAAAGAGCCACATTGCATAAGCTTAGGTGGACCCACTTCGCGTTCGGGTACATCCACTTCCACTTCTTTGCTTTCCAGCTCTTCAATATAACGCCAGCGTTCGGCCGACTTTTCCGGCAACAGATCGGCCGGTGGTTGCTGCACATGCGGTTGCTCAACTTCCTCGGACTTACCGCTAATTTGCACCAGAATATAAGTAAATAAGGCGATTAAGCCAATGGCAATAATAACCACGAACCAGGGGACAGCTTTACGTTCACCAACAGGCTTTGCACCACGTTGCTGCTTTTTATTGCTTCCCTTTTTCTTAGCCGGCTTACGTTTCGGCGATTTTGGCTTACGATTCGCGTAATCCATAATGCGTTACATCTTCTCCAGGGTTGGAATGCCCAGTAAATCCAGACCTTGCTTGAGCACGTTAGCCGTTAACATCGACAACTTAAGGCGGCTGTTACGAAGGGCTTCATCTTCCTGATTCAAAATAGGGCAGGCTTCATAAAAACTGGAAAAACGCCCGGCCAGATCAAACAGATAGCCACATAAGAAGTGCGGCATGGCTTTATCCTGAACCTGATGCAGCACTTCATTAAAACGCACCAGCTGGTTCGCAAGTGCCAGCTCACGCTCGTCATTAAGAATAATGTCTGCATCACGGTCAAAAGCGGTATCGCCGAGTCGGTCAAAAATGCTGTTCACACGGGTGTAAGCATAAAGCAGGTAAGGCGCTGTATTGCCTTCAAAGGTCAGCATGTGATTCCAGTCAAAAATGTAGTCACTGGTACGGTTTTTCGACAAGTCGGCATACTTCACCGAGCTAATACCCACCACTTCAGCAACGCGTTTCTGCTGCTCGTCTGTTAAGTCGGTCGTTTTCTGCTGAAGCAACTCGAGTGCGCGGCGTTCGGCTTCATCTAATAAATCAGCCAGTTTAGTCACACCCCCGTCACGGCTTTTGTAAGGTTTTCCGTCTTTGCCCATCACCGTACCAAAACCGTAATGGTCTAGCTGTATCTCACCCTCAACAAAGCCTGCTTTACGCGCCAGGGTAAAAATTTGGTCAAAATGCAGTGCCTGACGGGCGTCTACAAAATACATTAAGTGGTCACCGCCTAATACTTTCTGACGGTATTCAATGGCGGCTAAATCGGTGGTGGCATACAGATAACCACCGCCTTTTTTCTGCACAATAATTGGCAGCGGTTCGCCTTCTTTACCTTTGTACTCTTCCAGGAACACGCACTGCGCGCCCTGATCTTCGGTCAGCAAGCCTTTTTCACGCAGGTGTTCAATAACGCCCGGCAGCTTGTCGTTGTAGGCACTTTCTGCCATCACGTCATCACGGGTCAGCTTAACGCCCAGGCGATCATAAACTTCCTGGCAATGGCTGAGTGATACATCAATAAATTGATTCCACAGCTTCAGGCAGTATTCGTCGCCCGACTGCAGTTTTACCACCAGCTGTCGAGCACGGTCAGCGAACTCTTCGCTGTCGTCAAAACGCTGCTTGGCTGCTTTATAAAAGGTTTCCAGGTTGCTCAGTTCATATTCTGCCGACTGGTTATCCAGCGCTTCCATGTAAGCCAAAAGCATACCGAACTGTGTACCCCAGTCGCCCACGTGGTTTTGGCGAACCACTTTATGACCTAAAAACTCGCACACACGGGATACGGCATCACCAATAATGGCAGAACGTAAATGGCCGACGTGCATTTCTTTCGCCAGGTTAGGCGACGAGTAATCAATGACAATGGTTTTGCTTTGGTCAGCAACATCGATATTCAGGCGGTCACTGTTCAGCATCGCCGTTAACTGATCTTTCAGCTGGTCCTGCGAAATAGTGAAATTAATAAAGCCCGGTCCGGCAATATCCATTTTCGACAGCAGAGAGTTCTCCGGGACCGCATCAACAATGGCTTCAGCCAACTGACGCGGGTTCGACTTTGCCGGCTTTGCCAACATAAGTGCCAGGTTCGTCGCAAAGTCACCGTGCGATTTGTCGCGAGGGCGATCCAACTGAATCTTTACTGGGTGATCCGCAGGGATTTTCCCCTGTGCTTTAAGTTGACCAATGGCTTCGGCCAGTAACTGTTCAAGTTGTTCTTTCATTAATGCGACTACCTGTATGAAAAATCGAAGAGGAAATTCAAAGCGCTTAGTTTAATCGCTACGCCCGATAAAAAAAACCGCTTAGTTGTTAATCAGCTGAAGTCTTGCGGATCGATATCCAGCGACCAGCGTACTTTTTTCAATAACGGCAAGGCGTTAATCTGCGGCAGCAAGTGCTCAATTAACTGAAAACGTAGTTTCCGTGACTGACAATGTAACAGCAATTGATAGCGGTAACGACCAGCTTTACGCTCCATTAAGGCAGGCATTGGCCCCAGTAAAAACGCACCATCAACCTGCGGCATCAACTGCTGAATTTGGGTCATGGCCTGCACCACAGAGTCTCTGTCTGTCGCCTCAGCCCTGAACAGAGCTAAATAAGAAAACGGCGGCAGCTCACTTTGCTGGCGTTCGGCTAAAGCCGTCAACGCGAAATGCGAATAGCCGTTGTTGAGCAAATCCTGAATTAAGTCATGTTCCGGATGATGGGTTTGCAGCACCACTTTACCGGCTTTGTGCTCACGCCCGGCGCGCCCGGCCACCTGAGTATAAAGCTGCCCTAGACGCTCTGCCGCCCGAAAATCGGCGCTGTAGAGCGCGCCGTCAACATCCAGCAACGCCACTAAAGTCACATTAGGAAAGTGATGACCCTTTGCCAGCATCTGCGTACCGACCAGCAAAGGATACTCATTATTTGTGGCTTTTTGCAGGTAGTCGTCTAACTGGCCTTTGCGACGGGTTGAGTCCCGGTCAATGCGCAGTACCCCCCGGCCGGGAAACATCTCTTTCAGACTATGCTCGAGCTGCTCAGTGCCCACACCATGAGAAATCATCTGCGGCGAACCGCAGGAACCGCATTGACGCGGTATCCGCTGCTGACTCCCACAATGGTGGCACTGCAGTTGTTGATGGGTTTTATGTACTGTGTAATAAGCGTCACAACGATGACATTGCGCCAGCCAGCCGCACTCATGACACATTAATGCCGGCGCAAACCCACGGCGATTGAGAAACAGCAGCACCTGGTTGCCCCGCTCAATTTCTACCTGAATTTGTTCCTGCAGTATTTTAGAGATACCGGCTTTTATCGGCTGCTGCTTCAGGTCAATAAGCTCGTGTTTAACCATTTGCGCGCCACCAGCGCGCTGCCCCAGTTTAAGCCAGTGAAAACGCTTGCTGACCGCGTTGTTCAGCGTTTCCAGCGAGGCAGTTGCACTACCTAATACCAGCGGTATGTTCAGCAACGCCGCCCGTTTTATGGCAATGTCCCGGGCATGGTAGCGGAATCCGTCCTGTTGTTTGTAGGACAAGTCATGTTCTTCATCGACCACAATAAGCCCCAGCTTCTGGCAAGGCGTAAACACCGCCGAACGGGTACCGATAATAATCGCTGCATGCCCGTGCTTGGCATCCAGCCAGGTATTAAGCCGCTCTCTGTCGCTCATACCGGAATGCAGCATCACCACAGGCACATCAAAGCGTTCTTTAAAGCGCTGCAGGGTTTGCGGGGTGAGGCCAATTTCAGGCACCAGCACTAAAACCTGTTCACCGCGTTCCAACACCGGTTGCATAGCCTGTAAGTAGACTTCGGTTTTACCACTGCCGGTAACGCCTTCCAGCAATAGCGTACTGTGCTTCTGTTGCTGGTTAATGGTTGAAACCGCTACTGCCTGCTCGGTATTTAATTCATGACCCTCTTCTCTTAATACCGATGGCTTCTGCTGCCAGCTTTGTGGCTTTGCCGGTGCCTGCTCACGCACCTCAATCCAGCCTTTATCCTGCAGGGTACGGAGCACGGCTGAGGTTACGCCTATATCGCTTAAGTCACTGCGTCTGAGCGGCTGATGTTTCAGCGCCGCCAGCACTTGCTGTTGTCGTGCCGCCCCTTTCAAGTCGTTAATAGACTGAGCAAGGCCTAAGTCAGTCAACGCATAAAAGGTTTCAGTCAGGTATTCCGGCGCATCGCCTTTACGCAATAAAACCGGCAGGCTGTTAGCAGCGACATCCCCTAACGAGTGGTGGTAATAATCGGAAGACCAACGAACCAGTTGCCAAATATCATCCGGCCACAGTCGTTGCTCATCCAAAACCGCAGCAACCGACTTCAGCTCAAAGCCTGGCGGCTCGTCATTGGCTTCAGCAACCACATAACCGACTAACTGACGCTGACCAAATGGCACGCGCACGCGCACTCCCTGCGGCAGCGGCTCAGCACTTTTGCACAGATAATCATAGGTTTGTCGAAGAGGTAACGGCAGAGCGACTTTATAACGTCGTTCATTGCCGGTGTTGGCTTGCTTCATGGCTCTATTCTGGAACGCTACCGCGCAGAATACAAGGCAGCAGATTCTGCTTGATCACAAGCTCAGGATCACATAGAATGCGCGGCTCTTAATTCATTGATGTTTTTTTGCGCATGGTGTTCGGCTTTGGATCGAATGGCGATGCGGCCCATAACTGAGGTAACCCCATGAAACAAGGTATTCATCCTAAGTACGAGACTTTAAAAGTCAGCTGTTCTTGCGGTCACACGTTCGAAACGCGTTCAACCCGCTCAGAAGATCTTCACCTGGACGTCTGTTCAGAGTGCCACCCGTTCTACACTGGTAAGCAGCGTGTAATGGACACTGGTGGTCGTGTTGACAAATTTAAGAAGCGTTTTGGTGCTCTGGGCAAGAAATAAGCCTAAGAAAACTTATAGAAAACGCTGCTTAACAGCAGATTTTAAGAAAAAGGCGCTAAACAGCGCCTTTTTTTGTGCCTGTTTCGCTAAGCGGCCTATTGTTAAAGAAAAGTTAACTGGTGTACTTTTAAACACATTGGAAATTTCATTCACCTCATTACCCTCAAAGGCGGAGGTAAGATTTGTTTATTAGCACAAAAGCGATAGACTGATCGGCATTCTGATCACCAGACTCAGGTATCACCGCATGACAGACTTTCGCCAACAGGCACTGGATTACCATCAATACCCGACCCCGGGTAAAATTTCCGTTGAACTCACCACCCCTGCTGAAACCAGTAAAGATTTAGCGCTGGCCTACAGCCCGGGCGTAGCAGAGCCGGTTCGGGAAATCTCGCAAGACCCGGACAATGCCTACAAGTACACAGCTAAAGGCAACATGGTTGCTGTTATTACCAACGGTACGGCTATTCTCGGTCTGGGCAATTTGGGGCCACTAGCGTCAAAACCGGTGATGGAAGGTAAAGCACTTTTGTTCAAACGCTTCGCCGGGCTGGATTCCATTGATATTGAAGTCAGTCACCGTACCACACAGGACTTTATCAATACGGTTGCCAACATTGCTGATACCTTTGGCGGTATTAACTTAGAAGACATTAAAGCGCCTGAGTGTTTTGAAATTGAGCAGGCCTTAATAGAACGCTGCAATGTACCGGTATTCCATGACGACCAACACGGTACTGCCATTGTTACCGCAGCCGGTATGCTTAACGCGCTGGAAATTCAGGGCAAAAAACTGACCGAGTCACGCATTGTTTGTCTCGGTGCCGGCGCAGCAGCAATTGCCTGTATGGAGCTTCTGATTAAATGCGGTGCACAGCGCGAACACATTTACATGCTCGATTCTAAAGGCGTTATTCACACCCGCCGTGACGACTTAAACGAATACAAGCAACTGTTCGCTAACAATACCGATAAGCGCACGCTAAAAGATGTTATTGAGGGTGCTGATATCTTTGTTGGCGTTTCAGGCCCAGACCTGCTCAGCCCGGAAGAGCTGAAGCTAATGGCACCTAACCCGGTTATTTTTGCCTGCTCAAACCCTGATCCGGAAATTAAACCGGAAGTTGCTATGGCAGCACGGGACGACTTAATTATGGGAACTGGCCGTTCGGACTATCCGAACCAGGTGAACAATGTACTCTGTTTTCCCTTTATGTTCCGCGGAGCATTAGATGTGCGGGCAACAGCCATTAACGATGAAATGAAGGTGGCAGCGGTAGAGGCCATTCGTCAGCTGGCGAAAGAGCCCGTGCCCGATTCCGTGCTAAAAGCAGCCGATGTCAAAGAATTAAACTTCGGCCGCAACTACATTATTCCTAAGCCTATCGACCCACGCTTGTGCCAACGTGTGGCTCGCGCCGTTGCTGAAGCCGCCGTGAAATCCGGCGCGGCGAAAATCGATTTACCAGAAAATTATATGCAGGATTAATCGTCCAATTCGTCATCCGTCGGGATGGGCAAGCCTCTGGCTTCCAGCTCTTCCCGCACGGCTTTGGGTATTTTATTCGAATTCGATTTTTGTAAGTCTTCATCTTCGGGCAGCGGCTGACCGGTAAAAGCGTGTAAAAACGCCTCACACAGCAGTTCGCTGTTGGTAGCATGACGCAAATTATTGATTTGGCGACGGGTCCGCTCATCAGTCAGTACTTTTAATACCCGAGTAGGAATTGAGACCGTAACTTTCTTAACCTGCTGACTCTTACGACCGTGTTCAGCATACGGGTAAATGTATTCGCCGTTCCATTTCATATTCATTACTCTGATGTCAGACAAAACCCTGTAAGTTGTAATGAATTGTACCCGACTGAGCGACCCCGTCAAATTTTATCCGTCTAGATGGCTAAAAGTTGCTGACATTTGTCTGACAATATTTTAGCCTTAGTAGCAGTAACCCAATCCATGCGAGTAGTTAAGGAAGGCGGAATGACAACAACACAGCTCACAGAGGAGCAAAAGCAGGCCGTTGCCGACAGTGTTCAGGTACACAAGTTTGGCGGAAGCAGTCTTGCCGACGCCTTTTGCTATCGACGTGTGGCCCGCATTGTAACGGAATACGCCGGCGCGAGCGATCTTGTCGTGGTTTCCGCCGCTGGTGATACGACCAATCGTATTCTGGCTATTATAAACGCCAAACCGCAGCCGGGCGATACCGCCAGTATTCTGCTCGATCAGCTGGAGAATTTTCAGCAAGGGCTTATCACTGAATTATTAAGTGGCGATTTACAACAGCAATTGCTGCAACAGTCACAACAGGACTTCACTCGCTGGCGTCGTTGGTTAGCCGGTGACGAAGACATTGCTCATAACGCCGAGCTGCTGTCCTACGGTGAACTTTGGTCGGCACGCTTATTATCTGCGCTGCTGCAAAAACAGGGCACCCGGGCCGACCACATTGATGCCCGCGACTTCTTACTGGCAGCGGATGCTCCAGAGCCTGTGATTCAGGTTGAGCACTCCCGTGAAAAGCTACTACTGCGGGTAGCTCCTCATTCCGGCACCCGCTTTATTGTTACCGGCTTTATTGCCCGTGGCTTAAACGGCGAAAGCTTGACTCTGGGTCGCAACGGCAGTGACTACTCAGCTACGCTGGTGGGTAGCTTGCTCGATGCTCGCCAGGTCACCATATGGAAAGACGTTGCCGGTGTTTACTCGGCGGATCCTCGTAAAGTTGAACGTGTCGTCAGTTTGCCCACACTGGACTGGACCGAAGCCGAGGAACTGGCAAGACTTGGCAGCCCGGTTCTGCACCCAAGAACCTTTCAGCCGGTCGACCGTCAACGCATGGTCATATCGGTACGTTCCAGCTTAAAAGTAGAAAACCAGCAAACCCGCATTGGTCAGTTCCAGAATACGCAGCCCCGCGGCAAAGTTTTCACGTCTTTGTCCGAAGTGGTTCTGTTTAAAGTTGAGTTGCAGGACAAGGCTTTAGTAAAGCGCCTGGATGAACTGGAGTTAGAACCGCTGGTCAGTTGGACTGAGCCGGAAAATCATCAGCAGTATCTGGTCTTTCACCAAAACCACTTAGACTATCTGACCGGCTGGCTGGACAGTCTGGGCGCGGGTGATGCCATCACTCAAATTCGCGGTTACTCCATGGTCGCTATTGTCGGTAACCGCATTCAGGAAACCGATCAGTTTTCGACCTTTAAGCTCCAGCTTTCAGAACAAAAAGTACGCCGCTTTGCCTTAACTCAGAACGGCGACTCCGCAGTGGCTATTTTAGAGCAGAAGCTTGATAACCGTTTACTGAACCGTTTACACAGTCAATTATTTAACTACCGCCGCAGTCTGGGTGTGCTGGTTATTGGCCGTGGCAATATTGGTACAGCCTGGTTGGAGCTGTTCAGACAACAACGAGATCGCATTAATCAGGTGATGGACGTTCGCGTTATTGGCATAGCCAACTCCCGCCGTTTATGGCTGGATTACAACGGCGTTGAACTGACCCAGTGGGCAGATGACTTCGACCGCCTGGCGCGCCCTTACGTATTGACCGAACTGTTGCGCGAGCTGCCCAATGCGCCATACGACGAGCTGGTTGTGATTGATTTAACCGATGCCAAACAAGTCGCGCAATTATACCCGAGTCTGTTCGCAAACGGCCTTCATATCATCAGTGCCAACAAACGCGCGGGCTCGGCTGACGAAGCGCTGTACCGCGAAATTCGTACCATCCAGCACGAATACGAACGTGAGTGGCTCTATAACACCACAGTTGGCGCGGGACTGCCTTTGAATTACGCCATTAATGACTTACGCAATTCCGGCGACGAAATCCGTAGTATTTCCGGTATTTTCTCCGGAACTATGTCCTGGCTGTTTGAGAATTTCACCAAAGGTGTGGCTTTCAGTTCGCTGGTACAAGAAGCCAAAGAAAGGGGTTACAGCGAACCCGACCCACGAGAGGATCTGTCCTGCCAGGATCTTGTCCGTAAACTGCTGATTCTTGCACGCGAAATTGGCTTGAATCTGGACTGGCAGGACATTCAGGTACAAAGCCTTGTGCCGGAGAACTTACGCGACATACCGCTTAACGACTTTATGCAACGCATATCTGAGCTTGATGAGCCCATGGCAGCTATGCTCGACGAAGCCGCCAAAGACGGTAAGGTCCCTCGACTACTGGCCAGCTTCACGGTCAGTGATGAGCAGCGGGTTACCGCCCAGGTTGGTATTGAGTACATTCCGGAAGGGGATATGCTGGCAAACCTAATACCCGGCGAAAACATCTTTGTTATCTACACCGACTGGTATTCTGAAATGCCGCTCGTAATAAGTGGTCCAGGTGCAGGTAAACACGTTACCGCAGGTGGTGTTCAGTCCGATTTGAATCAGTTACTGGGTAAACTGGCAGTGGGAGCTTAACGCTCCCACTCATTTTGTCCTAATGCCTGACTAGAATAAATCGTCGTCATTGTCTTCAAAAATATCGCGGTCTGAGTTGCCATTATTACGGCTGTACTCTGTCGGCTCAGTTCCCCGAATGAAGTATTCAAAGCGTGTGGTGTAATCGCTCTTATGCGACAACTTACCAGTTTCTAAGTCGATTCGAACATTCACCACGCCCGGTGGAATACCAAACTCACGTGACGGGAACAGGGGTAACGCCTTTTCCATAAATAGGATCCAGCCCGGCAACGCTGTTTTAGCACCAGCCTCACCGCCTGTTATTGCCTGCTGACTGGAGTCCACTTCAGGATGCTTTGACGTACGCCCCAGCTTTCTGGAAACATCATCAAAACCTACCCAGACCGTGGTGGACAGACTAGAAGTAAAGCCCGAAAACCAGGTGTCTCGCACATCGTTTGTCGTACCGGTTTTACCGGCAATGTTACGACCTACCGCTTCAGTAATGGGTTTAGAACGTTGAATACGCCAGGAGGTACCATTCCAGCCGGTGCCATTAGGCCAGCTTCCACCACCCCAGACAGCAGAGTTCATTGCCTGTTCAACCAAAAATGCATTTTGCTCACTGATGACCTGCGGTGCCGGTTTATCGCAGTCGAAACAGGCGCGCGCCGGGTCGGTTTCGTCTAAAACGTTTCCGTCTGCATCTTCAATGCGTTCAATGAAATAAGGTTCGACCAAAAAGCCACCATTTGCGAAAACAGCAAATGCTCTGGCTACCTGCATCGGTGTCATTGAAAGAGAACCCAACGAGAGCGATTCATTTTCAGGAATTTCAGAACGATCCAGCCCAAATTTCGCTAAATGGTCTGCCACTTGCTTTACGCCCAATTCGCGAATTAGCCGCACTGAAACCACGTTTTTCGACTTAGCCAGCGCTTTACGCAGGCGAATAGGCCCTTCGTAAACTTCAGGCGAGTTTTTGGGTCGCCAGGCAATACCGGAACCCGGGTTCCACTGGTTAATCGGAGCATCATTAACTAGAGTCGCCAGCGTCAATCCTTCTTCAAAGGCTGCTGAATATATTAACGGTTTAATATTAGAACCAACCTGACGTTCCGCTTGTAATGCGCGGTTGTACTGGCTCAGCTGGAAACTGTAACCACCAACCACAGCAGCTACAGCGCCGTCATCGGGCCTTAGCGACACAATGGCGGAACTTGGTTCAGGAATTTGAGCCAGACGCCATTCACTGCCGTCATTCACCCGACGCAACCAAATAACGTGCCCGGGCTGCATGATTTCTCCGGCTGTCTCCGGAGGCGGCCCCTGACGTTCTTCGTTCAGGTATTCGCGGGCCCAGTGCATGGCTTCCCAGGGTAAAGTGATTTTCCCCTCGTCTTTAACCATCACTTCCGCAGACTGCTCACCAATGGCTGTCACCACAGCCGGTGTAACCGCACCAATAACGCGTAATTGTTCAAGGTATTGCCGAATAGCCGGTTCTTCCACCGGCTCCTCTTCTTTCTCTGCCGACCACAACAAACTCACCGGACCGCGGTAACCATGGCGTTCGTCATAGCTGTGCAGGTTATCCCAGACGGCCTGACGCGCAGCCAGCTGCACATCACTTCTTATCGTTGTGTAAACCTTGTAGCCTTCATTGTAAGCTTGGTCGTCTCCGTAGCGGTCTACCATTTCCTGGCGCACCATCTCGGCGAGATAAGGCGCATTGACCGTTACCTCCGCTCCATGGCGACGAGCGGTAACCGGAGCATTAGCCGCTTCTTCAAACTCCGCCTGGCTGATTTTATTTTCATCCAGCATACGCAACAAAACCACACGGCGGCGCGCTTTCGAGGCAATGGGGTTTGAAATTGGGTTTAGATTCGACGGCGCTTTAGGCAGGCCTGCGATGGTTGCCATCTGTGCTAAAGTCAGGTCTTTTAGTGGCTTACCGTAATAAACCTGTGCTGCAGCCCCGACACCATGAGCGCGATGCCCAAAGGTAATTTTATTGAGGTAAAGTTCCAGAATTTCATCTTTGCTTAAGAGCTGTTCAATGTGAACGGCAATAAAGGCTTCTTTTATCTTGCGCATCCACGCGCGTTCAAAGGTCAAAAAGAAGTTACGTGCCAGCTGCATGGTAATGGTACTGGCACCTTCCTGAATCTCACCGGTGGTCAGCAACACACTAAAGGCACGCAAAACACCAATAGGATCAACACCAAAATGCTGATAAAAACGACTGTCTTCAGTTGCCAGAAAAGCATCAATAAGCGGTTGCGGTACGTCTTGCAGCTCCACAGGTATACGCCGCTTTTCACCAAACTGTGAGATCAGTTCTCCGTCTGCTGTGAACACCTGCATTGGTGTCTGCAAACGCACATCGCGCAAAGTTTCCACGCTGGGTAATTCGGGCTTTACATACAAGTAAAGGCTGCCAACCGCTACCCCGCCAATAATAGTACACACCAGCAAGGTGTAAATTAGCCGCTTAAACCACTTCAATTATCTGCTCCATAACCGCTTTTTCACTACACCAGTCTGCTTAAACCGCAAAAACCGACATAAATTAGCTCTAAATTCTTACTGACTATTATGGCGGATTTTTGTTCACAACACTACGCTTGCATCTGGCTTTTCTACAATAAGGATATTGTCTAATGTCATTACTTCGCCAGCAACCACTTGCTGTGCAAATGAATCGTGAAAGTTGTCTGGTTTTACAACTATCACGGCAGGGCCGGCACTTTGTCGTCGACCACTTTTCACAGCAACACAAAAACAGCCTCAGCGATAAAGGACTCAATAAAGATGGCATTGTCTCAGCGCTTGATTACACCGCAACTCACTATCAGAAAATTGCGCTGGACAACCATAGTCAGGTTGAAGAGCAGTTACTGGAAAAATTACCGCCACAATTAAAGACCAGTACCGGTATCAGTTACGACTATTTTACCCGAGATAACGAAGCTGAAGCGGTCATTGGTCAACGCTCAGCTCTGGAAGAATTACTGGCAATATTGGCACCACTAGAAATGCCGGTACACGTGGTTGAACCGGCCTATCAGTCTGTTGTACGTGCAACCAACGCAGTACTTCCTTACCTTTGGCCCGACAACGCAGTATTTGAAAGCACAATGCAATGGGTCATTGTCGAGCTGAGACAGCCTCAGTCTATTCTTCTGTATTGCAAAGGCGGTGTTTTTCAGCGCTTAGAATACGTCGATACTTTCAATTTACTGCCTTATCTTTTGTCGGCTCAAATGTCCGGCAAATTCAGTTGGGTTATGAGCTTTGGCGATAAAGCGGTTCAGTCGTCGCTTGACCGGCAGCTTGAAGGGCAAATGCAACTCACGCACTTAGTGCTATCAACAACCCCCTTTTTCAAAAACAATCCAGCACCCATTGTTGCAGCATTAGATAATGAAATGGTGTTATTAGGCTTAGCCTTGCGGGGGTTTAACCAATGGCATCGCTAAACCTTCTGCAATGGCGACAGCAAAGCTTATGGCAACGCCACCGCACGTTGCATAAAGTCGGTATTGTGCTGTTAATAACTGTTACCTTTTTCTCGTCACAGTGGGTTATTTCATACAGTGACTATCTGGCTCAGTTGCAGCAGCAAGTTAGCGACCAGAATCAGAAACTGGCTGAGCACAAAGTTCACCAACAACGCTGGCAAGCCTACAGGCAACAGCAAGAGACCCAGCGTGCTTTTACCCGGCTTAAAAGCGCGCATAAGCTGAGGCTTAACGCATTTTCGGCATTACTCGACAACACCCCAAAAAGCTTTCACCACCGCAGGCTTACTTTTAACCATGAGCAATTCAAACTGGAAGCTGGCTATCGCCATATTCAGGAAGTTAACGATCACTATTTATGGCTCAACAAACAACTTGTTCATGCCGGGCTAAAACAGCAGTTGTTGCCGCAAAAACGCGTTTCATTCCAATACTTAAATAGCCAGCGTGAGGCCAGCCGTGGCTAAATCATTACACAAAGCACTTATTGCCTGGGCCATGGCCCTGCTTATCTTTACCCTGCTTGCTGTGCTCATTAGCTATTACTTCACCGGGTATCAGGCCGCGCAGCTTAGCAAAACCTTGCGGAATCAGTATCAGCAGCTACAGACACCTCTTCCTCCAGTTCCGGCAGAGGACAGTATCTACGTATCCGAACCCTCCTTCGTGGATGTTTCGTCTTTACTGACCCAGGCGGCAAAGCAACAAAAGGTAGACTTGCACTACCAACAAGATCCAGAGAGTTCTGAACAATGGTTGGTTGGGGTTAATGGTAGCTATCAGCGCGCTGTCCGTTTTGTTGCCTCTGTAATGCTGGCACAACACGGCGCGACTCAGGCTTTTCCTTTTACTCAAACATTAAAGTGGCAAGACACAGACTTAACCAGCGGTAAACTCAGTTGGCAGTTTCTGTGGTTAAACGCCAATGATGCCGCTTCGGCAAGCATTGACGCCAACACGCTGTTTAAAACAAACTTTCCGCCCATTACCGTCGAACCTCCTAAATGCTTAGAGCGGCCTGCAATAAAGAGCAACATTCAAATCGGTGACTGGTCTTTAGTGAAGTTGCTGGCCACACAAACCTCACCACAAAGAAAAGCTCTGCTACAACTGCCTGACCGCGTAATAACCCTTGCTAACAACAACTGGATAGAAAACCCACTCATGCAATTGCGTGAAATTAACCCCGGGTACGCACTGTTCGAACGCTGGCAGCAATATGCAGGCTGTTGGTCGGCAGAGACCGTCAAACTTCGTTTAACTAAGGACAAGAAACCGTAATGAAGCCAATTAAATTCTCTTTTCGTGTGCTCAGTCTGCTGCTGGTGCTTTGCTCTACATCTGGCTACGCAATGGAAAATTCCTGGAAAAGCCTGCTGAGCGAAGAGCAAAGACAACAACCTGTTTCGCTCAATACCGATAAAATGCCGCTAAGCCAACTCATACAATTACTGGCCGATCAGCATCAGTTAAATATATTGATTACCGACCAGGTCAGTGGTGAATCCAGTTTGAAACTCAACAAGGTTGCCTGGCAGGATGCCTTCGACACGCTGCTAACCAGTCATGGCTTAACGGTTCACACACAAGGTTCCATGCTCCGCATTGATGTCGCCGATGATGCTGCCGCAGACAATAGCCAGCACCGCTCTATTTTGCTTAGCGTAAACTTTGCTAAAGCCAGTGACTTAGCGTCGTTATTAAAAAATGAACAGCAAAGCTTTTTGTCACCCAACGGAGCGGTCAGTGTTGATGAGCGCACTAATACCCTCATTGTTCGGGACACGCCGGAGCAGCTGGCCACCATTCGTCAGTTAGTCAATGATTTAGATGTCCCGGTGAAACAGGTGCTTATTGAAGCCCGTATGGTGACGGTAAAGGCCAACGTGAGTAAAGAACTGGGCATTCGTTGGGGCGCGTCGGAGTACGGACTGGCAATACCAGAGGACACAGGGAGCTTTGTAAAAGGTATGCAAGTGGACTTACCCGCAACAAACCCCGCCGGAACCTTTTCCGCAAACCTGGCCAGGCTGAGCGATGACATTCTGCTGGACCTTGAATTAACGGCGCTGGAGCAGGAAAACAAAGCCGAAATTATTACCAGTCCGAAAATTTTTACGTCGAATCAGCAACCGGCCTACATAGAGCAAGGTACCGAAATACCTTACGTCGAAACAGCTGCGCACGGGGCTACCGCGGTGCAATTTAAAAAGGCAGTTATGGGTTTAAGTGTAACTCCGCAAATAACGCCAAATGATCATGTACTAATGGAGCTCACCATTACCCAAAACACCCGCGGTGACACCGTTGCTACACCAACCGGACCAGCCGTTGCCATCGACACTCAGGAAATGTCGACGCGGGTACTGGCGAAAAATGGCGAAACTATCGTCTTAGGGGGAATCTTTCAGGAACATAGCTTGAATGATGACAGTCGTGTCCCCATCTTAGGGTCGCTGCCGTTACTCGGGAATTTGTTCTCTCACCAGCAGCAGCGCAATGAAAAGCGGGAGTTAATGATTTTCGTCACACCAACGATATTGCCCCAAACTTAGTCCAAAAGCCGATTACTATTGCTAAAGTGGGCTCAAGTTGCGATAATCGCGCTTCTTTTCGTTGGGTTGGGGGACGTCTCCAGACACTCCGGATTCGTGAGTTACAGCTAATTTTAACCAATGATGTAAGCAGGAATATGGCTGAGAAACGTAATATTTTTCTTGTTGGGCCCATGGGGGCTGGCAAAAGTACGATTGGCCGTCAAATCGCCAGACAATTACATTTAGAGTTCTTCGACTCAGATTCTGAAATCGAGCGCCGCACAGGGGCTGATATCAGTTGGGTTTTTGAACTTGAAGGTGAAGAAGGCTTTCGTGCACGCGAAGAAAAAGTGATCGAAGAGCTTACCGAAAACATGGGTATTGTCTTAGCGACAGGTGGCGGCTCGGTCATGAGCAAAGAAAGCCGTAACCGTCTGTCGGCTCGGGGTGTTGTTGTGTATTTAAAAACACCCATTGAGAAACAACTGGCACGCACCCAGCGCGACAAACGCCGGCCTTTAATTGCAGAAGCTGACGACCCGCGTAAAGTGCTGGAGCAACTGGCGCAAGAACGCGACCCTTTATACGAAGAAATTGCGGACATCACGGTACAAACCGATGATCAAAGCGCAAAATTCGTCGTCAATGACATTATCGATCAACTCGAGTCGATTAACGGCCTCGGGTAAATAAAGGGAGCTGCGTTCATGGCTGAGGTTAACGTCTCTTTAGGTGAACGCAGCTACACCATCTACATTGGTAACGCCCTGTTATCAAACTACGTAGAAAACCTCCCGCATAGACTCAATCAACAGCTACTGGTCATCACTAACCCAACCATCAGCCAGCATTATTTAAAGCCATTATTAAGTGCGCTTGCCGGCCATCAGGTCGAAGTATTTGAAATGCGCGACGGCGAACAGTTTAAAAGCCTGGAAAGCTACAGCGAAGCCATGGATCTTCTTATTAACGCTGGCTTTAACCGCGACTGCGGCATTATTGCTTTAGGCGGAGGTGTGGTTGGTGACCTAGCGGGCTTTGTGGCGTCAACATTTCAACGGGGTGTCGACTTTTACCAAATTCCGACCACCCTATTGTCGCAGGTTGATTCTTCCGTGGGCGGAAAAACAGCGGTTAACCATCCGCAGGGGAAAAACCTGATTGGCGCTTTCTATCAGCCCAAATCGGTGGTTATCGACATAGACTGCTTGCAAACACTGACTGAACGGGACTACCGGAGCGGCCTGGCCGAAGTGGTTAAATACGGTGTTATCTACGACCCCGAGTTTTTCCAGTGGCTGGAACAGCATACGACAGAGTTAAACCAAAAAGACCCGGGGGCACTTACCTACGCCATTAAGCGCAGCTGCGAAATTAAAGCCGAAGTTGTTGCCCAGGACGAGCGCGAAAAAGGCCTACGGGCATTACTGAATTTAGGCCACACCTTCGGACACGCCATTGAAGCCGCCACCGAATACGGCGCATGGACACACGGCGAAGCCGTAGCTGCTGGCATTATAATTGCATCTAAGCTGTCAGAAGTGACACAGCGGCTCAATTCGTCAGATTTTCGACGCGTCAAAGATTTACTGCTGGCACTTGGCTTGCCGACTAAGGGCCCGCAAATGCCCTGGCAGGACTGGTTAGACTACATGCAGCGCGACAAAAAAGTAAAAGACGGTCAGCTGCACTTTGTTCTTCCAGTTGCTATTGGTAAAGCTGAAGTCGTCAGTACTGTAGAACACAATACCGTTGCTGCTGTGATCACTGAATGTTGCTAACGCCAACGCGTTATCTCTATTCGGCTGACAGACAGGAACAGACAGATGCAAGCACTTGCAACCACACAACACATTGTTGCCGCGCCGGTAAAAACCAAACCAAGCCAGCAACAGGTTATTGACCAGCTCCACCAAAATTGCCAGCAAAGCGTTTCGCTTATTATGCTGCACGGCAAAGAGGGCAGCGGTAAAACCACCATTGCAGAAGTGTTTCTGGAGCAGGCATCAGAATACGCGGAAGTGGCTTTTATCAGCGCCAATGAACGCTCCACCAACGACCGACTTCGCGCACAAATACTCAACCAGTTGTTCGGCACCATCAGCATTAACGACGAGTCACTAAGTCGTCAGATGCAACGCCAGCGTCCGCTTAACCACGCCATTATTGTTATCGATAACGGTGAGCTACTGTCAGAAAGCTTTTTAGCCGAGTGCATTTCCACCGTTACTCAGCTTAGCGCCATTGGTCAGCGCACCAGCATTATCATTACCGGCGACAGCCGCTGGGCACAGCAACAACGCCCGGCGCCGCACTTGCGTGTACAAGGGCCCACCATGATTGAGGTTCAGCCACTTAATCATGACGAACAGATTCGCTTTGTGCAGGCCTTACTGCCGGAGAAGCAGCGTAGCTTCTGGAACCTGGAACGCATTCAACAATTTTTAAACTCCATTCATGGGTTTCCCGGTGAAATTCAGCAGCGTCTGCAGTTAACCTTAACGACTCAGGCAGCACGCTACCGCGATACCAATGCCGAAGAAAATGCTGACAACAACGCCAGCGAACAGAGCAAAGCGAACCATAAAGCAGAACAGGGCAGCCGTCGCAAAATGCGTCTGTGGCCTATTCTTTTAATTGCAGCCATTATGAGTCTGGCCTTTGCTGGTTTTCTGAATAAAGAGCAGCTGACCGCCTACTGGCAACAAGTGAATCCGGAATCAGCGGCATCGGCAGAAGCCACGACCGAAGAAGGCGATGCAAACAGTGCCACGACAGCCGAAGATAAAACAGCAACAGAAGCTACCGAACAGACGACCAGTTTGCCCAGCTTTGAACCGCTCAATGAACGTTCTTTAGAACTGGTTCCTGCGGAACTGGCCGCCTCTTACCGCAATGCGTTAGGTACATTAAACACCGTAGCCGCCTCTGAAATTACAGAAGGCGAAATTTCGCTGGGCTTTATTAAACAACAGCCGAAGCAACAAGAGCCGCAGGAAGCTGAGCCTGTCGGGCAGTCTAACGAGCAGTCGGCAGCCGAGGCAGGCATTGACACCGTTGTAGCCAAACCAGAACCAGAAGTTAAAGCAGAACAACCTGAACCACAACAGTCTCAGCCTCAAGCGCGGCCGTTCCAGACCCAGTGGGCACTGGATCAGAACTCAGGCAATTACACGCTGCAAATCAGTATTATTAGTGACCCGCAGCTACTGCGCAGTTTCCGTAATGACTACGGTATTGCCGCTAATACCCAGGTGTATCAGCGCGCTGACCAACGTTATGTGGTTATTTTTGGCAGCTACCCCAGCATTGAGCAAGCACGTGCAGCCGCCACTCAGCTGCCAACCGATGTGCAGCAAATGGAGCCCTGGGCTAAGTCGTTTGCCAGTGTGCAAAACGACATTACTAGCCAGTAGCCGGACGAATAGCGCAGTCAGCAATTTTCATCCCCCGGCCTTTGGGTTACAATCCCTTGAGGATCCACCAACGGCCGGCGCATGAAGAAGAATCGGGCATTTTTAAAATGGGCAGGCGGTAAGTACTCACTTATCGAGCCGATAACAGCACGCTTGCCGCAAGGTAAAAAGCTCATCGAACCTTTTGTGGGTGCCGGTTCAGTTTTTCTGAATACCGACTACGACAGCTACCTGCTTAACGACATTAATCAGGACCTCATTACCCTGTATCAGTTTGTGAAGCGCCGTCCGAAGACTTTTATTCAGGACGCCCGCAAGCTCTTCGTTAACCGTAACAACCAGGCCGACGCTTACTACGCACTGCGTGCCGCCTTTAATGCCAGCAGCGACCCTTACTTTCGCTCTTTGCTTTTTTTATATATGAACCGCCACGGCTACAACGGCTTGTGTCGTTATAACAGCAAAGGCATTTTTAACGTGCCCTTTGGTGATTACCGCAAACCTTACTTCCCGGAAAAAGAGCTCGAGCATTTTGCCGAGAAAGCGCGCAAGGCCAAGTTTATTTGCCGCCCGTTTGAACAAGTGTTTCGACGTGCGCGACAAGGCGACGTGATTTACTGCGATCCACCTTACGCACCGCTGGACCAGACCTCTAACTTTACCAGCTACGCGACCGGTGGCTTTGGCCTGACTGACCAGGACGAATTAGCCCGCCGGGCAGTGCAGGTTGCGAAAAAGCGCCATATTCCGGTACTGATAAGCAACCACGACACCGACCTCACCCGGGCTTTATACAAACACGCCGACATCAGCAGTTTGTCGGTCTCGCGCAGCATCAGTCAAAAAGGCGACGGCCGAAAGCCAGTAGCCGAGCTGCTCGCTTTATACGATAGCGAAGTCAATAAAAGCAACGTGGTTTCTCTTAGCAACTCATTGAAGAAAGTAGGCACATGAACTGGCACTTAAAAGCATTTAACGATCTTTCGCTGCACGATCTCTACGACTTGCTGAAACTTAGACAAGAAGTTTTCGTGGTGGAGCAAACTTGTCCCTACCTGGACGCCGACGGCGCAGACGAGCAGGCTTTACATTTGTACGCCCGCAACGACACCGGCGAAATGGTCGCCTACGCCCGGCTTTACCTGGCAACCGCCGATACCGGCTATTCTCGTATTGGTCGGGTAATAACCCATGAAAAAGTGCGCCGCCAGAAGCTAGGCAGAGAAGTCATGCAACGCAGTATCGACTATCTTGAAGAATATGCCCCCAAAGCCCCAATTCGGGTAGGCGCACAGGTTTATCTGCTGAAGTTCTACCAAAGCTTCGGCTTTGAAGCCATAAGCGACGAGTATCTGGAAGACGACATTCCACACATTGATATGCAACGTAAGGCCGCACAGTGACAGCCGCAATCCGGGTTCCCGTTCTTGCAGGCAGCGGCGCTGAAACCGTTGAGACAAAGGCTATTGCTAAGCGTTGGGGCCTCTCGTCTGAAGCCACCGATAGTGACGTTTTTCAACTGTGGTTGAACGACGATGTACTAGCGCTGCATTGGCTGCAAAGCCCACAAAAAATGTCACCTTTAGTGGTCGATTTTCATCAGGGCAAAGCAGCCTACCGTGCTCAGAACACACAGTTAAAAAACGAAGCTATTGCTAAAGCAGTTGGTGTCACCGGGCAGTTTAAACCATCGGTTGTCGACGGAACCGCCGGCCTTGGGCGAGACGCTTTTGTACTAGCCGGACTGGGCTGCGACGTGCAACTTATAGAACGTCACCCGGTTGTCGCTGCGCTGCTCGATAACGGCCTGCACAGAGCTCAGTTAGAAGCCGACTTCATTGGCGAAACCTGCCAGCGCATGCATTTAATCGGAACCGACAACTTATATACGGGTAAAGGCTTCACCCACGAGCCCGACGTGGTTTATTTAGACCCCATGTACCCAAAAACCGGCAAGCAAAAGGCGCAAGTGAAAAAAGACATGCAAATGTTCCAGCAGTTAGTCGGCAGCGACGAAGACGCCGATTCATTGCTAGAGCCTGCGCTTAATAACGCTAAATTCCGAGTAGTGGTTAAGCGCCCCAACAGCGCGCCTTTTCTGGCAGGGCGTGAACCAAACAGCCAAATTAAGAGTAAAAAGCATCGCTTTGATGTTTACATAAAACGAGGTTTTCATGAGTCAGCAAATTAAAGAAGGCGATAAAATTCCATCAGGTTCACTGACCAGCAAAGGTGATCTTGGCATTCAGAACTATGACCCGGCAGAGATATTCGCCAAAGGCACGCACGTACTGTTTTCAGTGCCTGGCGCGTTTACTCCGACCTGTTCGGAGAAACACCTGCCCGGCTACGTAGAGCACGCCGAAGCGTTAAAAGAAGCGGGTGTTCTGAGTATTAATTGTGTGGCGGTAAACGACGCCTTTGTTATGAAGGCCTGGGGCGACGCATTACGGATCGGAGAAAAGGTTCGGTTATTGTCCGACGGCAACGGCGCATACAACCAGACAATGGGCCTTAGCATGGACACCGGTAACTTTGGTGGCATCCGTTCTAAGCGCTACGCCATGATCATTACCGACGGCCAGGTAAAAGGTGTGTTTGTAGAAGAGGACAAGTCCTTTGAAGTGAGCAAAGCCGAATACATACTGGAGCAACTGCAAAAATAATGTCGAACTGGGATGTGATTATTATTGGTGCCGGTGCGGCGGGGTTGCATTGCGCCGCCCATGCCGCACAGCGCGGTAAGTCGGTGCTGGTATTGGATCACGCCAAGCAGGCAGGTAAGAAAATTCTGATTTCCGGCGGCGGCCGCTGCAACTTCACCAATATGTACGCTGGCCCGGAAAACTTTCTGTCTTCCAACCCGCATTTTTGCAAGTCGGCACTCAGCCGCTACACCCAATGGGACTTTATTGGCCTGGTGGCTGAGTACGGCATTGCCTACCACGAAAAAACCTTAGGCCAGTTGTTTTGCGACGACTCCGCCAAAGACATTGTGCGCATGTTAATGAGCGAATGCGACCGATACGGCGCCAAAGTTCAGCTACGCACCGAGATTGTGTCGGTAGACTACGACGGCAACTACCGCATTGAAACCAGCCGCGGCGACTATAGCTGCGACAAACTGGTTATTGCCTGTGGCGGGCTATCTATGCCCAAATTGGGCGCGACCCCGCTGGGGTATCAAATTGCGGAGCAGTTTGGCCATTCCATTGTGCCGGTACGCGCAGGTTTAGTGCCTTTTACCCTGCAAGAAGACGAAAAAGCCCGCTTTGCCGAGCTTTCCGGTGTGGCTGTACCCGTCAGTGCAGAAGCCCATGGCGGTTATTTCCGTGAAGCCATGCTGTTTACCCACCGCGGTGTCAGCGGACCGGCCATTTTGCAGGTTTCCTCCTACTGGCAGCCCGGCGAAGCCGTGACTATTAACCTGCTACCCGACTTAGACGCCTTTGAGTGGCTGAAAACGCAACAACAGCAACAACCCAAAACTCAGCTCAATACCGTATTACAGCAACACTTCCCTAAACGCGTAGTGACCGCGCTAGCAGAGCACCACCAATGGCCACTGAACAACAAACTGGCCGATACTTCTAACGCGCAGTTTCAGGCCATAGCCGACAACCTTAACCGCTGGCAGCTAAAACCCAACGGCACCGAAGGTTACCGCACCGCCGAAGTCACCTTAGGCGGTGTTAATGTTGACGAAGTCAGCTCCAAAACCATGGAAAGCCAGAAGCAACCCGGCCTGTACTTTATTGGCGAAGTGCTGGATGTAACCGGTTGGTTGGGAGGCTTTAATTTTCAATGGGCGTGGAGCAGTGGCTTTGCTTGTGGGTCGGAGGTTTAAGTGATTGCCAGAGCGATCACTTGTGCTGGTTAGTTCCGCTTGGTGCCAGGAGGCGAACCGGGATCAGACTAATTAGCCGACAACTATATTTTATTCAATGGGTAAATAAATATCGGTTATCATTTCGTTCTCTGGCACATCCGGGAAGAAACTGACTCGCTCGAAGTAAATAGGAAAGTCCCGCACTTCAACCTCAGACTTCGGCAGCCATTGGGTATAAAGAAAGCTTACTATCACACCGATAGAGTCATCGCTACCAATATGCCTAACTACGGCGCATCGTCCCGCAGGAATAACTTTGTTGACTATGCCGTAGTCATTCGCGGCGACTGGCTTATCGACAGAGCAGGCTATATCGAGTCGATAGTCGTCTGGTGCGGTAACATTCGGGTCATCGTAAACCAAGTTAAATGTCTTACTTTTGCTTGGCGGGATATGACTAAGCTTTCTCCATTCAATAAATTTTTGTAGCGAAGCCCCCAATAAACTTGGCGCCCCGCGATGTTCCATTACCGCGATTAGAGTTTCAGGAAACTCTTTAATATCAACGTTAAATTTTGTGCCGTTATCCATAATATTTTTCCTTAGCATTAATATAGGTTCATATTTCTCGTGCCAAGGGGTCCAATTAGCCGCCTTTCTGAATTCGGATGGACTTTTATCAAAGTGCTTTTTAAACACCCGAGAAAAGGCTTCATGACTCTCGTAGCCATTTGCCAGCGCTATATCCAGAACTCTTTCATGATCTCTGTAGGCCAACTGATAAGCAGCCCTTTTGAGCCTAAGCAACCGTACCAGTTTTATTACCGACATTCCCATGAATGCCGAACACTGCCTGTGAAAATGATACTTGGACAAATGCGCAAGCTTGCACAGCGTATCAATATCAAGGTCAGCGTCCAGATTCGCCTCAATGTGACTAATAACTTTCTCAAACCGACCTTGATAGTTCGACATATAAGTAATTCTCCCCTTAGCGGTTTAATACTAAAACTTAATAGAGGGTTAATCTTGACTAAGGTTGCTCAATATCGAGGGAAATTTGTTCTACGCAGCAGCTTTTTAGCAATACCAACACACAGCATCGCCACAGCCGTAACAACAAATAATTGTCCGAACATTTGAAGCGCGAACTTAGGCCAACAGTAGCCATTGCTCGCAAATAACTAGGTTACACATATACGTCGTGCAAACTCAAGCTCTTCTACTCACCTTTATGTTTGTTAGGAGTAACTTGACGATAGACATCAAGTTGCCGTTAAATGGCAACGAACAATATTTCACCAAGCTATCATCGTATTGAACTTTCACTTCATAATTAAGGATAGGTTCCATGGCTAGTCAAAACCTTGCTGAAGAGCTACACCTTATTGCAATTGGCGACCAACAGGCTTTTAAGCGGTTTTATAAACAGACTGCGGCTAAGCTATTTGGAGTCAGCCTTGCGATACTCCGCGAAAGAAACCTTGCCGAAGACGTGCTTCAGGATACTTATATCAAAGTCTGGCATTCTGCCTCGCAGTATCGTGCTGATCAGGGAACGGCTATGTCATGGGTGACCAGTATGGTTCGTTATCGTGCCATTGATGTTTTACGTTCGTCGGATAATCGGGCCATATCTGTAGATGACATCGAGCGCCTCGTTAGCCAAAATGCTGTTGATGTGATGAACGAGGAGGAGGCCGATGCCCCGCGGCTTGATGATTGTCTTGGTAAATTGCAAGGCTCACAGCGACATTCTATTCACCTTGCGTACCTGTTTGGATTGACGCATCAAGAGATCAGCCACCATTTAGGAGAAGCATTGGGGTCGATTAAAACCTGGATTCGTCGCGGGTTGGACAGTCTGAAGAGGTGCCTGCAATCATGAATTATGATAATCAAGAATTGACCGAACAATTGGCGCGCCGCTACGTTATAGGATTGATGCGCGGCTCAGCGAGGATTCGTTTTAGATCATTGATACAAAGCAGTTCATCTATCAATCGACAGGTTATTTATTGGGAAGGGCAACTAAACCATTTGACTGACCGTCTACAGCCCGTTAACCCACCGGCAAAGCTGTGGAACACGATCTACGGGCGCCTATTCAGCCGCAACCAACGAAGTTTCGATCTATGGCATTGGCTTGGTCCGGTTGGTACTGCCGCAGCAGTCGTGTTAGCTATATTCCTGGTGCAGCAAACCGTATTCACCCCAGATACGGCAGATAGCCGTGTGGCGGTGATTCAAAACGAACAACAAAAATCATTGTGGGTATTAAGCATCTCGGATAACTCAATCGAAGTTGTTCCCCAGAGAACTATCGAGCCATACTCCGATAAAGACTATCAGTTGTGGATGTTACCTGCTGATGGTTCTAATCCTGTATCACTGGGTCTACTACCAGAACAGGCCGGAAGCATAATGCTTACACCTCCGGATGCCTTTAAGTTGGCGCAAGTTAATGGTTTAGCCGTGAGTCTGGAGCCTGCCGGAGGCTCCCCGACAGGGCTGCCTACTGGACCCGTTTTATATACAACTGATATTGCTCAGCTATAAAAAAATATTTTTTTGAATCCAATATGCCCTCCCGTTCGGATAGCTCATGAAGAACTAAAATAACGAGAGGGCATTATGAAAAAACTATTTTCTAAAACACCATTAGCCACAGCGATTGTGGCTGCAGGGATCGTATCAGCAACCGCACTGGCATCCAGTCACCGCGAAGCGCCTAACATCACTCGCTTTCCAGCATTAGATTCAACCGACTTTTATCTATTCAATAGTTATGAGCCTGGCCGCGAGGATTACGTTACCGCCATCGCTAACTATGTTCCGTTGCAAGACGCTTATGGTGGTCCTAATTACTTCGCTATGGACGAATCAGCGGTTTACTCTATCCATTTTGATAGCGATGGTGACGCTGAAGAAGACCTGACCTTTGAGTTCCGTTTTGATAACTCACTGCCAAATGGCGGCGTGAAGCTACCCGTTGGTACAGATGGTATGCAGAAAGATGTAAGTGTACCGCTGAAGTTTATCGGCGCTATTTCGGCAAGCGACCAGAGCACCCTGAACTTTAATGAATCCTTTACCATTAATGTCGTCAATGGACCTCAAAAAAGTGGCACCTCGGCACAGGTTATGGGCGTTTCGGGTGAACAAGAGTTTACTAAACCATTGGCGTTTGTGGGAGAGAAGACATTTGGCAGTGCACAGGGCTACCAGGATTATGCAAACCAGTATGTATATGAAATCAACATTCCAAACTGCTCGATGCCGGGTAAGGTGTTTGTAGGCCAACGCAAAGACCCCTTCGTCGTTAACCTTGGTGAAACCTTTGATCTCGTCAATTATGTGCCCATCGAAGCGGGCGCGTTTCCAGGCGGGATAGAGCAGAGTAACGCCAATGATGACTTGCGTAATAAGAACGTCAACACCATTGCCCTTGAGCTACCAAAAAGCTGCATCACAGGTGACGGCAATGGGGTCGTCGGCAGTTGGACAACCGCACAAGTGCCTCAGGCGCGATTGCAAAACCCTAACGCTACATTTGAAAAGCCCGACGTTAATGCCGGCGCTTTGGTTCAGGTATCGCGCTTAGGCGCACCATTAGTGAACGAACTCGTTATTGGTATCGATGATAAAGACACGTTCTCATCGTCGGCACCGGGTGAAGACGGACAGTTTGCTGATTACGTGACGCACCCAACGCTACCGGTTATTCTTGACCTACTGTTCCGTGAACCCGTGAATACAACTTTAGGTACCGACTTCGACAGCTTGGCGCCATCGAACTATCCACGCACCGATCTTGTGGCTGCGTTTCTAACCGGCGTCGAGGGTGTAAACCAACAGGCAATGGTCACGCCATCAGAAATGTTGCGGTTAAATACTGGCATTCCGGCTACTCCCGCTCAGGAGCAGGCTGCTTTAGGCGTTGCAGGCGATGATTTAGCGGGCTTCCCTAACGGCCGCAGGCCAGGTGATGACGTAGTGGATATCGCCTTAAGAGTGGTTATGGGCGCGTTATGTCACGACATTCCCGTTAATGGTGAGGCAACTAACTTAGGCTTTTGCAGCCCAGACGACGCCCCTGTCGGCAATGTACCTTTCACCGATGGAGCCCCCATCGACGCCAGCTACGTTAACGATGGATTCCCTTATCTGAAAACGCCGACACCGGGTTCAGCGAGCGAATAACGCAGCATGGGAGGAAACAACATGAAATACTCATTAATTATTGTCAGTTTAGCTGCCGTTATGTTGCTATCAGGCTGCCTGGATAACAGTGACGAAAATCTGCCACCAGCAGCTCGCGATAGTATGTTTACAATGACCGTGGATACGACACTTAATGAAACACTAACAGCTTACGATGGCAACGATGACGCCCTGAGCTACCAACTAGAACAAGGCACCGACATTGGCGAGCTAACAGTGAATTCGGATGGCACCTTCAGTTATACACCACCCAGCGAATATGTTGGTGATGTTGACTTTAGGTATTCTGTTACGGACGGCGAACTCTCTGATGAGGGAACTGTATCAATCGCGGTGGAAGCCGAGCAGGTTGCTGCGAGCTTTTATGTCCGTGAGGCTTATGGTCAACCTGCTAATGCTGAGCCATTGCCTTTGAATGGACGCATAATCAATGATGATGTCTCGGATACGGCAGCTTTTGCCGATCTGGTAGCGGAAGGAGGCAATGAATGAGAGTCGCGCTTTTACTGATCGGTTTATTGGTCAGTCATATGGCGGCTTCATCGGAAGAGTTACTATGGCAGCCTGAGGCTGCCATAGTTCCGACCGAAGTAACCGAGGCTGAACAAAGGTACCAGCAACACCCTAACAGCCTGAACCATGGCGCTGATCTTATTCACCACTATCTTAACTGGGTTCGCCGCTCGGACAGCCATGAATATTTACAAAAGGCAAATCAGTTACGATCAAAGCTGGCAGAACAACCCAGTGCTAACCGGAACCTTAACTGGCTATTAGCAAGTGCCGATTTACTGCAATACCAACATCAGTTTACCAAGGCCAGTGAATATTTAGAGCGGATTCTTGAACTACGTCCATTCCACTTGCAGGCCTCACTGATGCAAGCGCGTATTGCCTTGGCTCAAGGGAACACTGAAGCAGCTAAGTCCCGCTGCACCTCATTGTTTGGTCAACATTCATTAAGTATCGTATCGACCTGCTTACTTGAAGTTGAGGGACGTGCCAACCAACAGCTTGCCGCTTACACGCAGTTAAGCGATCTGCAAAAGCGACAGCCACAAGAAAGTGAAGTTGACACTATTGAGCGCTGGCGTTTACAGATCCTGGCCGAACAAGCATTGTTATTAGAGCGTTATGCCGAAGCAAGAAGCTGGCTTAACCAGTTACCCGAAGAGAAAACCATTGTAGAAGAAAAACTATTGCTGGACAGTTATTTGCTGGAAACGTCTGGATCACTTCCCGACTCGCTGATAGCCGACTGCGCTAGTCAGCTCACCGACGCGTTAGCGGTTCGTGTCGCCCTAGTGCAACAACGATTGCACGGTGGTGGTTGCTGGGTAGATTACATCAAGCAACGAATGCATTTGCGCGTACTTCGCAATGATCGGCTGCACAGTGCAGATATTGCGTTTTATTTTACCTACCTCCTTGAGCATCCTGACAGAGCTGTGAAGTGGGCTAACATCAATTATTCTGTCGCCAAAGAGCCCTTTGATAAACGGCTCTTGATTGACGCGCAACAACTTCAAAAAGAGGCGAATCAATGATGAAGATACCAACGTTTTTTTCTATCCCCCTCTTGCTCCTGTCTTTAGCGTTTACAGGGCAGGTTAGTGGACATTCATTCAGTACATCGTTTTTAAATATCGATCGTGATGGGCTGCTTAAATACCAGATATCGTTTCACGACCTAGTTGCATTAAACGACGACTGGATAGACGAAGGCAAAATAAGCAAGCAGCTCCTAAACGGAAAACTGAATAAACTGGAGCAATTCCTTAATCAAACGGTCAGTCTTAACCAGTGTCACTTAGTATTAACTCACAATAATCCCTGGGTTACCGTGACCTATGCCAAAGAACAGTATCTTGTATTACAGGCAGAGCCTGATTGCGACCAGCCACTAACGTCAGTGACCGTAAATAATGTCTGGACAGAGTTTCCTGACCATCGAGTGATTGTTGAATCTTCACTATTAGACACGAGTAGCAATCCCACTGTTATAGACATTGAGCAACGCACGGTTATTTTTTAACTTTGAATCATAGGGAGGGACTTTAAATTAAGAAGTCTTGCCGTGATCGGTCCAATAGTGCCCAGATTAATGTAGTAAGACAATATTAAACAAAATTTTACCTGTTTGGCCGGATACTTAGCATTAATAGATTAAGTCGACTTAAGTCAAATTCAATGTCCGTCCATCGCTCGAAGCTGACATTAACGCAGGCCCTTAGATATCGAATATAAAGAGATAGTGCACTCTATGTAGGATTGAGTACGGTTGATAAGCTATTCAAGTCAGAGCTCACCCGCCTGTTCAATAACTTCCGTCCATGATTTTTTAGAATGCCAATCATTGTATCTTTCCATCAAGGGCAGGTAGTGCTCAGGGATATCTGAATCGGGTGCGTTGCTATATGAATAGGCCATTCCTTCTCTGAACCATTCCGGTTTCATCATTGTCGCAACAGCACCAATTTCGGAAAATTGAAACCAATGAATCAATTCATGCTGAGTAATGTAGCTTTGCCAAGAAGCGGGAGCTATAACCGTACCAAGAAAAGGGTATGAGATGGCCCGCTCATAGCCTCCTCCGAACGACTGATAACACTCTAAAGTGGAGCAATATACAAATATAGGCTTTGAGCGAAGAGGTATTCCAGCAGAAGAGACTGCATCGAAGGCGGATCCGTACGACTCTTCGGCTTTTTCCATTTCTTTTGTGTGCTCGACACAAACCGAGTTGTGACATTTCATGCCGTTTAAATGTGGAAAAAGCAATCTAACCGGTTTTACGAACGACCACGCTAGCAATGGAAGCGAGGTAAGAATCAACACCAATGACAACTTTTTGATCACTTTAGCTCCTTGTGTACCACATTTATGCATTTTGCGTGCGGACGGTGTAACTCGCTCAACAGTTAGGTACTGATCCTTAGGTCAACGCAAAAATACCGCTACCAAGATACACTATTAATAACCTGAATAGCACTCGTTTAAGCCCTACCGACTGCATGATACCTAACATTGGTTATGCGTTACACCGACGAAAGTCCGATTGGAGCGAGAAGCGGAATTTGAATTTTTCTTAATGTTTTTAATGTTCTTCAACTTGCAGCGGTTTTATTAGTAACTGAGGTTACGCTAATGGCTTTAGGGAACTCGTGAGCGGCGCCAATTTGTAGTATGCGGTTGTTTTACTCAACTTGTTGGTTTAACGTTAACTTGAAAGTCGGGGCTTAATGTTGCTCGCTATGCAACACCTCAATATGAAGAGAATGTTGTGTATTCAAGGAGGATAAAGATGAAGAAAACTCTAGGGCTCGTGATCGTTGCTTTTCTTACCGGATGTACATCGCAAAATTACTCGGATGTGAGTGACAGCCAAGCGGTCATTAGTAACCTAAAAGTCTCCGAAGTGGGTACGCCTAGAACCGATAAGCACCAGTTACATGTAAAGTTTGATTATAGTATCAAGAACTACAAAGCACTTGATGGTCTATATACGTGCTCAGTCTTGTTTTCGACGGGAAAAGGTGAATGGGTGACCCAAACCATAGGAAACGATCCTTGCCAAATCGACTCAAGGAGCGGCTCAGTGTCAATGGAATGGACTACTCCTTTATCGACGAGTGCGGATTATTCAGATGAAGTATTGAAAAAAATGCAGTTACCACTCAAATACCAAGTAGCTATTCATCAAAAAAAGACTAAAAGCAGAAACAATATCATCGGTATGAGTGAACCTCTCTACCTTTCACCCAAACGATAAGAGTAATGACGCGTTTAGCTTGCGAGCCTCTGAGTACAGCAAGTATGACAAAGTTGGTCCTTAAGAGCCTTTCATAGCAACGAGTCTTTCCCCAACCCTTTACACTCAATTTCGAATGAGCGAGTGATCTAAAACCCTCTCTTACGCTATAGTACAGGGAGTCTTAGTAAAGGAGTATTGCGCTTATGAGAAAATGGATCTGGATATTTGCGACAGGAGTTTCCGCTGTAGCGGTTAATGTCCAGGCGCAAGAACTCTCAAATATGCAGCAATGCCTGCTAGGTAAAATGAATGACGCCAATGCTGAAGTCACTATTGCGGATGTTCGGGCTCAGTGTGAAGAAGAACTTCGCTCTGCTGAGGACGAGGACATTGTTGAAGTCGATGCCGTTGAGCAACCTGGCGCTTTAACTAACCGCATGAAAAGTGAGCAGGTTACTCAGTTTGACCCTTATGTTTTAACTCCGCACCGTCGCAATTATTTACTGCCGGTAATTACCAGTAACAACATTAACCGCGAACAGTATGCGAGCGTAGATGGTTACGAGCAAAACCTTGAAGACTACGAAGCAAAGTTTCAGTTCAGCTTTAAAGTACCTTTCAATAGAGAAAGCTTGTTGTTTGAAGAAGATAAACTTTTCTTCGGTTTAACCGTGCAGTCGTGGTGGCAGGTGTACTCCGATGATATTTCCAAGCCGTTCCGTGAAACCAATTACATGCCTGAAATTTTCTATGCCACACCAACCGGCTGGCATCCTTTTGGCACAAATACGGGGGTCGTTTTTGGTGCCGAACACTTATCAAACGGTCGCAGCCAGCCTTTGTCGCGTAGTTGGAACCGATTTTATGCACAGTTTTTTGTTGAAAAAGGCCGTTTTGTTTTTTCCCTAAAACCCTGGATACGCTTACAGGAAAACAGAAAAACCGACCCTATGCAGTCCAGCGGAGATGACAACCCGAACATTACCGACTACGTTGGCGACTACGAATTCACCACGGCTTACAGCGATGGTGACTTTGAATACATTCTTCGCCTTCGTCATGCCATTGATACCGGCAGAGGGTCAGCAGAACTCAACTGGACCTTCCCTATTGGCGGTAAATTTATAGGTTATACCTCAATATTTACCGGTTACGGAGAGAGTCTCATTGATTACAACCATAAACAGACTCGCTTTGGTATCGGCATAGCTTTAAACAACATTCTATAACGGCTTAAATGGATAAAAACGGCTGGAGCAAGAGGATACTCCAGCCGTAAAACTTAGGCACTAAGCCATTCCTTTCATCGACTGTAGCGAACGCTCGACTTCGCTGTCGCCTGCCATTAAATCAAAAGCTTTATGCTCCGTTCCATTTTCGTCAAGGCAGCGTCGCAGAACGCTGGCAACATCTTCACGAGGCACAGAGCCCGGTGCCAGTGAATCGCCAACAACCACTTTACCGGTCGCCTCTTCGTCCGTTAATGCCCCCGGGCGAACAATGGTCCAGTTAAGGTTTGTACGCATCAACTCCCGGTCTGCATAATGTTTTGCAGCATAATAGGGAAGTAAAGAATCGGCCCAGTTTTCCCGGTTGTTAGACTGCCACGCACTGACCATGACATAACGCTTAACTCCGGCTGCTTCTGCTGCCTCCATAGTTTTTACCGCACCGTCTAAATCAACCAACAATGTTTTATCGTCACCGGTACTTGCACCTGAACCAGCGGTAAAGACCACGGCATCGACGCCGTCAAAAAGCTCCTGCCACTTTGAAACCGGTCCTTCTAAATCACCTAATTTGGCGGTAACACCTCGTTCCTGCCATGCCTTTTGCTGCGCTTCTTTACGCACCACCGCAATCACTTCATGTGTTTTTGCGTGCTGCATCTGCTCAACCAAATGCTGACCTATTTTTCCATTCGCTCCAATAACAGCTACTTTCATCATCCACCTCCATGAGTTTTTCTCTGTCTGATTCTACGTAACTTTTACTGAATTTAGATCGCCATTTTACTGACATTTACAAGTAGCATAAGGCTTGTAGGCATTACGACAGAGCACTGTCATATGACAGGCTCAAAACTGACGTCACGCTGTTTTTCTAACACTGGTAGCTTTATTCAGCACACGAAGAGTGTATTCTTTAAAACAAATAAAAAGGTGAATCGCAATGAAACAATCTCTGACTGAAAAGCTGTATTTAGCGTATCGTTTTGAATTTGAGCATAACGGCCATACTATTACGGCAAATGCTTCCAGCCTTACCGGTAAAGAAGAAATTCTGGTCGACGGCGTATCGGTATCAAAAAAACGTAACCTGGGCTTATCCAGTCGCCATCAGTTTCAGGTTGATGGCACTTCGTACGAACTACGCTTCAATGTGACCGGTTTTCTGTTCTGTCGGGTGGAATGTACTTTGATGGCGGACGGCAAGGTCATAAAAACCGAAACTCGTTCCGCTTTTGATAATAAGAAAGTTTTTATCCGTAACCTCATTTTATTTTTTCTGGCCGGTATGGCCTTTGGTTATTTAGCAGCCACCATAGCGTTAAAGGTAATGGGGTAAGCTATGCAAATTGATGCAGCTAAAGCCATAGAGCTAAGGAATAAAAGAGGTTGGACACAGCAGCACCTGGCGGATGCCTGCGCAGTCAGCTTACGGACCATACAACGCGTTGAAAAAGATGGCATAGCGTCACAGGAGACCGTTGCAGCCCTGTGTAGTGTGTACGAAATAGAGCGACAGGTTATCGGAGCAGACTCTGCCACAAAGCCCAAAGTCAGTAACGCAGTAAATCAACAACGGTCACCGAGCTGGTTAGATGCACTGCCCATGTTAATCACACTGCTGTTAGGTATGGCTATTGGTATTGGCTTAACACTCTGGCTAACTAACCGCTAATGAAAAGTGGGCATAAAAAAGGCAACCCGAGGGTTGCCTTTTTAGACTTCGAGGCGCGTAATTACAGCGCTACGATGTTCTCAGCCTGAGGACCTTTAGGGCCTTGAGTTACTGCGAACTCAACGCGCTGGCCTTCAGTTAAGGTTTTGAAACCGTCGCTAGAAATAGCGCTGAAATGTGCGAAAACGTCTGCGCCGTTTTCACGTTCGATGAAACCGAAGCCTTTTGCTTCGTTAAACCATTTTACTGAACCAGTAATTTTATCAGACATAATATATCTTCCTGTAACTTTTAAGTATGTGGCCGTTAAAGGCCGATGATGCGGGTAAAAATAAGAACTTAGAACTACAGGACGATGGTATTAATAATAATAGGTCAACGAAGTGGAGTTTTTTAACTAACTGTCTTTCTATCTATCCGACGCAGTGGAGTCTACGCCTATTGCACTGTGAGTCAAACGATTTATCACTTTATTTTGATAATAAATTTATGCGTCAGTGTCATCTGCCCAGACAACACAGTTACGACCTGCCCGCTTAGCCTTATACAGCGCCTGATCAGCCCTTCTGTAAATACTGGAAACGTCATCTTCCGCTCGGCTCTCCGAGGCGCCAATACTGACTGTTGGGTTAATAATTTCCCCTGAATCGAGCGTAATGACTGTCTCTTCTACCGCCTGACGCACTCTTTCCAGTACTTGCGTCGCACTCTCATGATCGGCGTAAGCCAATACCACCATAAACTCTTCACCACCCACCCGGACAACGCTGTCGCTGCTACGAACGGCTTCTGACATGGCTCCGGTGCCTGCAATTAGTACTTTATCACCCACATCGTGCCCGTAAGTGTCATTAATTGCTTTAAAGTGGTCAAAGTCAATAACGGCAACAACACATCCGCGCTCATCGTTTTTCCGTATTAAGCTTTGCTCAAGTATTTCCATACCCGCCGAACGATTCTTAAGTCCGGTTAAAGCATCGGTATAGGCAATAACCGCCATATCATCCCGTTGGCGAATTAGGTCGGAACGAACCTGTTGCTCAGCAATAACGGTTTCGACTGCAGTACCCATCATTCTTACCATTTCGACTTCAAGCTCACTGAAAGGCTCCGCCCGTCTGTTTTTGCGGGAAAACCCTAAAATGCCCCAAGTTATATCGTTAATAATAATAGGCGTACCAATGTAGGTCTCCAGGCCGTAAGTCTGGAAACTGGAGTGATCTTTAAAGCGTGGATCTTCTGAAGCGTCATTGGTATGAATTAAATTATTGGCCTTAAGTACTACCGAACAGTAGGTTGTCGCCAGAGGTAATTGCGTACCGGCAGGAAAATCCATTTTTGCGGTTTGCACCCATTCAATGGTGTAAGTCTCGTTTTTAATGGAACTGGCGGTACCAATATCAACACCTAAGTAATCCACACCAACTTTTAGTAACTCATCAATGGAGGCGGGGTCAATCCGGCGTCCACGTTTATGAATCACTTCATGAATGGTGCGCATAACATCAACCGATGCGTAATAGTCCGTTACGTCCTCAATAAGAGCATAAAGACCAATGACCTTACCTTGCTCATCAAATTCAGGCAGGTAGCGAATATCCAAAAAGCACTTACGTCCGTTTCGGAAAGTAATAACGTCTGAAAACTCTAGCTTCTCACCACTAGAAAACACACGGTCATGATTTGGCTTTACCCGCTGGTAAGATTCGTCACTCAACACGTCGGTTACCGGTCTACCCAGCATGTCATCCGGCGTTAAATCAAAAAACGAGGCATAAGCCGTATTCACAAAGCGAAAACGTCTTTCAACATCAACATAAGCTACCATCGTTGGCAGCTGTTCAATAATTCTATGAGTAATACGGTTTGTTGACATAGCGCCTCGTCGCTTTAAAACTCAAGGGTACGAGCCAGCATAACTGCTAACGATACTAACTAACAGTGTAGCAAAGTGTCGTAAACTATTCGGATAAGATTGCCTTAAAGAACTCGCTACCCTTACGGCGGGCAAACTCTATATTTCGTTCCGGAATGGATTCCGGATCATCGTAGCTTTTCAGCGCCTCTTCAATGCTGGCTTCACGCAGCAAGTGTAAGGTCGGGTAAGGAGCCCGGTTGGTGTAATTAGCCGGGTCATCTTGTGGTTCACCGTCAAAACAATAGTCGGGATGAAAATGCGCCAGTTGATAAACGCCCTCGTAACCCTCTTCAACAAGCAATGCATCGGCAATATCAACCAGAGTCAGAAAGTCATAAAAGCCTTCAAACCCGGAAGGAAGAATAAGCAATGTGGTTTCAGTTTCAGGCGTCGCGTCCAGGTGGTTAACTTCATCCAGTAATTGTTGCAGCACGGCTTGAGGTTCGCGCTGAGCAGCTGTCACATATCGAATACTCTTACGCTCAACTTCGCGGCGCGCGAAAGGGCAGATGTTGTACTTTACAATCAGCTGTTGCACCCAATGGCGGGTTTGCTCAATAATCTTAGCTGTATCAGTCGTCATTTTTCGTATCTTTTCCGAAAAGGAAGCCACTTTGCCATGAAATCGCTTGAACTCAAAGTACCGCCCGTGCTGGTTGTTGCCGTTGTTGCCGGGCTAATGTGGTTAACCGCCCATTACACGGAAGCCTTTAACCAGTTTTATGTTGGTCAGCGCGCTGCCGCTATTTTCCTATTGGCATTAGGCGTGTTATTACCCTTGCTGGGTGTTATTGGTTTTCGGCGTGCACAGACAACAGTAGACCCACGCGACCCTGCCAAAAGTACAGAACTGGTCACCACGGGTATTTATCAGCGAACGCGGAACCCAATGTATTTAGGCTTTTTCTTTTTGTTAATGTCGTGGGGCGTTTTTCTGGGTAGTGTGTTTTCGTTATGGGGCTTAGCGTTGTATGTGGCTTACATGAACCGCTTTCAGATTATTCCAGAAGAACGTATTCTGAAAGAAACCTTTGGTGAAACTTATAAAGATTACTGTCAGAAAACTGGCCGTTGGTGGTAGCGCCGCTTAATTTAAAAAAGCTGCCGCCGTTTTAAGCTCCGGCCCAGTAGAATGAGGCCCGACAAGCTAAACCAGAGCGCAGCGGTTGCCGCAACAATGTTCAGAAGGCTGTTGAAGTCGCGTTCACCGCTGTAGTCCATAAAGTGTAAACGGAACATCCAGTCACTTAACCACCAACTGCTGTTACGGTGATCAATCACGTCGCCGGAGGCTGCGTCTATATAAGCACGCGTTGCAATGTCATCGCTGAAGGTCACTCTAAAGCCCTGGCTTCGCCAACCAATAATCTCATCAGTTCCGGTTACGGCATGCACTTGTTCAATATGGCCCGGTCCATTATAGCTTCGCCGGGCCAGATCAGCGGCCATCGGGGCCGGGGTTTTCCAGTCCTTGCCTGTGAGAGCATTCACATAATGCTTTTTACCATCGGTTGTTGTCACCACGTACTGAGCGGTACCAGCGACAGAGCGTATTTCCAGACTTTGAATATTCTCAAAACGTTCAATTAACGCGCTTTCCGGGTAATAAACCGGACCTACGGCCTCTTCAGTAACGGGTTGGAAATAGTCATGGGCTGCCAGCTTCTCATGACCCAACCAACTAAAGTACAAGCCGCTAACTAACCATATAAATACCTGAATAAAAATAACCAGGCTTAACCAGCGATGCAGTTTGCGCATAAACCTCATACTGACCGCCTTCTTTTTTTACGTGGCCGATAATGAAAGTAAAGCAAGGCAATGCCACTTATCAGAAACAAGCCATTAGCAATGCTAAACGCTTTTAACCACCAGGTTTCAATGTCCACCCTGTCCTGATAGTCCATAATATGGAGCATCCAGAAGAAGTCGAACATCCGCCAGAAATCATGACGCTTGGTTACAAGCTCACCCGTCGCCGCTGAAAAATATAAAGTAGCACCGACCATATCATTAAAGTCCACTCGCCAAACGGGTAATAAGGCAGGGTTCAGCTCACCCGGGGCTTTGTCTTCAATAAAACTGACCTGGGCTTTTGTGTTTTCGTCACCGGTATAATGCTGTCGCGCTATGTAGCCGATGTCCATTCGATCAAGCTCTATCGGCTCAAGAGACTCAGCCATAAGCAACTGTGTGCCAGCCTTGCTCTCAACGCTGTAAACCGGTTGCAAAGATCCATCTATCCACTGCTGTATTAAGCGGACCGACGTGGCTTCGGGGTTTTGTTCCAACACCCAGCTTATTGGAGAGTTTAAGGTATTTTTAGCAATAGGCTGCTCAAGCTCTTTCACCAGGTGATTACCGTGAATAAAGCTCAGATCAAAATACACCATATAGGCACCGCTAATACTCCACACCACCAGCTGTAAGCCGACAATAAGAGATAACCAGCGATGCCAGACTCGCCATTTTCTTGGATTCATAAGGGTTATCCGTACCCACCTTTTTATTATAAGGCGTTAAAATTATAGGGTCGCCCTGCAAAAGTCAAAGTAGTTCTCTAACTCTCTGCTTTAATTGAGGAATAACTTCGTCTTCAAACCATGGGTTCCGACGTAACCATAAGTTGTTTCGCGGGCTAGGGTGCGGCATCGGCAGTAAAGTTGGCCAATAATCTTGCCAACTTTTTACTCGCTCAGTCAAATTGCGCTTTGGTTCATTTAAATGCCATTGCTGAGCATACTGACCAATAGCCAGCGTCAGTTCCAAATTAGGTAACTGCTCTAACAACTGATTACGCCAGGCTGGAGCACACTCAGGACGCGGTGGCAGGTCACCAGACTTCCCTGTTCCCGGGTAGCAAAGTCCCATAGGAATAATAGCGAGTTTTTCGGCGTCATAGAAAGTCTCTTTATCGATACCCATCCATTGCCGCAACCTGTCGCCGCTTGGGTCATCAAAGGGTTTGCCGGAGGCGTGTACACGTCTGCCAGGGGCCTGACCTGCAACCAGAATACGGGCTTTAGGGTTTAGCTGAACAACCGGTCTGGCACCTAAGGGAAGCTCCGGCTCACATAAAGTACAGGCTCTTACATCACGCAATAATTGTTGCCAGTGCGGCGGCTCTTCCCATTTCATACCCCTGCTCCAACAGTTTTTTGTCCTGAGTAAAACGCCCCACCGGAAAGTCAGCAGGCGGTGCTAACACGGTCATATTACAATCCGTTGGTGGATTATCAATGAAGTTAATTGCGTCATTATACACAGTGGAGCGTCTGGCAACCGCGTCAAATAAAGCAGGATGATGTTTAAAAAAGCGCTTCATAAAGGTCGGCAGTGGTCGTATTTTTTTCCTGAAGCCACGGGGCTGAGACAAAATAACGGTAATGTCCCGGGCCCCCATTTCATAGGCTTTAATCACCGGAATAGAGTCGGCCAGACCACCGTCTGTCATAGCCGCGCCGCCAACGGTGGGGAAGTCGCGGTAAGCCAAAGGGATAGCGCAGGACGCCGGAAAAAGTTCGTGCAAATTATCGGCTGTCACCCGGGTGTAAACTGGTAAGCCTGTATCGACGTTGGTGGTAACGACATACAAAGGGCGATTTTGCTCAAGGTAATACTGAGTACTCAACGGCACTTGCTCAAACGAAGCATGCCATAGCCAGCTGACATCGCAAAAGTGACCACCTTTTAAAAATCGCCGCCAATTAAGAAACTCGGGCTGCAGTGCATGCTGCAAAAGAATTTTTCGGTTACGTCCATGGTCGCCGGCAAGAAAGCCAATCAGGTTGGTTGAACCTGCCGACACACCAATCGCAAAATCAAAGTCTGTATGTCCGGCTTCAAGAAAACCGTCCAGTACACCCGCGGCGAAAATGCCACGCATAGCGCCGCCTTCAACCACCAGTGCTTTGTTACCTTGCTCTTGCGTCATACACTCGCTTATTTCTCAATGCTCTTTATTTCTCAATACTCTTTACTTCTCAATAAAGGCCTGCTCAATTACGTAGTCACCCTGGCGACGTGACGTTGCCTTTGTGAAACCACGCTCATTCAGTATTGCCATTAAGTCTTGCAGCATAGCGTCATTACCACACAACATAAAGCGGTCATGCTCAGGGTTAATGTCGGGCATACCAATGGTTTTAGTCAAGGTACCCGACTCCAGCAAGTCGGTAATGCGTTGTTGATGAGCCTCGTCACGGAATGGCTCCCGGGTAACCGTTGGGTAGTAGATTAGCTTTTCGCGCACCCAGTCACCAAAGTACTCATTGCTTGGTAAGTCCTCGCCAATTTCCTTTTGATAAGCCAGCTCTGAAACCCAGCGAACACCGTGCACTAACACAACTTTATCGTACTGTTCATAAATATCGGGGTCTTTAATAACGCTCATAAAGGGCGCCAGTCCGGTGCCTGTACTCAGCAAATACAAATTTTTGCCGGGTAATAAATGCCCGGGAACCAGAGTGCCTGTTGGACGAGTGGACAGTACTACCTCGTCACCCACCTGAATGTGTTGCAGGCGAGAGGTCAGGGCGCCGTCCGGCACCTTGATACTGAAAAACTCCAGTTCTTCTTCATGGTTTGCGCTGGCAATACTGTAGGCCCTGAGCAAGGGCTTCTCTTCCAGCTGCAGACCCATCATCACAAACTGGCCGTTTTCAAAGGTGAAACTTGGCTGACGGGTGGTTCTGAAGCTGAATAAGGTATCGTTCCAGTGGCGTACCTGAGTCACTTTTTCCGCAATGATACTTCTCATAACTATTCCTCATTGGCGATTTTGTGCGCATCATAACATAACGTGATTAAATCTAAATGAGAATTTTTATCATTAAGTATTGCAAATGAGAATAGTTTTTATATAAGATACATTCACTGATGTTTGTAAAGGATTAAAAGTCATGGCTCGACGCTCGAGTGGACGCAAAGGATGGTCATTAAAAGACTGGCATTGGATAAGTTCTGCCATCTGCCTCATTGGCATGCTGTTGTTTTCAGTTACCGGCATTACGCTTAACCACGCCGGCTGGATAGAGTCTGCGCCCAGCGTCGAAAGCCATGAAAGTTCTCTCCCACAAACGGAATTGGCCCGGTTGGTGAATGCGTCAGGGAATGACGTTCTGCCAACTTTTTTTCACCGCTGGTACGAAGATAAGACGCAAAACAGCATCAGTTCAAATGCCGAAATAGAATGGAATGACTACGAATTGTACGTCGCAATGCCCCGACCTGGCGGGGATAGCTGGTTCAGCGTCGACTTAGCCAGCGGTGCCTTTTATTCAGAAACCACCGATCGCGGCTGGATTGCCTACTTCAATGATCTCCACAAAGCGCGTAACACCGGGCTTTTCTGGAGCCTCTTTATTGATGTATTTGCCATTGCCAGCATTCTGTTCACTGTTACAGGGTTATTACTTTTGAAAAAATACAGCAAAGGGCGAAAGTCCACCTGGCCTTTAGTTCTGGCCGGATTCATCATTCCCTTATTTGCCATTATGGGTTCAGCACATGCCGCTGACAATGAACTCACCGTGGAAATTCCTCGCTTATCGGTTGCCGAATACCACGCACCTTACCTGGCGGTATGGCTCGCTAACGAGCGTCACCAGCGAGTCGTCGACATTGCTGTCTGGTACGACGTAAACCTGAAAGACAACGAGGGTGAGAAGTGGCTGAAAGACATGCGCCAATGGTGGCGACGCAGTGGTCGCATGGCCGGCATGCCTATTGATGGCGTGTCAGGTGCAACGCGCCGCCCGGGCAATAACCGTGTGGACTTAACACCTTTACTGACTCAATTACCGGAGCTAGAAGCCGGTCAATATTACTTATACGTAGAGGCAGCTCGTGAACTGGGCGGCCGTGAAATGTTGCGGCTGCCATTGTCTTTACCAATTGAAAGCCCAATATCCATCTCAGACACCGGCGAGCATGAGCTTGGTCGCGTGTCATTAAAACTGGAGCCTTAACCATGAAATTATCTTCTGTACTGACCACCAGTCTGGCCGTTCTGACCTTATTCGCCAGCGCCAGTAGTGAAGCCCATCGTGTCTGGATAAAGCCGAGTGCAACCATTGTATCCGGCGACTCGGAATGGATTACTTTTGACGCCGCTATTGCTAACGGCATTTTCTATCCGGACCACTACCCGTTGGGACTGGACCGTGTAAAAGCCATGGCACCCGATGGTGCAGCCGTGACTTTAGAAAATGGCCACAAGGGCAAGCTTCGCTCTGTATTCGATGTTGAGCTGGAAAAAGAAGGCACATATACCGTTTACTCAGCCAGCTCAGGCTTATCGGCACGTTGGGTAGACGCCGAAGGTGAACGCCAATACTGGCCACCTCGTGGCTCGCAAAAAACCAATGAGGATTTCTATAAGGAAGTACCTCAGAACGCCAAAGACCTGGAGGTTAGTGAACGCTCACATCGTGTAGAAACTTTTGTTACCTCCGGTGCACCAACCTATGACACTTTGGGTCCAACTGGTAAAGGTCTGGAACTGGAACCGGTCACTCACCCAAATGACTTATACACCGGCGAAAACATTACCTTTAAGTTCAATATTGATGGCACAGCTGCGGCGGGTACTGAAATTGTTCTGGTAAAAGACGGGGAGCGCTACCGTGACCAGTCACAACCCACCAAACTGAAAACCGACAAGAAAGGTGAAGTGACTTTTACTCTGAATGAGCCGGGCATGTACTGGCTAGAGGCCGAGTACACTGACAACAATGGAAAAGCCCCGGCGAGTAAACGCCAGGGCTCCTATGTTGCGGTACTAGAAGTATTACCGATGTAATTAATCGGCTGTTACAACGGGTGGTTCCTCTAAACGAACCACGCCCAGTGTATTGGCGTCGGTACCGAACCAAATGGAGTCGGTGCTTTCATCATAGAACATATGACGAACGGTACCGCCGCCACTTTCCAGCTCCATCGGCTCTGAAAACTCATGGGTTTCTGTATCAAAGCCCACCAGCCGGTTAGGCTGAACACCGGTTTCTACAAACCAGACGTCGTTACGTTTATCCACAGCCATACCGTAAGGGCGCGAATTTTCTTCAGCGGGTGCCCGCCAGTCTTTATTCTCGCCACTGACCGGGTCGTAACTGCCAACATACCCTTTGTTGTAGTCGACATACCAAATAGTGCCATCGTCAGTCATACCCAGCCGGCGCGGTCGGTTATCTTTTCTATCCAGCTCTATTTCCTGAAGCTTGCCGTTTTCTATGGTCGCCAGTTTATTGGTGCCAAAAAGCGTTGCCCAGGGTTTGTCATTTTCGACGATTAAACCATAGGGCCTGGCCGAGTCCGTGGGAACGTCCCACAGCATCATCTCACCATCGCCGGTTTCCAGAAAACCAATTTGATTACCACCTTGCACCGTAAACCAAATGTCATCGTTGGAGGTAAAGTCCATGGTATGACTGTCACGAGTGCCATCACCCGGCAGCTCAAACTTCTCGATGTCACCTGTTGCAGGGTCAATTAACCCAATATGATTCATAAGATTACCGGCGTACCAGGCACCGCGGTCATCCACTATAACGGTGTGCGGGCCAGCGCCATCGGGTAAATCGTAGCGTTTAAATTCTTCAGTTTTTGGGTTAAAGGTGGCGGCGTAATGACTTCCCTGACCCACAAACCAAACCGTTCCGTCGTGTACCCAAGGGTCACGCGGACGGGAGTCCTCCCATGGAACCTGCCACTCCTGAATTTCTGCGTTCGCCAGCCTGCTGTCTTTGTGATCATCACTTTTTGCCGGCGCACTGCTTACTCCCGCCAGACCAATGATTACTGCACTTGTTAAACTTAGGTACTTCATCGTTATGGCCTCCCGAAATAGATTCGTATGTAAGTATAGACGCTATTGCGTCAAACCCAACACTGTGCAATCTTCAACCTTTAACTCTAAAACGGCGCATCTTACATGCTGGATCAATGGCTTATCGGAATCATATTAGTTGCTATGCTGGTGCTCTTCGTCATCGATAAATGGCGTTATGACCTGGTAGCTATGATGGCGCTATTGTCCGCAGCTATTCTTGGTTTGGTGCCAACAGCAGAAGTATTCAGTGGTTTTGGCAACCCCGCGGTCATTACCGTGGCCGCCGTACTCATTATAAGCCAGGCACTGTGGCGTTCAGGTGTGGTTGATGCACTGGCTTCCGCCATGAAAAACATTGGCGATAAGCGTTGGGTGCAGATGATAGCCCTAACCTCCGTCACAACTTTCTGCTCTGCGTTTATCAGTAACACCGGTACCATGGCCATAATGATCCCGGTCGCACTTCAGTTAGCCCGCAGCAGCGGCAATAACCCGTCCAAACTGCTTATGCCGATGGCTTTTGGCTCCTTACTGGGTGGCACCATTACAATGGTGGGTACGCCGCCAAATATTATCATTGCCGACATACGCAGAGAGGCAATGGGTGAAACCTTTGGTATCTTCGAATTTACGCCCGTTGGCCTCAGTATTGCTATAGCCGGTTTGCTTTTCATGTGGTTGCTCAGTCATTGGCTGGTACCGGAAAAGGCCGGTAAATCAAAGTCAGAATCGCTTTACGATGTAAGCAGCTATTTGACAGAACTGTACGTGCCCGAAGGGTCCAGCTTTGTGGGCGAAACTCTGTACGAACTTGAAAACCGTACAGAAGACGACTTTGTTATTGTTGCGCTGCAGCGCGGTGACAAGCGTTGGTCAGCACCGGCTCGTTATTTGCGGCTAAAGTCTGAAGACGTATTAATAGTTGAAGCCAACGCGGAAACTATTCAGCAAGTTATAGACGGCACCGGACTTGAGCTTAATGCCGAAGAAGAAATCGATGACCGTTTCTTAAAATCCGATGACATTACCGTAATAGAAGGAATTGTCGGACACGACTCGCGGCTTATTGGACGCTCTGCCGCCGATATTAAACTGCGCAGCCGCTACGGCATCAACGTGCTTGGCGTCGCCCGAGAAGGTCAGAAGCTGGGCACCGCACTGGCCAATATTCGCTTTAAGCCGGGCGACGTTTTATTACTGCAGGGAGACGCAGAGATCCTCGATGACGTATTTCAGCGCTTTGGCTGCTTCCCGCTGGCACAGCGCAGCCTGCGCATTGGTTCGTCAAAACGTTTAATGTTGCCTTTGGGTATTTTTGCCGCAACCATTTTATCGGCTGCGTTTGGTTTAATCTCGGTTCCTGTCGCCTTTTCACTGGCCGCAGGCCTTATGGTTATAACCAATATTCTACCCCTGCGAGAGCTCTATCATTCTATAGACTGGCCTATCATCGTATTGTTAGGCGCAACCATACCACTGGGGTCTGCGCTGGAACGCAGTGGCGCCGCAGACACCATTGCCAATGCCGTACTTTATATCAGCCAGGGGTCACCGGAATTTGTGGCCGTCGGCTTACTACTTATAGTCACCATGTTGCTGTCCAACATTGTCAATAATGCAGCAGCAGCGGTACTTATGGCTCCCATAGGTATCAGCATGGCCAGTAGTTTTGGCGCCAGCATGGATCCGTTTTTAATGGCCGTCGCTATTGGAGCCGCAGTTCCGTTCTTAACGCCAATAGGACACCAGTCGAACATTCTGGTTATGGGTCCGGGCGGCTATAACTTCAGCGATTACTGGCGGCTGGGCTTGCCGCTGTCGCTGGTTGTTGCCGCCGTCGCTCTGGTCATGATATTGCTGGTATGGCCGCTGTATTAAGCGCGGTCTTTATAAGGCAGGTAAGTTCGCATTGTTTTTAGATGTTCGCGTAACGCGGTGCTTTCATCCCGACAATACTGTTCAATGGCGTCGTTAAGAGGAGACGGCATAAACCGGTAAAAACCTTCACGAAGCACAGGCTCAAAGCCTCGATGCAGCTTATGTTCGCCCTGCGCACCAGCGTCAAAGTAGCTAAGGTTATGGTTTATGCAGTATTCAATACCCTGATAATAACAAGCTTCAAAATGCAGAAACTCAAGCTCTTCCTGACAACCCCAGTAACGCCCGTAAAGCGTGTCTTCACTTTTAAAGCATAATGACGCCGCAAGCATTTCGTCATTTCGGTAAGCCGCAAAAACCACAATATGGTCAGCTAAATGTTGACCCCAAAGTTTGAAGGTAGTCGGGGTTAAATAACCGCCATGACCTGAGCGTTTTAAATAGGTGCGCTGGTAAAACACAATGAATTGATGCCAAAAATCTGCGGTTAATTCGGTACCCTGTAAGGTTCGCATTTCGACATTTTGCTCTGACACCTTTTGCCGCTCTTTGCGTATAGACTTGCGCTTGCGTGACACCAAAGCCCCGAGAAAGTCGTCAAAGGAACTATAACCTCGGTTCTGCCAGAGGAACTGGATATCAAAGCGTTGCCACCAACCTTGTTCTGCCAGAGCCTCGCTTACATTCGGCTCAACGTACAAACACTGCAAATTGCTGACATCGTGCTCCTGCATCAACGCCGATTCAATAACCGGCAGAACATCAGCAGCATTAACGCTCTCGGCAGTAGCCAGACGAGGCCCCTGACACGGGGTAAAAGGTATAGCATTGATAAGTTTGGGGTAGTACTGAAAACCATAACGCTCGTAGGCTTCAGCAAAAGCCCAGTCGAACAAATACTCACCATAGGAATGGATCTTTTTAAACCACGGCATAATGGCAATCAGTGTGTCGCTGTTATCATGCACCGCTACATATTGAGGCAACCAGCCTCGCTGAGGCCCAAGACTACCGCCCTGCTCAAGCGCCAACAGAAAATCATAGCAAGTAAAAGGGTAATCACTCTTAAATAACCGGCTCCAGTCAGCCTTAGGTATAGTGGTTATTGTTGAGTGTATAACTGTTTGCATGCGTTAGGTGCTTAAAAGCCCCAACACACTAATGTCTTCATCCAATTGTGGCCAGTGAATTCCCTGGCCATTTCCCAGCAGATGCCAATCTTTACGCTCCTCTTCCGTGGCCGCTTCCAAACGAGGAAACCAGACAATGGGTGCAGAAATTTTACGTCCATCAGCTAGCTCGACCTCAAGCGTTGCTTCGGTAACGGATACATTCACTGCTACAGGATGGCGATCAATCTCTAAAGTATTCATCCCAGGCCTCCAGAAGCTCTTCTTTATGTTGAACGACAATTTTGCTTATACGCCTAAGCTCAAACGATGAAAAGCCTATCGAACTGCTCATCAAAACAGGCTTAAGCCAAAATTTTGCCAGCTTGTTGTCTCGCTGCACATGAATGTGAGGAGGCTCACCGTTTTCATTACTATAAAAGAAAAAGCGATAAGCACCAATTCTTAGTATTGTCGGCATGCTTTAGTTTCCAGGCTTTATAAAGAAACCAAGCTTAGAAAAAACCAAACAATAGAACGTTATGAAATAACCTAAAAGTACGTAATCATTTGCCAGCTCATTTCATCCGGCACTAATTTTCGTAGCTAAAAACCCGCACCCATACATCGGCTGTCAGCTCTAATGAGCTGAGAGCTTCGATGCGCTCACGGCCTTCAGCGCTGCTTCGGTATAGGTGGGGAGTCATAGTAAGTAAATCTTTTATCGCCTGATTTGATGCCAAGGATACCGGAAAAGTTACTTGTTGCTCAGAGGTCAACTCAAAAGCGGAATCGGTTATCGGCAGCGCCTCATTTTTACTTTTCTGTTCAGAATAAATAATGGCTTTCAGCTCTTTTAAATGGCTACCGGCAGGGTCCACCATAATCAACCGGCCTCCGGGCTTTAAAACCCGCTTAAATTCAGCTTCTACCGGAAATCCGAATACGCATAAAATAGTATCGACACTACTGTCGGCTAATGGGATAAAAACGTTCGATGCCACCATCCAGCTCAGACGCTTGTCTTTCTTTGCCGCCGCTTGTACCGCCCATTTGGAGATATCCAAAGCCGCTACACGTAAATCAATGCCTTTTTGCTCAGCTTGTTCAACCAAATAGCGCAAGTAATAGCCTTCGCCACAGCCCGCATCGAGCACCGCCTGATCACCTTCCGCCAACACTGTGTTCGCCAAAGCCCGGACCAGAGGCTCGTAGTATCCCTGCTCAAGGTACTCCCGACGCGCCTGCACCATGGCCTTGCTGTCGCCAGGATCCTTAGAGCGCTTATTCTGAACCGGCAATAAATTCACGTACCCCTGTTTCGCCACATCGTAGCTGTGGCCATCCTCACAGCGCCAGCTTCGCTCATTTAAGCGCAGCGGCTTGCCATCAAGTGGGCAGATCAAATCAGTTAACGACTGAGTCACATTGGGTTCCGGTTCGCATGTTCTGTCATCATTCTACGCGGTTTGTTCTTAAAATTCAGACACAAAAAAAGCAGCCCGTGGGCTGCTCTTCATAATTTTTAGCTTACCTAGAAGCTAGTCCATGCAAATTAAATTGCCTGGATGTTCTCAGCCTGAGGACCTTTAGGACCCTGGGTTACTGAGAAAGAAACGTTTTGACCTTCAGCTAGCGTTTTGAAGCCGTCGCTAACGATCGCGCTGAAATGAGCGAATACGTCTGCGCCGCCTTTCTGCTCGATAAAACCAAAACCTTTTGCTTCGTTAAACCACTTAACAACACCGTTTACTGTATTAGACATAATAAATATCCTGAAATTTTATAAAATAAGTAATCGCTCCGGGCGTTCCCAGTTGCGATGATCATGCGGGGTAAAAAATGAAACTTAAAACTGCAGGACGAAGGTATTACTAAGAGTAAAGCGACGTAGAGGAGTGTTTAACTAACTGTTTCTTATCCAACGCCGGCTACTTTACGCACATTCTATATAATGTCAAACAATAGTTTTCATTTATTTTATAAATCACCTTTATAATTCTTTATGACTTTCTAAACACCTGCGCCAGCATGCAACGAACAGAGCCGCCGCCAAGCTCTATGGTCGGAACCGCTATCGGTAGTAACTCAACCCACTGCTCCAGTTGCCGTATTTGTTCTGTGGTCAATGAGCGATAAGCGGTTTCAGACATAGCCAGAAGTTTGTGGCTATTAACCTCCAGTTCCAGCATGTTGCCTGCAAAGTTACTTATCTGCTGCTCTGTTAATGGCACTAAGGCTTTGCCCGAATTCTTCACTGAACCAACAAAAGTCTGTTGCTCTTCCTTATTGCGGATCATATCCACAGACGCTATAACAAAGTCACTGCCAACCGCCATCAGCACATTGGTGTGGTACACCGGTTTACCGTCACTGCTGGTGGCATCAAAGGCAATTGGCTGATAACCCAACTGTTCACACAATAGCTCCAAGGCTTTCTCGTTCATGCGTTTTGAGCGGGCACCATAGGCCAATTGATTATCATGATCGAAAACCACCGATCCTGTACCCTCCAGAAAAACCTCTTCTTGCTCTAGCACGCTAAGATCGAGCGTTTTTTCGTATCCATAAGTTTCCTGCAGAAACTCAATAATATCGGCTCGACGTTCCTTACGGCGGTTATTGCAATACATGGGGTATAGCACCAGATCTCCGGTACGGTGCGTGCTAAACCAGTTGTTAGGAAAGACCGAATCGGGTGTTTCTGTGCCGGTATCTTCAAACAGTTGTACTTTAACGCCTTTACTCTGTAACAGCTCGACCGCCTTTGTAACTTCGTGGTAAGCGGCCTTGGCGACATTGAGTCCCTGCTGCGCTATCGACTGAAAAGCATTATCCGCCATAGTTTCAGGATTTGAAGCAAAGTGATGCGGGCGCACCATAACAACGGTATCGGACGACTGATTCATTGCGTTTATAGACATTGCAGAATTTGCGCGCAGTTATAGCAACTTGGCTGACGCTTAGCAACGGGCAAAAGAAAAGGGCAGTGTTGTTGCACTGCCCTTTCTATGATTACCCAGTTCACTTACCAGGCGTATTTAAGACTCAACTCAAAGTTACGCTCTGCGCCGAAGAACCCTTGATTATAAAAATCGATACTCGAGTAATATTTCTCATCGAACAGGTTGTTGACGTTCAGGCTTAGATCCAAGTTTTTACCTAACTGATAGTTAGCCATAGCGTTTACTACAGTATAGCCTTCTTGATAAAACGTCGGCATCCCTATAACTGTTGGGTTCGAGACTTCACTCTGCCAGTTCGCGTTTACACCGAGCTTCAGTGCATCGGTAGCAGTGTAAAGCACGCTCGCCTTGACCATATCCTCCGGTAAATACGGTGCATAATCCGAACCGTCGCGATCCGTCGACTCATTATGCGTATAACTGAAGAAAATGTTCAGCGCATCTGTTGGTTTACCGTTTAGCTCCAGCTCATAACCTTCACTTTCTGCTCCATCCACACCTATGGAAGGAAAAATGGTCGTGCCCGGCAATGGATCCGTATTATCAGGATCATTGATTGCTAAGTTATCTTCCTTAATTTTATAAATAGCAAAGCTGGCAGACAGCGCTTCGTTAAAGAAGTCGCCTTTAATACCAATTTCTGAATTAGACCCTTCAACTGGACCAATCAGCTCGCCGTCAGCGTTAAATGCATTTTGGGGCTGGAAAATTTCGGTGTAGCTGGCGTAGGTGGAAATAATGTCAGTAACATCGTAAACAAGGCCGAGATAAGGCGTATTGACGCTTGAGTTCTCGTAGTCACTTGTTGCCCAGGGCGACTCAGACAATGAATCGTAGTTGGTTAAACGATTACCAATTATCGCGGTAAATTCGTCCGTTAAACTAAACTGTGCGGCAGCGTAAACGCCTTCCTGAGTATGAGACTCCAACATACTGTATGCCGGCGTATCGCTAAAGTTGGGACGCGGAACCCCATTCCCCCAGTCGAACAGGCTAGGAATAATAACCGTATCGGTAATACCATAAGACGTAGCGTTAACATCCTGCTCAGCATAGAGAGCACCTGCCGTTAACTGGTGCTCGCGACCCAATAACTCAAAAGGGCCCGAAGCTAAAATACGGAATGACGTTTGCTCCCGGTCGGACACATAGTGATTAGGAGACGCACTCAGACCTTCTCCCGTTTCTTTATTCGGGAAGCCAGAAAAGTACAAAAGATACCCGTCCATCTCACCTTCACGGCGCTCAACATCCATTTGAAGGTCCCAGCCGTTATCAAACGCATGCTCTAGTTGCGCAAACACATTAGTGCTTTCTCTGTCCCATCTGTTCCATGGCGAAGCGGTTGTCGTACTCACAGGTAGATCATCCGCCTGAGTGCCGTCGTCATAAAACAGCGGTAATGCGCCCCACATGCTGCCTTTGGGGTTCCGCTCACTGTAGTCTGCACCTACCGTCAAGCGCGTTTGGGTCGTTAAATCGGCCGTTACTACCGCGTAAATTTGTGCGTTTTCTTTTTCCGATAAGTCGACGTAGCTTTCGCCTTCTTCATAGGCCATGGCCACTCGCGCTTTCACATTACCGTCTTCGGTCAATGTCTGAGAATGGTCAGCCTCGAAGCGATAATTACTCCAGGAGCCAATACCAACACTCGCATAGCCGCCATCTTCTGTTTTTGGGCGCTTACGAATCAGGTTAATTGCTGCAGAAGGTTCCCCAGCACCCGTTAACAAACCGGTTGCGCCGCGCACAATTTCCACTCGCTCAAATACTACCGAGTCGGCTAAGGCTTCACTAAAGAAACTGTTATAGGCAATGGGTACACCGTCAAACTGGAAGTTAGTTACGTCACGCCCGCGAGAGCGGAAGAAAAAGCGGTCCGTTTCGGCCTGCTGCGCCTGAATACCCGGGGCAAATTGCATAACATCTGCAACAGTATCTAATGCGAAACCGTCAATAAAATCGCGATCGATAACTGAAATAGACTGAGGTGTCTGGCGTAGAGTTAACGGCAGTCCTGTTGCCGTTGTCGCACGGTCAAGCGGGCTTCCGGTCACTTTAATGTGTTCAAAAATCTTTTCTTTAGTCTCGGTATTTTGTTCAGCTTGGTCTGAATCTTCTGACTGCACCGCAAACGCAGTAGAAGTTAACAGCACCGATGTTACTGCTGTCGCTAAAAAGCTTTTGGCGAATGCCTTCATGAATTGTCTCCCGACTACAGACTGTAAATGCGAATTGTTATCAGCCAACATTGTATTTGATAATTGTTCGTATTTACAATATCATTTCGGAAAATTTTTCAAGGGGCTCAAAATGACGCAACGACAATGGTTTAAATTACACGGATGGTGCTCATTACCTATATGGGTATTGTTCTGCTTTATCTGTATTACTGGCACCATTGCGGTCTTCAGTCACGAGCTCACCTGGCTATTTAACGAGAATGCACGCGCCGTCAACCCAGACAGCTTGCCTGCTCAACCTGTTTCAGAACTTGTTGCTGCGGTTAAAAGCCAGTTCCCGACCGCCAACGTCACTACAGTAATGACTTTTGAGCCTTACCTTATTAACGCGGTTATCTTCTCGGCCGAGAATATTCCGAATGGCATTGCTTACGTAAACCAGTACACCGGCGAAATTCAGGAAGTGAACCAGGGAATTACCTTTATTAACTTTATGCGCTCGTTGCATAGCTGGCTGCTATTCCCCTGGCAAGAAGGCTATAGCGTTGGCTACTATTTAGTTTCAGCCATGTCATTTGTCATGATAGGTGCGTTAGTTACCGGGCTGGTTATTTACAAAAAATTCTGGCGTGCCTATACACAACCTAAAGTTCGCGTTAAGCAGGGCAAGAAAACACTATTAACTGACTTACATAAGCACGGCGGTGCCTGGTCTATCTGGTTCCTTATTGTTATGAGCCTGACCGGCCTCTGGTATTTCACCCAGCAAGTGCTTTGGCATGCCGATATCGATATTGAAGGGCATGCACCGTTAGTGGAAGTCTCTGACATTCCCATGGGTGAAAAAGCACAGCCACCGGTTTCCTTTGAACAAGCCCTGACAATTGCTGAGCAGCGTTTCCCGGATATAAGACCCAGCTTTATTATGATGCCGGAGCACAACCGCGACATGTTCAAAATTATGGGTGGCGGCGACTTTATCTTTTACGATCAGTACTCCTATCGGCTGGATATTAACCCGTGGAACGGCGAAATAGCCCGTGCCGTTTCACCGCAAAACATGAATACGCTGCAAACCATCCAGCATATTATTGATCCCCTGCACTACGGCACTATTGGCGGCATCTGGACCAAAGCCATCTGGTTTATTTTTGGCCTTATATTGTCAGCCATGTCCATTACCGGATTTTTAATCTGGGGCTCGCGTACTGTTAAAGCATCGAAAGAGAAACGAGCTGCCGCTCAAGAACAGATGCAAAGCGAGGGGGCTCAGTAATGGCACGTCGCAAAAATACGTTTTGGAACCGAAACAAATTCAAACTCAGTGGCTTAATTCTCATTCTGCCTATTTATTTTTTATACGAGCAGCTGCAGCCACCTGTGTTTCCGGATGCCTGGGAAGAAAAATCAGTCGGACCTTTTGAAGTTGCCATACAGCCGTTAAATAACGATGCGCCGTATGCACACCACGACGACTGGGTAAAAGACTTTGCGGCCTATGTAAATGATGGTGAAGTCAGCAATATACGCCAGGGCTACGTCAGTATCGGCGAAGAACCGGCTGCCCTGGAAGCCTTGCAAAAAGTTGACGTCGGCATTCTGCATGGCAGTGAGTTACTGCAACATGTGCATGCTATTGCGCCACAACAATATCAACCTGAACACCGCGTTTGGGTAACATTGCAGACCTGGGACGGCAATGTGCATAAGGCCTCATGGCAACTTCCCGAAGATTGGTTAAAATAAAACTTTAAACACGAATCATTTTCATTTACGATCCACCTCAATTTAGACAGCAGTTAATTTTTGAGGGGAACAATGAACATTCACAAGACCTTACTGGCGGCCAGCATCCTGGCCGCCTTAACCGCCACCAACGTTCACGCACAAGAAGAAAGCCCTGAAAAGACTCAGGAAGAGATGATGGAGACCATCAAAGTCAGTTCGCGCGGACTTATCTCTTACGTTAGCGCTACCGGCGCCAAATCTGACACTCCTATTATTGAAACACCTTTGTCGGTTTCAGTCCTGACCGAAACCCGTATTGAAGACTTAGGCGCAGTAACAGTGCAGGACGCTATTGGTTACGTAGCGGGTTTATACAACGGACCTTACGGCGTTGATACCCGCGGCGACTGGGCACAAATTCGTGGCGTCTCTCCAGTACAGTATTTAGATGGCCTTAAGTCGTTGTTCGGCTACTACAACAACGTGCGTATTAACCCCTACTCGTTAGGCCAAATTGAAATATTGAAAGGACCAAGCTCGGTCTTATATGGACAAGGCTCTACCGGTGGTATTATTAATTTAGTCAGCAAGCGGCCTCAGGCAGAGACCGAAGGTCAGTTCTGGGCACAATTGGGCAACTATTCGCGCAAGCAAGTAGCTGGCGACATTACCGGCGCCTTAAACGATGATGCGTCGTTAACAGGGCGCTTCATTGGCTTATACCGCAACAGCGACACCCAAACCGACTTTGTGCCCGACAACAGTCTGGTACTCAACCCTTCCTTAAGCTGGCACGCTTCTGAAGACACTAAAATTACTTTGATCGGCAATATTCAGCGTAACGAATCAGGCTCCAGTACACAGTTTTTTCCGTGGCAGGGCACCCTGTTCCCGAACGAGTTTGGTCAAATTGACAGTTCCACCTTTGTGTCAGAGCCCGGCTTCGATAAATACGATACTGAGCAGGACGCGTTAACCGCTATTGTTGAGCACGATATAAACCTGAACTGGAGTCTGCGCTTAGCCAGTCGCTACAACGACAGTCATGCCGACTACAACACAATGTATGGCTGGCCACCAGTTTTCGCCGACGACAACCGCACGGTTAACCGCGTTTCTTACTTGTCTCGTGCTGATGCAAGAACCTGGACCAGCGACCTGCAGTTGCACGGCTCTGTTATTACTGGTGCTGTTGAGCACGACTTAGTCTTCGGCCTGGACTTTCAAGACTCTTACACCGATAACGACTACGCTTACGGTGCCATGAACCCGTTAGATTTGTATGCGCCAGTGTACGGCCAGGCAACAGGCTTGCCGACCGAATCCGATGTTGTTGACTATGCCTCTTTAACCAGCCAGCAAACGGGTGTGTATGTGCAGGACAACATGCGTATAGACGACAAATGGTTAATTTCAGCCGCTTTACGTCGCGACCGCGCAACAAATAATCCTGAGGGCGGAAGCGCTACCGATCAGTATGCGACAACCGGTCGCCTGGGCTTCATGTACCTTATGGACGGAGGCTTGTCTCCATACCTTAGTTACAGCGAGTCTTTCTCTCCACTTATTGGCCGGGATGCGTACGAAAATCCCTATGTACCATTAGAAGGTAAACAGTGGGAAGCCGGTATTAAGTACCAGCCTCAGGGTACAGAGCACCTGTTAACCATTGCCGCTTATCAAATTACAGAAGAGAACCGGGCAACTCCGGTAAACGATGCTGATGCACCAAATCCGGATGGCCAGGTACAAATAGGCGAAGTAGAGATTGAAGGTGTCGAATTTGAAGCACAGCTCGCCTGGGACTCTCTGGACGTTTACGCCAGCTATGCCTACACCGACGCGGCTGTTAGCAAGAGCAACATCCCATCTGAAGTCGGCAAGCCACTGTCAGCCACTCCTGATCATCAAGCTTCTGTTTGGGGAACTTACCGTCCGGACAACTGGAATGGCTTTAAAGTTGGTGCCGGCGTTCGCTATGTAGGGAACACCTCTGACGGTAACGTGGTATATAACGGCAACCCACTGTACTTAGAAACGCCAAGTTACACGGTGTTCGACGCCATGATTGGTTACGACTGGGGCAGTTACAGCTTGAGCCTGGATGTTGACAACCTGACAGACAGAACAGTGATTACCTCGTGTGGCGCGCGCGGTGACTGTTTCTACGGCCAGCAACGCACGGTTATGGCGAACTTCCGTTATAACTTTTAAGACTTAGTAAGTTTCACGTGCAGCCCCGGACGCCTTTCTTCCCAGCGTTCGGGGCTTTTTTATGGGGGAGTTTATTCAGGAGTGTAGTACTCAACACCAATTTGAATACGGTCGCGGCCATTTTGCAGGCGCCAGCGGTTGGTGTCGCGCAATGAGTAAACGCAGCCACAATATTCCTGCTGGTAAAAACGCTCACGCTTGGCAATTTCTACCATGCGGGCAGAGCCACCTTTTTTACGCCAGTTAAAGGTCCAGTAGTGCAGGCCGGGATAACGCGCAACCGCACGCTGACCGCAATCATTAATCTGTTCCATATTCTTCCAGCGTGAAATACCTAAGCAGCTGGTAATGGTGTCAAAGCCGTTTTCATGCGCATACAACGCCGTACGCTCAAAACGCATATCAAAACACACTCTGCAACGCTCACCACGCTCAGGTTCCCATTCCAGGCCTTTCACCCGCTCAAACCAGTTTTTGGTGTCGTAGTCACAGTCAATAAAGTCCACACCAAGCTTTTCTGCAAAGCGAATATTTTCCTCTTTACGCAGCAAATACTCCTTTTCAGGGTGAATATTTGGGTTATAGAAGAAAATCGTAAACTTAATGCCCGCTTCAGCCATCCGCTCCATTACTTCACCTGAACAAGGTGCGCAGCAAGAGTGCAGCAGCACATGGTCAGAGCCCGTAGGCGTCTCTAAAACAATGGATTCTTTCTTGTTTCTAGCCATAACTCTCTCTTCGCGGCTGAAATTTGTGCGAATTATAACTCAAACAGGCGGGGGCAAAAACCACTAACCTTGATGAAAAATTGTCCCCTGTTTTTTCGATGTTGACTATCGACAAAACCTATTGGAAAAAAGCTATCTTTACTCTCAATTCTAGATTACTTTGCACCGCTTTTTTTGACCTTTAAGTGGAAAGTAAAACAATGAAATTATCTAACATGTCCCTGGCTAGAATTAACCAGATAAACCTTCTTTTTCTGGTAAGCCTAGCTGTTATCCTGGGGCTTGCTCTATTCTCCGACATAACCGACGGTGTGCTTGCCGTGCCCGGTCTGGTTATTACACTATTAGCTGTTGTGTTCTTTATAATTTCACGACGGTTTCTCACGCTCGCGGTAAAAGAACTTAAGAGTATGGCTGAACAAGTCAGTAACGGTAACCTCGACCCTAGAGTAAATTTAAGCAGCGACAGTGAGTTTGGGCAAATTGCTCGTTCATTAAATCGTGCATTGAAGCGCTTCAGTCGTATTTTGACCCATGTGGATGGGGCCACAGAGAAACTAAGCAACTTGGCGGAACGCACGGCTTCTGTTTCTGATCGGTCTCATGTGACCAGCGAAAAACTGAGTGAGCAGTCGACTAGCTTGGCCTCCACTATTGAAGAAATTTCTGCCAGCATGAACGAAATGACGGCAACAATTGAGCGCATTAATAGCAATACCGACTCGGTTTCAGAGGTCAGCATTACTTCTGAGCAACAGATTAGCAAACTCGCCGAACGATTGAATAAACTCGTTAGCTCCGTCGAGTTGTTCGACAGTAGCTTTGATAAAGTTGAAAAAAGTGCTGAAAAAATCACTTCCTTCGTCGAGTTGATTGAAAGCGTAACTGAACAGACCAACCTGTTGGCTCTTAACGCTGCCATTGAAGCAGCCCGGGCAGGGCAGCACGGAAGAGGTTTCGCAGTAGTTGCTGACGAAGTCCGTTCTTTAGCTCAAAAGACCAAAGCGACGACAAGTGACATTGTTAACATGACTAATGAGCTTCGCGCTGTTATTTCATCATCTGGTGAAATTAGCGATCAGGCTTTAGAGGCTTCTAAAGAAGCTCAGATCATATCCACGGAAACCATTGAATCATTTAATCTGGTATTAGCTTCAATACGCGAAATTAATGCCGAAGTGGACATGGTAACCGAGGCCAGTAAGCAGCAGAATGATGCCGTAGAGAACGTCAGTAAAAGTATTCAGGTGCTGAGCGAACTTTGTGATGGCGCATATGAACAGGCAGAAACGTTGTCGAGTAATACTGACGAACTGAATAACCTCAGTAACGAAATCGTTAAGCAAATGGATAAACTGGACGACTAATATCGTTTAACTAAACTGTGTATATTCAATTTGGATATACACAGACCGCCTGAGTATCAATCAAGGTAGCCTTTACCAACTTATAAAAATTGCAACACATGAAAATACCTCAATGGCCATATCAGGCCTAGGTTATAGCGCTACATATGTTGAAATTCTGTAAAGCCTTTAAACAATCTTTACATTCTCACCCTTTAAATCGTTTATTTTTTGTTATTAAATGCAACAAATGATGTCAAACGACGTCATTTTCGTGCAGCCAAACGACGTATCCTCTGCTGCCTTCTTTGAAGGACTCATTGCAGTCCACATAAAAACAAAAAGAGAATATTACGTTATGAAAAAACTAAGTGTTCTTACACTGTCTGCTTTGGCAGTGTCGGTTTCATCTGCTTTTGCAAAACCACCTGAGCATTCTCAAGCTCAGCCACTACTTGATAACCAGAAGCAAATCGAAAGCGCCGCTCCGCAACGTTACATTATTAAATTTAAGAATAATGGTAACGCCGTACAGAAAATGGGGAACCGTGGCCGTTCTGAACTCGCGATATCTCGCGCAAACAACATGGTCAAAAAGGCCGGCGGTAAAGTAAAACTCAGCATGCGCCATAACCTGGCAGTTGCTGCTGAACTTACCGAAAAACAGAAAAAGCGCCTTGAGAAAAACCCTAACATTGAATACGTTGAAGTTGACCAAAAACGTCGCTTCATGGCTCAAGACGTACCTTACGGCATCGGCCAGGTTCAGGCTGACTTAGTTGATGACAGCGTTGCAGCTGCATCTGCCGGTGGTAAGAAAATTTGTGTTATCGATTCAGGTTTAGAGCTGCCGCACGAAGACATGGGTACACGAGGCGGCACCATCAACGGTACTAACGATAGCGGCACAGGTAACTGGCATGATAATGGTGGCCCTCACGGCACACACGTTGCTGGTACTATTGCCGCTTTAGATAACGGCCTGGGCGTTCGTGGCGTTATTGGCAGCAACCCTAACCTGCACATTGTAAAAGTATTTAACTCAAGCGGCTGGGGTTATTCATCTTCACTGGTTTCAGCGATTGAAACTTGTGCTAATAACGGCGCAGACGTCGTTAACATGAGCTTGGGTGGTGGCGGATCAAGCCAGACCGAAGCAAGCGCTATGCAAGACCTTCATAACCAGGGCGTTCTGCTTATAGCCGCTGCTGGTAACGACGGTTCAGCTTATAGCGAAACAGACCCAATGTCTTACCCTGCATCATACAACGCCGTTGTTTCAGTTGCGGCCGTAGACAGCAGTAAAAACCTGGCGTCTTTCTCGCAGAAAAACAGCCAAGTTGAAATTGCAGGCCCGGGTGTTGATGTTCTTTCAACTTACCCAGAAGGCACTGGCCAGCAAGGTAACTACGGTACTATGAGCGGTACGTCTATGGCGTCACCTCACGTAGCTGGTGTTGCAGCGCTAGTTTGGTCACATCATCCAACCTGTACCGCACAAGAAATTCGTGGCGTTCTTAACACCACAGCGCAGGACCTAGGTGCAGCAGGACGTGACGTTAAATTCGGTTACGGTTTAGCACAAACCAAAGACGCTATCGACTACATCGACGCTAATGGCTGTGACAGCTCAGGCGGCGGTGGAGATCCAGAGCCACCAACAGGCAGCGAACTGACGAACGGTCAAACCGTTAGCAACCTGTCCGCTACAACTGGCGACTCTCTGTACTACACCTTAGATGTTCCAGCCGGTGCGACTGACTTAAGCTTTAACATTAACGGCGGTTCAGGCGATGCTGACCTGTACGTTCGTTTCGGTTCAGAGCCAACTCAGTCTAGCTACGACTGTCGTCCATACCAAAGCGGTAATACCGAAACTTGTTCTATCTCTAACGTACAAGCCGGTACTTACTATGTCATGGTCAATGCTTACTCTAGCTTCTCTGGTCTGAACCTGACTGGTTCGTTCACAGAACCTAGCACTGGCGGCGGCGGAGGTGACTCTGTTTCTGCTACTGACCTGTCTGGCAACAGCGGCGAGTGGACTCACTACTACGTTGATATTCCAGCGGGCATGTCATCACTTGACGTAACCATGTCTGGTGGAAGCGGCGACGCTGACCTTTATGTTCGTCAGGGCAGCCAGCCAACCGAGTCAAACTACGAGTGCCGTCCTTACCGTTCAGGTAATAACGAAACTTGTAATATTGCTAACCCGGCTGAAGACCGTTGGTACATTAGCCTTAAAGGCTACACTAACTACTCAGGCGTAGACTTATTAGTCGAGTGGCAATAAACCTTTAATGAGTAAAATGTAACGTTTTGGGCGCCTTTTTGGCGCCCTTTTTATTTAAACAGCATTAAACCTTATCAAATACAGAGCCGGTATCCGGGCTGAACAATTTACCGTAAAGCTTGGTCGCGTAGTTGTCCGTCATTCCCGAAATATAGTCACAAATAACACGCTTGGGGTTATCTGCCTTTTTGTATTTTTGCAGAGTAGAACCCGGCAGTAGTTGCTCTGGATTTTCGCTCAGTACCTGAAAAAGCTTCATTATCATCATCTGGCCTTTGTACTCCAGAACCTGCACCGAAGAGCTGCGAATAACATACTTAAACACAAAGTCTTTCAGTACTTGCAGGGTATGTTCAATGTGCTCAGGCAACTGGGCCTGAAGATCTAACCAGGGCGATTCAAACAGGTTCTGTTCTGTGACTTCAATCGCCTCCACAAAATGACCGACAAGCTTACTAATTGCGTGCTTACGCGCCCGGCTTTGGCCTGAAAAAAGCGCTTCTGTGTAAAATCGCTCTTCCTGCATAATGACGCTGTTATCGCCAAGCACAGCGAGTACGTCTTCGCGCCACTGCTTTTCTGTAACCAAATTCAGCGCCAGTGAGTCTTCTAAATCGTGCACGCCGTACGATATGTCGTCCGCCAGCTCCATAATGGAGGTATCAAAAGCTTTATACTGTGCTTTGGTTTTACCCTCTTTCGTTTTAGTGGAACGAAAAGCCGCTTTGTCTTTGGGAGTCAGCGGTTCCAGTATCCAGTCCAGCACATCCTGTTCGTCGTCATGAATAGATTTGGGCGGTTTAAAAGCACTTAAGTGGTTTTCATCAGACAGTGAGGGAGTACTAACTTCGCTATGTAAAACCGGATATTTAAGCACACCGAGTAAAGTCCGCCGGGTTAAATCCAGACCGTCGTGGTCGGAATACTCACCCAGCTTTGAAATAATGCGCAGGGTCTGCCCATTACCTTCAAAACCACCGTTATTGTGCATGTGGTAGTTCAGTGCCACTTCGCCACCGTGCCCGAACGGCGGGTGACCAATATCATGCGCCAGACAAATGGCCTCAATTTGAAAGTAAGACGGGATATGCGTCGAAATAGCGTCGTTCTCTGCATACTTTTGCTTTAACTTCTCGCAAATGCCCGAGCCAATCTGAGCCACTTCCATAGAGTGCGTTAAGCGCGTGCGATAAAAGTCACTCTCGCCCACACCCAGCACCTGAGTTTTTGCCTGCAAGCGACGAAACGCCGACGAGTGAATAATACGCGCCCGGTCACGCTGAGCATCGCTGTCCGGCGTAGCGGCATTAAAGGTCGTAGTTTTTCCTGAGCGGCGTTGGTGCAGCCCCATTTGCCGAGTATTTTTCACATCCTGCCCCATAAAACTTCTAAAAAATCGAAATAAATATATAGTTTTTTCGAAAATTTAATCACGCCATTTATATACGATAATTTGAGGGATCAAATGAAGTTATCTAATTTATCTGTTTCCAGAATAAACCAAATCAACCTTTTATTTCTGATCACGTTAGTCGTTGTTCTTTGCCTTTCCTTATTCACCGATATCGCCCGCCAAGCACTTATTATACCGGGCATTATCATCGCCGCATTATCAGTGGTATTTTTTGTCATCTCCCGACGTTTCCTGAACTTAGCCATGAAAGAACTGAAAAATATGGCCACGGAGGTCAGTAATGGAAATCTCGACCCAAGAGTCAGTTTAAGCAGCGACAATGAGTTCGGCCAAATCGCACGTTCCTTAAACCGTGCATTAAAACGTTTTAGCCGTATTCTGGGCCACATTGATGGAACAACCGAAAAACTTAGTAACCTGGCAGAGCGAACGGCTTCTGTCTCCGACCGCTCTCACACTACCAGTGAAAAACTGAGCGAGCAATCCAGCAGCCTAGCTTCAACCATCGAAGAAATCTCCACCAGCATGAACGAGATGACAGCAACAATTGAGCGAATTAATAGTAATACTGACTCAGTTGCTGAGGCCAGCACAACCTCTGAACAGCAAATGAATAGCCTAGCGGAGAGATTACAAAAACTGGTAACGTCAGTTGAAAAGTTCGACAACAGCTTTGAGCAAGTGGAAAAAAGTGCGGAAAAAATCACCTCGTTTGTAGAGCTTATAGAAAGCGTGACAGAACAAACCAATTTGCTCGCTCTGAATGCTGCTATTGAAGCTGCCAGGGCCGGAGAACATGGTCGAGGCTTTGCGGTTGTCGCCGACGAAGTTCGCTCATTAGCTCAAAAAACCAAGGCAACCACAGGCGATATTGTCAGTATGACCAACGAACTACGAGACGTTATATCGTCTTCCGGAGAAATCAGCGACCAAGCTCTTGAAGCCTCAAAAGAAGCACAAGAAATTTCTACAGCAACCATTGATTCGTTTAACACAGTTCTGACAGCAGTAAGAGAAATTAATGCTGAAGTTGATATGGTGACCGAAGCCAGTCAACAACAAAACGACGCAGTGGAAAGTGTCAGTCAGAACGTTCAGGTTCTCAGCGACTTATGCGACAACGCCTACGAACAAGCCGATACACTATCCAAAAATACTGATGAATTAAACGACTTGAGTAGTGACATCGTTCAGCAAATGGATAAGTTAGACGACTAGTCAGACATTGTGTCTCTTCTCTGAATAGCTAAACATTCGGAGAGGAGACATAAGATGAATTGCTTATTGAAATATGATGTCACTTAATTTTTTTATATTTAATATTCTGACCTGAACCACATTCTCCGCAAGGGGGGAGCCTATCACTATCATCATCAAGTGTGACCTCCCATTTTTTGCAACTTGTGCACTGATAAGTACCTCTTCCTGGTTTTTCACCAATATCGTAAAGCATTATATTTCTCCATTAAGTATCAAAGTTGAACCGAAGCAACTTAAGAGTAGCCGTTAAAGTCAGTATTACAATTTATGAACATTATTTCGTTTCTAACGACATGAGTAAGCTGGCAAATCAGTTGTTCCTGGCCAGCGCAATTAGCGCGCAGCAACGCAATCGCATGGGTTTTCATATGGCTAAAACCGATCAGCAAAACACCTTAATGTCAGAACCTGAGCAAATTGACCCGGATGAACCCATAAACTTTGTGAAGCATTGGCAGGATCGCGTCAAAGCCAACGAACACTTCGACGCGTCACCACAGGAAAAGGCATTAGCCCAGGGTGCATTGGACGTTTTGCGGCAAGTCTGAATATCACTTGCCGCAGGCTGCATCATTTATTGCGTGACTTCAAATCACTATTCTGCGCTTCAATTTCACTGATGTACTTTGACTGGTGCTCGCGTGCGAACTGCACAGCTTTATTCGAGGCCTTTAGCGCACTCTCGTTGTTGTCATTCATTGAATAAACCGTTGCCAGGCTGTCCCATAAAACTTCGGACTGGTCGAATACCTCAACACCTTTCTCCAGAATGGCCTGTCCCCAGTCAACTTGGCCTTCATAAGCGGCCTTTAAGCCATACACGTTGTATTGCTGAACCGACATAGGAAAGTCGTAGCCCACTGTCTTTTCGTAATCAGCGTAGAACGCCTGCAACTGTTCCAGCGACTTAATTTCTATGTTCGGCACCGCGTTAAACCCTCGAAAAACGGATTTAAGGCCCTCGACATTGCCAATTAATGGCGTGCTGTCATGGGTTTCGCTGGGGAACTGCTTTGACTCCCAGTTAAAATCCGATTCCGGCTTCGCTTCCAGCACGTTCAATAAACGCTCATAGCTCTCGGCCATTTCATTAGGCTCATTCGCCATACTGACAAACCAACGTACCGGTGGCTTTTCTGCCTCTTGCTCTGCCACCTTTATGTCTTTTATAAGCGCAAAGTCATCCCACCAAAGGCTTGGGCTGACCGATATTGCGGCATTGATAAAATCTGAGTGGTGAGTCGCCAGATAACTGGTGTAGAGCCCCGACAGCGAGTGCCCAGTAACCACCGTATAAGGCGACAGTCTGTACTTTTTCTGCAACGCTGGCATCAGCTCATCTTGCAAAAACTGGGTGTACTGCTCGGCACCGCCAGAGCGGTCAGCGTAGGCTTCCATTTTTGTGTGAGTAAAACGCTTTAAGCGGTTCCTCGCACTGACCCCGACAACAACCATTTCCGGCACAATAGAAAACGTACTTAAAAAATTAACGTTACCCGCTATGTGCTCAAACTGCGTTGAACCGTCCATAACCAGCAGCACCGGATACTGAAAACTGTCTGAATGCTCATAGCTTTCCGGCAACGCGACCCGCGCGGTTATACCTTCATCAAGGAGCTTAGATTCCATAGTGAAGATTTCGGACGCCTGCACGCTGGCAGCGGTGAACAAAACGAACAGACAGGCAAATGAACGGGTTAAGCTTTTAAAGGAAAGAGTCATGAGATCAGTAAGTTACTGGATAGTGCGGGTATATTAGAACTATTTGGGGGTGGGGGCAATTGGGGGAGCGGAGATGTAGACGTGTTACCTAGCCTCTTAGTTATTCCTTTCTAATAACTAAGAGTCTGCTTAAAAATGGTATCCCTATGGTATTCAAGGTAATCACTTGTTCTTACAGGAAGCTCTCGCAGCTCCATAGCCGCATCAATTCCCAACTTCTGATATTCCCAAGGAGCCAATTGATTAGAAAGAACAATTTTTCTGTTTTGTCGAAATGTAACTATCCCTTCATCAAACAACCGGTCTAATGCAGGAGTAAGAAGTAAACCGTTATATGCATCTAGCCGCTCACCGTCTGAGCTCTTCGACCATGGCTTAATATGAGATGCTAGCAATACTTCCTTTTTCCCAACTCCCGTTACCGCGCACGACTTCCACTTTTGCATCAACTGTCGTCTAAAGTGTCGCTGACCTACCCGAGCATCGATTATCGTTTCTCGTGTAGTATCTAAAGGTGAACCATAGAGTTCAATTAAAGACTCTTTCAATTCATACTCATCGAATGACTCGTTTTGGCCCATTAGAAATTGAAACTCACTCGGCTCATCTTTCTTCTCTTTGAACTGAATTAGGGTGAGGAGTCCCTTGTAAATGAAAGCATCACGATGGTGATCACGGTAAAACAAGTGAACTTCATCAGAGTTTACGTGAACATTCGCTATTCTACTGTCATTTGCGTGTCCCTTTTCTCCTTCCCAGTAAAGCACATCGCCTAATATATGATCATCATAAGGTGTCGAGTCGTCACGCTTATTATGGGTCACAAACAGAATAATAATATTCGCATTAGCCGGCGTAAAAACGCCTCTAGCTATAGCTTGTGGCCCACCGAGCCCCCATATATCAGCTAACTGAGGCCGCGTGTAGGCTTTATTAATCCCAATATTTTTGAAAGAAATAGGCAACGGCACTAACCTTAGAGTTTGTACGAAATATCTTACCTAGAAATTAGCATGCTTTATTGTTTAGTCCTAATGCAAACCTACCCACCAAACTCAACCGCTCCTTAGCCCGAGTAATTCCGGTATACAGCAGCTCTTTGCTTAGCACAGGGCTGTCGTGGTCGGGCAGGACCATCACGGTGTGTTTAAACTCTGAGCCCTGAGACTTATGTACGGTCATGGCATAAACGGTTTCTATATGGGTGAGGCGGCTGGGCAGTACCCAGCGCACGCCTTTATTTTCAGACTTGTTGGTCTGGTCGGGAAAGGCGACGCGCAGGTGGCCGTGTTCAGGGTCTTTAAAGGTTAGGCCGATGTCGCCGTTGTTTAGTTTTAGACCGTAGTCGTTTTTGGTGACCATAACGGGACGGCCTTCGTACCAGGTGTTGGCGTTTACGCCGAGTATGTCGCCGACTTTTTGGTTAACGGCTTTTACGCCCCAGGGGCCTTCGCGCAGGGCGGTCAGGATTTGGAAGTTGCTTAGGTTTTGCAGGGCTTCTTGGGCGATATCGTTGATGTTGTTGGCATCGGTTGTTGTATCGGCATTGTTCCTGACGTGTAACGTCAGGCTACCGGAAGTCAGGTTACGTTTAACCAAGGCTTCGAAGGCTGGGGCGTCTAGGCTGCTGACTTCATACAGGCTAACGGGATAATCTTCATCGGCGTTTTTGGCTTTTTCGAGTTCCTGTTTTGTTGCGACGTTGTCTTGCTGGTTAATGGCGTTAGCCAAGTCAGCAATAGGGCCTTTGAAGCGGTAGCTTTTGCGGAATTTCACAACGTGTTGCAGGCGTTGCTCGCCGTTGTCGTCAATTAAGTCGTCTGGAAACGCAGGTGTATCGGCTACTTGCTGCAGCCATTGGGCAGTTTCTGTGCGGTAATGGCCTTGGTCGGCGCCTTCACACAAGTTGCCCAGCACGGCGCCGGCTTCTACGGAGGCTAGCTGGTCTTTGTCACCAATAAGCACCAGCCGTGCGTTTTTGGGAGTGGCTTTTAGCAGCGCGGTCATCATTTCAATGTCTATCATTGAGGCTTCGTCGACTATCACCACGTCGGTGCGCAGTGGGTTGTCGGCGTGGTGTTTAAACGCGCGCGAATTCGGTTTTACACCCAGTAAGCGGTGCAGGGTTTTACCCTCGGGCTTTATGGCGTCTAAGGCGTCTTTTAAGGTGGCGAGCTTTGCATCACCCCGCAGCCTATTCAGCTCGCTTTCTATGGACTCGGTGAGTCGCGCGGCGGCCTTACCGGTAGGCGCTGCCAGCGATACGCGTAACGGCGGTAAACCCAGGAAGAGTGTCTGATGCTGCAAGGCGGTTAACAGGCGCACTACAGTGTAGGTTTTACCGGTGCCGGGCCCGCCGGTTATTACGCTAAAGCGGTTGCGCACGGTGTTAGCGCAGGCCACGCGCTGCCAGTTAATCTCTTCGGTTTTGTCATCATCAGGTTTATCAAACAACTTCGCCAGCGTGCTTTTCAGCAAGTCGTCGTTGGTAATCGGCCGGTCACTCATGCGCGCCTGCAGGTCGTTCTCGATAAAAGCTTCGTACTGCCAGTAGCGGCGCAGGTACAGTTTGCTGCCACTTAACACCAATGGCTGATTGCCTTTGCCGTCGGCGTCTACACAGTGGCTTTGGGTTAATACGGCTTCCACATTGGTACCAAACTGACGGAACAACGCACTGGGAGTATCGCAGTTTGGTGAATAGCGGTTTTCGGGTGGTAAGTTCAGTGCGCTTTCGGGCTCATTCTGCAGCGCATTTATGTCAATGCTGGTATGTCCGCGACCGGCTTCGTGCGAGGCACAAACAGCGGCCAGTAACACTTCACTGTGCGTTTCTCCTGCTTGCTGCAAAAACTCGACAAAGGCCAGGTCTATTGAGCGTATCCAGCCAGCATCACGCCACTCACGCAGGGCATCAAACAGGGTGTTTGAGGTTACTTCTGTCATACCGGCTCCTTATCTGAAAGGTCCTTACCCGAAAAAAGTGCGTCCAGCTTCTCTATCAGTTCCCGTGGCGGCCGGTCACAAAATGCCCCGTCGCTTTCCGCCCGGTGCCCACGCAAGAACAGATACACGGCACCGCCTACATGAGTGTCATAGTCGTATTCACTGCCTAACCGCGCCTTTAACAGGCGATGCAGTGCCAGGGTATAAATGACGTATTGCAGGTCATAACGGCTGTGCAGAATTTTTTCGCGCATGGCTTGTTCGGTGTAGGCGTGGTCGTCTTCGCCCAGCCAGTTGGACTTATAATCTGCCACGTAATATTTGCCGTTATGCTCAAACACCAAATCGATAAAGCCTTTTAGCATGCCGTTCAGCACATTAGGTTCCAGTGCAGGGCGTTCGTGCCCCGGCAGAATGTGTTCGCGAACCAGAGCGTCCAGCCTTTGTGCGTTAACTTCACTGGCACCAAACCAGAATTCCGGCTCGGCTTTGTATTGCTCCAGTGCGCTTAAGCTAACGCGGTCACCGCTGCCATTAATTGAGAATTCGTTGTGCAAATAGGCGTCCAGCCAATGCTCCAGGCTGTTTTGGTGTTCCTGCCAATAAGGACTGACACAAAAGCCCTCTACCAGCCCGGTACGCTCGGCAGCGTCACCCGCGATTTTCGCAAAGCCGATATTGGCGGACTCTTCCAGCAAGTTATGCAAAAAGGTGCCCGGCCCTGCGCCTTTGGGTAAATGATGAATGCTGTCCGGGCTTGGCTCGGCGGCACTGGCAACTTCTGTCTCATCCGGGTCGTCGCGCTCATCCAACAGGTTCATTTCATCGGGCGACTGCGGTGCCTGCACACTTTTTGTCACCGCACCTTCGTATTTCAGCGCGCTGTAACTGGCCACCCACCAACGCTCCAGTTTGCGGCCTGCGGGCATGCTGCGCGGTGTGAGTTTAGGCGTTGTTTGTTCCTGCTCCAACGCACGAACTAAAGGCTCGTCGTCTTCCAGTCGCGTTAGTTGTGTGTGCGGTGCCTGGTGCCAGCGCTCGCTGACTTCGTTGTACAGCTCATCGGTTAGTGACTCGCCGCCGTTCAGCAAATAAAAGAGCGGGTTGTTGCGATGCTCTTTCACCGCTTCCAGCGCAATAAAAGTGGCGTATTGCGCGCGGGTAACGGCCACGTACATTTTACGTAAGTCTTCGGCGAGGATCTCATTACTCAAACGCTGTTTGTTGTCGTCGTCTTTTGACCACAATACCTGTAGCTCACCGTTTTCATCGTGGTACACCGCCGGCGGTTTTATCCGGTAGGCTTCCGCCTGGGTGTAGGCCACAAAAGGCATGAACACCAACGGGTACTGCAGGCCTTTCGACTTGTGAATGGTGATGATTTTTATCAGTTCGTCGTCGCTTTCTAAGCGCAGCTGCTGCTCGTCACTCTGGGTGCGGCTGTTGCTGCCAAAGCCATGGCGCTCGTTCACCTGCTCGGCAAAATGGTTCACCAACGCCGGAATACCGTCCAGTACCAGACTCTGTTGTTGCAGCAGCTCGGCAATGTGCAGCACGTCGGACAGTTGGCGTTCGCCGTGAATGCGGTCTTCCAGTAGCTTTGCGGGCACCTGATGGTCGTGCAGCAGGCTGTGCAACATGGCTAATACGCCCTGTCGCTGCCACTGGTCGTGATAACTTAAAAACTGCTCAACCCGCTCTTCCCACTCGCGTTCGTGGCTGTGAATATGTTCCAGCTCCGCCAGCGGCAGGCCAAGTAACTGTGTCGCCAGGGCGCTGCGTATCAACGACGGGTCGCGCGGTTCGGCGCAGGCACTTACCAGCGCCAGTAAGTCTTTGGCAACGCGCTGCGCAAATACCGATTCCCTGTCTGACAAATAAACGCTTTTCAGCCCGCGATCGCTCAGCGCCTTTTTAATGGCGTTGGCTTCATTAAAGTTATTCACCAGCACCGCAATGTCACTGGTTTTGACGCGCTGCTCCAGCTTATCGTCACCGTTGTAATAGCCCGCCTGCGGGTCATTAAGCAGGGAGGCAATCAAGTTAGCGTGGTGGTTCGCGGCAGCCCGGAAAAAGTCATTTTTATTGCGTTTTTCTTCACCGGACACTGACCACAAGAGAGCCGGTGCGGTTTTTAAATTGCTGGATAACAGGCAATGTTTGAAGGTTCGCTTCAGCCCATTTGCACCCACCGGGTTAAAGGGCAGCTGATTTTCTGCTTCGGTTTTAAACAGAAAAGCACCGCGCGGCAGCTCTTCGGCGCGCTCAAACAGAGCATTAACGCCGTCCACCATGGCCTGCGACGAACGGAAGTTTCGTGCCAGATTATAATGCCGGCCTTCGGTATCGCGCCGGGCTTTTAAATAGGTGTAAATATCGGCGTTACGGAAGCTGTAAATGGCCTGCTTCGGGTCACCAATAAGAAAAATGCCGGTACCCGGGTGCGGGTCCGCCAGGTTATAAATGCGGTTAAAAATCTCGTACTGCACCGGGTCGGTGTCCTGAAATTCGTCCACCATAGCCACCGGATACTGCTTACGAATAGCGGCAGCCAAGGCTTCACCACTGGGGCCTTTCAGCGCGTCACGTAAACGGGTCAGCATGTCGTCGTGGCCCATTTCGGCGCGCTGGTTTTGCAGTTCGGCAAAGCGGCTGCTCACCCAGAAGGCCGCGTGTTGTTTTACTTTAGCCAGTTCTTCCTGCTGCTGCACTTTGCTGCGCTTAATACGTTCCTGCAGCTCGCCTAAAGTGGCCCAACTTTGGGGCATGCCGCCAAGTTTGGCCTCGGCAAACTTCTGTAGCTCGTCAGTGCCTATATTCTTCCAGTTAGCCGCGGTGGCGTCGGGCTCAACCAGGTCAGAGTCGCCGCACCAGTCCGCAAACTTCTGAAACTGTTTGAGTTTGGTTGCCGCGCCCTTGGCTTGTGAGGTTTTATCAACCAATTCCTGCACAATAGGCGCAACTTCCTGCTTTATATCAGCCATTCGTTGCTGATGGGCGCTTTCAGCTTCCTTCAGCAGGCTGTGCAAGTCACCATTGACCGGTGCCTGCCCGCTTTTGCTTAAGCTGTAAGTGAGCCCCAACAAGGTTTCCGGTGACTTAAAGTCCTCCAACAGCCGGGCGCTGAGTTCAGCGTCGGCCGGGTAAATAAAACGCCGGAAGTAGTCTTCAGCGGCCTGAAGGCGCAGCTCTTCGTTGTCGGTTTCAACGTCCTGGCTGAACAGGCTACCGCTGGCAAAGGCGTGCTCTTTCAGCATGGACTGACACCAGCCGTGAATGGTTTTCACCGCCGCTTCGTCCATGGACTGCGAGGCTAAATCCAGCAGCCGCGCCAAGTGCATCAGGTTCTGCCCCTGCGCTGCACAGTCGTCGCGCAGGCTGGCTAAGAAAGGGTCACCTTCTACGGCTTCCGGATCACGGAAGTAAGCTGCGGCTTCGGCTAAGCGTGCGCGAATACGATCACTCAGCTCTTCGGTGGCAGCTTTAGTAAAGGTCATGACCAGAATGTTTTTCGGCACCAGTTCGCGATCAAACGCAGTTTCTTCCGTACCGTTATGCGAGCCATGTCCAATAACCAAACGCACATAAAGCGCAGCAATGGTGTAGGTTTTACCGGTACCGGCGCTAGCCTCAATTAAGCGGCTGCTGTTCAGCGGAAAATCGAGCGGGTTCTCTAACGTATGCCCTGATGATTGAGAAGACAATTGGCTCATGATTTATCCTCCGGCACCAGGGTTAAGCGCATGGGATCATAAAGTTCGTCCATAAAGCGGCGGAAGTGCGGTGATGCCTGAATGGCTTGGTAACTTTCGGCAACGCGCCCACAGTAATCACTTTGGGTAACCAGTGCCGGGTCTTGAAAGCCTTCTTCTTCGTATTTTTGTCGGGCGGCTTCATGCGCCAGCATTTCGTCCTGGCCGTTCTTGTCCATTGCGCTTAGCCAGGTCATGGCTACGTCCAGATGCATGGGCTGCGGCTGCTGCGCTGACAGAGCCACTAGCTCCAGTACTTGTTCCAGTTGTTGCACCGCAAGCTCAGCGGGCACCGGCGCCACCTGCAACTGGCAACCACCTTTGGACACAATTAAAAGCCGTGTCGGTTTTTGTAAATTCAACAGCAACAGACCAAGGTAATAGGCACTGGCATGCTTCCAGCCGCCGCTATTTATGCCTTTACCGTTTTTAGCGGCAATGTTGCTGGCCGAGGTGACCACCCATAGGCGCTCGCCGCTTTCATTGGTATGCAGCCCAGTTAGGGTGTCATCAATAGTCAGCCCGCTGTGCTCAAAAAACACCGTTTCCGGAAACTCATTCACACCCGAGTAACCGGCAATGCTCTGCTGATAGGTTTCCAGTATCTCCTGCGACTGCTCCAGCAACAGAAACCCATTTTGCTCGGCTATCGCACCAATGCCCAAAGCCCCTTCGCGTTTAATTCGGTTCAGCTCTTTTAATAGCGAGGCTTCAATGCCAGCCCCTGCCAGCAGCGCCCGCTTGCCCGCATCCACCAAACGCGTAGTCAGTGACCAGCTCTGCAGGTTATCCATCACAAAGGCTTCGCTGTCGTCCAGATCTTCACTGTTGCGGCTAAAGTAAGTATCCAGTCGCCAGTTAAAGTACAGCCGGGCGGGCTCTTCAATAAAGCGCTTAATGTCGTTAATGCTCAGGGTGCGTTCCAGCTCGTCGTCCGCGGCGGTTTCCGAAGCCATGCGGCTCGCAGAAGCCACCGCCCCCTGATGCGCCTGCGCCCATTCACTGGCATAGGTAAAGTATTCCGGGTCTTCCTGGCTAAAGTAATGGGGGTTAAACGGCTGTAATTTGTGCTCAACGGTCAGGCTGTTAATGTCCACTTTCCAGCCCTGCTGAAGGTGGTCACGCAGTTGCGCCACCAGCACCGACGGCGTCCGCTCGCTATTGTCTTTGGCGCTGTAGCCTACCCAGCTCAAGTAAAAACAGTCACGAGCTGAAAGCATTGCTTCCAGGAATAAATAGCGGTCATCGTCACGTCGCGAGCGATCGCCCGGCCGATACCGGTCGGTCATTAAATCAAAATCCACACGCGGCGTTGAACGTGGGTAATCACTTTCGTTCATGCCCAGCACACACACGTATTTAAACGGAATGGCCCGCATGGGCATTAAGGTGGCGAAGTTTACCGCCCCCGCCAAAAAGCGTTGGTTCAGGTTCTGCTGATCCACACGTTCTAACCAGGCGTCTTTAAATATGGGCAGGCGAAGTTGTGACTCGTTATCCGCCTCTACGCAAATATCCCGCAGCTGATACAGCTCGTCACCCAGCTTGGCTAACAGTAAGCGATCACTGTCTTCTTCGGCCTCGAAAAATTGTTCCAGCAGCCACTCGCCCTGAGTGACCCACTCCGGCAAGGTGTGTTCACCCTGCGCGCGCTGCCACCATTGTTCCAGTGTGCGCACCACATCCGCCAGGCAGCCCACCAGCGCGGCACTTAGTCCAGCTACTTCGGTATAAGGTTCTACGTTAGCCCAGGGTGACTCGTTTTCTAAACCAACGTCAGCCAAATCGCCCATGGCGTAACCGGCTATCATGCGTTTTAAGCCAAACCACCAGCTGTTGGTTTCTTCCGCTGCCGGCATATAAAACTGCCCGCGCTGCTCGGCATTAAGTCCCCAGCGCGCGCCGGCTTCTTTTACCCAGCGCTTTAACTGCGGCAGGTCATCGTCACTCATATCAAAGCGTTGCTGCACCGCGGGTACCGACAACAAATTGAATAAATCGGTCTGAGTAAAACGCAACTGATCAACTTGCAACAGCAATTCCAGCGCTATCATTAACGGTCGCTGATGACGTTCACCCTGATCGGCAATGGTATAAGGAATAGCACGCGAGTCACGTTCGCCAAAGCGGTTATGATACCGACCAAATACCGCATCAATGTATGGCGCGTAGGTGTTGACGTCGGGCAGCATGACCATAACATCGCGCGGTTTTAACTCCGGGTCTTTTGCAAAGGCGTCCAGTAACTGGTCATGCAACACTTCTAGCTCACGCTGCGGGCTGTGGCAGACATGAAACTGCAGTGACTTATCGGCAGCATTCGGCGTAGGCCAAAGCTCGCGGGTTTCCTGCACCGGCCGCAGGTTTAGAATGTCGTCCTGCAACTGGGCTAATAAATGGTCCGTGTTATGGGGCTCAAACAGCTCCAGCTTAATGGTATTAAACGCTTCCTGTTTGGCCAGGGTTTCGTCGTATAAATCCAGCAGGCGGATATAATCCCGGCCCTGCTTACCCCAGGACGCCAGCAAGGGATGCGCCAGTTGGTGCAGTTCGTCGTCGTTCGGGTCGTCGGGCAGTTCCGGTTTGTGCTTTAAGCGCGAAGAGGCTTTAACCGCCTGCCGCAAGGCTTCTTTTCCATCGACAATATCCGCCCAGTGGTACTGCGATGGGTTATGCACACACAACAGAATTTGGGTATAGCCTTTAATGGCATCCAGCACCTGAAGCATTTGCTGCGGCAGCGAGGAAATACCAAACACCACCACCCGTGGCGGCAAACCTGCAGGGCGTTCAGTTAACGCCTTTGCCGTATCAATAAAGCGCTGATGCAGCTCCGCCCGGTTATTCCAGTAGTCATCTATGCCAATATCGTTGCTGACAGCGCGCCACAATTCCGGCTGCCACAACTGTTCGACTTCAACGGGCTGTTCCCGCTCCAGCACGTCCTGACCACGCACCCAGTTATCCAGCCAGTCGGCACGATACACCGCGTACTGATCAAACAAGTCGGCGAGCCGTCCACTCAACTGATACAGCTTGCGGCCGTCGTTGTCGTCAGAGGTATAGTGCTTAAGCGGAGCAAAGTGCGTGTTGTGCTCAATAAGCTCGGGCAACAAGCGCATTAACCGCCAGGTTAAGCGGTCTTTATCAAAGGGAGAGGTTTTGGGAATGTCGTCACCGAGCACTGAACGATACGCTTTCCACTGAAACCGCGCCGGCAAGGTGACATCTATCATGGCAGCAATGCCACTGGCCTGAGCTAAATTAATTTTAAGCCACTGGGCAATACCGTTGCTTTGCACCAGCACGGTTTCCTGCTCCAGCGGCGCCAGCGGATAGTTTTGGGTGAATGTAACCGCCACATCGGTTAAGTCTTCCAGCCGATGTCCATGCGCGACAATAAAGCCGGGGGTCAATTCACTCACTCGCTGCTCTCCCTGTAGAGTTACTGTAAGACATCCATCCTAATCAATAGGGAATTATCTTACTAGTTATAGAGCAACTTATCGACGCGCTTATTTCGCCAGTAGTTTGTCTTTGGCCTGACGATTCGCTTTACGCATTTCTGAGAAGGTCGAGTTCTTTTTATAGCGTCCCTTCTCTACATGACGAATTATCGATACATCTTCAATGTTTAATGGTTTTCCGTGCGTACCCAATAACCAGCGGAACGCGCGATCCTCGTAAGTTTTTACCCACCGGTCTTTCGGCTGCTGATAGCAGTCTATCTGCTCGCAGTAGCCATAGCGGCGTGCCGTGTCACCATGAACTATCTGCACCGGGCCAGACGCTTTTGAAAAGGTGTGGGTGGTAAAGTCCGCCTGCTGCAAACATTCTTCAACTGAGGTTTCTTTACCATTACACAGAACATCATGCTCTTCGCTCAGTAAAGAGGTTCGGGAAACCTGTTCCGGGAACGCCAGAATGCAGGACTCTTTGCGTAAGGTCTGTTTTAAGCTTGGGAAGGTATTTTCCCCAAACAGTAAGTCGCAGTCGGTAAACCAAATCCAGTCGGCTTTCGTTTCTTTTGCAGCTTTATTACGGCCTATGCCGCGGCGTAGTAAGTCGCCTTTGTTGAGCGCAATAAAATTCCACTCGATATTATCAACCTGTTTCGATTCATACTCTTTAATTAAAGCAACGGTGTTTTTGTCTTCGGGGCAATAAAAACCGGTCAGCGTAACTTTAAAGTCCTCCGGGGCATTATCCAGCAGCGACTTCAACTGATACACAAACAAATGCGAATAGTTCCAGCAGTGACTGACAATTTCAATATGTTCAGGTGTGCTGGTCAGGTCTTCAATTTCGGTTGACTCCGGTACATCATATAGCCAACTAGCCGGAACGGGACTGGATACCGCAAATCGCAATATGAACTCTTTACTTTGCTGTAACCAACTTCTTAGTGCCATTCAGCATTACCTCGCATTCGCTTTCTTTGAACGTACTATGGTATTTTCGACACAGGCTACAGAAGAACTGGACGCTTTGTAACCACTCTATAACGAACGAAGGGGTTAGTTGTTAAACCGATGAATTTAGTTAAAGGTTTTTTCACACAATTGCGCTATCGCTGGTTACGAAAGTATAAATCGCTGGCGGGCTCAAGTCTTAAACGAAACGCCCAGGCGATAACTGAACTGCAATGGCAACAGCGCGACACCTTAATTCAGTCGGAACACGCATTGCCCGGTCAGTTGATAGTGAACCTAACCTCCTTCCCTGATCGCTTTGCTAAGCTGCACCTGACATTAAAGTCGCTATTGTTACAGACGGTAAAAGCGGACAAAGTCATTTTATGGTTGTATCAGGACGACATTGCCAAACTTCCGGCAAGTGTCACTGTACTGCAAAAATACGGCTTAACCATTGCGCCAGTCAGTACCGACACCCGTTCCTATAAAAAGCTGATTCCGGCACTTAAAAGCTTTCCCGATGCCTTTCATGTAACCGCTGATGATGACATCTATTATCGCCCCAACTGGCTGGCAACCCTGGTCAATGCGTATACGGGTAATGACCAGGAGATTCTGTGTTGGCGGGCACATTACTTACGCCGGGCAACAAGCGGAGAAATACGACCCTACAGGCAATGGTACCCGAAAACAGAGGTACGGGGCCCCGATCCACGCCTGTTTTTTACCAGTGGCGCCGGAGTGCTTTTCCCGCCGGGTTGCTTTGATAAGCGCGTTACTGACCAGGAGCTGGCTTCTTCTCTGGCTCCTTATGCGGATGATTTATGGTGGTTTTGGTTAGCCAGCCTGAATAACTGCATCATACGACGAGTGGGTAACAACCCTAAACTGATTAACTGGAAAGGCAGCGGTGGCAGTTCGTTATGGCAGTTCAATAAGCGCGAAGATGGCGGCAATGACGCACAGCTACAGAATTTAATCGCACATTTTGGTCTGCCGCCAACCTTAGAGAAGAAGTAAAAGGATCAGAGAATGGAAATTTTTATTGCGGTATTTTTCTTTGCTTTTTCGACAACTATTACGCCGGGCCCCAACAATATTATGATTATGTCGTCAGGCGTGAACTATGGTGTTAAGTCCAGCCTGCCGCACTTCCTCGGAATTTGCCTTGGCTTTCCGGCTATGGTGCTGGTGGTTGGTATGGGCTTTGGTTCAGTGCTGGAGCAGTTCCCGCTTCTGCACCAAATGATTAAAATTGCCGGTACTGTCTATTTGCTTTGGCTGGCCTGGGTCATCGGCTCACAAACCCCCAAGGCAATTGAAAAGGGTGACCGTAAGCCATTAACCTTCTGGCAGGCGGTTTTGTTTCAGTGGGTAAATGGCAAGGCCTGGGTTATGGCAACAGGCGCAGTGGCAGCATTTACCACAGTTGCAGGCACCCTTTGGTCAGAAGTAATGGAAATAACTGCCGCTTTTCTGGCGGTGGCATTTCCTTGTGTAGGCGTTTGGCTGGTGGCCGGCGCCGGACTGAGGCAGTTACTCACCAACCACCGGGCACAAAGAATTTTTAATATCTCCATGGCGTTATTGCTGGTCTTTTCTGTTATACCGGTCGTATTGGATATATGGCAGTTCTATTTTAGTTAGCCTCAATTTGAACAACATAAAAATAACAATTTACGCTTACCTGACGATATGGTTAACTATTGACCATAAAGGCAATAAGGATGAGTCATGGACGTGAAAACCAAGCAAGTATCTTTTGATCAACTCATCTCAGAATTGTCGACTCGCCTAATTAACAGTGAGCCCACGGAAACCTACGAATGTATTGAAGAAGTTATTGCGGCTATTGGCGATTACACAGAGGCTGACCGTTGTTACGTATTTGAGTTTGATGACCATATTAAGCACATGACCAATACCCATGAGTGGGTTCGTGACGGTCACCAGGCACATATTGATAGTCTGCAGGCAATAGAAACTGACGATTTACCCTGGTTTTTTAAAGAAATGAAAGAAAACCACGTTTGCATTGTTAATGATGTCCAGACGCTTCCCCCTGAAGCTAATGCCGAAAAAGCAGAGTTTGACCGCGAAGACATAAAATCCGTTATTTGTATTGGTATGGTCGCTAACCACAAACTTCTGGGTTTTGTCGGCTGCGATATGGTGCAGAAAAAACGCCAATGGCAGCCAACAGACCTACGTCGCTTGAGCCTGGTTGCCGACATGATAGCCAATACCCTTGAACGGCAACGTACCTATGCAGAGCTCATCCACACCCAGCGGGAGCTGGAAAAAGCCAACCGTATGCTGCAGGCGCAAGTAGCACAAGATGGTTTGACCGGCATTGCCAATCGTCGCGCCTTTGACGAACGCATTACTAACGAAATTCAGCGTGCTTCTCGTCACAAAACTCCTCTGGCTTTGCTCATCATTGATATTGACCAGTTTAAGCCCTACAACGATCACTACGGTCACTTGCAGGGAGACCAGGCGCTTAAATCTGTCGCCGACGCGATGTTTGATCAATTGCAGCGTAATACAGATTTTCTGGCGCGTTATGGCGGAGAAGAGTTTGTTGCGGTAATTTCAGCCACCGACGAGCAAAAAACCAAGGACAGCATTCAGCAATTGCTGGAGGCTGTTCAGAATCTCAAAATAGAACATGAGCAGTCGCAGGTTGCGCCCTATCTAAGTATTAGTATTGGCGGCTACCTGCACACACCGACTGCTGACGAAAATACCGAAGCCTTAATTAGCCGGATGATTTCAAAAGCAGACTCGGCGCTTTATCGCGCCAAGTCTGATGGTCGTAACAGAGGGTATTTAGATTACTAACCTTATTGCGCCAACTGTTTTTGCAGCTCTTTATCGTCAACGCCTTTAAGTTCTGCAAGCAGTTGCTCCGAAGTTTCCGTGTCGCCTTTTAGCGCCAATAGCTGTGCTTTTCTAAACTGGGCCCAGTGCGGCTCAGGCAAATTATCCGATGTTACATCTTCCTCTAAGTAGCTATTTAACGCTGCAATTCCAGCTTCGATTTGGTTTTCGGCTAAAACGGCGGTTTTTCCAATCTGATACAACGCCATACTGACTGCAGAACCGTCATCTGAAACGCCATTTACCGCTCTATCAAACAGCTTGAGAGCCGTATCAAATTCTCCTGCGCGTTGTTTTTGCAAGCCTGAATACAGCAAAACGTCCGCATTATTTGGGTGTGCTGCTATGGTTTCTTCCAGCAAAGACTCAGCTTCTGTCATCTTTTCATGCTTACGCAAATACCCAACTTTCGCGAGCGCACCTTGTGCCGGGTCTAACGCCATCATTTTCTCAATTTGAGCCAGCGCTTTTTCGTCATCACCGCCGGCTATAGAGGGCGCCATTAAATAAAACTGCATTAAGGCTCTGCGGTATTTAATACTGTCAGGCGCCAGCTCAACTGCTTTCTCAAAGGAGTCCACTGACTTGCCGGCGTAGCTCATCGCACTGAAAAAGGCATTTTGTGCCTGTTGCGCCATCACCACCCCACGGGTATGCCATGCTTCAGCGTTTCCCGGTTCATTTTTAACCCATTCCTCGACGCTGTTTTCAGCGCTATCCAATGAGCCATCAGCCAACTGCTGCTGAATAACCTGCTTCGTTTCCACCTCGGCATAAACGCCGGGCGCAAAAATTAATGTTGTAAGTAAGAATAAAAGCCACCTCACGAGAATTCTCCTTTTTCGTATTTTTGTGACCATAAAAATATAAGCACCGTACCTACAACACCCGGCACTACCCAGAATAACAATTGCCACTGCCCCAAGTGGGCCAACACATGACGCGCGCCAAAAGCAAAGAACGCTGTATAAACCGCTATACCGGAACCACACATTGAACTTAAATGCTCTATCAGCCAGGCATTCTTCTTAACTGAGGGCGAAAATGCAAAACGCAACATTTGATACACGTTTACTAACCCTAAAATGCCAAAAATAATGTGTAACCAAGGGCTGACAAACTGAATAGCAGGCGTATTCATGCTCTGCCATAGCAACACCAGAGACATCACCGCCAAACCAACCGGTATCGATAAGTAGCTGAATGTGCGCAAGTTATCGCGACTTCGTTTCGACCGCAAAACAACGGTTGCGTTCCGAACCGAGGCAAAAGTAAACACGGAAAGGAACAACAGCAATGTCCAAAAGAAGCGAATCCCCTCTGTAACGGCGTCAGGTCTTTGGCTATTGGCAATGATGTCCGCTTTAAAATAAGCAGGAGCCACCAGAACCATTACTGACATGACGATGGCCGAAACAGCAACCGTATTCATGATCCAGACATACGCCTTACCGAACCGGCGATGATTCAGACTTCCCTTTTTTGTCACTACCGGTATCCAGAATAATGCCATCGCTATGGCACCAAACACGATGTGTAAATAAAGTAAAAAGCTGTGCAGCGTCAACATAATAAGCCCTCCTGTTTTTTTACAGGTTAGAGCGGTTCAACGGTGTCGGTTAGTGCAAGAAGTCACTTTATGAAACGTGACTTTTGACCTATTGCGAAATGCCGAGCTGCGGGCATACTTAACTAATGAATATAAAATCTGTTACTTCCAAATACTTAGATCATGAGCAGTGGGTTGCAGTGCTGGCCTGGGTGCTGCTGTCCTCGTTTTGTCTCTACTTACTGGGCCAAAGAGAGCAAACGCCTTTCTTCAGTTCGTACTGGATTATTTCCGCGGTACTTTTTTTGGTCTTCATTGTGTGCTTCACAATAGCCACACGGGAGCAGCCTTACAAAAACGAGCCTTGGCTACGCCTTAGTCTTGTCTTTATTCAATTAGTGGCTATTTTCAGTTTGTATTACTTAATACCCTATAGTGTTGTCGCCATATTGATGACGATTTGCATGGCACAGCTGCCTTATTACACCAGTATTCGAAACTCTGTTCTTCTCTCTATTCCTCTATCGGTTCCATTATGGTTGATTTACCAGTTTGGCTGGGGCGACAGTTATGCTTGGATATCCGCCATTCTGTTTTGGGCGTTTAATTTGTTTTCCATCGTGACCATGGGCACCCGGCTGAGAGAAACAGAAGCACTGGAGCGAGAGCAAGCTATCAATCGAGAACTTCGCGCAACACAAATGTTGCTTCAGGAAGCGAGTAAACAGAATGAACGGACTCGCATAGCCCGCGACATTCACGACTTAATAGGCCATCACTTAACGGCGCTTTCAATTAACCTACAGGTGGCAGCTCGAAAAGCAGATGATGAACTAAAACCCACTTTGGAGAAGAGTCAGAGCATTACCAAGTTATTGCTCTCCGATGTTCGTGAAGCGGTTTCCGATTTACGTGATTCGGCCGTGCTCGACATTGAGAACGCATTACAGTCTCTTTCTTATCACTCGGCGGACAAGCGAGTTGAGGTGGTTTGCCAGAAAAAACTTGGTATTCAATCCATCGATATTGCTGACGCTGTTCTGAGAATATCGCAAGAAGCAGTGACCAATTTCCTGAAGCACTCCAATGGTGATCGTCAGAGTATTTCTTTATCTCGCCAGGGAGATAAACTCTGCCTTTTTATTAAAGATAATGGGTCTACTCAGCATTTTAAGGGCGGAAATGGACTGACCGGTATGCAAGAGCGCGCCAATGAAATTGGTGCTGATTTGAGCGTGCAGACAAAGGGCAGAGGCTTTAGCATTCAGCTAACGCTTGAGGGTGATGTATGAGCATTAACGTTCTGTTAGTTGATGACCAAACATTAGTTCGGGAAGGTCTGAGTTCGCTCTTGTCACTATCCGACAATGTTACCGTTGTCGCGCAGGCTAGCTCTGGCAGAGAGGCGGTTAGGCTAACGACAGAGAGTGAACCTGATGTAATTCTCATGGATATTCGCATGCCTGACTTGAATGGTATTGAGGCCGTCGAGCTTTTGCGAAAAAAAGGCTTCCAAACACCGGTTTTAATGCTGACAACCTTTGATGACCACGAATCTATAATGAAAGCCATTCAAGCCGGCGCCGAAGGCTACTTATTAAAAGATGTGTCGCTGGAGGTGTTGGTTGGCGCTATTGAAGCGCTAGCCGATGGTAAAACCTGGCTTCAGCCCGCTATCACTGAACGTATCGTGCAAGGCTTAAAAGAAAGCAAAGCGCCTGAAAATGATAGTGAACAGACTCTGGTTGAGCCGCTGACAGATAAAGAAATTGCCGTTTTACGGTTAATAGCAGCGGGGCTCAGCAATAATGAAATAGCGGAAAGCTTGTTTAAATCAACCGGGACCGTTAAGAATCAAGTGTCGTCACTTATGGCCAAGCTCGGGGTACGTGACCGCACCCGAGCTGTGTTAAAGGCCATTGATTTAGGTTTATTGTAAGTTAGGCGTTCTTCTGCTTTTCAACCCATTGGTCAACACGACGCTCCAGAATATGCAGCGGCAATGCGCCACCACCCAAAACGGTGTCGTGGAAGCCACGGATATCAAACTTATCGCCCAAGGCTTCTTTGGCTTCTTCGCGCAGTTCCAGAATGCGGATCATGCCAATTTTGTAGGCCGTTGCCTGACCCGGCATGACCAGGTAGCGACGAACTTCTGAACGCACAGCGCCTTCAGCAATCGGCGTGTGCTGCTGGAAGTACTTAACCGCTTCCTCTTCAGTCCAGCCTTTGGCGTGCATGCCGGTATCCACAACCAAGCGCACGGCACGCCAAATTTCGGTGGTTAAGCGACCAAAGTCAGAGTAAGGGTCTTCATAGGCCCCCATTTCCTTGGCTAACTGTTCTGAATATAAGCCCCAGCCTTCACTGTAAACCGTAAAGCCAGCCTGAGTACGGAATTCTGGTACCGACTCCAGTTCCTGAGCAATAGAAATTTGCATATGGTGACCGGGATTACCTTCATGATAGGCAATGGCTTCCATTTCGTTTTTCGGCATCGAGCTCATGTCCGACAAATGCGCATAGTAAATGCCCGGACGCTCACCGTCAGGCGAACCAGGGTAATAATGCTGGGCCGCACCGTCTTGTTCACGGAAAGGCTCAACCCGTTTCACCACCAAGTCGGCTTTTGGCAAAATACCAAAATATTCAGGCAGTTTTTCATTAATGTACGCCAGATATTCGCGCGAGTCTTCCAGATACATTTCAGCGCCTTCGTCGTTGTTCGGATAGAAGAAGCGCTCGTCGGTGCGGATATAATCAAAGAAGTCCTGCAAATCGCCATCAAATTCAACTTTCTCTTTAATCGCGATCATCTCATTGGTCAGTCGCTCGACTTCACTCAGGCCTATCTCATGAATTTCATCAGCGGTTAAGTCAGTCGTCGTGTAGTTGGCCAAACGGGCGTTATAGTAAGCTTCGCCGTTTTCCAGACGATGCACGCCGGTTGCAACTTCGTCGGTATTCTCAATATCACTTTCAAGGAAGCTAATAAGCGCTTCGTAACTCGGACGGAAACGCTCCAATAACGCTTTGCGCACTTCTTTTTCGTATTTATCGGCTTGTTCGGCGGAGATCGCATCACTTTCCTGAAGAGTGCTGAGCTTGTTTTTAGCATCTTCCAGTAAGCTTGAGTCACCTTCTTCATCAAAAGGGGCGCCTGAAGTCAGGCCTTTTGCCTCTTTAATAACCTGCTCATACGCAAACCGCGGAGCACGAACGCCGTTCTCTACTTGTTCTTTCGCGCGCTGCAATAATTGCTCAATAGCCGTTGCACCACCCTTAATACGAGAAATGTAGGCTTCCATATCTTCCGCGTCATCCACCCGATGGAAGTTGATTAAAAACTGCGGTAAGAAGGTGTGCGCGCCACGCATTTGGTCAAATACGTAGTCCATGCCACGGAATTCGGCATTACGCTTGGCTTGTTCGTATTGGTAAACCCAAACGTCGTAAGACGTCTGAGCTTCGAGGTTCAGCTTGTCGTAATCAAAGTTCGCTTTCAGCTCTTCAACGCTATTTTCCAGCCACTGCAGCTGCTTTTTCTCAGCAGCGACGGTCATGTCATCAATGTCACCGTAGCGGTCTTTGCGACCCAGAAAGGTCATTTGAATGGGGCTTTGTTGAAGCTGTTGTTCGTACTTTTCTTCAAACCACTGGTTCAGGCGCTCAGTTTCTGACTGCGCCGTTTGCTCAACCGCCGTTTGTGAATTTTTTTCAGAATTGTTTTGCTGCGGTTGTCCGCAGGCCGTTAATAAGCCCAAAACAGCCAGGGCGACAATGGAATAACGCATAGCAGTGTCCTTTATTCTTCTTTTGATACAGGAAGAAAAACTATAGCGTGCTTGTTACACTAATGGAAATGCTTAAATTGTAACCGACTGTTTTATGGCGAAACCTAACAAGAAAGGGCCGGTTCGCACCGTGCAGATTTCTTGTCTGCAGTGCAAAACGCCCATATTTAAATATCGCAAGGGTGGCAAAGGCGCTTTGGTAAAATGCTTTATTGAGCGTATTGTTGAAGACCACACCACTAAGCCGTGCCATTGCCCCGGTTGTGGGCAGGAGTTTGCGCGCGAGACTATGATACGTGGCACTCCTGCCTACAAAATTATTGGCGGTAAAGTCCACTCAAAGTAGGTAAATCATGACAAGCTCAATAACGGTAAAAACAAAACAGGCTTACCAGCACGCAGCTGAACAGGCGAGCACTTCACTTCTGCGCCAACCTCAACCTGGCATGGCGGATGAGCTCAAATTATTGTCTGAACAACTTCAGAGCAATGAAAAAAGAGACGTCTACGGCAGCGGGGCGCTCATTAATGACTTTGAAGACGAAGTTGCAAAGCTGCTGGGTAAACCTGCCGCTTTGTTTTTACCCACCGGAACCCTGGCGCAACCACTGGCCTTGCGGATACATGCCGATCAACGTCAGCGTAATGGCGTAGCATTACACCCAACTTCACACTTAATGTTGCACGAACAAATGGGCTTTGAAGCCTTGTGGCAGCTTAACGGAACCACCACGGGCTTTGCCAATAAACCGATAACACTTAGCGATTTAAAGTCCGTGCAAACACAGGATCTGGCTGCCGTTTTACTGGAACTGCCCATGCGTGAAATTGGGGGGCAATTACCCGACTGGGACGACTTGGTCGCTCAGTCACAATGGGCGCGCCAGCACAATATAGCCATGCACTTAGACGGAGCCCGGCTCTGGCAGGTACCTAGCGCTTATGACTGTTCACTGCCTGAAGTCTGTGAGTTATTTGACTCGGTTTATGTGAGTTTTTATAAGGATTTAGGGGCTATCTCGGGGGCTATTCTGGCGGGTTCAGAAGCCTTCATAGAGCAAGCCAAAATCTGGGCTCGCCGTGCCGGTGGCAATATCATTACCCAGTACCCGCAGGTTTTGTCTGCCCGTTACGGCTTAAGAGAGAATTTACCCATTATGCCGGACGCGGTTAACTACGCCAAAGCACTCGGCGATGCACTCAACGAGTTAGAAATGCTAAAGGTAAATCCGGAGATACCGCAAGCCGCGATGTTTCACCTTCATTTTACTCTGCCGGCCAATACGCTCGGCGAGAAAATAACAGACTACGCCAGCAATACAGGAGTCATGCTATTACCGCTGCCAAGAGCAGAGATCAATGGTGAGGCTATTTGTGAGATTTCAATTGGAAGAAACGCCATGTCGCAACCACAAAGCTTCTGGCTGCGACATTTTAAGGCGTTTTTAGAAACGCTTTAGGCTTTTAGTGGTGCTCTTTGTGCTCACCTTCATGGTGTTTGCTATGCTCGCCTAACACGTGGTTCAGGGTGTCTAAGTAGCTTTTACCAAAGCCTTTAACACGTTGTTTGTTCATTGCCTCAGAGCCTAAATGCACTTCTTCCAGAGAGTTTGCCGCTACGTCGAGCTCTTTACTTAAACGGGCCAGTGCCACTTCCAGTGTGTAAGTCAGCTCGTGTACTTTCACCATGTCTTCCGCCGGCATGTCACCTTCAATAATTTCCTGCAACTTCGCATTGTATTTCGTCAGGTTCATAATAGCCTGTTCTAAGTTTTCAGAAGCCTCTGGTTTAAAATGCTGGTAACGCTGCTCGTCATCATTGTCACTGGCCGTAGCGGCTGCATTAAAAAGCAGTGCTGCGCCTGCTAGTATCATTGTTAACGCTTTCATAAAAACCTCATTAGTTGTTAATGGTTCTCATTATTGTTCAAATATCCATTTTTTACAAGCTGAATGAATGCGAACCTGATATTCTTAGCTTGATGTATATCAAGGAGTGACGCAATGTTTTCGTGGTTCGAGCGCCGATTAAACCCTTTCCCTGCGGAGGAACCCACTCAGGCTCCTACCGGCTTTTTTGCTTTCTGCTGGCATTATACGAAAGGGGCAACCCCCTTCCTTGCCGTTACGGCGCTACTTATGGCTGCCATTGCCGTAGCTGAAGTCTGGCTATTCGGCTTTTTAGGGCAGATTGTCGACTGGCTTGCCGCTCAGGACAAAGAAACCTTGTTAAGCGACCAGTTCTGGCCGCTGTTAGGCATGAGCGCGCTGGTTTTGTTAGGTTTGCCTCTGTTGGTCTGGTTCCACTCCTTACTGACCCACCAGACACTGCTTGGCAACTTCCCTATGCGCATCCGCTGGCTGGGTCACCGCTACCTGATGAAACAGTCCATGAGCTACTACCAGGATGAATTTGCCGGTAGGGTCGCCACCAAGTTGATGCAAACCTCGCTCGCCCTGCGCCAGTGCATCATGACCTTTATTGAAATAGTGAACTATGTCGTCGTCTATTTTCTGGGGATGTTTGTCATTATTGGCAGTGCCGACTGGCGCATGATGCTGCCACTGGCATGCTGGCTTATTCTTTACGCACTGCTGCTGCGTTTCTTTGTGCCTAAGCTGGGTAAAGTTTCTGCCGAACAGGCTGACGCTCGCTCCAATATGACCGGTCGCATAGTCGACTCTTACACCAATATACAAACCGTTAAGCTGTTTTCGCATTCTCAGCGTGAGGCGGCTTTCGCCCATGACGGTATGGATACCTTTTTAGGCACGGTGCACAAGCAGATGCGCCTGGTCACTCAGCTTTATGGTTTCCTTTATTTTATTAACTGCGCTCTGCTGTTCAGCTCGGCCGCTACCGCCATTGTGTTATGGATGGATAATGCCGTCACTCTGGGGGCTGTTGCCGTGGTTATTGGCCTGGTTCTGCGCTTATTTGGTATGTCACAAATGGTCATGTGGCAAATGTCGACCCTGTTTGAAAGTATCGGTACTGTTCAGGACGGAATAGGCTCTATTGCCGTACCTCAACGCATTGTTGATGAACATGATGCACCACCTTTAAAAGTAGAGTGCGGCGACATAGCCTTCGATCATGTGCGCTTTCATTACGGCAAGGGGCGTGGCGTAATGGACGACTTTAATCTGCACATTAAGCCTGGTGAGAAAGTCGGCATTGTTGGCCGCTCCGGTGCCGGAAAATCCACTCTGGTGAACTTGTTACTGCGTTTTTATGATGTTGAAGGCGGCGAGGTTCGTATTGATGACCAGGCCATTCATAAAGTACAGCAGGACAGTTTGCGCGCTAATATTGGTATGGTAACTCAGGACACTTCTTTGCTGCACCGTTCAGTGCGTGACAACATTTTGTATGGTCGCCCGGGAGCCAGTGAAGAGGAACTCATGAATGCGGTGCGACGCGCTCATTGCGAAGAGTTCATTGCGGACTTAAGTGACAGCAAAGGCCGCACCGGCCTGGATGCCCACGTGGGTGAACGTGGCGTGAAACTGTCCGGCGGCCAGCGCCAGCGCATTGCCATAGCCCGCGTCATGCTAAAAGACGCCCCCATTCTGATTCTGGACGAAGCCACTTCCGCACTCGACTCCGAGGTAGAAAATGCCATTCAGGAAAACCTGTACCAACTGATGCAGGGCAAAACCGTTATTGCCATTGCTCACCGTTTATCGACTATTGCTGCTATGGATAAGCTGGTGGTTATGGATCAGGGTGAGATTATTGAGCAGGGCAGCCACGAACAGCTGCTTGCCCAGGATGGTCTATACGCTAAGTTGTGGCGTCATCAGTCGGGTGGTTTTTTAGCAAAAGAAGCTTAGTGCTTTAGCTCGTACGCTTCGTCTGATTCGATTTTGGCGAAGCGTACATCCAGTTCCATTAAGCGTTTTTTACCCCGGGCTGTCATGTCAGTAATAAACTGAAACTGCTGTCTGGGGTCTATCGGGTAGGCTTTTAAGCGGTATTTGGTGCCCCAGGGTTGTTCAGCCGCTGTTACCGCTATGGGCTTGCCCAGCTGTAAATACGGGCTGGTCAGAGCCACTTCTTCCAGAGCGTCTCGTATTTGATAAGCGTCGGCTTCTGGCTGAGTATAAAATTCAGCAATGCACATTAAACTGGGGCCGCCGTTGTTCGCATTGTGAATAAGGTTATCCCAGAGTTTTAAGTGTGGTACCCAAATAACGGTGTCGTCGTTGGTTACTAACTCGACCGTACGCATGCCTATATGGGTAACTTCGCCATAACTACCGTCAACTTCTATCCAGTCACCCGGTCGGTAGGGCATTTCATGAATAGCCACCACCCCGGCAATTAAACTACTCACATAGTCTTTTAATGCAAAACCTATAGCCAGGCCCGCTGCACCCAGTGTTGCCACCATGTTCTGCAACGTTGGCTCAATGATCCGGGGCATTATCATAACTAGGGCAACAACCAATACCAGTATGCGAATCATTGGTACTAAGGCCAAAGTGTACAGTCGGCGCTTACCATGCAGGTGGGAGGCAACCCAGGGTAGAACACGCTGAGTCAGCCAAACTATCGCTAGTGCAAAAACGAAAATCACTGCAATCTCAAAAATCGCAAAGCCGTCCAGCGATTTAAAGAGTCCGGTAACGTCGTCTACTGATCCTGTTTCCATTAATGTCTCCCGTTAAAACCGGTCTAGCCAAAAGCCCCGCGAGGCCAGCAATTCTCTGACGACCGGGTAACCGCGTGCAGTGACATACCAAAGCTCCTGCTCAAGCTCTATCAAACCTCGCTGATGCAAAACCTGTAGCTGAATTTCAAGCTGACTACCGGATATTATTGGCAACACCTTAACCAACTGCCCTTTATTCAAACCTCGGTGTAACAGCAGAGCATAACAGACAAAAGCCGTGGCATCGTTAATCTCTGAAGGCATGCTGGGTGTTTCAAAAGGTTTCTCGCTACTGCGCTGGTAACGATCGGAATAGGCAGCAGCCACACCTGCGTTACCACGACTTAACGCCGCTAATGCCCGCAAACGACCATCGCCACGAGCCAAACCAAGCTCCTCCAACGCTCGCTGATCCAGCCCCTGCAAAGTCCACAATTGGCTTACCGGAACCGGCCAGACCTTTTCAAGAAAAGCCCAGGCCCAGCTGTCACAAACAATAACGCCTTTGCCTGCTTCGCCTGAAAGCACAGTAGAAAAGAATTCACGAACCCACCGCAACCCATTGGTTTGGCGAAGGAAACCATGCGCTAACTGTGGCAAAATCCACGGCTTATTATCATCGGACTTGGACAAAAATTCAGGCAGAGTAGAATCACCCGGGTCGCAAAGAGGCTCTCTGTCGGGCAGGTTCATTTCCCTGAGACTATGCTTCTCAGCCCACTTCTTTACGGCTTCTTCAACACCTGAATGAGGTGGTGCGATTATCCAGCGTAAGCTGTTATCTTCGTCGTCCTCCAGCCACTCAGAAAAACACTGTTCCAAAGCATCTGCTGCGTCGTCAAAACTGAGCTCCAGTGCACTCGACTGGTCATCCTCACTTTCTTGCTCTTGTTCAGGGGTTATCCATCGAATAAATTTTCCCCACCACTTTTTAACCTTGATAACGGTCGGCACCGCAGGTTTTTCGTAATCGTCAACAGTAACCCATTGCCACGTTTTCTTTGGCTCTTCGGCCATTCTAAGGTCCCTTTTCACGGATAAAATAAGTGAGTGCTTAACAACGATAATAGAGTGCCCTGAACCAGAGTCCAATGAAAAATTTGCAAATAGACTCTTGAAACCAATTTAACCAGTGCACATATAAGAGTTAAGGCCGGTGTCTCTGAGAGAGCCGCCTTAAACCGACACATGGTGTGTCACTTGTTTATTACAATTAACGTTATTGCTTCTTAGGAGAATGACTATTATGGCAACTATCGACTTAAGCCCTCTATATCGTAGCAGTGTAGGTTTTGACCGTATGGCATCTTTGCTGGATTCGGCACTACGCTCAGATACTGGTGCAACCGGATACCCTCCCTACAACATTGAACTGGTAGCAGAAAACCAGTACGCCATTACCCTGGCGGTTGCAGGTTTTGAAGAGGATGATCTGGAAATTGAAGTAGAGAACGGCGTGCTTCGTGTGACCGGCAAGAAAGCCGAAGAAAACGAAAAACGCGAGTATCTGCACCGCGGCATTGCAAACCGTGCCTTCGAACGTAAGTTCAGCCTGGCTGAACACATTGAAGTCACAGGCGCAGCCTTAAAGAACGGTCTGTTAACGGTCGGCTTGGTGAAAAACATTCCTGAAGCCATGAAGCCGAAACGCATCAACATTGGCAGCTCGACTAAAGACCTGCTGGAAGATCGTTCCAAAAGTAAGGAAAATGCTGCTTAAACTTAAGCACTGGATGAGGGGCGGCAATTAGCCGCCCTATTTTTCCTGACGTTGCCACTCTACTGGGTGCCCACAGACGAACCCCTGGACATAGTCTACACCCAGCTGAGTGAGCTTAATGCGCGCTTCGTCACTTTCAACGCCTACTGCGCACACCTCAATACCAAGCACTTTAGCAATACGAACGCAGCTTGCTACCAGTTCTGCATCAACAGCGTCCACCAGCATGTCCTGCACCCAAAAGCGATTGACCTTAATTTGCGTTAACGGCAACTGCCGCATTAAACGAAATGAATTAAAGCCTGTTCCGAACTGATCCAGCGCTGTACCAACCCCCAGCCCCTGAAGCTCTTTGAACAGACGGTAGGTTTCATCAAAATACTTGTCGGCATCGGGCTCAGCCACTTCAAACATTAATTGTTCCGGTTGCAGCACCGACTGCTTAAGAATTTGCTCAAGAAAACGAATGAAGTCGACGTCCTCCAGACTTTGCGCCGACAAATTTATGTGGCAACGCCAGGTTCTGTTTGCCTGAAACGGTTGTTCGTTAAAGTGCTCAATAACTTCGCGAACTAGCCAGCGGTCGGCTTTACCCATCACACCCGCCCGCAATGCTGATCTCAGAAACTGTTGCGGCGCAATGGCTTCATCAGAGCCTGAGCCGGGTAGCCTCAGCAATACCTCGAAACAGTGTTTGTCTTCGCTTTTAGACGTACTGATAAGCGGCTGCGAAAACAATTGCCAGTCTTCTTCCCTTAAAGCCTTTTTCAACCGAGTTTCCCATTCTGCCTCTGCCTGGCCAATTAAACGTTTCTGATCGGCTTCACTGTAGGAGTGCACCCGGTAGTCACCTTGCTGCATAGCAAGCTGAACGGCCTCACGCGCTTGTCGCATTAACGTACTGGCTGCAACGTCCTCATCTGCGCTGTAGGAAATACCGGCGTGTGCAGTAAGCTGAAATATGCGCTTATCACTGCTGAAACGGAACTCACGGCAAAACTGAAGCAAACGATGAGCCTGTGCAAACGCGGCTTGCTCATCCTCACGGCTTAACAAGGCAATTTCCGTTTCACTAATACGGGCAACCCGTGCACTTTTCGGAGCTTTTTGCTGAAGCGACAAGGTCAACTGCAATATAGCCTGATCACGCCCGTCGGAGCCCGCTTGGTCAGCGATAACCTGCAAGCCTGTGAGGCGAATAATAGTCACACTTGAAGTCTTTTTCTTATCCAGCCTGTCTTGTAATAAACGCCGAAATTCCCGCACGTTGAGCAGCCCGGTAACGGCGTCGTGATGCGCCAGGAAATTCAAATGAACTTCCGCTTCCATGCGTTTAGTAACATCTGCTATACGCCCGGTATTATCAGTGAAAAGCTCGATATCCAGCCACACTTTTCGACCATCAAGACGTTCAATAGAAACCAATTGCCGCTGACCATCAATATTAAACCCGTTAGGCCAGTTGGCCCGAATTTGTTCTTCGGAGTGCGCCGCGAGAATTCTCATCATTTGACGGTTAACCTGCTTAATACTGCCGTCAGAATTCATCTGAAACCAACCTTCCCCGGTTCGTTTCAACAGCCGCCATAACCTGCGCCGCAAGGCTTTTCGGTTTTGCTTTAAATGGCTAATACGTTGCATTAAACGGCTGAGACGGTAACGCTCTAATGCCAGTAAAAACATAATAGTGACCAGCGTCAGACCACTATACAAAAGAAGCCCTGAAAGCCCTTCCCAAATTGGATTATAACGAGGAGAGACTAATAACCAGGCGGATAATACAGTGAGTACCATCAGTGCTGTTTGCCAGGGATGCCCTGACACAGGCTGTTTCTGCAAACTGCGCCCAACGACAACACCGCCCCAGAGTAGTAGTGCGTTAATTTCCCAGGAAATAAGCGCCAACTGCCAAGGCTCCGGAAGCCACGGCAATAAAATGGTCATAGCGATAGCAATTAACATTACCGAGTAACCAATTCGGTTAAACCTCGATAGCTTGAAACGAAAACGCGACCACTCCCAGATAAACCAACTGAGTGCAACAATCAGTAGCTGGCTAATATAGCCTTTCAAAACTGCCGCTATGTCCGGCGAGTATGGCGTAAAATAGGTTATCCAGACACCGCTATGCAGCAGCAGTGACAACGTAAAGGCTAGTGTTAGTGTGCCAAACGCAATTAACAGACGACTACCAAATAACCTCGCCGAGGTGGCTGCAGCCAGAGCTAATAAAATTAGGATACCAGCATTAACACCCAGCGCAGTTTGTTGTTGCTGCAGGCGCAGCTGCAAGTCTCCGGGTTGCCATAAGCTTACGGAAGGCATTTGCTCTGGCCATTGCTGAACCGATACGGCCAGCCAGACAATTTCGTTTGCAGGTATGGTAACGGGCAGCACCTGCTCGTGTGATAAATACTCTCGCTGTAAAATTGGCGTCGAAAAACGACTGATGCTTTGGCTTGTTATTTGGCCTTCTTTATCCAGTAAGTAGACACCAACTTTTTCCAAATAAGGATCGCCGAACTTAAGATGAAAAGTCAGGGGGGCATTACTGCGGTTAAACAGCGGGATAACGCCCCAGACATTTGGTCGCTCACCGGCGTAATTATGGTCCTGCAGTTGTGAAGGGCTGAGCCATCGCTGGGGTTCATTCACCGCTATATTTTCAACATTTAAACTCTTATCCACAACACGATAGTTCAGATATTCATTCAGCATGAGTCTGGAAGTTTGCGGAGAAACGGTAAGCGGCTCCTGAGCAGCCGCAGACTGGCTTAACCCTAAAGCGAATAATAACCCGACCAACCAATATCTAAACATAGCCATGCTCCGCCAATTTCGCTTGTACCGCAGGCTGCGGCTCTTCCAATGCCTGCAGCCAGATGGCATCGCAAATTTCAGAGTAAAACAATAACCAGTGGCGCTGGTTTATACTTAAGCGCCAGCAAAACTGATCTGCCGCTTGTTCTCTTTCACGAACAGTGGCTCCAATACGCTCACAAAGCTCATCAACCCAAAGCTCAAGCTCGGCTTCCGGTGGTGTACTTTTTAACGTAATGACATTGTCTTCCATTGCTGTTTATTACCCGTTAAATAATTGTCGCTCGCTGGCTCCGGACAGAAAGGCTTCCACGGCGTGCATAAAGTCATCACCATAACGTGCCAGTTTCACTTCCCCAACACCATTGATTTCTAACATATCTTTGGCTGTTGTGGGATAGTGCACACACATTTCAACTAATGCTGCATCGCTAAAGACAACGAATGGTGGCACTTGGTCACGGTCGGCAATGTCTTTACGTAATTTACGTAAACGCCGGAACAATATTTTATTATAGTCGCCACGGTCGGTAATACGGGTTTTGGTAGCGGTTAATTCGATTCTCGGCTTGGCCAGTTCCAACGGAACTTCGCCCTTTAACACCGGACGCGCTGCGTCAGTAAGCTGAAGCGCCGCAAAACGGCGTATATCCTGCAGAATAAGCCCTCGATGAATCAACTGTCTTAACACCGAGAACCAGTGCTCCTGTGTTTCCGATTTGCCCAGGCCATAGGTACTGAGCTGGTCGTGTCCAAGCTCGATAACCCGTTGCGCTTTTGAGCCGCGTAAAACCTCAACCACATGGTTAATACCAAACTGTTGGCCTACCCGGTACACGCAGCTCAGCGCCTTTTGGGCATCTTCCAGACCGTCATAGCGTTGCGGCGGATCCAGGCACAAGTCACAGTTTCCGCATTCTTTATCGGAGTATTCATTAAAATAATTCAGCACCACCAGGCGTCGACAGGTCTGGGCTTCTGCCATGGCTTGCATTGCTGAAAACTTTTGCGCCTCAACCAGGCGTCGCTGCTCATTTTCCTGCTCTTCTATCATCCGCCGTATCCACTGCGCGTCACGTGGGTCATAAAGCATAAGCGCTTCTGCCGGCAGGCCGTCGCGACCGGCACGCCCGGTTTCCTGATAGTAAGACTCCACACTACGTGGAATATCAAAATGAATAACAAAGCGAATGTTCGGCTTATTAATACCCATGCCAAAGGCCACTGTTGCCACAACAACGTCTATGTCGTCACGCAGAAACTGCCGCAGGGTACTTTCCTTTATTTGATGCTCAATACCGGCATGGTAGGGCGCAGCGCGCACGCCAGCTTGTTGAAGACTTTCAGACAGCTCTTCGGTTTTCTTGCGGCTACCGCAATAAATAATACCGGCGGCGCCTTTTTGCTTTTTAACGTAGTCACGAACCTGCTTCAGCGGCTTGTACTTTTCCTGTACCACGTAACGAATGTTGGGGCGGTCAAATGAACTGCGGTGCACCAAAGGTTCGCGCAAACACAGTCGTTCAATAATGTCGTGCTGGGTGGCCGAGTCGGCAGTTGCCGTTAATGCCATAAAAGGCACACTGGGTAAATAATTACGCAGCACCCCGAGTTTGCCGTATTCAGGCCGGAAGTCGTGCCCCCACTGGCTGATACAGTGCGCTTCGTCCACCGCAATAAAGTTCAGCTTTAAGGTTTGCAGGCGTTCAATAAAGGTTGGTTGTAAAACCCGCTCTGGGCTTACATAAAGCAGCTTAATGTCACCGCTCTGAAGCCCTTGCATGGTTGCCATAGACTCTTGCGATGACACCCCGGAATGCAGCGTCGCCGCTGAAATATCCAGAGCTTTAAGTGCCTCGACCTGATCCTGCATTAGCGACAGCAACGGCGAAATAACCAGAGTAAGGCCGTCACCACAAATGGCCGGCAACTGGTAACAAAGCGACTTGCCACCACCGGTTGGCATCAGTACCAGCGAGTCACGCCCCTGCATAGCGGCCTGCATAATATCCTGCTGACCATCGCGAAACTGATGGTAGCCAAAGGTAGACTCAAGCTGCTGCTGAAGCGGATCAAACTGCGTTTTTTCGGCGGTACTGCTGTGCATGGTTATATTGACTTCCCGAGTAACATGCTCTTATTGTAAGCGTCCTGTTCGTTAATCACCATGCCGAAAATGAATACACAAACAATACTGACAAAAGTTTCCGAGTTTATGAACACTCAGGTTCCGTTCCAGGCACTGCTTGGCCTGGAAATTACGGAATTTAACCCTGCCCGTGGTGAAATTCGATTTAAATGGCAAGACCAGCTTATGGGCAATGTACCACAGCGTATGTTGCACGGCGGGGTTACGGCTACGGCGCTGGATACCGCCGGAGGACTGGTCGCTATTGCCGGCATGGTCGACAGACTGGAGTCACCTTCTGAAGCTTATTTAATGGAGCGGCTGAGCCGTTGTGGTACTATTGACCTTCGGGTTGATTACCTCCGTCCGGGCCGTGGCACTGAGTTTATTGCCAGCGCAACCATTATCCGCTCAGGCAACAAAGTGGCGGTAGCGAGGATGGAATTGCACAACGAAGAAGGCACGCACATAGCGTTTGGAACCGGTACTTACCTGGTCGGCTAACGCAGATTAAATAAGGATTCCCACTATGTCCGATGACGCAGTTCGGGCGCGGCATGGCGTTTTTTTCGCACTTGCTGCCTACACCTTTTGGGGCATTGCACCGGTTTATTTCAAACTGGTAAAGCAGGTGCCTGCGTTCGAGATACTCTCCCACCGTATTATTTGGGCGTTTTTAATGGTGTTTGTGCTGATCGTTGCCATGAAACGGCTGGATCGCATTCGTCCTATTCTGAAAAGCCGCAAACTGGTACTGCGTCTGACTCTTGCCACTTGCTTACTGGGCGGCAACTGGTTTTTGTTTATTTGGGCGGTAAACACCGACCATATGCTGGACGCCAGCCTGGGCTATTACATTAACCCACTACTGAACGTAGCTATTGGTATGGCCTTTTTCGCCGAGCGTATGCGTCGGTTACAGTTAATTGCCATTGGCATGGCGGTGGTAGGGGTTTCTATTCAGGTTATTACCTTTGGCTCTGTGCCCTGGGTTGCTCTGGCTTTAGCGTCCAGCTTTGCCATTTATGGTGCCATTCGCAAACGTCTGCCGGTCGATTCCATTAGCGGGCTGTGGCTCGAAACGGCTATTTTGCTGCCGGTTATGCTGATTTACCTATTTGGCTTCGCACAGTCTGCCAGCAGTGACTTAACCGCTAACCCGTGGACCTTAAATCTGCTTTTGGTTGCTGCGGGGCTGGTAACAACCATTCCACTGCTGTGTTTTACGGCTGCAGCACAACGCTTACGTTATGCGACACTGGGCTTCTTTCAGTATATTGCGCCAACATTAATGTTCATATTAGCGGTGATGGTTTACGGTGAGCCTTTAGAGGAAAGTAAGCTGGTTACCTTCATTATTATCTGGAGTGCGCTGGCACTGTACAGTTTCGATTCAATAATACAGCGCCAGCGGGATCGTAAAGCGAAGAAGCGATTAGCTTCAGCTGAGGCTGGCATCCATTGAGATGTCAGCGTTCAACACCTTACTGACCGGACAGCCGTCTTTCGCTTTTTCTGCCAGTTTCTGGAATTTGCTTTCGTCAATATCCGGAATGCTGGCTTTAACCGTTAAGTGAATTTTCGCGATGCTGAAGCCATCACCGTCTTCCTCTAAGGAAACTTCGGCTTTGGCGTCAATACTGTCCGGCTCATAGCCAGACTCTCCCAGCATTAACGAAAACGCCATGGCGTAGCAGCCTGCGTGCGCAGCACCAAGAAGCTCTTCAGGGTTAGTGCCCTTACCGTCTTCAAACCGGCTCTTAAATGAGTATTGGGTACTGTCTAAAACACCACTTGGCGTTGAAACAACACCTGAACCTTCTTTAATACTGCCTTTCCACTGTGCATTTGCAGAGCGTTTCATAAAATGCCTCCGACATAGTATGTATGTACTTTAAACATAGTCGAAGAACGCATTTTTTGATCACTACTTTACACTTCAGAAGACGGGATCCAGGCGCGCATACGAAACAACCAGCCACTTACTGCCGACGTTATCGAAATTGATCTGGACTCTGGATTGCGGCCCGGTGCCTTCGTAGTTCAATACCGTACCCTCGCCAAATTTCGGGTGGCGTACACGTTGCCCAAGTGAGTACCCGGTCTGCTCAAAAGCCTCATGGCTGGCGGCGTTATTAAATCGGCTGTAACTGCTGGGCTTTTCAACTTTGGTTTGTATACGCACTTCGTGCAATGTGTCCGGCGGAATTTCACTAATAAAGCGACTGACTTTGTGAAACAATTCCTGACCATAAATACGGCGCTGCTCAGCGTAAGTAAGCACCAACTTTTGCATGGCGCGGGTCATTCCCACGTAGCAAAGTCGCCGCTCTTCTTCCAACCTTCCTGGTTCATCCATAGACTGCTGGGACGGAAACAAGCCTTCCTCCACACCGGTCATAAACACCAACGGAAATTCCAGACCCTTGGCACTGTGTAACGTCATTAGCTGCACCGCGTCCTGATATTCATCGGCCTGCTCTTCACCAGCCTCAAGAGCAGCGTGCGCCAGAAAAGCATTCAAAGGGGTCATGTCCTCTTCGGCGTCATCCAGGGTAAAGTTTTCACAAGCCGTCACCAGCTCTTTTAAGTTTTCTACCCGGGTTTCTGCTTTTTCGCCTTTTTCGGCTTCGTACATGGCCATTAGACCACTCTTTTTAATGACTTCGTCGCTCAGGCGACCTAACGAAAACTCTTCGGTTTCGTCGTCCAGAGCTTCCATAAAATCGAGAAAAGAACCAACCGCATTACGAGCACGACCGGCCAGCTGCTTTTCATTCACCATGTACTTTGAAGCCTGCCATAAAGACTCGCCACGTTCGCGGGCGGCCTGACGGATCATTTCCAGAGTTCTGTTGCCGATACCCCGGGTTGGTGTGTTGATCACTCGTTCAATAGCGGCGTCATCGTCCCGATTACCCAGAATTCGCAAATAGGCGAGTGCATCTTTAATTTCCTGACGGTCGAAGAAACGTAAACCGCCATAAATACGATAGGGAATACGTGCGTGCAGCAAAGCTTCCTCTAAAATACGCGATTGTGCGTTACTTCGGTACAAAAGAGCCGCATCCTGCAGCGAACCGCCCTGATCACGCCATTCCTCAATGCGGGCAACAATGTACCGGGCTTCATCCATTTCATTGAAGCCGGCGTAAAGGCTAATAGGCTCGCCATCGTTACCGTCAGTCCATAAGTCCTTACCCAGACGCCCAGAGTTATTAGAAATAACCGAGTTTGCTGCGCGCAATATGGTGCTGGTTGAACGATAGTTTTGCTCCAGACGAATGGTTTCTGCGCCTTCAAAATCGGATAAAAACTGATGGATGTTTTCGACTTTTGCACCACGCCAACCGTAGATGGACTGATCATCGTCACCCACAATAGTCACGCTGTTTTGTTCGCCAGCCAGTAAACGCACCCAGGCATATTGTATGGAGTTGGTATCCTGGAACTCGTCCACCAGAATATGCCGGAAACGGTTTTGGTAATGCTCGCGGACAATCCGGTTATTGCGCAGTAATTCGTGTGCCCGTAATAACAGCTCCGCAAAGTCGACCAGACCGGCCCGATCACAGCTTTCCTGATACAAAGTATAGATTTCTTTTAGGGTTTGCTCTGTCGGGTCGTAAGTTTCAATGTGCTGCGGGCGCAAACCTTCGTCTTTTTTACCGTTGATGTACCACTGAGCCTGCTTTGCCGGCCAACGTTTGTCGTCCAGGTTTAAACTTTTAATTAAGCGTTTAATCAGCCGTTGTTGGTCATCGCTGTCGAGGATCTGAAAGTTCTGGGGCAACCCGACATCCATGTAGTGCGCGCGCAACAGGCGGTGCGCCAGACCATGGAAGGTACCAATCCACATACCGCGCACTGAGCTGCCAACCAGTTGCTCAACACGACCACGCATTTCCGCCGCGGCTTTATTGGTAAAGGTAACCGCCAGCACACTAAAAGGCGAATATTGCCGCTCCTGAATAAGCCAGGCGATGCGATGCACTAACACACGGGTTTTGCCACTACCGGCTCCCGCCAGAACCAGCATATGCCCGTCTGTTGCAGACACGGCTTGCTGCTGTCGTTCATTTAAATCTGCCAGAAGCGGGTGTGTACTCATCTGCGGTCACCTAAGTCATTATTGGGAACTGTGTTGCGTTAATGCGCCAGTGTAATAGCGCATCACTGTATAAGCAACCAGTAGTTAATCAGACGCTTTAGTCCAGCAGAAGTTGCTGAAGCTGACTCAGATTATGCAAAGTAACCGTTGGTAATACCGACAAGTGTTCTGAGGTTCCCAGGCCGGAGGTTAGCCAGGCCGACTGCCAGCCATGACGCTGCGCACCAAGAACATCGGAATAAGGATGATCACCCACGTGTAAAAACTCATGTGGCTGCAAATTAGGCAATTCACGTTGCGCAGCCGCAAACATATCGGGCAAAGGTTTACCCCGAATACCATCTCCTGGCTGAATCACCTGATCAAAGTATTTCGCCAAGCCTATTTTCCCAGCGTCGACATTACCATTGCTAAGCGCTATCAGTTTGTAATGCTGCGATAATGCTTCAAGTAACTCAAAACTGTTGTATGGCACCTGAAAATTACTACGCTCAGACAAAAACACATCCATTATGGTGTTTGCGGCCTTTGATACGTCACCAATACCGAACTTTTTTAACCCTAACTCCAGTGTTTTCAGTCGAAGCTTGGTCATATCGCTGGCCAGAGCTTGATCGGTTCGGCTGACTTCGTCACGAAAACGACGCCAGTGGTGCATATCCCACTCAGCGGTTTGCGGAAATTGTTCTGTAATGTAGTTATGCACCGCTTTCTCTGCGCGCTGCATAACCGGCACGTTGTCGTACAGTGTGTCGTCTAAATCAAAACTAATGACTTTGGGCAAATACCAACGGCGATGAAACTGCATAACGCATTACTCTCATTGAGTTAAATTTAGGTCGATTTTTTCCGGGCACGCGGGTGGGCGCTGTCATAAACACTGGCTAAACGCTTAAAATCTAAATGTGTATACACCTGAGTTGTGGATAAGTTAGCGTGCCCTAACATTTCCTGCACAGCACGCAGGTCACCACTGGATTCCAGCATGTGAGAAGCAAATGAATGCCGCAGTTTATGCGGATGCAAGTCACCTACTACACCTTGCTGCTTACCCCAGTAATTCAGCCGCTGCTGCACAGTACGCGGACTAATACGCTGCAGCCTTTTACTGACAAATAGCGCCAGCTCGGGCTTTTCGTTAAGCCAGGACTGACGGACTGACAGCCATTTCTTTAAGGCTTTTTCTGCGCAGCGGCCAAAGGGCACAATGCGCGTTTTGCTGCCTTTACCCGTTACCCTTAACTGCATCATACGGTGATCAATGTCATCTCGATCAAGGTTGACCAGCTCAGCCAGACGAATACCACTGGCATACAACAGCTCCATCATGGCGGCATCGCGAATCGCCAGGTCATCATCTGTGGGTAAATCCAGTAAATGGGAAATACTGTCCACATCGAGGTTTTTGGGTAAGCGTTTGGGGATCTTCGGAGCTGATACCGACATGGCGGGGTTATCATCCATAGCGTTAGATTCCACCATGAACTGGCAAAATGTCCGCCACGCCGATAGTTTTAAAGCAATACTACGCTCACCCAGACCATTGCGGCGCCAGCCAACTAAAAGCCGCTCAATAACAGGCACACGCAGCGCTTTAGGTTCAGTTATTTTTTGCAGTTCAAGAGCAGCCAGGTCAGCGGCAATAAGACGCTGATAGTTCTTCAACGTCAGCTCTGCTAACCCTCGCTCTCCCTGCAGTTGTTGCATCCATTTTTGCTGCCAGTCATGCAGCTTCATGGTTTTTCAGTAGCCCCGGTAACAATGCACTTAGCAGAGCCTGTAGCTGATTGATCAATAATTTATCCATTGCCGGCTCAAAGTGGCTGGCATTGGTATTGCCAACCGCCAGCATACCCAACTCACCGTTGTCGCCCAGCAGCAGTAAAGCAACTGAGGCTATGTCTTCGTCCTGGAACAACAGCTTATGTTCCTGCTCGGTTAAACGCCCAAGATAAATAGAACTGTCATTAAAGCGCTTGCTCAACAGCTTTTTGTGAGTGTCGGAAGCAAAGCTGTATTGCTCATCCAGCTCCACAAGGCTGTCGAAGAACTTGAGTGACAAGGCCGGCATTTCCAGCTCATTTTCAAAGGTGTTTTCTAGCTCTTCCAGTACCTGAGTCAGGCTTTGGCAACGCAGAAGGCGAACATACAAGTTACTGTAAGCCGAAAAAATAGCCTCGTTACGACGTGCGTTAATCATCAACTCGGTAATTTCTTCTTCCAGTTGATTCACGCGCAAACGCAGCTTCTGTTGCTGACGCTCTATTAACGACACCGCTCCTTTTTCACTGTGCTGAAACTGCAGTTGAGTCAGCAGATCATCGTTTCGCGTGAAAAAATCAGGATTCTCTTGTAAGTATTCTCTGATAAGGCTATCGTCCAGCCGCTCATTTGCCATTATGTTCGATTCGCTACTCATAACACCATTTGTCCATCGTAAATCAATTCTGCGGGGCCGGTCATTTTAACCGGATGCCCTTGTTGCCAGCGAATAAGCAAATCTCCACCCGGCAAGCTGACTTTTACCCGTTCGTTCAGTAAACCCTGTTGAATGCCCGCGACAACCGCAGCGCAGGCGCCACTGCCACAGGCCATGGTCTCACCGACCCCACGCTCAAATACGCGCAGTTTTATTTCATCCGCCGATATTTTCTGCATGAAACCCACATTCACACTTTCCGGAAAGCGCTCATGCTCAGCTAAATCAGCACCAAGAGTCTGCACTGGTGCCGTATCGACGTTATCCACGGCAATAACACAATGCGGATTGCCTAACCCCAAAACGCCGCACAAAACGGTTTCATCCTTTACTCGTAAAACGTAAGTCTGTTCCGCCTTTTGCGCTTTAAAAGGCACGGCCGCCGGTTCGAATAAGGGCTCGCCCATATCCACCGTTACTTGCCCGTCTTTTTCTAAATGCAGAACCATTTTGCCCGCTTTGGTACTGACCTTAAGATGGTTTTTATTGCTTAAGCCTTTGGCTTTGACAAACTTTGCGAAACAGCGGGCTCCGTTACCACATTGCGCGACTTCGCTGCCGTCTGCGTTAAAAATACGATAATGGAAATCCAGGTCGGGGTCATAGGGTGGTTCAACCAGCAGCATTTGGTCAAAGCCAATGCCTGTATGCCGGTCTGCCCAACGACGAATTTGGTCCGGATTCACATATAAATTCTGGGTGACATTATCCACCACCATAAAGTCGTTGCCGAGCCCGTGCATTTTTGAAAAATGTAATAACATTTTATTGGCCTTCCTGGTGTAACAAGTGCTCGCCCCGGACAAGATCATTAAAGCTCTCTCGCTCGCGGATAAGTGTAGCATTTTCACCAGAGACCAAAACCTCGGGCGGACGGCCTCGGCTGTTATAATTTGATGCCATGGTGAAGCCATAAGCACCAGCATGCTTGACGATAAGTACATCGCCCTGCTGCACATGCAAATGCCGCGCGTGTCCGAAAAAGTCTCCGGTTTCACACACCGGTCCCACCACATCGTTTAGTTGGTCGCCGCCGCGTTTGTTCTCGTGTGCCGGCAGAATGTCGTGCCAGGCCTGATACAAAGACGGACGTAATAAGTCATTCATGCCGGCGTCTACCAGCACAAAGTTCTTATCGTCTGAGGGTTTAATGTATTCCACTGTAGTTAGCAAAACACCGGCGTCTGCGGTAATAGCGCGTCCGGGTTCCAGTACCAAAGTGATTTGTGGGTAATTCTCGGCTAACTTAACCAGTTCTTTTAAATAAAAGGCTTTATCCAAAGGCTCTTCCGGCTGATACGCCACACCAAAACCGCCACCTAAATCCAGGTGGGTTAAGTTGATACCGTCCTTTTCCAACTCTGCCACCAGATTAAACATACGCTGAGCCGCATCAAGAAAAGGTTCGGCTGTCATTATCTGCGAGCCAATATGGCAATCCGCACCAATTAAGTTAATATTAGGCAGGCTATGCGCTTTCAGAAAAACCGGCTTGGCCAGTGACATGCTGATGCCAAACTTGTTGGCTTTCATGCCTGTGGCAATGTACGGATGCGTTTTGGCATCAACGTCGGGGTTCACTCTTAACGATACTGATGCCTGTTTGTCCATGGCAGCAGCAATGTCCTGAATACGCTCAAGCTCCGCCTCGGATTCCACGTTAAAGCAGCCAATGCCCGCTTCCAGCGCCATAATGATTTCATCTTTTGACTTAGCCACACCGGAAAAGACAATATCTTCCGCTTTGCCACCAGCCATGAGTACGCGTTGAAGCTCGCCACCGGACACAATATCGAACCCGGCACCGTGCTCAGCCAGTAGCTGTAAAATAGCTAAGTTGCTGTTAGCTTTGACCGCGTAGCAAAGTTTGTGAGGGGTTGGCCAGTACTGTTGAAACTCGCGCCAATTTTTTAAAATTTGACCTTTAGAATAGACATACAAAGGCGAGCTAAAACGCTCAATCAGGCTCTCAACATCACAACCTTCGATGTGAAACTGGCCATTTTTATAGTCAATTAATTCGCTCATTCTTTATCTTCCGCCGGCGGCTCTGCAGGTGTATTTTGCTCTGGCATAGGCTCAGGCGTCAGTGGTCCTTTCTGACCACAACCAACTAAAGTCATTAAAATGGCTGATAGCACCAGCGTCTTGATTACAATTCGACTAAACATCGCTAAACTATAGGTATTCCGTTTGGGTTTCTCTGGTGCCTATCATCGCACCAGATACCCAAAAAGTCATTAATCGTCGTAAAGGAAAACGAATGACCCAACGCGTTAGAATTGCAACACGCAAAAGCAAGCTGGCTTTATGGCAGGCTGAACACATTCAACAGCGCCTTGAAGAGCTGCACCCGGGCCTGTCGGTAGAGCTGGTTCCTATGTCTACCAAAGGCGATGTCATTCTGGATACCCCGCTGGCAAAGATTGGCGGCAAAGGTTTATTCGTAAAGGAACTGGAAGTTGCCATGCTGGAAGGGCGTGCGGATATTGCCGTACACAGCATGAAAGACTTACCGGTTGAGTTCCCGCCGGGGCTGGAGCTTCACACCATTTGTGAACGCGAAGATCCGCGTGATGCTTTTGTATCCAACAACTACAAAAACCTTAATGAACTGCCGGAAGGCGCCGTGGTCGGAACCTGTAGTTTGCGTCGTCGTTGCCAGGTTAAAGAGCAGTTTCCGCATTTAGTCATAAAAGATTTACGCGGCAATGTTCAGACCCGTTTACGCAAACTGGATGACGGTGAATTTGATGCCATTATCCTGGCCGCTTCAGGCTTAATTCGATTAGAGCTTGGCGACCGTATTACCTCCTTTATTCCGGTGGAGCAGTCATTACCGGCTAACGGACAAGGTGCACTGGGCATTGAGTGCCGCAGCGATGACGACGAAATGAAGGCCTTACTGGCGCCACTGCAATGTCAGGAAACCCGTACACGAGTATTAGCAGAACGTGCAATGAACCGCGGTCTGGATGGTGGTTGTCAGGTGCCTATTGGTGCTTATGCTGAACTGGAAGGCGACAACGTCTACTTACGCGGCCTGGTTGGCGAGCCTGACGGTGGTAAAGTACTTCGAGATGAAGTGCGCGGCCCGGCGTCTAAGGCGGAAGAATTAGGTTCAGAGCTTGCTGAGCGGTTACTTAAACAAGGTGCAGCCGAAATTTTAAGTGCAGTCTATGACAGTGAATCCAGTCAGTCATAAAGCGGTTTTACTGCTGCGTCCGGGTAATATGCCGGACGCCTTCACTCGCCAGTTACGCGAGACCGGCCGAGAGTGCTTTGTTCACAGTTTTATTGAAATAGAGCCCCTGCCTTTGGATAAAAAGCAGTTAACCGATCTTAAGCAACGGCATTGGGATGGTATTGTTGTTGTCAGCAAAAACGCGGCACATTACGCTGCAAAAGCTGGCTTTACCGATGTTCCCTCTAAATATTATGCCGTTGGCCCCGGTACGGCTTCATTTGCTGCAAAGCACTTAAACACGCCGGTAAGTTGCCCTACTTTTATACATCAGTCCGAGGGGTTGCTGGACTTGGCTGAGCTGCAAAAGCTGGAACAGCAAAGCTGGTTAATTATTCGGGGTGAGGGCGGACGTGAGTTACTGGCCGATGCGCTACGGGCACGAGGCGCATCCGTTGACTACTGGGAAGTTTACCGCAGGAAACAACTCACATTGAATGATCCCGAACTTATTGAACAGTGGATAAAATCAGTAGGTACTATAGTAGTTACAAGTGCTGAGCAACTGGGATACTTTCTGTCATCAATGCCAAGCTCGGCAAAGACATGGCTGGATAATTGTCAGTGGATAGTGCCAAGTCACCGCTTGAAAGGTTTGATTCCTTTTGGACAATCAGACAGTATCAAAGTAACAGGCAGTGCAGCGGACGCCATATTAATGAATGCGCTAATAGCGGATGGAAAAACTCATGACTGAAGAGAATAGAGTAGAGAACGACGAGTTACAGAATAATGACCAGAACAACGATCAACCCGAAGAAGAGACGCTGACGGCAGAGAAAAGTAGTGGGCGCTTCTTTAAGCGATTAATGTGGCTCGTTATTTTAGTGGCTATAGCGGCTGCAGCCTACTTGGGTTACACTCGCTTCCCCGCTATATTTAACGCGGACGCTGAGCAGGTTGTAGAGCAACCAAGACAGGACCCGATTGACGCTCGTTTTAACCAATTGGAACGCTCAGTCGCCAATTTAGAGCAACAACTGCAAAGCACCGTTCAGGCACGGGAACTCGATAAATTCAGTAATACCGATCAGCAGTTACAACGCGAATTCACCAATCTACGCCAAAGCCTGGAAGATTTACGCGATGATGTCCGTAAAACGCCGGCAGAAAAAGCAGCTTACTGGCGCTTAGTGGAAATTAAACAAACGCTATCAGCCGCAGCACGAATGATGTGGAGCCAGGAAGACTACAAAGCGGCGCTTAGACTTTTAAAGCTTGCGGACCAGCAGTTAGTGGGTATCGACAACCGGGACGCCATTCGTACCCGCGAAAAATTAGCAGGAGATATTGAGCGGGTTAATGCCATAGTAGAAGCCGACAACACTGATCTGGCTTTACAGCTAGTGGGGCTTCAGCAGCGGGTGGCTGACTTACCGGATAAAGTAAATAACAATCAGCAGCGTCTCAGCTCTGACACTCAGGCCGTCAGCGACGACGTTAACGACTGGCAAACTAACCTGAGTGCTAACTGGCAGTCGTTCCTTGATAACTTTATCCGCATTCAGCCGGTAGAAAGTGACCCGGAGCCTTTATTAAATGTCACTCAGCGCACAGCAATTAACGAGCGAATTCAGTTAACCTTTACTCTGGCTCAGCAAGCCGCAGTTAAGAACAACGAACAATTATGGCAACGTTATCTAGAGCAGTTATCAGAACTGATTTTAGAAGTAAAAGGCGATAAAGCGGCCACGCAAGATGTCGTATCCCGCATTCAGGCACTAAGCCGCGAGGACTTTGAAGAGCAAAGCCTCGATCAGCTTGAGTCACTGGACTTCATTGCTCAGACAATTGAGCAGGGAGATGCGTCATGAAGTGGATCATTGCGCTGGTTGTTATCATTATATTAGGTGCCATTATTGGCCCCATGGCCTCTGGTAACGCGGGTTACGTTCTGGTTCAGTTTGCTGGCGTTGCCATTGAGACAACCGTTGTCGGTCTATTTGTGGTAACTGTTGTGGCTGTTGCTGTGTTGGCCGTTGTTTGGTCGTTACTGCGTCGGCTGCTGAGTAAAACTCGCCAGGGTCGAAAATGGCTGGCCAATCGCAGCGAGCGCAAAGCCCAGACAATGTATCAGCAGGGTATTCGTGAGTTACTCAATGATGAACCCAATAAAGCCGCCGAGAGCTTTGCCAAAGCCTATAAAAAGGCGCCTGATAATAACCTTGCGGCATTAACTGCCGCTACCGCCTGTCTTGATAAAGACGCTGGTAAAGCAACCTACTGGCAGGAAGAAGCCGGCAGTTTTTATGAAAACTCCGACACACTCTTACAATTGGTCGTTATTGAGCAACAGGTTAGAGTGAACCCGGCAGAAGCTGACCGCAAAATCCAAAGCCTTTTAAAAACAAAACCTCATACGGCTAACGTATTGAAATTGGCTTACCGCGTATTTAGCGCATCGGGAAACTGGCAGCAACTTAAGGATCTTTTGCCGGAGCTTCGCCAGGTAACTGACCTTGCTCCAGCTGAGTTCGAACGCCTTGAGTATCAGGTGTATTTCGAACGCTTTGTTGCTGAAGGGCGTAAAAGTAACGAAATGCTCTACAACGAGTGGCGCAGCTTACCAAGTAAGCAACGTGCTGATGCAACCGTTCGTTTAAGTTATGCCGCAGCCCTCAAGCACCTGGGCGATCACGAAATATCCGCAAGAGTGATTCTTAAAGGCCTTAAGCGAGGTGACTTAGAGCCGGCTGCGGTAAACTCTCTGCATCTATTTAATGCGAAATCGGAAAAACTGCTGGAATTTGTACAGGCTCAGTTAAAGCAAAACCCTGAGAGCAGAGACTATTTGTATGCTCTGGCGCAAATTGCGATGGACAATCAGGACTTCTCGTTAGCGCAGCGAGCGTTGAAGAAACTAGCGGAGATTGAGCCTAGCAGTCATGTTTATCGTCTTTTAGGCGATGCTTACCATGCGCTGGGCGATAGCCAATTAGCAGCTAACGCCTACAAAGAGGCGTTAGCTCACTAACTTAAGGTTGGTGCTGTGATTATTGACGTACACCTTCAATAGACAGCATCAACTGTACTTCTTTGGCGTCAGGGCCTAAGTTGTAGTCAATTCCATAGTCCGCCAGGGTTAAATCAACTTCGCCCGCAAAACCGCGGCGGAATCCGCCCCATGGATCTTCGCCTGCGCCGATATGCTCAACATCGATAGCGATTTCTTTGGTAACACCGTTAAGCGTGAATTCACCATGCAGAGTACCTTCCTCTTTATCGTCTTCATCCGGTACGTATTTGGTGCTTTTAAATGTCGCCGTCGGATGATCAGATACGCTTAAGAAGTCGTCTCCACGTAAATGCTTGTCACGCTCAGCATGGTTTGTATCAACGCTGGAAGTATCGATGGTTACGTTCACTGACGCATTTTCAGGGGCATCTTCGTCGTAACTAAAAGACCCTTCAAAATCATTAAAACGACCATATAACCAACTATAACCTAAATGACTGATTTTAAATTGAATAAAGGCGTGTTGACCCTCAATATCAATTTTATAATCTTCTGCCATAGCTGCCGAAGTAAATAATGCACTACCCGCCACAGCGGCTGCAATTAATGTCTTTTTCATAATTATTTCCTCTTAGTTTTTCCAAACATTCGAATTAGTGTGCTGTCTTTATTAATAAAGTGGTGTTTCATTGCCGCTAAACCATGACCGCCGGCTAAAATCACTAACGCCAACGCGGAATACCAATGCACTTCACCGGCAATGTCTTCTTGTTTTGGTAAATCGGTAATCACAGCAGGCACCGAAAACCAATCAAAAACGCTGATAGAACTGCCGTCTGCGGTGGATATTAAAAAACCGCTGATCATGACCGTAAATAACAGTACATAAAGCAACAAATGGCCTGCCTTAGCACCAACACGTTCCAACCTGCTGCCTAAAGGTTTAGGCTTAGTATTCAATAAAGTCCAGATGACTCGCAGAACAGTTAAAGCAAGTAATACGATACCGAAGGACTTATGCCACCAAGGCCCCAATCGATACCACTCGTCATAATAGGTTAGAGTGAGCATCCACCAGCCAAGGGCGAAAAGCCCGATAACCATCAGAGCCGTTAACCAATGAATAACGATGGTAATGGCACCGTAGCCTGTCTGTGTATTTCTAAACATTGCTTTCATCTCTTTCGTTCGTACAAATAGTATCTTAGTCCAATTATATGAAATGAATATCAGTAAATATCGCCGTTTATTTTCTAAAAAATAGAAACAAAGGTTAGTTTATTAATCAGGAAGGGATGAATAAATGGTAGGTTGGTATGATTTAGGCTTCAAGCTGGTCGGGGGGGAATCGACTCACCTGACGTGAACGTCAGGCTACTGAATTTTGTTTCGGACATAAAAAAAGCCCCCAGCGTAAGCTGAGGGCTTCTTAGAATAAAAGTCTGGCGGTGACCTACTCTCGCATGGGGAGACCCCACACTACCATCGGCGCTGGTGTGTTTCACTTCTGAGTTCGGAAAGGATTCAGGTGGTGCCACACCGCTATGGCCGCCAGACATAAACTGT